>Ga0134126_10006546_pt1 | contig 14601 bp, 10 predicted proteins | sample KB31752_FD_96881 | JGI IMG/M metagenome (GOLD analysis project Ga0134126, IMG submission 96881) | Terrestrial soil microbial communities with excess Nitrogen fertilizer from Kellogg Biological Station, Michigan, USA - KB3-175-2 | ecosystem: Environmental > Terrestrial > Soil > Unclassified ... | reverse complement strand
GCCGGGTTGGACATCCTTGAGAGCGGGCGTCGCAGCGACTGTAGCGGCACGCTGTGGTTGATGCCGGTGGAGGGACCAGAGGGTGATGCCGGCCGTTACCGCCACTATAGAGGCGGCGGCGATATAGCGTCCCAGATGGTTGGCTTTGGATCTTGTGACGGGGATAACGGGGATGGCTTCCGCGGCTTCGGGTTTATCCAACCAGAAGCCTTCGGTCTGCAGGCGGGATTCGAGCTGGGACCAGATGCGGTTCTCGGGTAGGTCCTCTTTGGGGATAAAACTTTCTTTGGCCCTGGCGGGATCCTTGCGGAGGCTGTCGAGCAGTTCCCGGCGGCCCTGGTCTTTGTCAAGCCAGCTGCTCAGGACGGCCTGTTCCGCGGATGTCAGGGATCCCCCGCGGACGTATTTGGCTATTATGCGATCGATCTCAAGTGGTTGGTCCATAACATTCAAAAGTTATCATGCCCTGGCGTAAACATTTCACGCGACGGTTGCATTTTTAACCATCCCGCGTTCATTAGGGTTTTATTAATTCTTATTTCAATAGGCAAAAGGCGGCGGCTAAGACGAAGCCGGGAACTCCCGCGAGCAGCCATTTGAGCCGCAGGCCGCTTCTCCGTAGTGCGTCGAGGGCCTTGGTTTTATTTGTTGAAACTGCGTTGCTTCTTGTAGCCGCTGTCGAGGGCGATCGCCTTGATGGAGTCATCGGTCTCGAGCAGCCGCTGCGCCGCCCGATCAATACGCTGCCGGACAATATATGCATGAACGGTGCATTGTACCAGCTCGTGAAAACCGGCCTGGAGTTTTTCGCGGTTGATGGTGAATTTTCTGCAAATAGCCTGGATAGAGTGTTCTTCGTAGAGCGTTTCGTCAAGGTAATCCTTGATCTTTTCGATCAGCTGGACATCTTTACGTTTCATGTGCGGAGAAGGTTTAATGCTAGTGATCATCAGCAAGTATTGGACCGGAAAGCTAGAGCATGTTGCTGCTGCTGCCCAGCAGGCAGAATAAATAAAACCTAAGATTCGTGGTTAAGGCAGCGACATCGCCGTAAAGGTTTGTAAATTTTTGAAAGATCGGTCCAGGGGATACGTATTTCTACTTTAACGGAGAGCCGCTAATAAATGATGTTTTGGCATCAGCCTAAATCTGTCTAAAAATCTAGGCAATCATGACAAAACAGTCAGGCAATGAGCTCCATCAACATTTTTGAGTCCTTCCTGCGTGGCGAGCCACGTGGATTCAACCTCATTTACCTCACTTATCAGCATCCGCTGAGGGAATTCGCGCGTAAACAAGTGCGCAGAGAAGACCTGGCGGATGATGCTGTGTCTGAAGCATTTGTACTCCTCCTTGAAAAAATAAGCAGCTTCAAAAGCGATATCCACATCCAACGATTCCTTTACCTGGTCGTAAAATATTACTGCCGCACAGAAAGGCGGCTCATGCGGCGCTTAATCACTAAACTACCTGCAGGATGGGATACGGTCGACCCCGAGGCCTCAGAACTTGCCGTTTTGAAGGAGCTAAACGCTCACAATCAATGGATCATCGATAAGATGCGGGACCGGCTCGACGAACTGCCCGAACAAAGACGGGCCGATTTTCACGCGTATTTTTTCAACCTGAAAAACTTTAAAGACATCGCCCGCGAAAGGGGAGTCGCCGTGGACACCGTGCGGGTCAATGTGCTATTGGCCACAAAGGAAATCCAAAAATACCTGGAAACCAATCACTACCCCGGTTACTCAAAAAAAAGTTGAGCTTTCCTTATACAAAAACCCGCACTGCTGCAATTAACCTTTAGACAGATTTAGACCGATGCCAAAAAACCTTTATTCTCACCTCAAAACGAAGCATATGATGGCCGAGGAAGAAGAAGCATTCGAGCCCTCCCGGCTTGATAGACTCACAAAACAAAAAATCGGGAATATCCCGGGCATACTGGACTGGATACCCGATGCCGAAAAACAACGATCTCGTTACCCCGTGGGGATCGCGGCCACCGTCCTCCTGATCCTTGGCTTCAGCGCACTACTCTGGCTTCGATCCAGACCCGGCGTCCTAACGGCGACGCGCCCCATCGAAGCAATGCTCCACTGGCAATTGGGAACAAATGCCATCGACTCGCTGGCGCTCGAGGAAATGAAACAAGATACCCCCTACAGGGTCGATGCCATTCAGATCGCCAGAATGGGCAACGAATTCTTTATTCGCGAACGACAGGAAGGCCGGGCCGCACTGAAAGACTCGCTCATTTACCACATTTACCTCAAAGGCAGCGAGAATATCCAGGTATTCTTTGAAGATTCGACAAGAGTACAGCTTGGCCAGCGATCCGCACTTAGCTTCGTCGTCTATCCCATCGGGATAGTGCAAAAAGAACGACAACTGAATTGTGACGGCGAAATACTGGTAGACGTTAGCCCTGATTACCAAATTCCTACTAAAATAAAAACACGAAGACAACAGATCGCCGTACTGGGCACCTTTTTCAAATTGCGCGATTACCAAACGGAAGATACCAGCGCCGTATTATGCTATAGGGGAAAGGTCGCCGTGAGCGATTCGGCAAGCAAAACGACCATCCTGCACGCCGCCCAACGCGCCACCGTGCTGCCCGGCCGAAACATCAAAGTTTCAAGCAACGATTTCCCCATCGCTCACTGGTCATCGAAGGAACTGCTTTTTGATTTTTCAAATCAGGACCTGGACGACGCCATGCGGGAAATCGCCCGATGGTATGGGATGCCCAGGGTGCAATTTGAAGGTTCGGTAGATAGAAAGACCCGGGGAATGGTATTTACCGGCCCGTTAAGCCGATACCTGTCCCTCCAGAAATTACTTAGCATTCTCGAGCGCGAAGACCTGCATTTCTCGATCCGGGGAAAGACCATCCTGGTGGAAGGAACCGGCGGTCGCCTTGACCATAATCACTAAGCCCATCTGTCCTATTCCGATGCCCGCCCCCGGCAAAAAGACGCCGGGGGCTATATGCTACCGTCCCTTGCGTTCGAACTAAACTGCTTGTGCATGAATATACAGTGTCCCTGGCTGCGTATTTTATTATTAGCCGTCCTGGTATTTTCACTGAAATGCCAGGCGCAGAATGCCGCGTCCGTGATCGAACTACCCGATAAGCATTTGACCTATGACAGCGCCTTACAACTCATCGGAAAGCAATTGCACGCGCTTCCCAGTCATGGAGTCGATTGCCCCGAGTTATATGATACCTGTCCCCTGCACGGGAAAATGTCGTTTGGTAAATTCTTCGCGCCCCTGAGATCAAAAGGTCTGAAGTATCAATTTACCTTCGACATCCCCAGGCAATGCATGATGCTCATCATCACCCGGGCGCTGCCCAAACCTATCCTGGATAAAACGTTTACCGCATGGGTAGTAGATGAAAAAGGCGAACCCCTGGCAAGTGTATTTGCCCAAAATCTCGCTACAGGGAAAAAAAAGTCCACCGACGGTTTAGGCATGGTCTCGTTCGACTATGAAACACTTCCCGTACAACTCTTCTTAACCTATGTTGGAAGAAAATCGGCCTTGGTGACGATCCTGAAAGACAGTATGACCTTCTCCCTCGCTATCGACGCGCAAGCCCTGGGCGCTGCCACGGTTTTCTATCTGCCCACCAGAAGAGCCGTTGCGACAAGCGGGTATAGCACCGTGGTCGACAATGCCATGTCCTATCCCTATTATGGCGCCACACACGAACTATCCGGTATATCCACTGCAACGGTACAAACCATGCTCGAAGGCCAGATGCCGGGAGTGCTGGCCACACAAACCAGCGGTATCCCGGGCAGCTCGAGCTATCTGTCCATAAGAGGCCAGGCATCGATAGTCAACGGCATCGACCCCTTGTATGTTATCGATGGCATACCCGCCGCAGCAGGTAATGTCTCGCTAAGCAATATCCAATCCGGCAATGCCTCGATGACCCTGAGCTCCTGGACATTTATCGCCCCCGCCGATATCGAACGCATCGACGTGCTCAAAGACGGAGATGCTACGGCCATCTACGGTTCCCGGGGCGCTAACGGAGTCGTCCTGGTCACCACCAAACAATGGAAGATGGGTCTTCCCAAACTGGATGTCGAAGTATCCACCGGCGTCAGCAAGGTAATGAGACAGGCTCCTTTTATGAATACCAGCGAGTACCTGGCGATGCGCCGGGAAGCCTTGCAAAATAGCCACCTCCCCCTAAACGACGTAACTGCACCGGATATCGGGGAGGTCGACACATCGCGTAATTCCGACTGGGGAAAATGGCTGCTCGGGCGCGACGCCCATAGCACTAACATCAGGATTTCCGTTTCCGGCGGCGCCCCCAAAAACAACTATACCGTGGGAATGGACTACCTAAAAGAAATAACGCCCTTTCCCACCCAGCCCGGTCACCACCGGATCACAACCAACTTCAACTACAACCACCGGTCCGAAGACCGGCGATGGACGCTGCAGGTTCAAGGGCTTGCGGGCTGGGATGCCAATCACCAGTGTATCATCTTCGACCCTACGATCTTCAGAACTCTCGACCCTGCGGCGCCGCCCCCATTGAATCCATCCGGGCAGCTTAATTTTCCCACAGGCCTGCCTTATGGTAATCCCCTTGGCTTTTTGCGCCAGCCCTATGAAGCCGTATCCGGCAATTACCTGTTGAGCCTCACGGGCAGCTACGCTTTGTCAGGCCATTTTTTCTGCAAAACCACCACCGGCTTCAATCATCTCCGAACCCGCGAATTTGGCGCCATGCCGCTGGCGGATCAGAATCCGGCCTTCGATCCTACGGCGACCGGCTTCTTTTCGGTGACTGACCTTGACAGCCGCATCTTCGAACCGCAACTGGAATACCGGCGTCAGGACGGTGGGCTCTCGCTCAACTGGGTCGGCGGCGCCTCCTTACAGCGGTGGGAAGAGCATACCGCCGCCAGTACCGACACCGGCTATGCGAATGATAGGGCCCTGCTGCATCACGATCATGCGCTGGTGCTCTATAGTTCCGCGGATACCGTCCATGATGTGTACAATGCCTTGTTCACCAATCTTAATGCTAATTGGAATGACAGGTATATCCTGAATATAACCGCCCGGCGAGACGGATCGAGCCGGTTTCCCGTCAATCACCGGTACGGCGGCTTTGGGTCGATCGCCCTTGCCTGGGTCTTCGCCGACGCCCATCGCACCATGAAGTTACTACCCTTCGTGACCTACGGAAAAATAAAGGTCAGCGAAGGCGTCACCGGCAACAACCAAATAGGCGGCAGGAGCCTGCAAAATTTCGCGGGGACCTCGATCCAAAGTTTTCAGAGCATTTCCGGGCTATATACTGCCAATACTCCGGGCGTAGGCTGGGAAAAGACCTATAAGAGCGAGCTGTCGCTGGACCTTGGTTTTTGGCGGAACCGCATCCTGTTCAACGCCACGGCCTACCGCCATTATAGCGACAATTGCTTTCAAAACGGCGAATTTCCGATGACCGGCGTGGGCCAGACGGCAACGGTATTGTCGGCGACGCTTGCCAATTATGGCTATGAACTATCGCTTTCGGCAACACTGGCCGACAAAAATTATTTTGGCTGGGAGATCGCTGTTAACTGGACTTCTCCAAAGAACAGGCTAGTCTCCTTCCCCAGGCTGGACAAGTCGATCTATGCCGGTAGGCTCATGATCGGTGAGTCCATCAACGTGCTCCGCGGCTACGTATATAAGGGGGTCGATCAACAATCCGGTCTTTATCGATTTGCCGATCTCAATGGTGACGGCAGGATCAGCGAAGCGGACGAGAAGGTCGTGGGAAAATTCGATGTAACCGGTTTTGGCGGGTTCGGGAATACCATCCGGTGGCGGCAATTTCAGCTCCGGCTACTGGTAGACGTGCGGCTTGCAACCGGATTGAACTATCTGGCGCCCATCTTTGCCAATTGCCCGCCAGGGAGCATCGACGACGGTCTAAGCTCGAATGTACCGCGGGTATTGCTCGACCATTGGCGCCAGCCGGGAGATAGGGCCGCATATCAAAAGCTCTATGCGGCCCCTGATGTAAACGCCGATTCTACCATGGTGCTCTACTTGAATTCCAGTGCGCTTTTAGCCAACACCTCTTTTCTGCGGCTAAGAAAGCTGTCGATCGGTTACGAGCTGCCGGCAGCCAGGGCCGCGGCGATGCACCTTAGCTCGCTGCTATTCTTTGCGGACGCGCAAAACCTTCTGGTTTTGAGCCCTTATAAAGCCGATCCCGAAATACAAAGCCTGCTCACGATGCCCACGACGCGGACCATAGAGGTCGGGGTGCGGCTAACGCGCTGACGTCAATGCGAGTAGAGGAAAACGGACGCATACACCACGTGCGGGTAGCCCTTGATGCCATAGCCACTGGCGATCAGGGTTCCATCGATGGGATCTTCATCGATATAAACACCATACTCATTTTCCAGCCTGGTGATCTCCCCCGACACGTCATTCCAGTCGTCGTAGACGGTACCATTGTCGAGGTACCAATAGTAAAACGTGTCTTTTTGGAGCCTGGCGTGGCTTTTTGCCGGTTTGAAGGAGGTGGTGAGGAGGAAGAAAAAACAGGTCGCGAGCGCGACTTTTAACATGACGCTTTTCATAAATGATAGGTTTAATGAATAATCGTCCTTGTTATAAGGACCCATTGTCCTTATAAAGATAATTGCCTAGTGCGCGCATAGGGGTATTTTCCTAGCGAGAAATTTTAATATTTACATGGTTTATTTATTTGTGGGTTCGGAAAGGTTTATGAGGCTGCTGTTTGACTGCGGGGAATTCGTTTTGCTAATGCAGCCCAATTAATTTTTCAGTATAATCAACCATAAATAAGGGGATATTAAGCAGACCTTCATCCCGCTTTAGATTTCTCAAAGAATACCTCAGGCGGATAGAAGGGTTATATAGTTGATTATAAATAGTAAGACTTTTACTGCGGATGTTCTCGTCGGACTTGACCTCGATAGGAATGATCTCATTTTTAACCTGGATTAAGAAGTCTACTTCTGCCTGATTCCCGGAGTTCCAGTAACGGGGAGTAACTTCAAAATGAGAAACCAGGTGCTGTAGCACGAAGTTTTCCGTTAGTGCGCCTTTAAATTCCGTAAATAACCGATTGCCTTCCCTCACAGCGATGGGGTCCAAAAATGATAGTCTGCGCAATAAACCGACATCGATCAAATAAAGCTTAAATGCAGACAAGTCATCATAGGCGGAAAGAGGCAAGCCAGGCTTTGAGACTCGAAAGACCCGGTGGACCAGGCCGGCATGTGCAAGCCGCAGTAGGGCATCCTCATATTCCCGGGCACGGGCACCATGCTTCACGGACTGGTAGAGGAATTTCTTATTGTCTCTCGCCAATTGAGAAGGGATGGAGGTCCATAAATGATTGATCTTGGGAATTTCCCTGTTTACTGCATGCTTTGAAAAATCAAGGGAATAGGCACTGAGAATATCTTGCAGGACCGCTTGTGTTTTTTCCGTATCCTGCTTTTCCAGAAGGGCTACGACAGCCTCCGGCATACCCCCGGATATAAAGAACATTTTCAATTTATCTACCAGGGGATGAAAGAAAATATCCGCAATAGGCTCGATTTTATCGATGCTGTCCAAAAATGCAAACAAGTTCGGATCAGCAACCGATAGAAATTCGGAGAAACACATAGGTTGCAGATGCAGGAAATCGACCTTTCCCACGGGAAAGGAATTGCCTCGCGACATTGCCACACCTAATAAGGATCCTGCACCGGCTATGGCATATTCCGGGGCATTTTCACAGAAATACTTCAAAGTATTCAATGCATCATTGCATTCCTGGATCTCATCAAATATGACGAGCGTAGTTTGTGGTGTGATAGCCTTCCCATGTACCAGCGAAAGATTCCGAACAATGCTTTGAACATCCTTGGTATGCTGGAAGAATTGCTTGAGATCAGGCTGTTCCTCAAAATTAAAGTAGGCCACGTGGTCAAATTCCGTAGCCCCGAAATGTTTTAAAAGCCAGGTCTTACCAACCTGCCGCGCCCCTTGCAGGATTAAAGGTTTACGATCCCGGTCGTTTTTCCAGGCCGAAAGTTTTTTTTGTATGGTTCGTTTGATCTCCATTTCACATATTAAGTGCCGAATGTGTGAAAAAAATCACATAATTGGCACATAATTGTGTAAAATTAGTGTTTTTTGGGGTTAAATTCTTTTTTTAATCGCAGTGAGCAGAAATCCTAACGCCTGTTAGTTGAAATCGTCGCATGCACGTATAGGTATTACCGAATGATGTTTTGGCCATCTGCCTGAATCCGTCAAATTCCTGGCGTCCATGACCAAAAACAATTCATTCCATGATCAAAATAAATATTTTCAAACCGTTCCTGGATGGTGAATATTATCTGGGGTTTGAACTCATCTATCGTGCGTGCCGGGGTCCGCTGATACGCTTTGCAATGTTCCATTTGCACAACGAGCACGCGGCAAATGACGCCGTGGCGGAAGCATTTAGATTGCTTTGGCAAAAGAAGGGCGACTTCCAAAATGAATTGCATATAAAAAGATTTCTTCGCAGGACGGTGATGAATAAGTGCTTAACCGAGCGCCGCACACAACTGAAGTCATTTACCATTCGAACAGAAACGATGAAGATGCGCGATCTCGCCGCGCTGGAATTAAAACTCCAGGCGGGATTGGACGCTTATAGTCAACTGGCTGTGAAGGAGATCCTTGTCCAGATGGAACGATTGGACGAGAAACAAAGGCTCGATTTCTACGCTCATATTTTCGAATCCCAAAGTTATCAAGAGATTGCCGAGGCAAGAGGAGTGACCCAGAGCACCGTTCGTACGAACGTGAGCCTGGCAAAAACTTTTTTGCAAAACTTCCTGGAAGTCAATGGTTACCGTGGATACTCAAAAAATAGTTGAGTTTCCATTAGACAAAAACCGCGCTTTCTGCAAATAGTATATAGACGGATTTAGGATGATGGAGCGAACTACTTTTATTATCACCCAAAAACGAAGCATATGATGGCCGACCTCGAGGAGGACGATTACGACTATTCCGGACTGGATAGACTTACCAAACAGAAAATAGGAAATCCGAACATACTCCGCTGGGTCGAAATGGACACGGAGAAACGTCGATCTAAGCGGCCCTATGCCGTCGCCTTCATCCTGCTATTCGGGATCGGAACTATATTATGGGTATTATACAATTTTCAGGGCAAAGAATTGCCGGCGGCGGCCTATTTCGCTGCGACGGCCAAAATACGCTGGCAAGCGGCGGGTGGCGTCACCGATTCACTTGTCCTAAAGGACATGATAGAAGATACTGCCTATCCCGCCGGCGCCTTCCATATTGCAATGGAAAAGAATCAAGTCTTTGTTTTCCCGTGGCGTGACCCGGCAACGGTTACAAAGGATACTTTGAACTACCGCTTTGACGTGGGTGGATCGCAGCCGATCCAGGTCTTCTTTCCCGATTCGTCAAAATGGAAGGTATTCCCGGGATCGGATGTGGCGTTTGTCATGTATCCCCGGGGCATTATACCAAAAGAAAGACAAATAGCCTGCAACGGCGAGGCGTTGTTCTATATCAAGGCCAACCGCGATACCCCGACCGTGATAAAGACCCTGAAACAAGAGGTGATGGTATTGGGGACGCTTTTTGAAGTGCGCGATTTTAAAGCGGAAGACACCAGCGCCGTATTCTGTTACAGCGGCTCGGTCTCCGTAAAAGATTCGGCTCGGGTCACCAGGATATTGGATGGCGCCAAGCGCGAGCGCGCAACCGTCCAATCCAGCGGCGGGATCAAGGTGTCCAGGAGCGATTTTCCCGACGTAACGTGGTCATCACCGGATCTGGCCTTCGATTTTTCGAATGACGACCTGGAAACCGCCATGAAAGAAATCGCCCGCTGGTACGGGATATCGAAAGTTATCTATCTGGAACCAATAGACAAAAAAACGCGGGGAATGGTGTTTACAGGCGAGATTAGCCGGTATCTGACCCTGCAACAATTGCTTTCTATTATTGAACGTGACGACCTGCATTTCTCGATCAAGGGAAATGCTATCCTGGTGGGAAGGACACGACCTTAGTCCTGACCATAAGTAAACATTTATCCTGCTTTGCTGCCTTAACCTATGGATGTCTCCATGTCCGGAGACAGGTTAACTATTTTCCACCCAAACTCGCTATTTATGCTATTCACCCGTCCTTGTAACCTACCGGTCGCAAAGAAGATCTTATGGCTGCTTGTATTATTGGTCACTTTGTTCTCTGCTGCAAAAGGTCAGGCGCAGGATTCTACGTCCATTATCTGGCTTCCTGCGAGCCCGCAGACTTATATCGAGGATTTGCAGCTTATCAGCGAGCAACTCAATGTGCACCTGGACCATGACCCGATCTCAAAGCTTCCCGAGCTCAACGAGATCTGCTTGCTGCATGGACGAATGACCTTTAAGCAATTCTTCGCGCCATTAAAGTCGCACAGGCTTATGTTCCTATTCATGTTTCCTCATCCAGGGGAAATCGGTATGCTTATCATCAAAAGAGCGCCGCCTTCCTCTATAATGCCGGGAATTTTCAGAGTGAGGGTAGAGGAGTCCGAGACCGGCGACCCAATGGCAGGCGTAACCGTCCAGAATCTCACTACAGGCCAAACCAAAGCCACGGATGATGAAGGCATGGTGAGTTTCGAGTACCAGACATTGCCGGTGGAAGTGAGCATAACCAATGTTGGGCGACGATCGGATACCGTGACGGTCTCGGATGAAGACACCACCGTCTCCCTGGTTGTCGAGGCGCAGTGCTTAGGTGCAGCTACGGTTTCCTATGCCCCGACGACAATAGCCGTTTCCACCAAAGATGTTAGCACGCTCAAGGACAATATTGTGTCGTACCCTTTTCACCGGTTGGCTCACCGGTTATCGGGCATAGCCAATTCGACCGTGCCAACCACGCTGGAGGGCCGGGTGGCCGGCGTCCTGGTCACTTCGACAAGCGGCATCCCCGGCAGCTACGACCACGTAACGATAAGGGGGCAGACATCGGTGCTTAACGGCGTCGACCCCCTGTACGTGATCGACGGTGTGCCCGAGGCCACCCGCAACGCATCCCTGAGCACTATTCAATCCGGCAATGCGTCCAAATCGCTTAGCGTATGGTCGTTCATTGCCCCAGGCGATATCGAACGCATAGACGTGCTCAGAGATGCAGATGCCACGGCTATCTATGGCTCGCGTGGTGCGAACGGTGTCATTCTCATTACCACCAAACATTGGAAGACAGGCGCGCCGAAATGGGACGTTGAGTTCTCGACCGGTGCAAGCTCGGTGACAAAACAGCCCGCTTTTATGAATACCAGCGAATATCTCGGGATGCGCAGGGAAGCCTTGCAGAATAGCGGGCTCAGCGATACGATCGGCGCTGATCTGGATTTGGCCGATACGTCCCGGAATTTCGACTGGGGAAAATGGTTGCTGGGTCGCGAGGCCCGGAATGCCGACGTCAAACTCGCCGTATCGGGAGGAGGGCGTCACGACAACTATACCACGGGAATGGAGTATTTCAAGGAAAACACGCCCTTTCCTACGCAGCCCGATCACCACCGGTGGTCTACGAATTTTAATTATAACCATCGATCGCTGGACCGGCGCTTGACGCTGAAACTCGCCGGTCTCGCAGGTTGGGATGCCAATCATCAGTGTATCACCTATGATCCTGCTTTCTTCCGTACGCTCGCGCCTGACGCGCCACCCATGCTTAATCCGTACTGGCAGCTGAACTTTCCAGCCGGTGTTCCCTGGCTAAATCCGTTGAGCCAGATCCGCCAGCCTTATGAAGCGCTATCGTCGAACTACCTGCTAAGCCTGATCAGCAGTTATGCATTGACAAGCCATCTCGTGTGCTTGTCGACTTTTGGCTTCAACCGCACCCAAGCCGGGGAATTCGGTGCCATGCCCCTCGCCGATCAAGACCCTGCTGCCGGTCCGCAGGCGGCCGGTTATTTTTCTGCCACCCGCTTCGTCAGCCGGATATTCGAACCACAGCTGCAATACAAACGGCATGATGGTAAGCTGCAGACCAGCTGGCTTGGCGGCGCTTCCTTCCAGGGTTGGGACGAAAATGCCTCCAACCGTACGGACACCGGCTATGCAAGCGATGTCGTCCTGCTGCATCACGGACACGCGGCGCCGCTGGATACTTCCTCGCGGGTTGCCCATGAGACCTCTACGTCTTTCTTCACCAATCTCAATGCCAACTGGAACGACAGATATATCCTGAACGTTGCCGGCCGGCGAGACGGATCAAGCCGGTTTCCCACCGATAGGCGGTTTGGGTATTTCGGGTCCGTTGCCGTTGCCTGGATATTTTTCGACACTAAGCTTCACCGTAATTTTTTAAACTTTATAACCTATGGGAAAATAAAGGCCTCTCAAGGCATCACCGGCAATAACCAGCTGGCCGACAGAACCCTGCAATACATTGCCGGTACGTCTATCCAAAGCTTTCAAAGTATTCCCGGGCTTTATCCTACTAATTCAAACGGCGAAGGCTGGGAAAAGACCGCTAAGAGCGAGCTATCGCTTGATCTGGGTTTTTGGCAAGACCGTGTGCTGTTCAACGCCACCGCCTACCGGCATCGCAGCGACGATCTTTTTCAGAATGCAGGGTTTTCCATGGCCCGCGTGAATCCGGGCAACAACGGCTGGCCGGTGGTCCTGGAAAATTCCGGTTATGAGCTGTCGCTTTCAGGGACGCTGGCAGACCATCGTTTTCTTAGATGGGACATGGCTATCAACTGGAGCTTTCCGAAAAGCAGGCTGGCGTCCTTTCCCGGCCTCGCCAAATCCGTGTATGCCAGCCGCCTGGTAGTCGGCCAGTCGCTCAATGTCCTCCGGGGTTATGTCTACACGGGAGTCGATAAACAATCTGGGCTCTATACTTTTGCCGATCTCAACGGCGATGGGAAGATCAGCGAAGCCGATGAGAAGATCCTTGGAAAATTCGATGTCACCGGTTTCGGCGGTTTCGAGAACACTATCCGGTGGAAACAGGTACAGCTGCAGGTGCTGGTGGATGCGAGGATTGCCACTGGCCTTAACTTTTTGGCTCCTATGTTTTCTAACGATCTTCCTGGGTGTCTCTCCGCCGGACTGAGCTCGAACTACCCCAGGGCATTGCTCAACCATTGGCGTCAACCGGGTGACGTGGCGGCATACCAGCGGATCTATGCTGGGGACAATGCGGCTGTCGATACCGCTCTTCGATACTATCTGAATTCCAGCGCGCTTTTTGCCAACGCCTCGTTTCTTCGGCTAAGGAAGGTGTCTCTGTCCTATGATCTGCCGGTGTCTCGGGCGGCGGCTATGCATCTCTCTTCGCTGAGCATTTTTATCGATGTTCAGAACCTGTTTACGGTTAGTTCCTATAAGGCTGACCCGGAGATACAGAGTGTGTTGACGACGCCGACGATGAGGAGTTTGGAGGTGGGGGTGCGGGTGGGGTATTGAGGCTTTCTATTTGAGATGACCACCGCCCCGGTGCACTTATTTTTTTGGGCAAACTCCCAAACGTTTAATAGATTTGTATTCCAGCCTTGCTATTTCTTTTCTTTTCCTTTCTCGTCCTGGTCCAATCTAATCAAGAGAGTCTTTTTTGACGGCATTTTCTGTCGTAGTTAAGCTATTTCTTAACAAAAAGGTCGCCAACCTACTGGCGACCCGATAAACCACGGCCGTTGGAGGGCCGACAGTTTTCTATGGTACAACTTAAATTGGTTATCGGCCTAACGGTCGAAATCCGTACCGACGTGTATCATGTCCTCAAATGGACGATACTTTTTCTTGAGGCAGGACTGGTCTTAAGAAAATTCATGCAAGGACTGCATGTAATTTGATTTTGCAACTATTCAGTTCGGTCCCCACAAGAACTGTGGGGATTTTTTATAAAACCGTATTCCTGCGCTAAGATAGGCAAAATATCATAATCGTGTGGTGTTTTAACACTACAAAAGAAATTTGCATTTCGGGGAACTTGCAAAATGCCCCGGAAGAAAGGCGATAAAATATTGATTGCGTTTGGGAATAGCCTTAAAAAGCGCAGAAATGCCATGGGGATGAGTATACGCGAATTTGCCGCTCATGCCGATATGGACCATGCTATGATTAACAATTACGAGCATGGTATTGTCAATCCTAGATTGATCACTTTACATAAGTTAGCTGCTGCTTACGGTGTTGAACTCTGGGAGCTTTTGAAACCTTAGGTTTTTTACAAATGCAGTTATGTGCTAAATTCGCGGGATCGAATATCGACATTTATGCGTTGGCGTTTTCTTGTTTTATTGAGCATCATTGCTGGTAGTGCTCGTGCAGCCGACACCACGGCTTATGTCCGCCTGATCTTTATTGCAAAATGTTTTACCTCCGCCGAGAATTCGGCTTTTCGCTATGCCGCGGCGAATCTGGTGGCTGATTATGAGCGGGATTCGGGCTGTCGCGCTTTCGTGAAGCGCATTTACTTCGACAACGCCCGGCAGATCGTGGACAGCATCAACCACCAGCGGCTGGTGATCAAGTCGGTGGATTT
>Ga0134126_10006545_pt1 | contig 14601 bp, 5 predicted proteins | sample KB31752_FD_96881 | JGI IMG/M metagenome (GOLD analysis project Ga0134126, IMG submission 96881) | Terrestrial soil microbial communities with excess Nitrogen fertilizer from Kellogg Biological Station, Michigan, USA - KB3-175-2 | ecosystem: Environmental > Terrestrial > Soil > Unclassified ... | reverse complement strand
GTGCTTACCCAAAAATTTGCAAAAGCATTATTTGGAAACCGGGATCCAATGGGAAAGATTGTTCGGATAGATAGTGTAAATAATTGTACCGTCACCGGCGTTTTGAAAGATCTCCCTAACAATACACAATTCAATTTCGCCTACCTCCTACCCTGGGCTTACATGAATAAAATTGGCTGGACTGATGATTTCTGGACAGGAAATTCAGTCTATACTTATGCCTTATTAAAACCAGGGGCTTCTGAATCTGCCTTCAATAAAAAGATTAAAGACATCACCATCGATCACACCAAAGGCACGCCGGATGCTTCTACAACAGAAGTGTTTACCCAACCTTTAAACCGTCTTTATCTCTATGCAAAATCTGAAAACGGAAAATTGGTAGCTGGTAAGATAGAAGCCGTACAACTTTTCGGAATCATAGCCGCCTTTATTTTATTAATTGCCTGCATCAATTTTATGAACCTGAGCACTGCACGCAGTGAAAAACGCGCAAAGGAAGTGGGCATTCGCAAAGTGGTTGGCGCCCAACGTGGATTTCTGATCATGCAGTTCTTGGGAGAAAGTATTTTGCTAAGCCTCATTGCTTTTGTGGTTGCATTATTTTTGGTTCAGATCAGTCTGAGCGGCTTTAACCAATTGGTAGGAAAACAGCTTTTTATTAATTACAGCGAACCGTTATTTTGGATATTTTCAATTGCTTTCTTATTGTTCACGGGATTACTGGCAGGCAGCTATCCGGCGTTTTATCTCTCCGGTTTCAAACCGGCTAAGGTGTTGAAAGGATCTCTGTTAAAAGTAAATGCATTAATTGCTCCAAGAAAAATTTTAGTAGTCACTCAATTTACGTTTGCTATCATTTTAATGATCGCAACCATTATTGTTGTACGCCAAATACAATATGGGCTTAACAGGCAATCTGGTTACGACAGGGAAAATCTCATTTATGTTTTCACCCAGGGAAAGGTGGATCAACATTATCAATCTATCAAAAATGAATTATTGAATGATGGCTGGGCAACGTCTATTACTCAGTCTTCCAGTCCTATTACTCAAAGATGGAGTGATGAAAACGGACTTCAATGGAATGGCAGTTCCAAAGCAGATGAAAAGATCGATTTCATTCGCTTTCAATCCGATGCAGATTTCGCGAAAACAATGGGAGTAAAAATGTTAGAAGGCCGCGATATAGATATTTATAATTATCCTACAGACAGCAATTCCATCGTATTAAATGAATCAGCAGTAAGAGCGATGCATGTGAAAGATCCTGTTGGCATGACTATCAGGGAAACCGGTGATAGCATTCAGTATCATGTGGTGGGTGTTGTAAAAGATTTTGTGATAGAATCTCCCTTCCAGCAATCTATAAATCCATTGATAGTTTTTGGGCCGGGAAAAATGTTTGCGCAAATCTTGCACATCAGGCTCAATCCTGCCAAAACCACCACAGCTGATATGGCTGGCGTCCAAAGAATCTTTAAAAAGTATAACCCGGATTATCCTTTGGAGTACGTTTTTGTTGATGAATCTTATGCCAATAAATTTAAAGATGCACAGCGTACCGGATCGTTGGCAGCATTGTTCGCGGGGCTTACCATCTTCATTTCCTGTCTCGGCCTCTTTGGGTTGGCTACTTATATGGCAGAAAACAGGATCAAAGAAATCGGCATCCGGAAAGTGCTCGGAGCGTCAGTTACAGGAATTGCTTCGCTGTTGTCAATTGATTTTCTAAAATTAGTAGGCATTTCATTTTTGATAGCAGCGCCTTTCGCCTGGTGGGCAATGAGCAAATGGCTTGATACTTATACTTACCGCATCAAAATGGAGTGGTGGATTTTTGCCTTAGCGGCTTTACTGTCGATATTCATAGCTGCCATTACAGTAAGTTACCAGGCGATAAAGGCAGCCCTGGCCAATCCGGTGGAAAGTTTGAGGAGTGAGTAAATTAATGATGAGTGATAAGTGATGAGTGAGGAATGATGAGTTTGAGTAAAATAAAAAATGAAAATATTTGTCAGTTTACTGGATGATAACAACCAGGGATAAACGTAAAAACTATGTTCAAAAATTATTTAAAAACAGCTTTCCGAAACCTCCGGAAAAATAAATTGTACTCATCCATTAATATTTTTGGATTAGCCATTGGCCTTGCTTCCTGCCTTTTGATCGGCGTTTATATTCTTCATGAATTAAGCTACGATAAATTTAATGTAAATGCCAACCGGATTGTACGTGTTACAATGGAATATAGTAATGCGGGTACCGTGAACAAGATAGCCACAACCGGCACCAAACCTGGACCGCAGTTTAGGCGCACTTTCCCTTCGATAGAAAACTTCGCACGCACTTTTATCAGCCACAATGTGGTAAAAAGCACCGATAAAACTTTTGATGAGCCGCGGATATTATACGCAGATAGCGCTTTCTTTAAAATCTTTTCTTTTAAAATCATTGAAGGAAACCCTTCAACTGCATTGGATGCGCCGGATAAGATGGTACTAACCGAATCCATGGCAAAAAAATATTTTGGGAATGAAAACCCAATTGGCAAAACGCTAACCAGCGGTGGAAAAGACTTACGGGTTTCGGCCGTTTGTGAAGATGCGCCGCAAAACTCCCAAATAAAATTTGATTTTGTTACGCAATTTTCAAATCTTGGAAACCAGGTAAATAATGAACAATGGTGGACCGCCAACTGGATCACTTATTTGCTGTTGAAAGATAAAGAAGATATTGCACCGCTTCAAAAGCAAATCAACGCTTATATGAAAACGCCGGAAGTAAGAAAGGAAGCCGGGCTTGAAGGAAAAGATTACCTCAATTATCATCTAGAGCCTTTAACCAAAGTGCATTTATATTCATCGCTCGCAGGTTCTGAGCCTAATGGCAGCATCAAAAATGTGTACCTGCTTTCATTGATTGCTTTGTTGATATTAATTATTGCATGCGCCAATTACACCAATCTAGCCACGGCGCAATCGGCAGGCCGCAGTGGTGAAATAGGAATGCGCAAAGTAATGGGCGCCTCAAAAAAACAAGTATTTATCCAGTTTATGAGCGAATCATTGGTTATTACTTTTTCAGCTGCTGCCCTTGCTTTTATCATCGGCAATTTTATGATTCCTTACTTCAATGAAATTACCGGTGATCATTTTAGCGCAGATGTGTTATGGAAACCCTTGCCCGTCCTGTCTTTAATTGTTTTTACCTTACTCGTTAGTTTTTTAGCTGGCCTCTACCCTGCCCTTGTTTTATCGGGTACACAGGTAATGGGTGTGCTTAAAAAAGGGTTCACATTTACCGGGGGAAATAATTTTTTGCGAAAAGGTTTAATTGTAGCACAATTTGCAATCTCTGTCTTCCTCATTATTTATACAATTGTGATTTTGCAACAAATGCATTTTATGCAAAACAAAAACCTGGGGTATGATAAAGATCAAATTGTAGTGCTTCCTATTGGCGGAAATATGCTGAATAATTTTCAGAATTTGAAAGAAGCTTTTGAACAAGTACCCGGCGTTCAGTCTGTAACTGCTTCCTATGATACTCCTGAAAATGTTGGATGGGGCGATGGAATCACTACAACTGATGAAAAAGGCAAACATGATATTTCTTTAAACGCGATGCCCGTTGACCTTGATTTTACCAAAACAATGAAAATGAAAATGGTTGCAGGCCGTGATTTTCTTCCGTCAGATTTTGGAATGATGGATACTTCTGATAATTATGCCAATTACCGCCAACCATTTATCATCAACGAAACGCTGGCAAAAAAAATCGGCTGGGCACCACAAGAGGCAATTGGAAAAAAAATTAGTAAAGGCGATGTAATGACAGGCCCTGTTGTAGGTGTGGTAAAAGATTTTAATTATCAAAGCCTTCATGAACCTATCGGCCCTATGGTAATCTTTCTTGGGCGTGGCTATTCGCGTGATTTTATGCTTTGCATTAATGGAAATAACATGAAATCCACACTAAATAATCTTGAAACCGTTTGGAACAACCGGGTTCCGGACCGCCCTTTCAGCTACCATTTCCTCGACGATTCTTATAATAAACTATACGAGGCAGAACAAAGGCTGTCTTTATTATTTTCAATAGCGGCAGGGCTGGCCATTACTTTAGCTTGCCTCGGATTATTCGGGCTGGCAGCATTTAGCACATTACAGCGTACCAAGGAGATCGGCATACGACGGGTATTGGGCGCTAATGTCAGCAGCATTACCTTATTAATTTCAAAAAACTTTTTGCAATTGGTTGCCATTGCTGTTCTTATTGCCGCTCCGCTGGCATGGTGGGCCGGCAATAAATGGTTGCAGGGATTTGCTTTCCGGATACCGGTTCATTGGTACATTTTTGTGGCAACAGCAATCGTTACGGCGTTAATTGCATTGTGTACAGTTGGCTATCATTCTATAAAAGCCTCATTGGCTAACCCTGTGGAGTCTTTGAGAAGTGAATGAATTGAATTAGCTAATGTGTTGATTAGCCAATGTGCTATGAAGAAACAGGAATTGTCGATATTTATTGGTTTACTATAAAAATTAAAATATAACAGTTACCATTAAACGAGAAAATTATGTTCAAAAATTATTTTAAAATCGCATGGCGCAACATTGTAAAGAACCGCACATTCAGCATTATTAATATTGTGGGTTTGTCTTTCTCTGTTGCCTTTTGCTTGCTACTTTTTTTCTACATCAGGTATGAGCAATCGTATGATTCCTTTCATAAAAAAAAGGGCCATCTTTTTCGCCTTGAGATGAGCAATACCTTTCCTTCTGCTGATACTGCTAAAAAACAGAGTATTTTTTCTTTTCTAACTAAAAATGATAATATAAAAAACCAGTTGACTTTTCCATTGGTTGTCGCTGCCAACCTACAAAGCGCTTTTCCTGAAGTAAAAAGCATTACCCGCTTTAAAGATGAAAGGGATGAGATAATAAAAGTAAATGATGATGCATTCAGGGAGCCACATGTGTTGTACGCAGACAGTAACTTCTTTAGCAACTTTTCTTTTCATCTTTTAAAAGGCAATCCTAAATCAGTTCTCAATTCAACAGGCAATATTGTTATATCAGCTTCACTTGCAAAAAAATATTTTGGTAATAAAAATCCTGTTGGCAAAACACTCCAGGTAATTATTGATACTTCACAAACATACATTATCAGCGGCGTAGCAGAAGATGCGCCGCATAATTCAAGTATTCAATATAGTGTGGTAATGCCTCTGTTATCTGATCCGGGTTACCAGCAAAATATTGAAGGAGGCTTTAATTACGACAATCATTTATACGTGGTTGAACTGTCAGATAACGTTGATTATAAAAAGTTTGAAGCGAAGATGAATAAATGGGTTGTTGGTTATTATACAAAACCATTTGTAGCTGAATATGGCAAGTATTACCCCAACTATAATTTTAAAAATTTCCGCTGGTACTTACGCCCGCTGGCTGATGCACATTATAATGTATCAGAGCCCTGGGGGCATTATACCGATGCAAATAAAATGTACCAGTTAACCTTGCTTGTTGTTATTATTTTATTGATCGCTGCATTAAATTATGTGTTGCTTGGCATCTCCAATGCAGCAAGCCGCTCACAGGAAATTGGTGTTCGAAAAGTTTTAGGTGCAAAAAAAATTTCTGTTATTATACAGTTCTGGATAGAAACATTGATTGTAACAAGCATTGCAGTTGTAATTGGATTTGTATTAATGAGGTTGTCGCTTCCGCTGTTTAATAATGTAATGGATGCGCAGATAAGATTCAGTGATTTTTCGGCTCAAAATATTATAGCCGCACTGCTTCTCATTGCATTATTCTTAAGCCTGGCAGCAGGTTATTATCCTGCATTGCTGTTATCGAAAATGAAACCCGCATCGGTTATTAAAAGTTTTCAAACATTCAAAATAAATCCACGCCTTTCCAAAATAATGGTTATTGTGCAATATACTTCATGTGTGGTGCTGATTATTGCCGCGTTAGTTATTAACCTGCAAATGCATTACATCAACAATAAAGATTTAGGCATTGATAAAGATCAGGTGTTGATGGTGAGCAATCCTAAATGGGACCCTGCTTATTCAAAACAATTAACCGGAAGGCTGCAAGCATTTGCACAATCTCAGCCTGATGTACTGGGCTTTACCGGAATGAATGGCGGACTGGATGGCAGTTATAATACCAATGGTTTTATGCTGAATGGCGTGCAGCAATGGCGTAAACAGATTAGTGTTTACTATAATTATTTTGATATGCTCGGCATAAAGTTTCTACAAGGAAGGCCATTCTCAAAAGATTTTCCTTCAGACACATCAAGAAAAGTAAAACCCATAGTTGTAAATGAAACCCTGCTTAAGATGCTCGGCAAAGATGCAAAAGTGGGTGTTTATAATGAACCATTGGGTGGAACAATTATAGGCGTGGTAAAAGATTACAATTTTGAAACACTTTCTAAAAAAATAGAGCCTGAAGAACACCGCCTTGCAGTAAGGTATGTGGGCAATTTTATGTTTAAGGTGAAAGCAGGCAAGATGCAAAATGTCATTGCATCATTGCAAAAGCAATGGAAAGAACTATCAAATAATTATCCTTTTGAATATACATTTCTCGACCAGAGCATTGCCAAAATGTACGATGCTGATATGCGATGGCAAAAAATTATACAGGCTTCTTGCTTCTTCGCCATATTTATTGCCTGTATGGGTTTGTTTGGATTATCAGCTATTAACGCAGCCAACCGCACCAAAGAAATCGGAATTCGCAAAGTGCTGGGAGCAACCGTTAAAGATATCGTGGCTACTTTATCATCAGGCTTTATAAGCATGTTTGTGATTGCTATTATAATTGCAGTGCCACTCGGGTACTGGATAATGAACAACTGGTTGCAGGATTTTGCATACCGGATCAACATAAGCTGGGAAATATTTTTAATTGCGGGGTTAACGGCATTAAGTATCGCTTTAATAACAGTGAGCATCCAGGCAATAAAAGCAGCGATGGCTAACCCGGTAGATAGTTTGAGAAGTGAATAAATGCAAATGTGAAAATTGGAAAATGTAGAAAATTGGAAAATGAAAATACAAATTATTTGTTGGGTTACTATATAACAGTTATAATTAAACGGAAATAAAAATGATAAAAAACTATTTCAAAACCGCCTGGCGAAATTTGATAAAGAGTAAAGTTTTTTCCTTAATCAATATTCTTGGGTTAACGATTGGTATTACAGTTTGCATGATGATATTTTTATTCATCATAAACGAATTCAGTTATGATAATTTTCATAAAGATGGCAACCGTATTTACAGGGTGATGCGAGGTATTACCCATGAGGGAAAACCAGCACAAGTTGCTTATTTATCCGGGCCATATGCGCCCGCATTAATGAACGATTTTAAAGGCCAGGTAACAAGTGTAGTCCGCGTAAATCCAAATGATAATCTTTTTTCTGTTGGAACAAAATCTTTCCATGAAAAAAAAGAATTAGATGTTGATACAAACTTTTTCAGGTTCTTTTCATTTCCTTTAATAAAAGGCAACCCGGCATCTGTGTTAAAAGAACTTAATAATGTTGTACTGACTGAAACAACGGCAAAAAAATATTTTGGAAGTGTTGAAAATGCTATGGGTAAAATTGTGATGTTAAATAAGGAAACGCCGTTAAAAGTTACAGGCATTGCAAAAGATGTTCCTTCTAATTCGACCCTTGATTTTGATATTATTACTTCACTTGAAAGACGAAAAGATGACGGTTTTATGAATACGTGGATAAACAACGGATTATATACTTATGTGCAGTTAGCACCGAACATTTCAGAAGCCCGGGTTGAAAAACAGTTCCCCGCCTTCATGGAAAAATATATGGGCAGCGATATGCGTAAATATGGTTTTCATTTTTCATTGTCGCTTACTCCTCTTAAAGATGTATATTTTGATGGAGCTTCTTTTGACGGCATTAAACATGGCGATAAAACCGTAGTTTATATATTTCTATCAGTTGCGATTTTAATATTATTAATTGCCTGCATTAATTTCATGAACTTATCCACTATTCGTGCTGCAGAACGTTCAAAAGAAGTGGGCATGCGAAAAGTGTTAGGCGCAATGCGCCAAAATCTTATATGGCAATTTATAGGCGAATCCGTTTTGATTACCACCATCTCATGCCTGCTTGCTATGGGTTTACTATTGCTGGCAATGCCCTGGTATAATCAATTGCTAGGTTATTCGTTAACGGTTTCATGGAATACATTGCCCATATACCTTTTCTTGATCGGTGTTATTATTATTGTCGGGTTTTTAGCGGGAAGTTACCCGGCATTTTTCTTGTCTGCTTTTTCACCCATACAAGCCTTGAAAGGCAAGCTGCGTTTGGGTAAAGGAGGCTCTTTGCTGAGGCAGGGGTTGGTAGTTTTTCAATTTAGTATTTCCGTTTTTTTAATTATAGGGACTCTTATCATCACCAAGCAAATGAGCTATGTAAAAAATAAACAACTGGGATATAATAAGGAGCAAACGGTAATGGTACGTATTGATAATGATGATATTTACAAAAATATGGACGCTTTCAAAAATGAATTGCAAAATGAAAGTGGTGTTCAATCAGTATCATTGATGTCAGGCGAGCCTGGTGGCTTTTTTGACGGGTACACATTTGATGTGGAAGGCCATTCTGAAAAATGGCATGCAAGAACCGAATTCGCTGATTTTGAATTTGTAAAAACATTGGGATTAAAAATTATCGCAGGCAGGGATTTCTCTGCATCATTCCCGACAGATACTGCCAGCGCTGTCCTTATTAATAAAACAGCGGCTGCAAATCTGGGCTGGGCGCCTGAACAAGCTATTGGTAAATGGATTGAAAATAAAGTACGGGATACAACCAAACGCAGGATAATCGGTGTAGTGGCTGATTTTAATTTTCAATCACTAAAAAGTAATATTGAACCGTTGGTAATTGCGCCGAACCAGGACAGGCGCGTAGTTTTAATAAAATTGCAGCCTGGAAATATAAAGGGTGGCGTCGCATTGGTAGAAAAAGCCTATAAAAAAGTGGCTTCTGCATATCCTTTTGAATATAGCTTTTTAGACCAGCAATTTAATGACTTATATAAAAAGGATATCAGGCAACAAACAATTTTATCGGTCTTTGCCGGCCTAGCTATTTTTGTCGCCTGCCTTGGCTTATTTGGCCTTGCATCATTTACTGTAACCAAGCGTTTTAAAGAAATCGGGGTAAGAAAAATATTGGGTTCATCCGTAAATGGAATCGTTTTTCTTTTATCAAAAGATTTACTAAAACCCGTATTGATAGCAACGTGTATCGCATTACCCGCCGGTTATTGGGCAATGAATAAATGGCTGCAAAACTTTGCTTACAAAACTTCTTTAAGTTGGTGGGTTTTTGTTTTGGCGGCTTTTATCACTATTCTCATAGCATTAATTACAGTGTGTTTCAGAGCGATAAGAGCAGCGGTAGCCAACCCAGTTGAGAGTTTGAGAAGTGAGTGAGCGAAATGTGAAAATTGGAAAATTAAAAAATACAAAAATGAAAATTCGGTTTATTAGTTGGTTTACTACTAAATAACGGTTATCTATAAACGAAAATAAAATGTTTCAGAATTACTTCAAAATTGCCTGGCGGAATATTTCAAAATATAAATTCCATTCTCTAATCAATATTGGTGGTTTGGCAATAGGAATTGCATTTGCATTTTTAATAGGCGCTTATGTGTGGGAAGCCTTCCAGGTAAATAGTTCGCTTAAGGATGAGAAAAATCAGTATATCATTCAAACCAAATATGGAACTGACCCTACTTTATATTTAACCACTTTTGGAAACCTTGCTAAAGCTTTGAAAGAGCAATACCCAGGTTTGGTTGCCAATTATTATCGCTGGGATGGTATTACTTCAACCGTATCAAAAGGCGATAAGTATTTTCGTGAAGGGCTTCAGGTTAACGATAGTACTCTCTTCTCCATGTACGGTTTCCCGGTTTTAAATGGTAATATAAAAACAGCTTTTAATGACCCCTTTTCTGCGGTGGTAACCCAAGAAATTGCAAAAAAATATTTTGGCAAAACTGAAGCCGTCGGCCAGGCAATTACTATTGATAATTTCTCGGGAAGCAAACATGATTTTATAATTACAGCTGTATTAAAATCTTTGCCTGATAATTCTGTAACAAAAGTGAATGATAATAATATCAACGGAGTTTTTCTTTCACCTGGTTCAACAAACTTTTTTAACAGGCAAATAGATAGCTGGAATAATTCCGGAATTGTTAGTTATGTTGAATTACAAAAAGGGGTATCACCAAAACAATTGGACGAGCCAATTCGCCGCCTTCTTCATCAAAATACGACAACTGACCTTAAGCAAACGCATACCATACTTGTATCACTAAATGATTATTATTTTCAAGTGAATAATAACCTTGTTGAAAAAATGCTGTACACGCTTTCATGTATTGCTGCATTTATATTATTAATGGCTATCATCAATTTCATCAATATTTCCATCAGCAAAGCATCTTCCCGCATGAAGGAAATTGGTGTGCGCAAAGTGCTGGGCGGAATGAAAAAGCAATTGGTATTTCAATTCTTAACAGAATCGGTATTGCTTGTTTTCTTTTCAACCATCGTGGCACTTTTTATTTATCAATTTATGCGCCCTTATTTAAGCAGCGTATTAGGTAAAGAAATTCCAACACTATTCAGTTTTCCTTTCTACATATATTTTGTACCGGTATTACTTGTTCTTGCCATCGGTTTGCTTGCTGGTATTTATCCTGCACTGGTTTTATCATCTTTAAAATCCGCGGAAGTAATCAAAGGAAAACTCACTTCAGTAAAAGAAAATATTTTGTTGCGTAAATCTTTAGTGGCTTTCCAGTTTTGCATAGCCGCCATTGTGTTAATCGGCAGCATCATTATTTCAAAACAGGTTAATTATTTTTTTAGTAAAGATTTAGGTTACGATAAAGAATATCTTTTATCGGCGCAAGTACCAAGAGACTGGAGCGCACAAGGTGTGTCACACATGGAAACGATACGGAATCAAATTGCTGCCATGCCACAGGTAAGCAATGCTTCATTATCGTGGGAAATTCCAAATGGCAATAATGGAAACGGAGCTGCCTATAAGCCAAGCCAGGATTCAACAGCAGCAACTTATACAGAGCTTTTTACTACTGATGAAAATTATGCCGCCACTTATAAAGTGCCCATGGCGGCAGGTAATTTTTTTACCAACAATAAAGAAACTTATGATTCTTCTAAAATTGTTATCAACCAAACTTTTGCAAAAGCCTTTGGTTGGAAAAATGCCCACGATGCTGTGAACCAGCACTTGAAATTGCAAGGGTATGGCAATACCATCTTTACAGTTTCAGGCGTAGTAAAAGATTTTCATTTGTGGAGCATGCAGGGTGATATTCCGGCAATGGCTTTTGTAAACGTAAAACTAAATCCACGTTACCGTTATCTCACCATCAGGTTAAAAGCCGGAAATGTACCGGATGAAATTGCTGCATTACAAAAAAAATGGGCTGCATTAATGCCCGGCGCCCCGTTTGAATATAATTTCATGGATGAAACGTTACAAAAAATTTACAGCACTGAGTTGCAATTGCAGAAGGCTGGTTATACAGCAACAGTTTTATCACTCATAATTGTACTGTTAGGAATACTCGGTTTAATTTCGTTAAGCATACAAAAACGCACTAAAGAGATAGGCATAAGAAAAGTTTTAGGTTCTTCCGTTACAGGCATTATCTCATTATTTATTAAAGAATTTGTATTGGTTATTTTAATTGGCGGAGCAATTGCATGCCCGTTGGCTTATATAATTATGCATAGCTGGTTACAAGGTTATGCTTACAGAATTAATATTACTGCGCAACCATTTATTATTTCAATCGTGTGTTTAGGATTAATAACGGCTTTGCTTATTTGTGTGCAAACGATTAAAGCTGCTATAGCAAATCCCGTGGAGAGTTTGAGAAGTGAATGAAAACCCATGAGAAAATATAAAAATGTGAAAATGAAAATTAAGGCTATTTGTTGGTTTACTATAATATAACAATAATGCATAAACGAAAATAAAATGATAAAAAATTATTTCAAAACCGCACTCAGGCGTTTAGCCCGTAACAGGAATTACACCATTATCAATATAGCCGGCCTGGCTGTTGGTATCGCTGTTTGCATGATGATCTTTATCATAATACAGTTTCAAACCAGCTTCGATAACTTCCATCCAAAAAAGGATCGTATTTATCGTGTGTTAACTGAATCTCATCATGCCGATGAAGGAAATACTACTTACGCGAAGAATGTTCCCTTTCCAATGCCTGCAAATTTGAAAACAACTTTTCCTCAACTTGAACAAGTAGCCCCGGTTTATGCAAGCCACAATGACGAGTTACAGGTACTTGATGGAAATGGAACGCCTGTAAAAAATTTTAAAGAACAAAGCGGAGTATTTTATACATCGCCTTCATTCTTTAACATGTTTAATTTTCCGCTGCTCGCGGGTTCATACCAATCATTAAAAGATCCGAATAATGTATTGCTTACAAAAGAGATTGCCCAAAAATATTTCGGTGATTGGAAAACGGCAATAGGGAGAACCATTAAGCTAAAAGGGTATTATAGCATAGGTGCAGGCTTGTTCCAGTTTCCGCCGGTAGCGCTAAAAGTTTCAGGCATTCTCGCAACCATACCCGCAAATACAGACTTTCAGCTAAAACTGGTAGTTGCTTACGGAACAGATTTTACCGGAGATGCACAATATGGATTTCAACAACCCGGTTGGGATGGAACAGCGCCTGATTTTGGTTGTTACGTTTTGTTAAATCCGAATATTTCTGTTGACAATTTTAATCAGCAATTAAGTGTATATGCACGAAAAGTACAATCTGCTGATAATAAAGATAGCTATGTTATCCAACCTTTGAGTGCGGTGCATTACGATGCAGAAGCAGGAAATTACAGCAACAAAATCATCAGTCACGAACTGATCAATGTATTGTGGCTGATTGCGGCGTTCATCCTGTTAATTGCTTGTGTAAACTTTATCAATCTCTCCACCGCACAAGCAGTTAATCGTGCAAAGGAAGTTGGCGTAAGAAAAGTTTTGGGAAGCAATAAGGCTCAATTGCAAATTCAATTCATGGTTGAAACATTTTTGATAGTTACCATTTCTGTAATACTAGCAGCCCTTATTACAATGCTTGCTCTGCTATACCTAAATCAATTGTTAGAGCTTTCGCTTTCATTCAACACACTAATTAATCCTTCAGCCATTTTATTTCTTTTGGCTGTAACAATTGTTGTCACCGCACTTGCCGGATTTTATCCTTCTATTGTTTTATCACGTTTCAATCCTGTTAATGCATTAAAAAGTAAACTTACCGTGAATGCTGCGAAAGGAATTTCTTTAAGAAGAGGGTTGGTAGTGTTTCAATTTATAATTGCACAAGCGCTCATCATCGGCACACTTGTCATTGTACAACAGATGAATCATTTTATGAATCAACCGCTGGGTTTCGATAAAGACGCCATAGTAAATGTTCCATTTCGCCCGGACAGTACTGGCGGCAAGCTCACAGATTATTTAAAACAGCAGTTATTATTAAGCGGCGCGCAATCAGTAAGTTTCAATTCTAATTCTCCGATAGAAGATAATAACAACATGTTTACCACATTCAAATTTGACCATGCATTAAAGAATGAAGATTTCCAGGCTATTAGCAAATTTGTAGATAATGATTATGTGCCTACTTATAAATTACAATTGATAGCCGGTCGCAACCTGGAACCGTCTGGTTGGACAAAGGAGTTTTTGGTAAATGAGTCATTTGTAAAAAGTTTAGGCATTAAAAAGCCCGAAGACATAATTGGCAAAGAAATAAGCATGATGAATGGTTTAATAAAATGCCCTGTTGTGGGCGTAGTGAAAGATTTTAATGACCGGTCTCTGCGTAGTAGCCTTGCACCATTGATTATGGCTACAAATAGCACTATGTACCGCCAGGCTTCAATAAAACTTGCAACCACAAATATTGCATCAACCATGCAATCCATTAAAAAAATATGGGAGCAAACGTTTCCCAATTCTGTATATCAATACAGTTTTCTTGATGATAAAATTGCAGGTTTTTACAAACAGGAAAGCCAGTTAGCGCAGTTATATAAAATTTTTGCAGCCATCGCTATATTTCTTAGCTGCCTTGGGTTGTATGGCTTAGCCTCATACATGGCAGTGCAACGTATCAAAGAAGTAGGAATCAGGAAAGTCCTTGGGGCTACATCGGCAAATATTGTGTATCTTTTTTCGAAAGAATTTATTGTACTTATCTTAATCGCGTTTGTCATTGCCACGCCAATTGCATGGTATTTTATGCATCAATGGTTGCAGGATTATGCATATCGTATTGAAATTAGCTGGTGGGTATTTTTCATTGGCGGGATAGCCGCGATAGTTATAGCGCTTTTAACAGTAAGTTTCCAGGCGATAAAAGCGGCGATTGCAAATCCCGTAGATAGTTTAAGGAGTGAGTAGGTAGTGATGAATGATGAATGATGAATG
>Ga0134126_10006544_pt1 | contig 14601 bp, 15 predicted proteins | sample KB31752_FD_96881 | JGI IMG/M metagenome (GOLD analysis project Ga0134126, IMG submission 96881) | Terrestrial soil microbial communities with excess Nitrogen fertilizer from Kellogg Biological Station, Michigan, USA - KB3-175-2 | ecosystem: Environmental > Terrestrial > Soil > Unclassified ... | reverse complement strand
TTCTTTATTTCATCATTTTAAAGATAGCATAGGTATATTATTAATACTTTAGCATTATAAAATCGTTTAAAATGAAATCAATCAGAGTTTGTTTGGTTTTTATTGCCCTGCTATTCTTTCATGTAACGCAAGCGCAGCAATGGGTTTCATTATTTGATGGTAAAACCTTACGACTGGAAGGTTGGCGATAATGCATCTACCTTCAGCGTGGATAGTGGTATGATTAAAGTAAATGGCAACACGGCTCACCTGTTTTATGAAGGTGCGGTAAACCATCACAGCTTTAAAAATTTTGAATTTAAAGCAGACGTAATGACAAAGCCGCATTTATCCTTCTTGGGTGTTCCTTTTCCGAAGCCCATCTAGTGGAGGGTGGCCGTCTGGTCTCCTGACCAATAAATATTTCAGAAAACCATTGTTTTATTTTCCAGCCGGCGAAGGTGTTCCCGGCTATCCGTAGAATGTTTAAATAATTGGGGATAAAATTATGATCTTGAAATGTCGGGGGAGTACACCCGCCAGGAGAGAAGTGTGCCTAAAAAAATGATCCAACCTCTATAAACCACCCACCGCTTTTTTGCAAGACTGTGGCAGCGCAGCACATGTCATCCTTTTATAATAATTTCCTAACTTAGCGCATGGCTGTGAGAAGGACTTTATCCCAGTACTGGCGCCGGTCTCCTGACCGGTGACTGACCGTTACTAAAGTTTGCTTAATAAGTAACGAAGACACACAGGTCAGGAGACCTGCGCGAGAGCGGCATTGCAGCCTCACTGAAATAATTCCGTTTCATGAAGGCACGAACCGGGGGATGAGGAATTATCAAACTTGATTAATTGCATAAAGTTTTCCTCCCTTTATTTCAGTAGTTTCAAGTAGATTGTCAATAAGGTATGTTAGGTTATCCATTTGGGTATTCATGTTGGTAAGCAGCGCTTTTGTTTCAGCATTAGCGTTAGGTGCAAATTCCATTTGCAGTAACTGTGTATAGGCTTTAATACAAGTAGCCGGAGTTTTTAATTCATGGGAAGTTATAGTTATAAAGTCAACTTTTTGTTGAGCAAGGTCAAGTGAATGTTTTTGTTCTACAACTGTATTTTTTTCTACTTCTACTTTTTTTTCTAATGACCTTTTTTCAGTAATATCTTCTATTGCTAATAAAATCATTTGGTCATCTTTTCCTGCAATTTTTAGTTTCTGAGCATTTAAAATTAATACCTTATGGCCTATTGATATAAAATTGTTTTCAATTTCGAAATCATTAAACTTGCGTTTTTTACTAAGGATTTCTTGAAGCAATTTTTTTAACAATGGAATATCAAATTGCTTATTACCAATTTCATATAAGTGTCTTCCAATAGCTTCCTCTGCATCCGTCTTAAAAGTTTTATAAAATGCTTTATTTGCACTTGATATAGTAAGTTTAGGATAAAGCACAACTAATGGCTCCCGAATGGTATTAACTATTGCTTTGGCATAAGCAAGTGCATTTTTTAATTCATATATTCTTTCACTCTTACGCTTTTCTATTCCATTCTTTTTAATTGAAGTTGCCATTATGGGATAAGTTACGATTAAAACATCGTTAAAAAAAATTCTGTTTCTCAGCAACGCTTCCGTCATCTTTTTTTAAATCAAACTTTATGCCATCGGGAAGTTGTGTGAACCATGATCTGTGGCCTAATCTGTTTTTAGCTTTCTTGGGTGTTCCTTTTCTTTTTCCGAAGCCCATTTAATGGAGGGTGCGCCGCCGCAGGTCTCCTGATCAACGGCAATAAATATTTCAGAAAACCATTGTTTTATTTTCCAGCAGGCGAAGGTGTTCCAGGCTATCCGTAGAATGTTTAAATAATCGGGGATAAAATTATGATCTTGAAATGTCGGGTGAGGACCCCCTGTTGGTGCAAGCATATCCTTCACCCAGCAGAGACTTAGCGCAAGAGTCCGCTTGTGTTCGAATTGAAAAGAGCCCTGAGTAAAGGCGGATGAAACCTGCGTATATGGTTAACTGTTAGTAAGCCTTAATTATATCCGGATGGCAATTTATAAAATATCACAAGCGGACTATTCCCTTGTTGGTCTTCCTATAAATGAAAGTGCCTTTGTTGGTTTTGAGCGGAGGAAACGTGCGCCTGCTTCACCAACAAAACGAATCGAGCAAAACTGTATCTTTAAGTTTGAATTAACGAAGCAATCAAGTGGAATGATTCCATAAACTTCAGCCGTTGGTGAGGCCATCGCTTCAAAGCCCACGCTCAACACCAACTGCGGGAAAATAGTCTTTTTCTGTAAAGCTTTTGGTTTAAAGAAAGTTTAATTTTGATTAAGACAAAAACCTAAATTTCTTAAAATCAATTATTATAAAGAGTCGAAAATGAAAAAATTATTTTACTTGTTTATCCTTATTAGTTTATCAGCTGTTCTGCATGCGCAAGGTGGGCGGTCGGTTTTGAATTTTGATCAGAACTGGACGTTTAACCTGGGCGACGTGCCAAACGGCCAAAACATTGATTTTAATGATGCCAGCTGGCGAAAATTAAATTTACCTCATGACTGGAGCATTGAAGGTGAATTTAGCAAGGATAACCCGGCCACTGTGGAAGGCGGCGCTTTGCCAGCAGGTATAGGCTGGTACCGTAAAACCTTTACCATCCCGCAAACTGATAAAGGCAAATTGATCTATATTGCTTTTGATGGTGTTTATCAAAAAAGCGATGTGTGGATAAACGGCCATCATTTAGGTTATAGACCAAACGGCTATATCAGTTTCAGATATGAACTTACGCCGTATTTAAATTATGGCGGTAAAAATATTGTAGCAGTAAAGGTTGATAATTCTTTACAGCCAAATTCACGCTGGTATTCCGGTTCGGGCATTTACCGCAATGTTTGGCTGATAAGCACTAACAAAATTGCTGTTAACCATTGGGGTACTTTTGTAACCACGCCAAATGTAAGCGTCCGCCATGCCGATGTTAACCTGAGCGTAAGCATAAAAAATGCGGCAGGCATTACTAAATTGGCCACTGTTGTCAGCAGCATTTATGCCAATGGTAAAGTAGTAGCAAGCAAAACCCTTACAGGTGTTAGCTTAAAGGATACGGTTACTACTGTGAGCCAAAATTTTGACGTTAATCACCCGGTATTATGGTCGGTTAACAAACCATTTCTTTATAAAGTACAAACTAAAATATTGGTGAATAATGTGGTGGTTGATCAGTATGAAACACCGCTCGGTATCCGTTATTTCAATTTTGATGCGGATAAAGGCTTCAGCCTGAACGGTATTTCCATGAAAATAAACGGCGTTTGCATGCACCATGACCTGGGCGCGCTGGGCACAGCATTTAATGTGCACGCGCTGGAAAGGCAGTTTAAAATATTAAAGGCAATGGGCGTAAATGCTATTCGCACTTCACACAACCCACCTGCACCAGAGTTTTTAGACCTTGCAGACCGCATGGGCTTTATTATTATGGACGAATCATTTGATGTATGGCAGATTCATAAAAGGCCTCAGTTTGACTCTCATTTGTTCTTTAAAGAATGGCACAAACGCGACCTGACAGATCAGGTACTGCGCGACAGGAACCACCCTTCGGTGATGATATGGAGCATCGGTAATGAAATACCTGAGCAAAGGGATACCAGCGCGGCACGTATAGCCCTCGAGCTTAGCGGCATCATCCATGAACTGGATACCACAAGGCCGATCACTACAGCCAATAGCGAACCCGGCCCTGGCAATAAAATTGTTGAATCGGGCGCTGTTGACCTGATAGGTTACAATTACCATAATAATGAACTTGCCAATTTCCAGAAAGACTATCCCGGTAAAAAATTCATTGGTACCGAAACTGTGTCGGCGCTGGAAAGCCGCGGTGTTTACAATACTTCGCCCGATACCATTCAACGGTGGCCGGGAAGCATGGTAGTTGATGGCAAAAGGGTGAGAAGGCCCATGAATGCCGATAATACCGTTAACGCTTATGATAATATTTCGGCACCCTGGGGTTTTACCCACGAGGAAACGTTGAAAATATATAAAAAATATGCTTTTCTATCCGGCCAGTTCGTGTGGACTGGGTTTGATTATATTGGCGAACCATGGCCTTACCAATGGCCATCCCGCAGTTCATACTTCGGGATAGTAGATCTGGCTGGCTTCCCTAAGGATGTTTATTATTTGTACCAGAGCGAATGGACCAATAAAACAGTGCTCCACATATTACCACACTGGAACTGGGAAGCTGGTAAAGTAGTTGATGTTTGGGTCTATTACAGTAATGCTGATGAGGTTGAACTGTTTTTGAACGGCAAATCATTAGGTACAAAATCAAAACAGGGCGACAGCCTGCACATTGCCTGGAAAGTAAACTATGAGCCGGGTACCTTAAAGGCCGTGTCGCGCAAAAATGGGAAAGTTGTGAAAACTACCGAGGTTAAAACCGCGGGCGCACCAGCCAGGATAGAATTAAGTGCCGACAGGAGCGTCATACGTTCGAACGATAATGATCTTTCTTTTATCACCGCTAAAATTGTAGATAAGAATGGCGTAATGGTGCCTAATGCTGATAATGATGTCAAATTCAAACTATCAGGAGCCGATAGCTTCCTGGCAGGAGTTGATAATGGAAGCCAAACCAGCCACGAATCGTTCAAAGCCGATAATCATAAAGCGTTCAATGGTTTGGCCCTGGCAATTATTGGCGCTAAAAATAAACCGGGTACAGTAACAATAACAGCAACAGCCGATGGCCTAACTTCTGCATCGTTGCCAATTACTATTAAATAAACCAAATTGGTTATGAAGAGAGTTTCTGCTTACAATAGATAAGGCTTGCTTTACTTCGAGGCAACCGGGTGTCATAGCCGGGGAGTGTGTATAGGTTACGACAGTTTACCATACCAAAGGACGTCTGGTTGCAAAGCAGTAGTTTTGTTATACATACTTTAGAAGCAAGTATTTGGTGTTTACTTTCAGCAGACAACTATAAGCAGGCAATTCTTAAAGCTGTTAATTTAGGATGGGACAGCTTGTGTTCGAATTGAAAAGAGTCATAAATAAAAGAATATGAAGCCTGCGTATATGGTTAACTGTTAGTAAACCTTAATTATATCCGGATTGCAATTTATAAAATATCACAAGCGGACGCTCCGAGGAACACAATTCTTAATTGTATCAGTTGGAATATTCTAAAATAGAATTTTATGCAATCGGAAGATTACAGGGAAACCCTGGAAGATGCTTTAAAAAATCTTGTTGAAGTAAACAGAAAAATATATGATTCAATAATTCCGATAGCAATGGCTGGGGAACCATTTCGCCCTGTATCTTATAACATATATTTGTGTCCCATTTTGCGGACGCCTACAAATCTCAAACCTATCGACATAACATAATATGAAATTACTTGACATAACTGTAAATAACTTTCGTTCAATTCATAGCGACAACGTAAAGATTTCACTTGAAGGTTCTGATATTATTTTTGTTTTTGGGCAAAATAATGCGTGAAAATTTTCTTTGCTTACTGCTTATGAATATATGGTAATACCTAAGCAAAAATCTTTATTGAGTGACTTCTTAGGTTTAATGAAGCAAACCCAATTGAAATATTTAATCCCTTGTTGGTGTTCCCGCAAAAAAGCGGGACAGGTGGACAAGGAAAAGTGCGGCTGCTTCACCAACAAAACCAATTGAGCAAAACGTATCTCTAACTTTAAATATGGAAATCAAGTGGAATGATTCCATAAACTACAGCTGTTGGTGAGGCCATCGCTTTAAGGCCAACCCACAACACCAACTGCGGTGAGAATTAAATACTTCCCATACACGATGGTTAAACGTTTGGTAATAAGTAAACCACTAAAAGTATGCTACCGATTATAAGGCTAATAGTAACTAATGTAATAATCCAGTTGGAATGAAAATAAACATTTTTGTTAAGTTGTTTTTCAACACTTCTATATCGAAAGTAAGCAAGAGTTGCTGTAATTGCACCTAACGCGACCATTACTACACCGGTAATTGCTGAGTGTGTTCTGCCAGGAGGAAGTTCTTTATTTCCAAGTACAATAGTTATTTGCCTGATGAATATTGCAAATTTTACAATTACAAAACCAAAACCCATTAGAGCAATGCTTGTGCGAATCCATGCAAGAAATGTTCGCTCATTAGCAAGATGATCAGACGGCCTGGCGGTACTTGCTTCTTCTAAGTTGTTATTATTGTTCATTTACTTTTTATTGTTGTTTTATTTAATGATTATCGATGCAGTTGCAAATCTATAAAACAAATGAACGAATTGATTTACCCAGGTCTTTTTTAACCCAAAGAAGAAAGGCAATTATTAATTTTATTTATTTCTCGAACAAATGTCTCTACACCGTTTCCTCACTATTTAACTTAGTAGTGCAGTGATCATTTGGTCAATTCCTATAAGACGAATAGCTTCTTCACTAAGGGAAAATCGTTGCTGTATAAAAGCAGCTTCGTTATAGGTTACCCATGTTTGATGCGCTGCGTCTTCCCGGGCTAATACCTTTAAGGGTAAATCAATTGCTGCTACCGGATTTTCGGCCATCACTTGCCCTCCTTTCTGTGGGTTGCCAAATAACAAAAACTCTATCGCGTTTAATTGGAAACCTGCTTTGGCAGCTTCAGCCTGCTGGTCTATGCGTAAATAAATAGTAACGTTTTTTTGCTTAAGAATCTGTTCAAGCTTGTCAATAGTTTCTTCAACCGTTAGCTTGCTCAACCGTGTAATGAAACCCACTGATGGTGCAAGCATATTCGTCACCCAGCAGAGACTTAGCGCAAGCGTCCGCTTGTGTTCGAATTGAAAAGAGCCATAAAAAGAAGGGTATGGAACCTGCGTATATGGTTAACTGTTAGTAAGCCTTAATTATATCCGGATGGCAATTTATAAAATATCACAAGCGGACGCTTGCGCCAACAACGTGAGGCGGCAAATCGTTCAGGCCGCGGAAGGATAGCGTCCCGACCGGGCAAAATGAAAATTCTCCGTACATGTTGATTTACTTAATCAAATATTAAAAGATACATTCAACCGCATGAATAAAGTACCGGTTTCCTTCAGCGCTTTTTTATGAGCCCTATACCAAGTGTAAGTACACCAATTGCCAGGATTACAGCACCTACATAAGTGAGATAAATAAAGGCATTAGGCGCAATTGCGGTTGGCTTCAATACTGAAAAGAAAAATCCTGCAGGCATTAATATTGCAGCCAGGGGAATGAAATTGCGGGCTATATTTTTCCATTTATCAGAAAGATTAGCTTCATCCACATACCGCAATACAACTAATGACAGGATCAGCAATACGCCTGCATGTGCATGCCCCGCCCTGAATAAATTTTGCCGCAAAGGATTTTGCATGTATTGCGGATCATTATAAAGAAAAAGAAGGAGGCTTACTCCACCATACATAACTGTTGGTAATACTATCAGTAAAATGCCTGCCAGGCGGCGTGATTGAGGACTCATAAAATTTATTTTATAAATTAGTAAAACGTCCTGCGGCTTGGCAAGTAAGCGGTTTAATCGTTATCAAATTTAATATTATAAATTTGAATTAAATAACCCATAGGTGTGGTTCCCCCTTCCGGGCGGCCTCTTCTCGCTACATTCCACATCATTAACCCGCGTTTCCGCGAACGTCAATAATTCCGTTTCGTGAAGACACGAACCGGGGGCGTGGCAAGAAAGGCAATAATTTTAAAATCAGTTTATTCCTAATTATTTCGCACGAAATAAAATAGTTATTTATTAGGTGAGGATATCTTTAAAATACCCAATATGGTTCCCTGGTAAAGATTGCCTTCTCCATCAAAAAGTCCTGCCATTTGAATAGGATTAAAAGGATCGCCTATGCGCTGTAGCATTTCTTTTTTTTGAGCCTCCGATAATTTACCGGCATCAGGCAATACAGAATAAGGATCAATCGTCAATTTGATTTTATTAAGCAGTTTTCCTGTTTGATAATCTACTTCTGTATAAAAATAGTCTCCGTTGTCATCCTGGTCAATGAAGTACACTGCCTGCTTTTCTTTGCCCAGTTTAGGAACACTTGTCGTGCGCACTTCCTTATTGAACCAAACAGATTTTGCGCCTGTCCCACCGGGTAATACATCAATTCGTTGCATGCCTTTCTTAAGCGCGGAAACTTCCGTAGTAGCGCTGCTGGAAGCGGGATATTGAAATCCGTACGTACTTGCGATGATGACAGAATTCTTATAACCAATGGGGGAATTCTCACTGCCTTGGGCCACATCGCAACCGAATGCCAGCTGTTGTGCTGCCATGGTCCCTGTTTTGGTATTATAAATGTTGAGATGGGTTCCATTTGTGCCGGCGTCCAGGATGGTTACATATTCAAACCCTGTTTTTTCTCCAAAGAAAGTAGGAGAGGAGCCGGTACCCCAGCTTAACTGTCCTGGCTTAACCCTGTTGCCGCGGTCATAGTTTGCTTTCCATATAATCGCCGGTTTGTTTTTATATTGGTGAAGCATGTATAAAGCATAGGTGGTGGCAATTGCAATGCCATCAGGACTGGCGGAGATAGAGTTGGCAACAATTTCATCCTTTTTGCGCGATAATTTAACGCTGGTAAATTTTCCATTTCCGGGATTTAAAAAACCCGCTATGGAATTGTAGGAGACAAACCAGATATTACCCTTCCAATCGGGTGTTATCGCTACAAATTGAAAGTCCTTATCAGGCGTTTTTAAAGTGAACGTTTGCGCGATTGTAAAACTCCATTCTGTATTATTTTTAGTATGACGGATGCGGAAAATATTATTTCCATTTGCCAGCATCAATTCATCTTTTTCATTTAAATAGCCGTAGATATTATTTAATGCACGGCCGGCCGGTAATTTAAGGGAAGCCAGCGTTTGCAGTGTTTCGGGTTGCAATAAGAGTAGGTAGGGTGTCTGCTCAATGCTGGCTCCTTTATTTTCATTGCGCACACAAATTACCTGGAGCAATCCATCACTGCCCAGCAGTAAGGTTGGTACGGCGCCCATTTTGGTGGAAAAAGAAAATTGGACATTCCCTTCAGGTGCAGCGCCGGTGAATACATCTGAGGACAAAGCATCATCGTGCATAAAGGCAGTTTTGCTTCCGGCAAAAGAGTTTTGAGTTTGCGCCATGACAGAAGTTGATAACAGCATGATGAAACAAAAAATGATACCCGGATTTCCTGCCATTTGAGCATTTTTGATAGATAATCGATCATTTTTCATACCATTCATTTATTTAAAAATACGCTTAATAAAATCGTTTCCCTGGAAAGTATTGCTGTTAAGTGATGATGCCGCAAAGTATACCTCTCAAGAAATAGATTTCATTTTCTTGTCCATTTTATTTTTTTATTTACTGCCTTTGGCTTTTTGTTTTTTAAATTCTCTCCGGCCATGGTTCTTGTCTCACAAAGCAAAATTTTTTTCAGAGCTAGCTGCCCTGATTCGTGGCACACGAAATAATATTTTTTATTTTAAGTTAGCATTTTAAATTGTCTTATTCCCCTGCTTTTCTTAGAATGATTTCAAAGAATAACTGATTGCTGTCATGAGTTTGCCGAATAACGGGACAGGTGTAACTCAGGACAATGTAGAACGATTCTTCCTCCTCGGTTCGTGTCCTCAGGTAACTATATACCTGTTAGACCATGCTATTTATTCTCAATTGCTGAGACATCTATGTTTTTAAAATCATTCAGCGTGATCTGCCACACGCTATAACTTGAATATGTAGTCTTTAATACCGAACTAAAATATCTAATATCAAAATATAAAAAAATATGAATAAGCCCATTTTTAAAAAAATTAATATCTTGTTTATTGCTTGGCAGTGTCACATTTCCATCAAGAAATGCATTATTTGGAAGATACTCCTTACTGGGTCTTACTGTCCATTTAGTTATTTTAAAAAGTTTAGTGGTAGAAGTGTCTATTCCATAATTAATGGCTGTTGCCATATAAAACACTTTTGCAGGAAATTTCCCAACATTATAACCTGTATAAGTAATATTAATAACATTGTTTTTAAAAGAGGTATCAAGATGAATATTAATAAAAACCATAAATGGTCTGTTTTCAATTTCAAAATCAAATTGAGTTTGTTTAATAGAATTTATCTGAGTTTGAAGAGCATTGTTAGAAATTTTAAGATTTATTTTATTTGCAGAATCATTAGAATGAAATTGTTTCTTAGCAAGATTAAGATTTGCTTCAGAAATACTATTGCTACGAACTGCTTCTTTCAATGCTCCTTCAGTGAGTACCCCTTGTTTCACAGCTTCTTTATAAAGCCAAAAAGTAGCCAGCGCCAAAACAATAGTAACAATAACCAAAGGATCAATCCACTTTTTTCTATACTCTTTCCATTGATTTATTTTTCCAGTATGCTTTTCTTTGTCGTTTCCTTTATTCTGATCGGAAGTAACATCGGAGCCGCTATCAAATTCGGACTGAAGGGGAATGTTGTCAGATTCATTATTGGAGTTGTTTTGGGGATTGTTAGTTTCGTTATTGCTGCTCATTTATCTGAACTAATTATTAAATAAATTTTAAAACAACTATAAATGTATATAAAAAAGCCTCAATTAATGAGGCTTTTTTCTTTTTTAAGCATTATAGAAAAACCTTCACATCTACCTCCAACTTATCAGCAATGTTTTTTAATGTAAGGATATGGCTATCTCTTTTACCTTGTTCAATCTCACAAATTGCGCCGTAATGCATATTGCACAACTTCCCTAAATCCCGCAAGTAAAGGCCTTTTTCCACCCTTGCTAATTTTATCTTTCTTCCCATTTCTTTTAAATATTCGCCGTTGCTCATAATTATTGTTTTGCTGTTAATTCTTTATATTTTAGAGTGCCATTACAATTAGCCAAAGCATCTGCAAATCTTTCATCTTGAAAAGATTCTTTATGATTAAATCTAAATGCAGATTCATTACAATAGCGTTGTAAATGTTTTGGGCTTACTGAATGATGTATGCCATCAATCTGCTTCTTTAGTATGTTCCAATAGCCTTCTATGTTATTAGTATGAACTAAAATATCTTCTTTACGTACATACTCTTTATCTCTGTGGTTAACTTTCCGATGGTTATATTTTTCACCAACTTTATTATATGCATGGTGTTCATCTGATACCATAAAACTATCAGGTGCTACAAATTCTTCAATAGCCTTTGATATATTTTCAATGTTGGTTTGTGGAATAACTTTAGTTCTTAGTTTGCCATTTCTTTGAATAGCACCAAATACCATAGTTTTATTATCCAATCCCTTTAATGCTTCCTTCTTTTTTGCATGAATATTTTTTAAACTGCCACCAACATAAGTTTCATCAACCTCTACAATTCCATCTAACAACTCAGGGGCTTTCTCTGTCAGCATAACACGAATGCGATGGTTTAAATGCCATGCTGTTTTTTGTGTAACTCCCAGCCAAGTTGCTAATTGCAAACTGCTTATTCCTTTACTATGAACTGATAAAATGTAGGTTGCCAAAAACCATTTAGTTAACGGAATTTTTGTGTTTTCATAAATAGTTCCAACAGTAACAGAGAATTTACTTCTGCATTGTTTTTCCCTGCATTTAAATATTCTACCATTAGGAAAACGATGCACATTTAAAGAACCACAAAAAGGACAAGCGGGTGTACCGTTCCAGCGTTGTTGCTCTAAATATTCCCTGCACTTTTCTTCGCTGCTAAATTCTTTCTGAAAATCTAATATGCTTTTGAATGTTTTCATTTTGTTTTACTTTGTCTTACATTTTAATTAAAAAAAATTGCTACTTCTTTTTAGAAGTTTTAACTGCTTCCTCTAATAATATTTCAATCATATTACTAACGGTACGCTTATCCTTGTCAGCCATTTTTTGCAATGCTGCTTTTAATTCCGGTGTAGTTCTAAAACTGATTGATTCTGTTTTATTGTCTTTCATTGTAAGACAAATGTAAGACAAATAATTACATTTACCAAATTTATTTTTGTATATTTGAAAAATAAAACAGCCGTATAGAAATACAGCCGTTTTTTCCGGTTATTAAATCGTAAGGTAGCGTGTACGGGTAAGGGGTATGAATCCTGCCGTTTTTACTACGCCTCTAATGTGGGCAGAGCTAAAATGCTGGCTCACATACGATATAAGATTTTGAAGGGTAAAATTTATTTTGCCCTTTAATTTTTTTAACTATCTTTGTTTTAGACAAAAAATAGGGCTACAAGGCAGCGATCAAACTGATTTGCTGTCAAGTTTTTAGGCTTAACCATTGTAACCCGATTGGATAAAAACCATCTTAACAAGCTCCGGTCAAAGTGCTAAATGTTTAGATGGCTTTTTTTTTACACCAAATATTCTTTTTTTATTTCACCATATTCATCAAACCATTTTTTAAATCCATATTGGTACTCACTATTAGCTATTTTAAAACGTACAATTTTACCGTCTTTAGAATAACTTGATAGTAAGGCAAAAATATTTGTTTCATTTTTTTTCTTCATCTCATCCGGCACATTTTTTAACTCTGGATCATGGTTGTAAATTTCTTCTATTATATGCCTGGCTGTAAGTGCTCTATTCTTCTTATTTAAAACATACTTAACCTTATCCCAAGAAGATCCGCTTGGGTTATAATGGCCATATTTAATTTCTTTGATCTCTACGTTTGAAGGTATATCAATATAATTTTCCTTTGCAGGTAGCTTAATATTCAATTTTTCAGATTGAAGTGAATCGTTATGGAAACCTAACTGAAGGAGCGTATCATTATTATCATTAAATAAGTCTTCTTTATTTTTAAGTAATAATTGCAAGTCACGAATTTCCTTTTTTAGCCTGTCTATATCAGTAGCTAATTCGTCCTGTGATGTTTCGATTACAGTACTAAAATGCTTTACTTGATTATCTGATAATTTAACTAATGTTTCCATACTTGCGAAAGTAAATAAACTTAATACAAGTGCCACTTGTATTTTATCCACATGACTTTTAGAAATATGTTAATAACCTGTGTGGGTAAATTGTGATTGAGTTATATTTCCCAACTTTTAGTAACTTTATTTTATGGCTAAATCGACGAATAAAAAACCAGCAAAAGAAGCATCAAATACCTTTCACAATATTATGGCTGCATCAGTAAAGGGTAATCCAAAACCGAAAAATATGAACCAATCAGATAACATAATAAATGAAACCGAAATTGAAATATTTCAAATATTCCCTGAATTAAAAGGGCAATTGCCTTTAGCTATAAAAGTCATACAGGGCGAATTGCGAGAATTTACTTATCAGTTTCCCTCTAATTTTGATGCAAGAAACAAAAATGAGGTTGCATCTATAATATCTAAAAAAGCTATTCAATATGGCATCCCCGTAACAACTGAATTGAATGCGTGGTAATATTTTTTTAATCAACATGGTCTAACACGTATATAGTTACCTGTCCTCACGAACCGAAAGCTTCTATAAGCAACTTGTCCTTACTGGTGTTCCCTTCCTTTCGCAGGCCCACATCATTCAATAGTGCGAGCCGCCGGTATGTTTATTAAACCCTTCCTTAGTTCGTAGCACACGAAACAATATTTTTTATTTTAAGTTAGCATTTTAAATTGTCGTATCCCCCTGCTTTTCTTAGAATGATTTCAAAGAATTACTGATTGCTGTCAAGAGTTTCCTGAATAACGGGACAGGTGTAACTCAGGACAATGTAGAACAATTCTTTCTTTACTTCATCATTTTAAAGATAGCATAGGTATATTTTTAATACTTTAGCATTATAAAATCGTTTAAAATGAAATCAATCAAAGTTTGTTTGGCTTTTATTGCCCTGTTATTCTTTCATGTAACGCAGGCGCAGCAATGGGTTTCGTTATTTGATGGTAAAACCTTAAACGACTGGAAGGTTGGCGATAATGCATCTACCTTCAGCGTGGATAGTGGTATGATTAAAGTAAATGGCAACACTGCCCACCTGTTTTATGAAGGTGCGGTAAACCATCACAGCTTTAAAAATTTTGAATTTAAAGCAGACGTAATGACAAAGCCGCATTCGAATTCAGGTATATATTTCCATACGGCTTTTCAGCAAGGGGGCTGGCCACAGGTTGGTTACGAAGTGCAGGTAAATAATTCGCATACTGACTGGCGGCGTACAGGCAGCTTATACGGCATTGACGATGTGAAGGAAGTGGTGGCGCCGGACAATGTGTGGTTTACAGAATACATTAAGGTTACCGGCAACCATGTGGTTATAAAAATTAATGATAAAACAGTTGTTGATTATACGCAGCCAACCAATGTGCCGCCGCCTGGTAAAAAAGGGCCAATTGATTCAAGCGGCACCTTTGCATTGCAGGGTCATGATCCCGGCAGCACTGTATATTTTAAAAATATTATGGTGAAGGTGTTGGCTGATTAATTAATAATATGCAGGAACGGATAAAATAAATCAGCTAACAGTTTAATTACCCGGCCCTTGCCCCTGCTATCGTGGAATGTTCAAATAAAAAACAGACGGCAGTTCGTGCGCTTCAACTACGGACAAGAAGAAGTCG
>Ga0134126_10006540_pt1 | contig 14604 bp, 10 predicted proteins | sample KB31752_FD_96881 | JGI IMG/M metagenome (GOLD analysis project Ga0134126, IMG submission 96881) | Terrestrial soil microbial communities with excess Nitrogen fertilizer from Kellogg Biological Station, Michigan, USA - KB3-175-2 | ecosystem: Environmental > Terrestrial > Soil > Unclassified ... | reverse complement strand
GGCGGAAAGTGCGCTGGCGCCGATCGTGCCGGAAGCGAAAGCCGGCTTCACCCGTTATGTGAAGCGCGAGCCGGTCGGCGTCGTGCTCACCGTCGCGCCGTGGAATTACCCTTATCTGACTGCTGTCAATTCGGTGGTGCCAGCGCTGATGGCCGGTAACGCAATCCTGCTCAAGCATGCCGCGCAGACCCTGCTAGTCGGCGACCGTTTCCAGGTGGCGGCGGACCGCGCCGGATTGCCGAAAGGGCTGTTCCAGACGCTGTTACTGTCGCATGACGACACGGCGAAACTGATTGGCTCGGGCGCCGTCGATCAGGTTTGTTTCACCGGCTCGGTCGCTGCCGGCCGCGCCATGGAACGGGCCGCGGCCGGCACGTTTGCCGGCATCGGCCTCGAGCTTGGCGGCAAGGATCCGGCCTATGTGCGGTCGGACGCGAAACTCGAGCATGCCGTTGAGAACCTCGTCGACGGCAGCTTCTTCAATTCGGGGCAGTGCTGTTGCGGCATCGAGCGCATCTACGTGCATGCCGATATCCACGACAAGTTTGTCTCGGCTTTTACCGATCTGACGCGGCAATACGTGCTCGGCGATCCACTCGAGCAGGCGACGACCCTTGGCCCCATGGCGCAGACGCGGCTTGCGGACACCGTGCGCGCACACATCAGCGAAGCCTTGCAGAAGGGCGCGCGCGCCCTAATCGACGGTAAGGCGTTCGGTAAAGACACCGGCCGCTCCACCTACCTCGCGCCGCAGGTGCTCGTCGACGTAAATCACGGCATGAAGGTGATGATAGAAGAGACCTTCGGGCCGGTTGTCGGCATTATGAAGGTGAAGGATGACGACGAAGCGATCCGATTGATGAATGATTCGCCGTACGGGCTCACCGCCTCGATCTGGACGACGGACATTGCCGCGGCCGAGGGGATCGGCCGCCGGGTCGAGACCGGCACCGTTTACATGAACCGTTGCGACTATCTCGATCCGGGCCTGGCCTGGACGGGGGTCAAGGACACCGGGCGCGGCACGACATTGTCGAAGCTCGGCTATGAGACGCTGACGCGGCCGAAAAGCTTTCACCTGAGAACAGTCTGATGGACCTCAAAGGCAGCTGGAACTACCCGACGACAGTACGATTTGGCGCCGGTCGCGTCGGCGAGCTTCCCGATGCGGTGAAGACGGCCAAGATGCGTAACCCGTTATTTGTCACCGATCCGGTGCTCGCCAAGTTGCCGATGACGCAGCAAGCGATGGCGCTGGTGCCGAACGCGCGCATGTTTTCCGACATCAAGCCCAATCCGGTGGGCGCAAACGTCACGGCCGGTGTGGCCGCCTTCAAAGCCGGCAGCCACGATGGCGTCATCGCATTCGGTGGCGGCTCGGCGCTCGACGTCGGCAAGCTGATCGCGTTCATGGCAGGGCAGACGCGACCGGTGTGGGATTTTGAGGACGTTGGCGACTGTTGGACGCGCGCGAATAGCGACGTGATCGCGCCGATCGTCGCGCTGCCGACGACGGCGGGAACCGGGTCCGAGGTTGGCCGCGCCGCCGTCGTGACCGATGAAAAAACACACACCAAGAAAATCGTCTTCCATCCGCTGATGATGCCGAAGGTGACGATATGCGACCCAGAGCTTACCGTCGGCATGCCACCCAAAATCACGGCGGGCACCGGCATGGACGCGCTCGCGCATTGCCTGGAAGCTTATTGCGGGCCGTTTTATCACCCGATGGCGGATGGCATCGCGGTCGAAGGCATGCGGCTGGTGAGAGAAAATCTTGCGGCCGCTGTAAAAGATGGGCGTAACATTGAGGCGCGCGCGAACATGATGGCAGCCGCGGCGATGGGCGCGACCGCGTTCCAGAAGGCGCTGGGAGCGATCCATTCGCTGTCTCATCCGGTGGGTTCGCTGTACGACACGCATCACGGGCTCACCAACGGCGTCTTCATGCCCTACGTTCTTATGTTCAACCGCAAGGCCATCGAGCCGAAGATCAAGCGGCTGGCGGCTTATCTTGGCTTGCGGCCTAATTTTCGCGCCTTCCTTGATTTCATTTTGGCATTACGTGAGGAAATAGGCGTGCCGCACACGCTCGCAGGTCTTGGCGTTGGCGACGACAAGGTCGATCTGATCGTCACGATGGCGCCGAAGGACCCAACCGCCGGCGGCAATCCCGTCACGCTCGACAAACGCGCGGCGCGCACGATTTTCATGCGCGCGCTGCAAGGCCGACTTTAACGCGCCGTATCTCAGTTCCTTGAGCGGTCTGCCTTTAGCGCGCCGTTGACAAGAGCCGCATAAAGCCAGTCGGAGAGATTTCTCGGCCGCGCCAGGTCGAGCCTTTGAATGAAATCGCGATTGTCCGGCGCCGGTGTGATGCCGCGGGCAAAGAGACCCAAAAGCGTCGTTAAACCGCTCGATTTCAGGATTTGCAGGGCCGGAATCAGCCGCTGCTCGATATCCGTGAAATCGGTGCCGAATGGAAAGGGTTCAAGCAGGCCGGCATTGCGTGCCGGTCCAAGGGTTCGCGCAAGTGCATCGGGCGTGTTGTTGCGCGCAGCTTTCGGCAGGTCAAAAGAGTGCTCGATCTTCCCGGCATCCTTGGCCTGGCGCAGCAAATCGTCCTGAAACCTCGAATCGGCGATCGCCAGCATTGCCGCAATGACTTCGCGGTCGCTCTTTCCGCGAATATCGGCAATGCCGTACTCGGTGACGACGATGTCGCGCAAATGGCGCGGGATGGTCGTGTGCCCGTAATTCCAGCGAATGTTCGACTGGCTCCTGCCTTTCGTCGTGCGGCTCGACCGGAGCAAGATGACCGACCGTGCGTCTTCGAGCGCAAACGCTTGAGCAACGAAATTATATTGTCCGCCGACGCCACTGACGATCCGCCCGTCGTCGAGGCCATCGGATACGACGTCGCCAAGCAAGGTCGCCATGATGGCGTCGTTGATGAAACGGGCGCCGATGCGCTCGCGTCGTTTGGACTCTTCGCCGCCGTAGAGCTCGTTGACAAACGAGATCGGCCTCATGCGAAATTTCGCCGCCGCCGCGTCCGGCATTTCGCGTAGCGCCTGGTAAAAGGCGCGCGAGCCAAGAAAAAAACCCGCATCGAGCACGGCGCCGGAAACCTCGCGTTTGAGAACACCTGCGCGGTACAGGTCGAGCATGGCCTCGACGAACATTTCCGAACAGCCGTAGAGTCCAGTCCTGAATGACGTGGTCTGGATGCCTGCTCTCTGGGCTCCGGCCGGCTGCAAGGCCGAAAGGAGTGTCTTGAATTGCTCGTTTTTCTGATGGCGCAGGATCAAGCCTTGCGCCACGGCGTCGCCGAGCGAGCCAATGCCGATCTGCAGCGTCCCTCCATCGGGAACAAGGCTTGCGGCGTGAAAGCCGGCCGCATAGTCGGCAAGGGCAATCGGTTCGCGCGGTGGGGCGAACAGTGGAAAATTCGCCTCCGGGCTTTCGAGCAGAAAATCCAGCTCCTTTTCATTTATCGCGGCCTCGCCGCCCATAAACGGAAGCTCGGAATTGACTTCGCCGGCGAAGACGAAATGGGCGCGACGCTCGCGACGAAGGGCAAGCAAGTCCAGCGTGAGGTCGGGATTGCAGCTCAGACTGAAAGGATTCCGTTCGCCGGAGCGATGTGCGACGAGTTGGCCGACGACATTGACGCCCCGGTCGAGTACGTATCGCAAAGCGTGGGTGTAATTCGCCGAGATGTAATTCTGCTGGGCGTAAGGCGAAGCGAGCCATTGCCCGGCCTCGAAAAAGAACTCGTTTACCTCGATATTCGGCGGCAGTGTGCCGGCGCGCATAGCGGTTGCGTAGTCGAGTGCCGGATAACCAGCGAATACGCGTTGCACGATCGGACCGAGAAACCGGCGCTCCAATTCGCTTTTGGCGTGCGGGGCTTCGAGAGTCAGCGCCGTAAAGATCGTTAGGCGGATCGAGCGGTCGGCGGCAGCCTTTGCGTAAATCGCATTGGCGATATGATTGGCCTTTCCGAGGCCAAGCGGCAGCGCAAGCACAATCGATTTGCCGACCCGCGCGACAATGGCGTCCGCGAGCCGTGCCGCACTTTCGTACCGCGCCGGCGCGCGATAGGCCGTGGTCACGTGAGGTTGTTCCAGCCGGGGTCAGGCTGGAACCGCGGGCCATATTTTTGGGCAAGCCGCGCCAGCGCCTCGCGAACGTCGGCGATGCCACGCGCGCGCGCATAATGCATCGGTCCTCCGCGAAAAGGCGCAAAACCGGTGGCAAAAATCATCGACCCATCGACGATGTCTTCGTCCGCGACGACGCCTTCCCGCAAACATGTGACGCAAACGTCGAGCATCGGCAAAATGAGTCGATCAGTCGTGTCCGCCGGGGGCGTACCGTCATCTCCCGTCTTAACGACGTGGCCATTTTTCCAGGCGTAAAAGCCTTTGCCCGTCTTCTTTCCGAGTTCGCCTTTGGCGACCTTGTCGCGGAGCCATTGCGGTGGATCGGGCATCTCACGTTTGAGGTTTGCGCGGAGCATTTCCGCAACGTGCAGGCAGATATCGAGACCGACTTCGTCGGCCAGTTCGATTGGCCCCATAGGCATGCCGAAATCTTCCGCGGCCCTATCGATGGTTTCTTTCTTCATGCCTTGGTCGAGCAGCACCATTGCTTCCAGCAAATAAGGCGTGAGCGCGCGGTTGACCAGAAAGCCGGGCGCGCTTTTGACGGGCGCAGGGAGGCGGTCGATACGGCCTAAAAACGCGAGCGCGTCCGCATGCACGTCGTCCGCGACCTTGTCATGGCTGACGACTTCAACAAGTTGCATGCGGGAAACCGGATTGAAAAAGTGGATACCGATAAGCCGTTCCGGCCGCTTCAAGCCCTCGCGCAACTGCTCTAGGGGAATGCTCGAAGTATTGGTGGCGAGAATTGCCCCTTGTCTCATTTTCGGTTCGATGCCGGCGTAAACCTTCTGCTTGAGATCGAGCTTTTCCGGCACCGCCTCGATAATGAGGTCGGCCGACGCTACGCCTTCGCCGCGGAGGTCGGGGATCAACCGGTCGAGCGCATCGCGTATCTTGCGGCGATTGTCGCGACCGATCTTGCCGTAGAGGTCGGCAGCGCGCTTGATTGCGCCGGCCAGGGGCTCGGCCTTCATGTCCGCAAGACTGACGATAAATCCGTGCCACGCACACCAGGCGGCGATATCGCCACCCATCGCGCCCGCGCCGATGACGTGAACGCGCGTGCCGTTCCATTTGCCGCCGGCCATGCTTTTGAGCTTATTGCGGAGGAAAAACACGCGTACAAGATTCTGCGCCGTTTCGGTGATCAACAGGCGCGCGAACGACGCGATTTCCGCCGTCTGCATTGCCGTGGCGTTGCCGCCGTGCTTTTGCCACAGGTCGATCAACGCTGAGGGCGCAGGATAGAATTTATGCGGCGCCTTTTTTTCCGCTTCGCGGCGCATGCGCACTGCAAGAATGCCCCGCGCCGGGGCGGAGTTAAGCAGGGCGTTCAACAGACCCGGATTGTGCGACTTCAGCGAGCCGTCGATCGCGGCTCTGACCGCCGCCCGTACGTGCCGTTCCTGCGTCACGGCATCGACAATGCCAAGCGATTTAGCCTTGCGGGCGGCCTGGCTCTTACCGGTCAGCATCATTGTCATGGCTTGCACGGGATTGATGAGACGTGTCAGCCGCACCGTGCCGCCAAGTCCCGGGTGTAATCCAAGCATTATTTCCGGAAAGCCGAAGCTCGCGTCGTCGATGGCGATACGGCGGTCGCAGGCGAGCGCCACTTCGAGGCCGCCACCGAGACAATAACCGTGCACTACGGCGACCGTCGGCAGCGGCAAGCGATCGAGCCGGTCGATTACGGCATGTCCGCGCGCAATGTCCGCCTCGATCTTCGCTGGATCGGTGCTGCCGCGGAACTCGCCGATATCGGCGCCGGCGATGAAACCATTTTGCTTTGCGGAGCGGATCACCAGACCGCGCGGACGGTCCTGCTCGATTTTTGCCAGCGCCGCGTCGAGTTCTGCCAGTACCTCTTCCGATAGTGTATTGGTGCCAGTGCCCTTTTTATCAAGCACAAGCCAAGCGATACCGTCTTCGTCGGCTCGCATTTTCCAATGTGTCCAAGGGCCGCTGTTTTGTTCGCCGACAGCAAACGGACCGAGTTCGAGGTTGCGTTCGCCGAGCACATCGAGGGCCGGCGTGTGGGTTTTTTGTGCGTTCGCCATCTTAAATTGCCTCGATCAACATGGCGCCGCCTTGGCCGCCGCCAATACATTCGGTGGCGATGCCGCGTTTAAAGCCGAGCCGGTGCATAGCGTTAACGAGATGAAGCACGATCCGGTTGCCGCTTGCCCCGACCGGATGGCCGGCGCCAATCGCGCCGCCGTCGACATTGATGCGGTCGCGCGGAATGGCGCCCGCGGCCGTGGGCAGCCCGAGCGCGTTGCGACAGAACTCACCGTCTTGCCATGCCGCGAGGCAGCCAAGCACCTGGGCGGCAAACGCTTCGTTCAGCTCCCAAATATCGACGTCGGCGAGTCCGTAATTATGCCGTTTGAGGATTTCGGTCGAGCAAAACACCGGCCCAAGGCCCATCACCGAGGGGTCGAGCGCCGACCACTCGCTGTCGACAATCACAGCCTTCGGCGTGAGCTTATGTCTTCTCACGGCGTCGTCCGATGCCAGAATGACCCACGAGGCGCCGTCAGTGATTTGCGAACTGTTGCCGGGCGTGACCTTGCCCCATGGCCGCTCGAATGCCGGCTTGAGCTTGGCGAGGCTGTCGGCGGTGCTGTCGGGCCGAACGCCATCGTCGTGGTCATACACCGCGCCGTCCTTGGCGAAGAGCGGCTCGATTTCGTCGGCGAATACGTTTTCTTTTTGTGCTTTGGCGAGCCGCTGCTGGCTCTCGGCCGCATATTCGTCAGCTTGCCGCCGCGAGATGCGAAACAGATGCCCAACCAGATCGGCGGTCTGCCCCATATTGAGATTGGTAATGGGGTCGGTAAGTCCGCGTTCGAGGCCGATGATGGGCTTGAACATCGAAGGCCTCAACGCCAGCAAGGCGCCGAGCTTCGATAGCAAGTCACGCGCGCCGAACATTCGCGCGTACCACGCGACAGCCGTGTGGCTGAACACCAGCGGTGCGTGACTGAGTGCCTCCGCGCCGCCCGCCAAAATCAAGTCCGAACCGCCATCGCGAATATAGCGATACGCCGTGTCAATCGATTGCATGCCGGAGCCGCAATTGATCTGAACGGTAAAGGCCGTCATCGTTTCGCCCATGCCGAGCCGCAGGGCTGCAACGCGAGCCGGATTCATCTCGTCGGCAATGACGTTGACGCAGCCGAGGATAACCTGATCGAAGGCGTCGGGCGCGAAAGGTTGGCGCAGCAGCAATGGGCGGCCACATTGCACCGCCAGATCGACCGGCGTGAAAGGCCCCGGTTTACCGCGTGCCTTGATGAACGGCGTCCGGCTGCCATCGACGATATAGACCGGTCGCGAGGCTACTGCGCCGCCGGTCTGCGGGCTTTTGCTTGCGATGACACATCTCCTTTTTTGGCCGCGCCCCGCGACGTCAATTCTTGCGGCGAAAAGTCGTTGACCGCAATGGCCGCTGATACTGCCTCCGCCGCCGATTTAAGCTCGGCCGCCTCGCCGGCGGTGATGATATTTTGCGCGAGTGCTTTGTCGGCATCCCGCACGCGGGCGGCGTGCATGCGATCGCGGATCGGCTGGACCGCAACCGTTCTGGCGAATGCGCGCTGGACAAGGGCGACGCCGTCGTCGGCGTCGGCCTTAGGCTTGTAGAGGTCGGTGATAAGCCGTTCGCGTGCGGGACAGGGGTTGGTGATGATCGCAGCGCAGGCTTGCGTCACCCGATCCGTCGGGCCACGCGTGCTTGGGCTGAGCGGCTGGATGAAGAAACGCATCAGCCACGCCACCGGCCGCACGGGGAAATTGCCGATGATCTCGTCGAAGCGCATGGCGATGGTGACGAAACTTGTCTCCATGCACCATTCGAGCAGCGGAAGGTCGTCTTTTTGACGCCCTTCGTCGTTCCAGCGCTTGAGCGCGGCGCTCGACAAATAGAGTTCGGACAGGATGTCGCCGAAGCGTGCGGAAATCATTTCCTGCCGCTTCAGGCCGCCCCCAAGGCTGAGCAGCGCGAGGTCGACCGCGAGCGCAAAAGCCGACGAGTAGCGGCTTAGCTGCCGATAGAACGGCCTTGCTGCGCCGGCATTTGGCGCAGGCGCAAAAAGACCGCCAGTCCATGCGCTTGCCCAGGCGCGCAAGAAATTGGCGAGGCTGTGGCCGACGTGCCCCCAAAAGGCCTTGTCGAACGCGTCAAGGCCGCGCGCTTGATCGGTATCCTGCAGCGCCGTTATCTCTTTGAGCAGGTAAGGGTGGCTGCGAATCGCGCCTTGGCCGAACTGGATCAGGCTGCGCGTGACGATATTGGCGCCCTCGACCGTGATGCCGATCGGCACGCCGCGGTAGAGGCTGCCGAGATAGTTGAGTGGCCCTTCGATGATGCCTTTGCCGCCGTGCACGTCCATCGCATCGTTGACGGAGACGCGCATGCGGTCGGTGGCCTGCGATTTCATAATCGCCGTAACGACGGCCGGGTGATGCCCGTCGTCGAGCGCGGCGCAGGTCATTCGACGCGCCGCATCGAGCAAATAGGCGGTCGCAGCCAGGCGGCCAAGGCGCTCCTGGATTGCTTCGAATTTGGCGATCGCGACATGGAATTGCTCGCGGATACGCGCGTAGGCGCCGGTAAGATCGGCGGTAAATGCCGCACCCGCAGCCGAAAGCGACGGTAGCGAAATGCCGCGTCCAGCGGCAAGCGCGCTCATCAGCATCTTCCAGCCTTTCCCACATTGCTCCACGCCGCCGATGACATGATCCATGGGGATAAAAACATCGTGTCCCCAATTCGGACCGTTCTGAAAAACATGCATGGCCGGCAGATGCCGCCGGCCGATACTGACGCCGGGCAAATTGGTCGGCACCAGAGCAAGCGTTATGCCGATATCGTCTTTCTCACCGATCAGGTGATCTGGATCGCGCAGCTTGAATGCGAGGCCAAGAACCGTCGCAATGGGCGCAAGCGTGATGTAGCGCTTGTGCCAGTTGAGCCGGATGCCGAGGACGTCTTGTCCTTCAAAGGTGCCCCGGCAAACCACTCCGAAATCGATCATCGAGGCAGCATCCGATCCGGCCTCCGGGCTTGTCAGGCCGAAGCAGGGGATTTCTTGACCGCTTGCCAGTCGTGGCAGCCAATAGTCCTGTTGCGCCTGGGTGCCGAATTGCAGCAATAGTTCGCCCGGACCGAGCGAATTCGGCACCATGGCTGTAACGGCGGCACAGATCGACCGTGACGATAGTTTTCGGATCACCTCGGAGTGGGCATAATTGGAAAACCCGAGACCGCCATATTCTTTCGGGATGATCATTGCGAAAAACTTTTTCGCCTTAAGAAACTCCCAGACTTCGGGCGGCAGATCATGCAATTGCCAGTTAATCTTCCAGTCATCGAGCATGTCGCAAAGCTCTTCGACCGGCCCGGCCAGAAATTGTTGCTCCTCGATGGATAGCTCAGCTGGCTTAAAGCCCAAAAGCCTGTTCCAATCCGGGCTCCCGGAGAACAGGTCGGCGTCCCACCACACATCGCCCGCCTCGATAGCCTCACGCTCGGTATCGGAGAGGGTCGGCAGCGCGCGTTTTGCGGCCCCGAAGATCGGCCTGGTGATGATGTCTCGGCGGAATGAAAAATTTGCCATCGATGCCCGGCATTGTGAATGGCTATGACTAAGCCATACTGGTGACCGCACTTTCCGAAGACTATAGGCTCAGGGCCGCCGTGCGCTTACAATTTCCTGTGTCTGCACCGGTTTATCTGATTCATGCTCGACAAGCTTAAAGCTTACATCAGCGGCGCCATTCTCCGTTACTTGTCAAAGCCGACAAAGCGTTACGCACCCTTTTTCTCGCCCGATCCGGAGGTCTTTCGTCGCGCGCTCCGGCCCGGCGACATATTGCTGATTGAGGGCAATACCCGCCTTAGCGCCATCATAAAGTTCCTTACGCAATCGACGTGGTCACATGCGGCGCTGTATTTGGGTGACCGCCCCGGCGATCGCGGCCCGACTCACGCCAATGGGGGCGACGGCGAATCGAACGTGCTTCTCGAGGCCGACGTCGAGCATGGCGTCACCACGGTGCCGATCTCGAAATATCGTGATTTTAACAAGCGAATCTGTCGTCCGGCGGGGCTCGATGCGGAAAGCAGGCAAAAAATCGTCGACTACGTGCTGGCGCGGATCGGCAAGCAATACGATTCAAAGCAGATCGTCGACCTCGCGCGCTATTTGTTTCCCTATCCGCCCGTGCCGGTCTGGTTTCGTAGACGGATGCTGGCGATAGGCAGCGGCGATCCGACCAAGGCAATCTGCTCGACATTGATCGCTGAAGCATTCGCCTCGATTCACTATCCGATCTTGCCGGAACGGATCATTACCGACGGCAAGGCATACGGCGTGGCTCCGTTCGTAAAGAGCGAGATCGAGCATATTCGCAAGCACGGCCTCTACACGCCGCGCGATTTCGATGTGTCGCCCTTTTTTGCAATTATCAAGCCAACGCTCAGTGACGGCTTTGACTATCGTAAATTGGTTTGGGGTCCACCGGATATTCCGGCCGGTGCGCCTGTGCCCAAGGCGAATTAGCAAGCGATCGGCGCTTCACATATTTGCGGGCTGGGGAGGCACCGGCTGCGGTTTCCCGCCGCTGTCGACAGCGACGTAGGTAAAAAGACCTTCGGTTACCTTTATCTGCTCAATTCCGAGACCTCGGCGAACCCAGCTTTCGATCTTGACCGTAATCGACGTATTGCCGACCCGCTCGATATTGCAGAAACAACTCACCTCGTCACCGACCATGACTGGGCGGTGAAATTCCATCCCGGTTATCGCGACTGTGACGACCCGGCCGCAAGCGCGCCGCGTCGCTACCGTGGTGCCGGCAAGATCCATCTGGCAGAGCAGCCAGCCGCCAAAGATATCGCCGTGCGGATTGGTATCGGCCGGCATCGCAATCGCGCGCAATGCGGGCTCCGACTTCGACGCGCTCGCGTCAGGCGCGGATTGTTTCGACGGTGAATCGGTCATTCCACTTTATAGCGCACGTTTCGGTGGAAGGTCAGCAGCACTTGGCTTGTGCCGCTCCATGGGCGCAGTTGACCTTCGTGCCCTTTATAGGGCCTTGTGGGATGTAAAGCTCTTTGAAATCAGCGAGTCGCAGTATTCATATTCATGAGAGTACAAGCCCCTTCAATTGAGGATGTAATTCTCCGCTATGACCGGCGGCAAATTGGCCGCTTGAGGGAGTGCATCGGAACTAATTTCTGCGGGGCAGCGGCAGATTTCGTCGTCGCGCATTCGGGCCCCGTTCTGATTGCGACCGGCTTTTATATCGCGCATGCAGAAAAGCCCGAAACGGATGGCCCTCCCGGCGCCATCGCGCTGGCGCGGGGTTTCGAAGCCCTTGGGCGGCGCGTCGAATTCGTCACCGACGCGATTTGCGCGGACATGCTCGGACGCGCGGCCGAAGGACGGCCGGTGCATGTCGTCCCGATCAACAATGACGCTGCCGCAAAGATAAGCGCGCGTTCGATCCTTGCGAAGTCCGATCCTGGGCTGTTGGTGGCGATCGAACGCTGCGGTCCGGATGCGGAGGGGCGATTTCTCCAGTTCGACGGCACAGACATAACAAATTTTACAGGCCGCTTGGAATCCCTTTTTCAGGATGGTGTCCCGAGTATCGGTATCGTCGACGGTGGCAACGAAATTGGCATTGGAGGTGTTGCTGATACTGTCAAGCAACTGTCGGGATTGCCCAATAGTCCCTGCGTGATCGCTACCGATCGGATTGTCCTGGGAACGGTCGCCAATTGGGGCGCCTATGGTCTTCTGGCCGCGCTTTCGCTGAAGGCCGGAAAGCGCGTTGTGCCGACCGCGCTTGAGGAGACGAACATCAGAGCCTCGGTAGTAGCCGCGGGGGCTATCGACGGCGTCAGCGGCGAGGCTATTGGGGCCGTCGATGGCTATCCAAGCGAGCTTAATAGCCTTGTGATAGAGCGGCTGCATCGGCTCATCGATCGTTGATGCCGCTTCCGTCCGGATTCAGATAAGCGTCTATTTCAGCGAGAGGCCAGCGGGCAATGATTTCAGACTATATCGATCTGCGTTCCGATACCGTGACCAAGCCGACGAAGGCGATGCGCGAAGCGATGGCAGACGCACCTGTCGGTGACGACCAATACGGGGAAGACCCGTCGGTTACGGAACTGCAGGAATACGCTGCCCATCTGCTCGGAAAACACGGCGCCTTGTTCGTCGCCAGCGGCACGATGGCAAATCAAATCGCGCTCAAACTATTTACGAGTCCCGGCGACGATGTCGTCGTCGGTCGCGAATCTCACAACGTTTTGCACGAGGCCGGCGCATCGGCTGCAAACGCCGGCGTGCAATTTACCGAAATCGGAAGCAACGGCCTGTTCACTGCGGAAGAGTTCCGCCGCTCTGCGAAACCGCGCGGCCATGTGGTTTTCCCCGCGACCACTCTAGTCGAAGTGGAAAACACCCATAATCGAGGCGGCGGGCTGGTCTTTCCCCAGGAGGAAGTGGAGAAAATTTGCGCCGTTGCACGCGGTATGAATATCGCCACGTTTCTCGACGGAGCGAGGCTATTCAACGCATCGGTTGCGTCCGGTTTGGAGCTAGCGAAACTGGCAAAGCCGTTCGACATCGTTGCCGTTTCGCTTTCCAAGGGGCTCGGCGCGCCGGTGGGATCGATACTCGCGGGCGAAAAAAGCGTGCTCGAAAAGGCGGTTCGCTATCGGCGAATGTTCGGGGGCGCAATGCGGCAGTGCGGCATCATAGCGGCCGGCGGCCTTTATGCATTGCGCCACAACATATTACGGCTTGCGGACGACCACCATAACGCAGCGCTGATCGCCACGCGCGTCGCCCAATCTCCCAAGATCAAACTGGACCCGTCGAGCGTCAAGACGAACATCATAATCATTCATCTCGATTCGAACGCACCTTCGGCGGCAAAGGTGGTTGCGAGATGCAAGGAGCAAGGGGTGCTGCTGCTCGCTTTTGGCGAGCGGACCGTTCGTCTGACGACCCATCTCGACGTCAAGGAAGAGGCCTGCCGGCGCGCGGCCGACATTCTGGTCCGCGCTATCGAGTCCAACTAGTCCGTCGACACAAGGCTATTTTTTACGTGAAAGTGTTTTCGGAATACCGTCATAGATCGTGTCGAACTTCCGCAGATACGAGCGGCCGTCTGGCAGTTGAAGCCAAAGGCGGATCAGGTCGCGCTTGAGTTTTGCGTCATCTGCGTCACGAAAGTGAGTCCGCGAGTGCAGCGTGATATAATTGTTGATCAACTGCATATCGCCCGGCTCAAGGTCCATATCGAAACGAATATCGGCGCGTGCTGCCGTATTGTCTAGAAAAGCGAGTGCATCTAGTTCGAGCTGCGTGAAGTGGACGCCATTCATTTTCGCGGTTTCGATCGTGTTGCGACGAATAGCACAGCTGATGGTGCCCTCATGCTCGGAATAGACCGGCAGCCGGTATTCTTTCTGATCCCCGCCTTCCTCAAGATTGAGCAGCGGGAAACCTTCAAAAAATACGGGGATATATTCGGGGTGGCTGCGAAGCGCTTCGTTATAAACGGTCATCGAGCTTGAGATACTGCTGCGACCCCCTTCGACTGCTTTTTGAATGCAAAGCAGCCCGACAACATCGCCCAGGTCGGTATGGAAGAGCAGGGCTTCATTGCTGCGATAGCCGCGAGCGCCTTTCAGGTCGGTTGTTGTCTTGTATTTTTTCCCTTCGTCGCGGACATGCGTGAGCAGATCGCCGTAGGAATTTTGTGAAATTGGTTTACCGAGGAGCCGGCCGAAGGCGAGATAAAGCGCCTCCGTTTCGTCCATCGTAAAGCGATCGACCGGGAAACCTTTGATGAGGATAAAGCCGTGGCCGCTGGTGAGATCGCTATGTGTGCGCCGGGCGAGGGCGTGTAATTGCGGCAGCTTCATTTGCCGCGGGTCCTGCGCCGGATTCTTCGTCAGCGCATCGTTCAACAAATCGATTTCCGCCAGATGCGCTGCGTTCAATCTAGCGATCCAGTCATCATCGCGGCTGATCTGCGCGCCGACCCAAGCACTCGGTCCGGTGACCTGCTGATGATTGCCCGGCATCTATGCTTCTCCCCGTTTCTTCGGTTCGGCCATCTCAACATCGAAACTTTAGTTTCTCTCGAGGCCTAGCCAATGTCTTTTTTTCGATAGCTCGTATGCCCGAAATCGAATGTTCAATTGCTGCGGCGCACAGTCGCTTCATCAGTCGCCGGCGGGTGTTCGCCGCAGGCTTTCTGCAGAGACGGCGTCCCACTCACCGTTTCGGAGCATTCCGGCGATTTCGTCGGTCAGCAGGGCGACCACCGCGTTCGTCGCTCGTGTGTCGGTGCGGTCCGCGGGCAGCGCGAGCACGATCTGACGCATAACCTTTGGTTT
>Ga0134126_10006538_pt1 | contig 14605 bp, 9 predicted proteins | sample KB31752_FD_96881 | JGI IMG/M metagenome (GOLD analysis project Ga0134126, IMG submission 96881) | Terrestrial soil microbial communities with excess Nitrogen fertilizer from Kellogg Biological Station, Michigan, USA - KB3-175-2 | ecosystem: Environmental > Terrestrial > Soil > Unclassified ... | reverse complement strand
TATACCTTCAGTGGAATTAGCGGGCAATGGCTGAGCCTGGGGCTCACATCGGTGACCATCTCCTCGAGCACCGTGACCCTCCTCAAGCCTGATGGGACGTCGCTCGCCTCTACCACGGTTGGGACTACTGGCAGCGGACTCGAACCACCGAGCACCCTTCCGACGACCGGGACCTATACGATTGTTGTCGACCCAGTAGGGACCAACACCGGCAACATCACGCTGACCCTCATGTCTTATCTCTCCGACACGCTGAACGTGGATGGAACTGCCACGACGACCACGATCACCCCAATTGGCCGAAACGCGCTCTACACCTTTACGGGGACGGCGGGCCAGTGGGTCAGTCTCGGCATGACCAGTGTGACCATTCCCTCGGCTACCGTCACCCTCTGGAAGCCGGACGGCACCCAACTCGCCTCGACGACCGTCGGCACCAGCGGGGGGAGTCTCGATGCCCCGATCGCGCTCCCCACCACGGGTACCTACACGGTCACGGTTAATCCCGCTGTGCAGTACACCGGCACCATCACGTTGACGCTCTCGACGGAGGTGTCAGGCACGGTGACGATCAACGCGGCCGCCACGCCAATCACGATCGGTCGCCCTGGGCAGAATGCCCGCTACACGTTTGCTGGGACGGCCAGTCAGCAGGCCACGGTCAAGATCACCGGCAATACGTTGGGCAGTGTCTCGGTGACTCTCTACACCCCCAGTGGCGCGTGGCAAACTGGGACCACGAACTCGGCCGCCAGCTTCAACCTGAGTACGGTGACGCTCGCCACGACAGGCACGTACACCATCACGATCAATCCACAAACGACCGCCACCGGTAGCCTTAATCGCCAGGTGACCAGCCCATGAACCACCGCACATGCGCGACTCCACTCCCGGTTCGTCTGCTGACCTCGCTCCTCAGCCTGGTGCTGAGCCTGGTGCTCCACGTGCTCAGCTCCGATGCCTTTACCCCCGTGAAGGCGTGCAGTGTGGGGACCGTCCCGATCCGCCCGGGTCAGGTGCTCCAAACGGGCCAGAGCGGCAGCATGTATTTCATGGGACGCATGGGGACCACCTCTATGGGGCCCTCACCGCTCTATGATGCTGCAGCTTGGATTTACCCTGGTGATCCCATCCCCTCGGCCGATTGGGTGGGTCCCTATATGGGGGGTTCTATGGCCCAATGTCAGCCGGGTTACGGAAATGCTGGCGGTATTTCTTACTACAATCCACTACTCTCTGGCCTCTCGTACACGAGCATCCAATGGGGGACGTATTGTGTGGGATACTACGATCCGGTCTATAACACGGTGTTTCATTTGGTCGGTCATCCCAATGAAGCCGTGTGCCAACCGGATCCGCCGGTGAAGTTCGTGGCACCGGGCAATGCCTTGACCTGCTCAGGAGCGGGAGATCCTTGCGATACGAGCACCGGGCTCTATACGCAGCAGGATACCGATATTGAGGTGCCCGATGTGCTGCCGATCACGCTCACCCGCTCCTATCGCACAGAAGATCTCGCCTCCCATGCGTTCGGCATCGGTGCGAGTCATCCCTACGAGAACTATATGCTCCGCGATGATCTCTGCACGGAAATCCATGTGATTTTACCGGACGGTGCCCCGATCGCGTTCCTCCGCACGAGCGGGACCAACTGTTTGGACTCGACCCTGCAACATACGACGACCCAAACGTCGTTCTATGGCGCGACCTTCGCCTGGGATGAAACCTTCCAGCGGTATCGCCTCCAGTTCAAGGACGGCACCGAGTGGCGCTTCAGCGACTATGGCTCACTCATCGCAATGCTGGATCGAAACGGCAATACCCTCACACTGACAAGGGCGGCTGCGGGAGGATTGGCGGGGAATCTGACCAGAATCACGACGCCCAATGGGCGCTATCTCACTTTTACCTACGACACCAGCAACCGCATCACGCAGGTGACGGACATTCTGGGCCGCACGATTATTTATACCTATGATGCGAATGGGAATTTATGGAAAGTGACCAATCCGCTGTCCGGCGTGAGCGAGTATACCTATGATGCGTCACATCGGCTGCTGACTGCTAAAGAGCCGAACGGCAATCTGCACGTGACGAACACGTATGATGCCAATGGGCGGGTGCAGACCCAAACGCAAGCGGACAGCACCACGTATCAGTTCGCGTATACGCTCGACGGCAGCGGGAATGTGACGCAGACCGATGTGACCGATCCTCGCGGATTTGTGAAACGCTTCTCCTTCAATAGCGCCGGTCTCACTACGACGGTTCTTGACGCGCTGGGTCAACCGGAAGCGCAGTCTACAACCTATGAATGGCAAGCCGGAACGAATCTGCTCCTCAGTGTAACCGATACCTTGAGTCGCAAGACGGCCTATACCTATGACAGCAAGGGCAACGTGCTGACCCTGACGAGACTTGCCGACACGCCCAATGCGGTGACGACCACGTTCACCTATGAGCCGACCTATAGTCAGGTCGCCACCGTCACCGATCCGCTCAGCCACACCACGACGTTGGGCTATGACAGCAAAGGCAATCTGACGACGATCACCAATGCGTTGAGCAAGGTCACGACGATCACCGTCAATGCCCAGGGTCAGCCGCTCACGATCACGGATCCCCTGAATAACCAGACCACCTTCACCTATCAACTAGGCGACCTCGTGAAGGTGAAGGATCCATTGAATCGTGAAACCCAACGCATGCTGGATGCCGCCGGGCGGCTCCGGAGCCTGATCAATCCGCTGGGGCAAAAGACGGTCTATTTGCCTGATGCCCTCGACCGCATCACACAGCTGACCGATGCCATCAACGGGGTCACGCAGTTCGGCTATGATGCCAACAGCAATCTCTTGACCGTCACCGATGCCAAGAGCCAGCAGACGGTGTATACCTACGGCAATATGAATCGGACCAGTACCAGAAAAGATCCGTTGCTCAATACCGAGACGTACACCTACGATAACAATGGCAATCTGGCGACCGTCCTTGATCGAAAAAATCAAATGACCACTTATACCTACGATGCGTTGAATCGCAGAACGAAGACAACGTTCCAGGACGGAACCAGCACGAACTACACCTATGACGCCGGAAATCGAATCACGCAGGTGCAGGAGAAGGATGCGAGCAACGTTGTCACGGCCACGATCACCAGAACCTATGATAGTCTCGATCGACTCACGCAAGAAGTGACACCTGAGGGAACGTTGAACTATACCTACGACAATGCGAGCCGCCGAGCCACAATGACCGTGGTCGGCCAGCCGCAAGTCACCTACACGTACGACAATGCTAATCGTCTGACCACCATTACCCAAAACACGAGCACCGTGACGATCGCCTATGACGACGCAGACAGACGAACCAGCCTCACCCTGCCCAATACGAACAGTATTACCTATGCCTACAACGCAGCCTCAGAACTCACGAGCCTCACCTATAAGCAAGGCGCCACGACCCTCGGCGATCTGACCTATACCTACGATGCAGCAGGGAACCGCATCAAGACCGGTGGTACCTTCGCCCGGTCCAATATTCCGCCGGCCCTCACCACGACAAACTACAACGCGAATAATCAGCAAACGACGCTTGGCACGAGTATGGAAACATTCGATCTCAATGGAAACGTCGCCACTATCACCGACGCCAGCGGAACGACGACGTACACGTGGAACGCGAGGAATCAGCTGACGGCAATCAGCGGACCGAGCTTCACAGCTAGCTTTACATACGATAGCTTTGGAAGAAGAACCGGCAAGGCCATTAACGGCACTACGACTAATTTTGTCTATGACGTGTTGAATCCGATACAAGAAAAAAACGGGGCCACGGTCACAGCGAACTTGCTGACAGGTCTCGGCCTCGACGAGTTTTTCACGAGAACCGATGGGGTGGGCGTTCGTGCGCTGTTGCCTGACGCCCTAGGCTCAACCGTTGCTCTTGGGGATGGAACAGGCGCGCTCCAAACCCAATATACCTATGAGCCCTTTGGCTTCGTCTCACAAACTGGAGCTGCCAGTACAAGCAGCTACAAATACACGGGACGAGAGGATGACGGATCAGGGCTCATGTACTATCGTGCGCGGTACTACCACCCGCGGTTGCAGCGATTAATTGCTGAAGATCCAATGGAGTACTTGAGCAATGACGTTAATATGTATACCTATGTTGGCGATAATCCGCTGAGTTATGTTGATCCATATGGACTCTTCGATCTCCCATTGTTACCGCAGGAAGTCGCGGATATATCCGCAGGCATTGGTGATGCGCTATCTTTGGGGCTGACAGACCTAATACGAGATGCAATGGATATCAACAATGTCGTTGATAAGTGTTCAGGTGCCTATAGGAAAGGGAAATATACTGGATACGCGTTAGGTGGTTCAGGCTTAGTGCTGCGAGGCGCTGCTGCACTTGGCGGAACACGCCTAGGAAACAGTCTTTTAAACAGCAATCGATATTTTCGGATAGGACCTGGCAGAATGCCAGCAAACGGCCCTCTCCCTGCATCCACCAATGCGCCACGAATATCGATCGGTCCAGGACCTAGCAATCCGCATATCGATCTGCGGATTCGTGGCATCGATTGAGGGAACACTGTGTGTCAGGATTCTTCCGACTCGAAGAATGCAATAAACACGACCGTTCGTGAACGGATCAAGATCCTGTCGTCTAAGACATTCACGGAACTTGCTGACCTTCCAAGCCAAAGCAGCGAAGAAATTGTCCTGCAAGGAATCAAACTCACCATTTCGGTATGGCATGATGTACTTGCGTCACAAGACCATCGGATTGTTGTTCAAGTCTACAGACCAGGCATATTGGGTATCGGATACATGCAAGCCGATGGGTTTGTCGTTAACACCCACAATGAAAAGAGGGCTCTAACTATGGAGGAATGGGCACCATTCAGTTAGTCACACCCGGTCGTCCAAGTGGGGTCTGGTCTTGTGTTAATGCATGACCTCCATCGCATAACCATCACTGACGCTGAACAAAACCACGACCATTACGGTCAATGGGCAGGGTCAACCGCTCGCGATCAAAGATCCGTTAAACAACATCACCACGTTTACCTATGAATTGGGGGATCTGATCAAGGTGAAAGACCCGCTCAATCGCGAGACACAGCGGATGCTGGATGCCGCGGGACGGTTGTGGAGCATCATCAATCCACTGGGCCAGAAGACAGTCTATACGCCTGATGCCCTGGACCGCATCACGCAGCTGCCCGATGCGATCAACGGGGTCACACAATTCGGGTACGATGCCAATAGCAATCTCCTCACCGTCACCGATGCCAAGAGCCAGCAGACGATCTACACACCCAACAACATGAATCGGACGACGACGCGAAAAGATCCGCTCCTCAATACCGAGACCTACACCTACGACAACAATGGGAATCTGGCCACGGTGCTCGATCGGAAGAGTCAGACCACCACCTACACCTATGATCCGCTCGATCGCAGGACGAAGGCGACGTTTCAGGATGGGACAAGCACGAACTATACGTATGATGCAGGGAACAGAATCACGCAGGTGCAGGAGAAGAATTCTGGTGGCACGGTCACGGCGACGATCACCAGAACCTATGATGGGATAGATCGATTGACGCAGGAAGTGACGCCACAGGGAACCGTGAACTATACACACGACAATGCCTCTCGCCGTGCCACGATGACGGTGGTCGGCCAGCCGCAAGTCGTCTACACCTATGACAATGCGAATCGGTTGACCACCATCGTCCAAGGCACCAGCACGGTGACGATTGGGTATGACGATGCCGACCGGCGAACGAGCGTGACCTATCCCAATACGAATAGCATCACCTATGGGTACAACGTGGCGTCGGAGCTCACGAGCCTGACGTACAAGCAGGGGGCCACCACGCTCGGGACGTTAACCTACACCTACGACCTCGCGGGGAACCGCCTCACCACCGGTGGCACCTTCGCACGCACCAACTTACCGCCTGCGCTGACGACGACCAACTACAACGCGAACAATCAGCAATTGACGTTCGGGACCAGCACCGAGACCTACGATTTGAATGGTAACCTAGCGACTGTGACTCAGGCCGGAAACACTACGACGTATATCTGGAACGCTCGCAATCAATTGACGTCAATTAGCGATCTGGGATTGACGGCTTCATTCACGTATGATTCGTTCGGGCGCCGGACGGGGAAGACGATCAACGGTGTCGTGACCAATTATGTCTACGATGGGCTCAATCCGGCACAAGAGAAGAACGGCGCGACCGTCACGGCAGATCTGCTCACCGGCCTGGGAATCGATGAATTCTTTACGAGAACTGATGGAGTCGGCGTGCGTGCGTTGTTACCCGATGCCCTCGGCTCGACCGTTGCACTTGGTGATGGGACCGGCATACTCCAAACCCAGTACACGTATGAACCATTCGGCGTGACGACCCAGACCGGATTAGCCAGCACGAACAGCTACAAGTACACAGGGCGTGAAGATGATGGGACGGGGCTATCTTTCTATCGAGCACGGTATTATCAACCACGGTTCCAGCGGTTTATTGCCGAGGACCCGATTGGGTTTGTGGGTGGAGACCTAACTCTCTATGGATATACATTCAATAGCCCTCTTTTGCTACGTGATCCATACGGCTTGATACCACCTACCGTCCTCACAGGAGCAGGGGTCGGTCTGATATTTGGAGGGGTTGGAGCCTTGACGGGTGCACTCGCCCGCAATGTTACTGATCCGTATGCGCTAGCTACAATTGTAGGTGCTGGCGCATTACTGGGAGCAGGTCAAGGTGCACTTCTCGGGGCTGGCCTAGTGAATCCAGCTTTGATTGGATCTCTTGCGGCTCTAACTAACAATGTTGTTACGCAATCTGTTACTGGGTGTAAGGGGCAGCCAATAAGCTTTGGGTCTGCTCTTGGGGCGACTCTAGGTGGGGGTGCGGGACAAGCAGTTCGTGCTGCAGCTCAGTCAATGCTCGCGGGTGCAACTCCTATTGGGGGTACGGCAATGCCTTCGCTTGTAACAAATGCAATAGGGAGTGCTATCACTACAGCACCAGCCGTAGGGTTTCCGTTTATTCTTTCAAATCTAGGGCAACAAATATCTGCGCCCTAAGGAAATTATCTCCAATGAAAGAATCAAGATCTGGTCTAATCTATGGTGCGCTTGCAGTTCTTAGTATCACGGCCGGTCCAGTTCTTTTACTTGTACGAGGGGATTCACTTTCCACAAATGAGAAATTCTTTTGCGTTGTTTCAATAGTTCCTTTAGGGTTCATCGCCTTGCACGTCCGCTATCTGTTGGAGAAGAAAGCCCTGATGGAAATGCCAGATTGCAAACTGCGAAAAAGTGAGCTTCAGATGCTCGCTCACGGTCACAGACAGCTAGTGCTTATTGTCTTGGCTGCAGGAATTGCTGCTTCAGCACTGTATGCATGGGTGATCTTTATTTGGATGCCCACACGAGCATAAGCTACCCTTTTTTTGATGGTATTTCTCAATGCGTATTATTTAGTTTTAGTAGGCAAGACACCACCACGCTTGGCACACTGACCCATACCTACGACGCGGCAGGAAACAGAATAAAGACGGGCAGTACGTTTATCTGTTCCAATATCCCACCTGCCCTCACGACGACCAACTACAATGTCAATAACCAGCAGCTCACCTTCGGGACCACCATGGAGACCTACGACCTCAACGGCAACGTGGCCACCACGACCGATGCCAGCGGAACGACAACCTACACGTGGAACGTAAGAAACCAGCTCACGAGCATCAGCGGCCCAAGCCTCTCTGCCAGCTTTACCTATGACTCCTTTGGCCGCCGCACCGGAAAAACCATCAACGGCACCATGACCAATTTCCTCTATGATGGCTTGAATTCAGTACAGGAAAAGAACAGCGGGACGGTCACGGCCAACCTACTCACCGGGCTCGGTATCGACGAGTTTTTTACGAGAACTGATGGTGTTGGAGTACGAGGCCTCTTGCCTGATGCCATTGGTTCAACCGTTGCTCTTGGGGATGGAACGGGAGTGCTCCAGACCCAGTACACCTATGAACCCTTTGGATTTGTTTCACAGACCGGCTCAGCGAACACGAACAGTTACAAGTACACTGGCCGGGAGGACGACGGTAGCGGGCTCATGTACTACCGCGCCCGGTACTATCAGCCACGGTTCCAGCGCTTCATCGCAGAGGATCCGATAGGATTTGCAGGAGGCAGTGTTAACATCTATACCTATGTTTATAACAAACCACTTCTGCTCATTGACCCGTTAGGACTAGCAGTCGGAGATTGGTGGGACATTCTGAATAACTATTATCGAGCGCGTCAGATAGCTGATGAGGAACTTAGAAAACATCAAGGGCATAATGATTGTGACGACGCTATACGCCATGCAATGTGGAATAAGCGCATGACGGAAGATCTTGGATACCCTTATTCTTGGGTCTTCGGAACAGGGCATGAGCTCCACAACCTCTTCCAGGGCCAACCGTTTCAAGAAATACGGATGGACTTACATAATAATTCAGTTGGACGCACTGCAGCCGGTGGATCTATCAACCAAGGTAATCTGCAAACCAGTCCGGGTTCAGGTGCTAGATACCCGTATCAGGGCGGCACTGGCTCGTCATACCCGTATTAGTTGGTTATTGATTGGGAAGAATTATGAAGGAATATTGGAAGGTTATAGTTCAGGCAGTGAGTCTATGTTTTTTGGTGTCTATGTATTTCACATCGACGGCGTTTAGCTATGTCGGCGAAGTGCTTATTGTTAACTCAGCCACGGAACCGATAAAAAGTGGTCAAGTGCAGGTCTGCGGACAGAAATTCAAGTTTGGAGAACTTGAGCAGGGAAAGACTAGGGTAATTCAGTATAAAGTGAGATCAGACTCACACTTTGAACTTGTAGTGGAGTTTGTCTCAGGAAAGAAATTGTCAAAGGAGCTCGGTTATGTCACGAGTGGCCGAGAATTTAAGCATGTACTAACAGTGAAGGACGACGAAGCATCTATAGAGATGCAGTAGTGACGCTGGATACAGTGCCGTACACCTACGATCTTGCGGGCAATCGCGTCAAGAGGGGCGGCACGTTTGCCCGGAGCAATATTCCCCCGGCTTTAGCGACCACGGTCTACAACGCGAACAACCAGCAGACTGTATTCGGCACCACCACCGAGACCTACGATTTGAACGGGAACCTGGCAACAACCACGGATGCCGGAGTTACAACCACGTATACATGGAATGTCAGGAATCAACTGACTGGCATCAGCAGGACTGGGCTCACGGCCAGCTTTACCTACGATTCCTTTGGGCGTCGAACCGGGCGAACAGTCAATGGGACTGTGACGAATTATGTCTACGACGGGTTGAATCCTCTGCAGGAAAAGAACGGCGCGACCGTCACGGCGAATCTTTTGCCCGGCCTCGGCATCGATGAATTCTTCACCAGAACTGACGGAGTAGGCGTTCGGAGTCTCCTCCCCGACGCCCTCGGCTCAACCGTTGCATTAGGTGATGGGACTGGCACACTGCAGACTCAGTACACCTATGAGCCATTTGGTTTTGTCAGTCAGACCGGCGCCGCGAATACCAGCAGTTACCAGTTCACGGGGCGCGAGGATGATGGCTCAGGGCTCTATTATTATCGCGCCCGGTACTACCAGCCGAGGTTGCAGCGGTTTATTAGCGAGGATGCGATTGGATTTGCTGGAGGAGACGTTAACCTCTATGGCTATGCAAGCGAGAACCCACTTTACTACACAGACCCAACGGGAAACTGTCCTTGGTGTGTTGCGCTATTAGTCGGGGGAGCGTCGGGCGCAGGGTTTGATTTATTGTACCAGCTCTTGTTGAACGGCGGAAATTATCAATGCATAGATTGGTCGAGCATTGGCCGTTCGGCTTTCACAGGTGCTGCGCTATCGACTCTTGGTCCAACAGGAGCACTGCTTGGGAGAGGTGGAACGAAGGCCATACCTCATGGATATAATGCGACTCCTGCGCTCTTCAATGGGACTACTACAAGGTTTGGATGGAGTGGTCCGGTAGGACCAGACAAGATGGATGTCTTAAGCTTACGAGTAGGGCGATTACATTTCGACCTAAATTTGTTAGGAGGAATTCGTTCGGGTGCTGACCCTTTGCGTGATGGAGGACTTGCTGGCTTGTTGGGTGCCGGTATTAATTCAAACGGAGGCACCTGTGGATGCGCCAAATGACGCCAATGGGATGGGGGGGGACTGAGCAGTTTCGTGAGATATTGCTCGACTGGTTTAAGCCAATACAGACGACGGCAATACGGTTTACTGAAAATGCCAATCCTGAAAGTGACCCATACGCGAGATATACGGTTGCCTATGAAGCTACATTTGAACCGAGCAGTCTGGAGAGAGCTCGAATTGAGATTTGGCTAACAACAGAAGGCATGATTGCAACTGGGCTAGAAACTAAGAATCGAATTGCCGCTCGTCTGAAGTTAAAAGAGGGAAAACATAAGGTATTCGCTGCAGGGGATGAGCCATCTGACGTTACTAAAGAGGGATTGTTGGCCTTGCTCACAGCCGTGGCAGAAGGGAAGATTGCAATTTCTGCCACAACATTGCCTCTTCTTGGTCTTGTGAAAACTCAAGCCGTGCTGCTTTCAGATACAGACAAATTCCTTGCATCCCATGGCTACGATGCTCGAGGGTGGCTCACAGTCCTCGCCGACTTTGAATCGGATGCTTTCCGTCAAGTTCTTCGGTTTGACTCTTGGTAATCTTTGCGCTCTCGTACACCTATAATCTCGCTGGCAATCGGAACAAGACGGGTGGGACCTTTGCGCGTTCCAACATCCCTCTGGCGCTCACCACGCCAACCTACAACGCCAACAATCAGCAATTGACATTCGGCATCAGCACCGAGACGTACGATTTGAACGGGAACCTGGCAACAACCACGGATGCCGGAGTTACAACCACGTATACATGGAATGCAAGGAATCAGCTCACAGGCATCAGCAAGACCGGTTTCACTGCCAGCTTCACCTACGATTCCTTCGGGCGTCGGACTGGCCGAACTGTGAACGGAGTGGTGATCAATTATGTGTACGATGGGCTCAATCCCGTACAAGAAAAGAACGGGCCAACTGTTACTGCTAATCTTTTAACGGGCCTCGGGATTGATGAGTTTCTCACGAGAACTGATGGAGTCGGAGTCCGGGCTCTCTTACCAGATGCTTTGGGCTCGACGATTGCTCTGGGTGATGGTACTGGCGTGCTCCAGACCCAGTACACCTATGAACCCTTCGGATTTGTCTCACAGACCGGCGCCGCAAGTACGAGCAGTTATAAGTACACCGGGCGGGAGGATGACGGCACGGGTCTGATGTACTATCGCGCACGGTATTACCACCCGCGCTTGCAGCGGTTTATCAGTGAAGATCCAATCGGGTTCAGAGGTGGAGATGTCAATCTGTATGGATACGTCAGAGGCAATCCTCTCATGTGGCGTGACCCCATGGGCCGTTTTACAATGCTTCTTACCCTCGTGCCACCATTGGTGGATGCAGGTATTGCGGTAGGAGGCATTATTGCTGGAGGAATTGCCGGTCAGATTATATCCAACGTCATAAAATCGGAGGGTGGCACACCTGATTTACCAAACGACATCGTTGGCCAAGATCCAAGACCAAGTACTGGTAAGCGGATTAATACAAACTTGCCGGCGGATAGATTTCCAGACACAGTAGATGAGCTGACGGGAGGCAATACGAAAACAGATCCCCATGGAAATCAAGTGTGCCCAAATGGTGTTCAAGTTCGTCCAGGACAACCTGGCCAAGGACCTAGAATAGATATTCCCGCAAACGGACCAAAGCCTCCGGAAACGATCCATTTCCCACCAGGAACTGCATGGCCATGGTGAACTCAGCGGTATTTCTTCCAGCAAATGATGATCTCGCCTGTTTAGGGCGAATTCATGGAAACGCACGAGTGTTGCGGCAACATCTTGAACAAGAGGTATTGAATCGGACTCTGAATCAGGTTCTGATTGTGGCAGATGATGGAACTGGCGTGTGCATTGGTTCTGACTATGGAGACGTGCAGTTCAAGTTTGAGTGTTTTTTTCTCAAAGTCTTTTCCTGTGCGTCAGACTCATGGGGTGGTACGGTTGAGATATGTGAGTTTGGGGGGTGGCACTCAGTAAAGTGTCTATTCCGTTTTGAGTACGAACGGCCTGCTGTTCAGGGAGAGATGCCTAGTACACAAGTGCAAGTCGTGAGAAAGCTGGCGAAAAGGAATGAGATCTCCGAGGTAGCAACAGCGATCGGCTGCGCGCTTGTCGGAATCGTATTCTGGAACTCGGTGAAACGGAGCCCTGCCTTGTTAGTCGCTAATGGTGATATTGACGGTGATGATCCGACAGCGATCCAAGTGAGCAAAGAACAAGAGATGATCGAATCTTTTATGAGTAGTTGCGAGTCCATTAACTTAGAGGACGTTCCGAAGTGGGTCGCAGAAGTTCGTGGTTGGCTCTCCTCCCGATAACAATGTCTGGGCGATGAGGGAACATGTCCTAGGATACCTTTCTCAGTCAAAGGCCTTGAGCATCTCTCCATGCCGAAGGGGCCACGAGTCTGCCGGTAACCACATCAAGACCGGCGGCACGTTTGCACGTTCCAACATTTCTCCCGCTCTTACGACGACAAATTACAACGCGAACAACCAACAGACCACGTTTGGGACCACCACGGAGACCTACGACCTGAACGGCAACTTGGCGACCAGCACCGATGCTGGGGTGACCACCACCTATACGTGGAAGGCGCGCAATCAGCTCACGAGCATCAGTAAGACCGGGCTAACTGCCTCGTTTACCTATGACAGCTTTGGTCGAAGAACGGGCCGGACCGTGAACGGAACTGTGACCAATTATGTGTACGATGGGCTCAATCCGGTGCAGGAAAAGAACGGAGGGACCATCACAGCTAACCTCCTGACCGGTCTCGGAATCGACGAATTCTTCACGAGAACCGATGGAGTGGGAGTCCGCTCGTTGTTACCGGATGCGCTCGGGTCAACGGTGGCCTTAGGTGATGGGACAGGCACTCTGCAGACGCAATACACGTATGAGCCGTTCGGGTTTGTCAGTCAGACCGGCGCCGCCAGCACGAGCAGCTATAAGTTTACCGGACGGGAAGATGATGGGACGGGGCTCTTCTACTATCGAGCACGCTACTATCAGCCGCAGTTCCAACGGTTTATTAGTGAAGACCCGATTGGATTTGCCAGCGGATATTTCAATTTATATGTGTTGCTCGGTAACAATCCAGTCAATGGCACTGATCCGCTTGGTCACACCAAAGGTGGCAAACAGAATTTGTCCGTCACTCACAATGGCCAGATCCTGAACAAACAGAGCTCGCTAAGCGATATAAATGCTGCAATTGCAGATGCGCAATCCAGAGGTATGAGCCAGAAACATATTAAGGCTCTTAAAGCCCTGAGGAAGGTTGTTGGCAGAGGGGGAACGCTAGGAATCTGTGGAAATCTCTTGATCGATCAAATTCTTCTCGAAATAGAAGGACAAGATGCCTGGCTAGAATATTGCGCAAATGATCCAAATTGCCTGTAACGGGTGACACCGTTTGGTTTCGAACGAGCCGGCTACGAAATCGCCTATGTCTCAGGTGCTGCGACCTTGCCACTTTTAGCAGTCGACTATTCAAATGTCCACTTCTGACGGCATCAGCGGCGAAGATTGGGATGTGGTTCATGATTTGAGCTTGAAAATTGTGAATGCGGAAGCAGAGTCGGAAGAGAACATCTACACAAACCAACTTCTTCAGTATCTTGATGAGCTTGAGTCGAAATATGGTTCGCTGCCTAGTATTCTAGCGACTCGTGCGGACTATGTTTCAGATACGAATGAACAGTCAGCACTTCTCAGACAGGCTTATGCTCTCGCTGAAGCCTCCCAGGACATTACCAATTTGAAGGAGATTGCGCACTCCTTGGCAGAGTTATATATCGATGATTTGCAAAACCCTTCAGAAGGGCACGTCTGGATTAGGCGACTCAGTGATCATCTCAGTTCTTCTCCCGATAGAACGTTATTCGCCGATTTAGAACGCCTGCGGCAAAACTTTAGTCGCATAGCTCACCAATGAATTCTCCCTTCAGGCTAGCCGCCGGTTTCAGATATTATGTGACTGACGAAGACTGGACAGCGGTGGAAGGCGATCCTGTTTCTTCTTCTCGCGTTCCTGGATCTGTGCCTCTTGGGGATGCTGATATGGCGAATCAATCATCGTGGAACTATCTCGAGCGTTGTGCCCGATGAAGATATCTTGAGTTTGAGCTTTGTTGGGCTTGGCATCGTCGCCTTCGGTTGGTTTTGGTTGTCGATTCGATGTGCTGCAATCGGGCTGCTGCCATATTAGGACCATCTTAAAATCACTACCGCTACCTTTTGCGATGTAGCTACGTCAATTCAGGAAATGGAGTAGCATGGCGAATCCGGAGTTCTTGATTCGTGTGGCCGACTTGTCGCTGCTTGTCTATTTCGTTGTGTTGGTAGGAATTAGTCTCTGGGCGTTTCGAGG
>Ga0134126_10006537_pt1 | contig 14606 bp, 13 predicted proteins | sample KB31752_FD_96881 | JGI IMG/M metagenome (GOLD analysis project Ga0134126, IMG submission 96881) | Terrestrial soil microbial communities with excess Nitrogen fertilizer from Kellogg Biological Station, Michigan, USA - KB3-175-2 | ecosystem: Environmental > Terrestrial > Soil > Unclassified ... | reverse complement strand
AGCTCGCCGTCGCCGGGCTCACGACCCTGGCCGTCCAGGGGCTGATCAGCCTGACGTTGACGTGGTGGTGGAGCCCGGTGGGCCGCGCCAACCCCAACCGCTTTTCCCCGGCGCTCTTCGGCGCCTTCGGCATCGCGCCCATCGGGTACGCCGCGTTCGCGCTGGCCCTGGGCATCACCGCCGGCGTGGTGATCCGGCGCACGCTGCCCGCGATGGCGGCCACCCTGGCCGCCTTCGTCGCCGTCAGGCTCGCGGTGACGTACTGGGTCCGGCCGCACTTCGCCGCTCCCCTGCACGCGGTCCTGCCGATCACTGCGAACAGCTCGGTCGGCATCGACTCGATCAGCCGGGGCCAGATGAGCCTCAACTTCTTCCCTCCGGACCTGCCCAACGCGTGGGTCCTGTCGGCACCGGTAACCAACGCGGCAGGCCAGCAGCCGTCGGGAGCCGTACTGAGCCAGCAGTGCCCGCAGCTCCTGCAAGCGCAGACCGGCAACGGCGCCCTGCCGACAGCTATCCACTCGTGCATCACGACCATCGGCAAAACCTTCCACCAGACCCTCGTCTACCAGCCGGCGAGCCGCTACTGGCCCTTCCAGTGGGCGGAACTCGGCCTGTTCGTAGCGCTAGCCGCAATCCTGGCGGCGTTCTCGGCCTGGTGGATCCGCCGCCGGCTCGCCTGACCACCGGCCGGGCTCGCCGAGGTAGCAGCGCACGCCACCGTTCCTCCTGGGCCAAGCGGCCACACGTGTGGTTGAGTGGGCAGATGGACCCGCCCGCCGATGTCCGTCAGACGATCGTCGGCCGCGACCGTGAGCAGGCAGAACTGGCTGCGGCGCTGGCGTGCGCGCGGGCTGGGCACGGCCAGGCGGTGCTGGTCCTTGGCGAGGCCGGGATGGGCAAGACCATGCTGGCCGACTGGCTGGTCAGTCAGGCTAAGCAGGCTGGGGTGCGGGTCGCCAGGGGCGCCTGCTCGGCAGCGGGAATGCCGCCGCTGTGGCCATGGCACCGCTCGCTCGCCGCCATAGGCCTGGAGCCGCCTTGGCGGGAGGACCGTGCGAGCGCGGGTGCCACTGACCGAGAGGTCATGGCGGCCGCGATCGTCGAGGCGGTCGCCTCCGCTGCCACGCACCAGCCGTTGCTCATCGTGCTTGAGGACTTGCACTGGTCCGATCTGGTGTCGGTGCTAGTCGCCCGGGGGGGCGGCAGAAGCAGCCGCCGCGCTTCCGCTGATGCTGCTACTCACCTGCCGGGATGAGCAGGACGAGGCTACGCAGCAGGTCCGTGACTGGCTCTCCGAGCTGCCCGCCAGCGTGCGGCGGATGTTGCTGCCGTCGCTGGATGAGGTCGCGGTCGCCGCGCTCGTGAGCAGTGTTACCGGACCAGGCCTGGCCGGTCAGGATGCGGCGGGCCTGCGGGCCCGGACCGGCGGCAACCCATTTTTCGTGCAGGAGGTGGCCCGGCTGGTTGTCGCCCGGGGACCCGCGGCGACGCTCATGGTGCCGGACGGTGTGCGGGAAGTGCTGCAGCGACGACTGGCCAGGCTCAGCCAGCCGTGCATGTCGCTGCTGACTGCCGCCGCGATCGTCGCCGAGACGGCCGCGGAGGCAATCGAGGACGACCTGCTGTGCCAGGTGAGCGGCATTGGCGAGGAAGCCGCTGCCCGGCTGTTTGACGAGGCTGCGGCGGGACGGCTGCTTGACGTCGACCCTGCTGGCCCGGAACGGTACCGGTTCCGGCACTCACTCATCCGCGAGGTACTCGATCAAGGCATGTCCGGCAGGCAGCGCGGCGAACTGCACGCGGCGGTCGGCAAGGCGCTTGAGCAGCGGGCCCGCCCGCCCGCCGCGGCCGCCCGGCTTGCCTACCACTGGTCCCGTGCGGTCGGCCCCGAAGCCCGCGAGAGGGCCGTCGCCTGGTCGCTGCGGGCCGCCCGCGATGCGGTCGCTGGGTTCGGCTTCGAGGCCGCGGCGGCGCATTACGCCCGAGCGCTGGCCGGCCGGCCAGCCGAAGCGATCGCCGTCTCGGTCGAGTTCGGTGCGGCGCTGCAGCTATCCGGCGACGTCAGCGCGGCCAGGGAGGTGCTGCTTGGCGCGGCCCGCGCGGCGGCGTCAGCGGGCCAGGCCTGCGACCTGGCCCGAGCCGCGCTCGCCCTCGGCGGCGGGCTGGCTGGCTTCGAGGTTCCGTTCCAGGACGAAGAGCAGGCAGACCTGCTGCGGAAGGCTGATGCGGCGCTGCCCCCGGAGGAGAGCGCCATTCGGGCCGCAGTGCGCGGTCGGCTGTCGCTCGCGCTGGCAGGCACCGCGCCCCTGGCAGAGCGGGTGGCGCTGGCGCAGGACGCTGTCCGGCTGGCGCGCGCTGCCGGAAACCCGCAGATCGAGTCGGCCGCGCTGGCGGCCTACTGCGACGCGATCGCGGGTCCGGATTACGTGCAGGAGCGGACGGATGCCGCGACCAGGATGCTCAACCTGGCCAGCGATCCGCCGGAGGCGAGCCTGCAGCGGCAGGCCACTGTGCTGCTTGCCCGGCGGCTACTGCTCGTGGTGCTCCTGGAGCAGGGCGACCTGGCCGGAGCGGAGGAGCAGGCGGCCGCGTACGAACGGCTGGCCCGCCACCTCGGCATCCCCCGGTACGGCTGGCTGCCGGCGATCTGGCGTGCCATGCGCGCGCTGCTTGACGGTGACCCGGACGGCGCGCTGGAGCACGCTGCCGCCGCCGAGGCCATCGGCTGCCGGGCGCGCAGCTTCAACGCGGAGCTCATGGCGTTCACCGTACGTTTGCAGGCTCACCTCGACCGCGGCACCGCCGCTGAGTACGCCGACGACGTGAAAGCACTGATGGCCGAGGCCGGCGCGGACCTGCCGGCCATGTACTACGCGGGGCCGGCCCGGTTCCTGCTCGCCGCCGGGGACGCCGCCCAGGCGCGGACGGTGCTGCGCCGCCTGAAGGCCGACCCGGCGCACGGAAGACCTCGGGACGCCGAGTGGCTGGAGTGCCACTGGGCCATGGCCGACCTCGCGATCAGCCTGGACGATCAGGCGGCCGCAGTGCTGCTGGCCGATGAGCTTGTCCCCTACGAGAAGCTCTGGGCGGTCGACGGGATTGGCGGCGCCGTGTTCGGCATGGTCGCCGAGCAGCTCGGCAAGCTGGCCACCTACCTGGGGCGGCCAGACGAGGCGGGCCGGTACTTGGCTATGGCGCGCGACCGGTACGAGCAAGCCGGCACCCCTGCGCTGCTCGCCCGCCTGAATGCGCTGCAGGCTCCCGGGCCAGAGGTTCGATCAGGTAACGCTGCCGCCACGGCTGGTCGGCTGCAGCGCAGCGGCCAGGTCTGGCTAGCGGAGTGGCACGGCCGCCGCAGCACCGTGCCGGACAGCAAGGGGATCCGTGACTTGGCCGTCCTGCTCGCTCATCCCGGCCAGCCGGTGTCCGCGCTCGAGCTGGTCGAGGCCGCGGGCGGCCCGCCAGCCGCGGCGGCCGGGGCGAGTCTCGGCCCGGTACTTGACGCCACCGCACGCCGCGTATACAAGCAGCGGCTCGCCGACCTGGAAGACGAGCTGACCGAAGCGGAGCGGAACGCCGACCTCGGCCGGTTGGAGAGGCTGCGAGCCGAACGGTCAATGCTTGCCGCTGAGCTCGCGGGCGCCCTCGGCCTCGGCGGCCGGGCCAGGTTCGCTGGCGACCCGGCTGAGCGCGCCCGCAAGGCGGTCACGATGCGGATCCGGGCCGCGATCGGCACCGTCGCCGAGCAGGACGACATCCTCGCCCGGCACCTGCGCAATGCGGTCCGCACCGGACGGCTCTGCAGCTACCAGCCGGAAGAAGCCGTCAGCTGGCGGATCTGACGATGCCAGCTCGGAGCTGACGCCCTCGTATTAAATCCCGCGACAAGAAAGACAAGAAAAGGGGTGATCGGGATGACAACGACGGATGCCGAGCCAAGCGCGATCGAGGCGCTGGCAGGCCGGATCTTCAGCACCGGGGTGGGAACAGCCGAGCTGTGCAACGCCTACCTGGGAATTCACCTGGGACTGTACCGGTCCCTCGCTGACTCGCCTGCAACCTCCGCGGCGCTGGCGATGAGGACCGGCTGCGACGAGCGGTACCTGCGCGAGTGGCTGACGGCGCAAGCGGTCAGCGGACTGCTCACCGCGGCCGGACCGGACCCGGCATCGGCCGAGTTCGCGCTGGCCGACGGCACATACGAGGTCCTCGTGGACGAGACCTCGCCGGCCTACCTCGGCGGCCTGCCCGACGTGGTCGCGGCGACCGGACGCGTGCTGCCACTGCTTGCCGACGCCTACCGGACCGGCGCGGGTGTGCCGTATGCCGCCTACGGTCCTGACGGGGTCAGCGCGCAGTCCGCGCTGAACCGGCCGGCCTTCGTGAACTCGCTGGTGGCTGAGTGGCTGCCGCAGCTGCCTGAGGTGCTGGCCAGGCTCCAGGACCAGGCCAATCCCGCGCGGGTGGCCGACTTCGGCTGCGGCACCGGCTGGGCCGCGATCGAGCTGGCCAAGGCGTTCCCCCACCTGATGGTGGACGGCCTCGACAGCGACGAGTCGTCCGTCGCCATTGGGCGGCAGCACGCGGCCGACCACGGCGTGGCCGACCGGGTGGACCTGGAGGTAGCCGACCTGGCGGACGAATCGGCCGACTGGTCGCCACGCTACGACCTGGTGCTCTTCGTCGAGTGCGTGCACGACTTCCCGCGGCCGGTAGAGGCGCTGCGGAACGCTCGCGCCGCACTGCGGCCGGGCGGTACCGTCCTGGTCGTTGACGAGCGAGCAGCCGAGACCTTCACCGCGCCCGGCGACGAGATTGAGCGGTTCTTGGCCGCGGCGAGCGCGATCTGGTGCCTTCCGCAAGGCCGGGTTGGCCCCGACCCCGAGCCGGTAGGCACCCTCATCCGGCCCGCCGCCATGCGTGACCTCGCCCGGCGGGCAGGTTACGCCGATACCGTTGTCCTGCCGATCGAGCATCCGGTGTGGCGGTTCTACCGTCTGGTCCCGCCGGTGCCGGCGCCCAAAACCTCGCCCGGACGTTAGGCCCGCGCCCAACGCCCCTGCCACCAGCATGGAGGCATGGCACCTTCACCAACCATCGTCCTCATCCACGGCCTATGGATGACCCCGCTGGCCTGGGAGCACTGGGTCGAGCGCTACGAAGCACGCGGCTGCACCGTGCTCACCCCCGGTTACCCCGGTATCGGCCAGGGCGAGCCAGGAGTCCGGGCACTGCGCGAGTCCCCTGATGCCGTGGCCGGGGTCGGCGTCCGCGAGGTCATGGATTACCTCACCGAATACATCCACAAGCTGGACACCAGCCCCGTCATCATGGGCCATTCGTTCGGCGGCACGTTCGCGCAGCTCCTGGTCGGAAACGGGCTTGGAACAGCCGGAGTGTCCATTGACGGCGCGGGCGTGAAAGGAATCAAGGCGTACGGTCTCGCTGGTCCTTGAGCGACAGGCCGGTTAGCTTCTCGATCCGGGCCATCCGGTACAGGAGCGTGTTGCGGTGCACCGGCAGCGCGGCCGCGGCCGCCGCGCTGTCGAAGCCATGGGCCGCGAGGCACCGCAGGGTGGCCGCCAGGTCCGCGGCTTCGGCCTGCTCCAGCGGGCCGAAGACCCGCTGGACGATCCGGTCGGCCACCTCGGGGGCGTCCGCGAGCAGCAGCTCGGGCAGGAAGTCCGCCGCCCGCACGCGCCCCTGGCGGCCGGCCCCGGCCGCGATGGCGATCAGCGCACGCAGGGCGTCGGTCGCCGCGCCGAGGCGCGCGCGGGCGACCGGCGGGTCCTGGGCCAGCAACAGCCGCGCGTCCGCGAGGAACGCCGCCCAGCTAAAGCCGGGCGGGGTCAGCCCGGTCACGCGGACGCCCTCGGTAAACGCGAGCGCCCCGGCTGTGCGCAGCCGCGATGCGAGCTCAGCATGCCCGAAGACCGACGCCCCGACCAGCTGGGCACTGAACGGGCAATACGGTGCCGCCAGGTCGAACCCCAGCCTGGCGGCCCGGTCCCGGTCCTCGAGGGTGACGGGCAGCCGCGCGCACGATCCTGCCACGCCTGCACTGCCTGCCGGGTGGCCGGCGGGCGGGAGCCGGCCGCGCGCGGGCCAAGGTCTCACGCATAGGGTGGTGAGCCATGCGCTTCGGACTCTTCGTGCCGCAAGGTTGGCGGCTCGACCTCGTAGGAATCGACACTAAAGACCACTGGCAGACAATGCTGGGCATCGCCCAGGAAGCCGACAGGGAAGACGGCCCCTTCGAGTCGATCTGGGTCTTCGACCACTTCCACACCGTGCCGTGGCCCACGCAGGAGGCGACCCACGAGGCGTGGACGCTGATGGCCGCGTTCGGCGCCGCCACCAGCCGGGTGCGGCTCGGCCAGATGTGCACCTGCATGGGCTACCGCAACCCCGCCTACCTGGCCAAGGTGGCGGCGACGGTCGACGTCATCTCACAGGGACGCGCTGAGATGGGCATCGGCGCCGGCTGGTACGAGCACGAGTGGCGTGCCTACGGCTACGGCTTCCCCAAGGCGGGCGACCGCATCGGCATGCTCGACGAGGGCGTGCAGATCATGCGCCAGCTCTGGACGACGGGCAACGCCACGCTCGACGGCAAGCACTACCAGGTCGACGGCGCGATCTGCCAGCCGCTGCCGCTGCAGGACGGCGGCATCCCGCTGTGGATCGCCGGCGGCGGCGAGAAGAAGACCCTCAGGATCGCCGCCCAGTACGCCGACTACACGAACTTCGACGGCAGCCCCGAGGGCTTCAGCCGCAAGTCGGAAATCCTCAGGCAGCACTGCCAGGACGTCGGCACCGACTTCGACCAGATCACCCGCTCCGCGAACTACAACGTCATCCTCGGCGAGACCGACAAGGACGTCCAGGACCGCATCGCCTGGATGAAGGACCACCTGCTCCGCGCCGGCGTCCCCCAGGAGATCGCGGAAAACCGGGTCAACGAGTTCGCGAACGGCATGCTGGTCGGCACCCCTGAGGTCATCGCCGAGCGCCTCGCCGAGGTCGGCAAGCTGGGCATGACCTACGCGATACTCAACTTCGCCGAGGTCGCCTACGACCGCACCTCCCTCACCCTTTTCACGGAGAAGATCGCGCCGCAGCTCACCGCCTAACCAACTGCCCGGTAAAGGTAGCCGGCGACTGCGGGCTCGTTCTGGCTGGCGTTTCAACGTCAGCCAGAACGAGTTCATATTTCACCCCGCAGCCCCCGCTGAATCCCTTAGCCGTGCGCGCGCAGGGCGGCGATCAGCAACCGGAAGGCGGGCACTCGCGGGGTGAACGACGGACGGCCGTTGAGTATCCCGATGAGCTGCCAGTACCTTTCCACCCGCTCATCGGTGAAGGTCTCCAGCTGGGCAAGGAGCCGCTCGCGCTCGGCCTGGGGCGTGCCCGGCGGCAGGACCTGGTCGAGCAGCGCCTGCCCCGCATCCGAACCCGGGTCGATGCCGTCGGCGACCGCCTGACCCAGCAGCTCGGTGACAGCGCGGTAGTCAGTGTCCTGAGGCACCGCTCGCGCGGTGCCGCCGGCGAGCACCATCTCCCGCGCCCGCCGCTGAAACCCTTCGTCGGCCACCAGGCCTGCGAGCTCGAGCCAGGCGTCCACCTGCTCGGCGGAAGGGTCGTCGGGCAGTTCGGCGGGCAGCGCGCGCATGCCCTTCGCGATGCCCATCGCCGGGTCGTCCGCCTCGATCCCCGCGAACGTAGCGTCCACGAACTCGTCGATGATCTGCTGCCGCTCCTGCGCGGACAGCCTGGCCAGGTCGTTCATTATCTTTGCCTCCTCAGTAGAAACGCCGCGGGCGGCCACGACGCGCAGCACGGCCCGCCGCAGCCGAAGCACCCGGATCTGCGCGTCAAGCGCCGCCACGTGCACGTCGGCGAGCTCGACTACGCTCCTGCGCCCCGCGAGCACCTCACGGATGTCATCAAGCCCGAGACCGAGGTCGCGCAAGGTGCGGACCAGGTCAAGGCGAGCGATCGCCGCGGCGTCGAAGCGGCGGTACCCGCCCGCCGACCGCGCGGCGGGCGGCAGCACCTCGCTGTCGCACCAGAACCGGATCGTCCGCGCCGGCACGCCGACCCGGTGCGCGGCCTCCCCGATCGTGTAAAACTCCGCTGATTCGCTCACGCAACGACTCTGCCCCTTCCACCCGCTGGAAGGTCAAGGCATCGGCGGCAGCGGAACTTTCCAGCGCAGTCCCGTAACCCGCATCACCTGGTGGAACCAGTTTTCCGCGGCGCCCAACAGCCAGCTGATCGGCTGCCCGCCGGTCACCTGGAGCTGGAGCAGCTGGCAGCCGGACACTATCCCGAACGCCTTGGCGAGCACCGGCCCGCCGGCGCGGGCCCGGAAGGTCAGCGTCAAGGTGCCGCCCTCGAACGGCGGGCAGTTGTAGCTGGCGCCCGGCGGCTGGAGGGGCAGGTTGTTCAGGTACGCCACGAGCGCCCGCACTTGAGCCGGGTCCGTGACCGTCGCCGTTGACACGAGCACCTGCCTAGGCCGCCATGTGTCACTCGCGCTCCGGGTCAGGACCGCGCTGACGACCGCCGCGGTGGCCGGGATCGTGTCGCCGGGTGCCCGGGCCGGGACCCAGTCCACCAGCGCGTCCACGCGGATCGCGGTCCGCCCGCGGCCGGCGGCCGTGGCGGACACGGCGAGCACGCGATCGTCGAACAGCCCGGCGACGGGCTTGAGCTGGTAGTCGTCGCTCCAGGCGCCTTTCCCTGGGGTGCCCTGGCCGAGGAGCACATACGGCGCCGGAAGGTGCGTCACTTCCCAGTGGAGCAGTCCCTGCGGATCACCAGGGGCCAGCCACCACGCGGTCGCGGTGACCACGTCGTCGCCCGCGGGCCGCTCTGCCTGCGGCCCCTGGCTGATCGTGCTGGACGGCACCGGCGAGGCGGACACCGGCCGCGCGCCGGGCGGCGGCGCGAAAGCCTTCAGCATGAGCCCCGCTTCCGCCGCCGCCCGCTGCTGCGGCGTCCCCGTCGACGGTGACGTCGCGGTCACCCCGGCCGAGTCATCGGCGGACGGAGCGGGCGCCGCTCCGCACGCGCCAAGCGCCGCGGCCGCGACGCACGAAGCGAAGCCCGTTACCAGGGACGCTGCGCCACGGGCGAGAAGATTCACGCCCGTTGGACGCCGCAGCGCTCCCGGCGGTTCCGCGCGGGCTGCCTGACCACACGGTTCGTCGGGCCCTCGACGACCTTCCGCCGCGCAGCCACCGCCGCGGTCAGCGCCGAGACAACGGCATCAGGCGGGAAGGACGGCGGCGGTGAGCGTGCGCGCGGCGTCCAGCGAGCCGACGAGGGGATGCGTGACGAACGCGCGCAGCGCCAGCTCACGGGCCTGGGCCGGGTCGCGCGGCGCGGCCAGCGCCGCGTCCGCGATGTCCCGTTCGCAGCCCCGCACGGCCGCCATGAGGCCAAGCTCGTGTGCCGACGGGGGCGACACCGGCAGCGGGACCACCCCAGCGGCGTCCACCCGGCAGGGCACCTCGATCACCGTCTCCGGCGAAAGCGCCGGGACCGTGCCGGCGTTCGGCACGTTAAGGATCAGCCGCGCGGCGGGCCCGCCGCACAGCGCGGCCGCCAGGGCGAGGGCCACCGACTCGTAGCCGCCGGCCGCCACGTCGGCCTCGTCCCGTTCGCCCGCCCGCGACCCGGTCCGCAGCTCCGCGAAGTAGCTGCGGTTGCGCTCGTCGTTCGCCTCCCGCCACAGGCGCGCCGTCGCCGCCGGGACCGCCCCGGCGGCGGCGTCGTAGAACGCCAGCTGCCGCTCCCGCACGTGCTCGCCGCGGGTCCGCCCGGCGGCCAGCACGTCCCGCAGTGCCTCGCCGCGCGCGTAGTACCAGTACAGGTACTCGTTCGGCAGCGCCCCGAGCGACCGCAGCACCTCTGCCCCGAACAGTCGGCCTTCCTCAGTAAGCAGCAGCCGTTCTGGAGAATCGAGAAGGTCAGGCAGCAGGTCGGCCCCGGCCACCCGCAGCCCGCGCAGCCACCCCAGGTGGTTGATGCCGAGGTAGTCGGCGTCGACCCGCTCGGTGACCGCGCCCAGCGACGGCCCGGGGTCAACCCCGGCGGCAGCGCACGCCCGCCGGATCAGCCCGACGGGGGAGTCGCACACCCCGATCACCCGCGACCCGAGCGCCGCGGTCATCACTTCGGTGACGATCCCGGCCGGGTTGGTCATCGAGATCACCCACGCCCCGGGCGCCAGCGCGGAGATCCGCCGTGCGATCGCGGCAACGACGGGCACCGTGCGGAAAGCGCTCAGCAGCCCGCCCGCCCCGACCGTCTCCTGGCCGATCACCCCCAGGCCGAGCGCGGCCCGCTCATCGCCGACCCGGCCGTTCAAGCCACCCGGCCGCAGGGCGGAGAATATGACATCGGCCCCGTTTAGGGCGGAGTCGAGCTCGGTGGTCGCTGTTACCGGCAGCGCGCTTGTGGCAGGATCACCCGACAAGGCGGCGGCGATCACGGCGAGTCGGGCGGGATCGCTGTCGTACAAGACCACCTGCGACACCGGCAGGCGGTAGGCCGCGAGCTGCCGGCTGATAAGCGGCACGCGGAAACCGCCGCCGCCGAGAATAGTGACACGCACGACCGGGAGATTACCCCTAGCCAAGCTCCGCGCGGACCCCGAGGGAGAGGGGATGGACGACCACACCGGCCACCCAGATCACGCTTTCGACTTGTTCGTGAACGGAACCGTCTTCTTCGATGTCGTCTTCACCGGACTGCCGTCGATGCCCGTCAAGGGCACCGAGGTGCAGGCGTCCGGGATGGGCTCGTGCCCGGGCGGCATCGCCAACCTCGCGATCGCGGCGAGCCGCCTCGGGGTCAGGACGTCCCTGTCCGCGGCGTTCGGCGACGATGTGTACGGGGACTTCTGCTGGTCGATACTGACCGAGCAGGAGGGCGTCGACCTCACCCACTCGCAGCGGTTCTCCGACTGGCACTCGCCGGTCACCGTCTCCATGGTCCTGGAGCGGGACCGGGCGATGCTGACCCACATGCACCCCGTCCCCGTGCCTGGCAGCGCCAGCGCCCAGCCCGCGGAACTGCCTGACGCGGCGATCGCCTTCGCGCAGCTCGACGCCGAGCCGCAGGAATGGCACGGCGCCGCGCGCAGGTCAGGGATGCTGCTGTTCGCGGACACGGGCTGGGACGAGGAGGAGAAGTGGTCACCGAGCGTCCTTGAACAGCTGAAGGACTTCTACTGCTTCTTGCCCAACAGCGACGAGGCGATGGCCTACACCCGCACCGACGACCCGAACGACGCCCTGCACGCCCTCGCCGACCGGGTTCCCGTCGCCGTGGTCACCTGCGGCGGGCAGGGGGCCCTCGCCATCGATTCCACGACCGGCGAGCAGGAGTGGGTGCCGTCGCTGCCGGTCAACGCCCACGACCCGACCGGGGCGGGCGACGTGTTCGGCGCGGGGTTCGTGCTCGGCACGCTGCGCGGCTGGCCGCTGCGGCAGCGCCTGGCGTTCGCCAACCTGTGCGCGGCCCTGTCGGTCCAGTACGTCGGCGGCTCCCTGGCCGCACCGGGCTGGGGCGACATCATCGACTGGCTCGCCCGCACCCAGGCGCGGGCGAGCAGCGGCGCCGCGCACGCCGCGGAGCTGGCCGCCACCTACGGGTTCATCTACGACGTGCTTCCCGAGACCGGCCGGATCTCGGTCCGCCGCGCCCGCGCCACGATCGCCCGTGCTTCCGACGCCGATGCGCACCGCCGGTAGCGCGGCCGGTAAGGAGACGGCGTCCTGGGACTGCCGCTGCCCGGGCAGCACGCCGGGCGACGTCAGGGACGCCGCCACTTCCGCCACGATCCCGCGCAGCCAGGTGAGGGCCGGGTCAGTGGCGTGCAGCGGGTGCCACCAGGCGGCTTCCACCATTTCGATGGGGCCGAACGGCGGCTCGACGATGCTGACGCCCGCCGCGTCGCTCACCCGGCGGGCGAGGCGCAGCGGGATGGCGGCGACCATGTCGGTCCCGGCGATCAGGAACGGCAGCGGCAGCCAGCCGCCCGTGGTGAGCACCACGTTCGGCCGGACGCCGCGGCGCAGCAGCGCGGTCGCCGCCGTGTCGGTCCCGGGCTCTGACAGCCTGACGGCCGCGTGGGGCAGCGCGGCCAGGTCTTCGACGGTGAAGCGGCCGTGGCGCAGCCGCGGGTTGGCGGGGTCGGCGACGAACACGATCCGGTCCCGCACGATCACCTCGGGCTGCTCCTCTGCCGCAAGGCGCGGCGGCGCGATCAGCAGGTCGTAGCCGAGCAGGCCGCGGTCTCCCTCGGCCATGTCCTTGGCGGCGAGCCTCATCTGAATGCGCGCTTCGGGCGCGCGGTCGTGCACCCGGCGCAGCAGCGGTTCACCAAGCACGGTCATCGAGTAATCAGAGAGGCTAATGGTGAACATGCGATTGCCGATTTGCGGGTGGTCGTCCTGCCTGGGGGCGAATGTGCGCCCGATGTGCCGCGTGGATTCCTGCACCGCAGGAAGCAGCGACCGCGCCAGCGGGGTGAGCTCATAGCCATTGCCCGCCCGCACTAGCAGCTCGTCCCGGTAATGCCTGCGCAGCCGGGCCAGGGCGTTGCTCACCGCCGGCTGGGGCATGCCAAGGCGCACGCCTGCGCGGGTGACGTTTCCCTCTTCGAGCAGCGCCTGCAGGACGACGAGGAGGTTCAGGTCGATGCCGCCGAGCGCCATTCAGTGACCCCTGTCAATCTCAAATCGAATCGGCTGTAGAACTGATATGGTTTAAATGTCTATAAGTTCCTATTTGTGCCATTCGGCGGGAGAGGCTGCAGCGTTGGCGGGCGCGGTTGGCATCGACCTTAACCTTTTGGCCGTGCTTGGGGCACTGCTTGAGCATCGGAACGTCACGCGGGCGGGGGAGCGGCTCAGCCTCAGCCAGCCGACGATGAGCGGTGCCCTGGCCCGGCTGCGGCAGCACTTCGGTGACGAACTGCTCGTCAGGTCTGGGCGCGAGTACCGGCTTACCCCAATGGCCGCCGACTTGCTGCCCGCGGTGCGGGAAGCACTCGGCCAGGTGGAGCGGACGCTCAGCATGCCGGCCGCGTTCGACCCGGCCACCAGCAGGCGCCGGTTCTCGATCGCGATTTCCGCGCAGTCCATCCTCGCGCTGTCCGGGCTGCTGCGGCGCGTGCACGAACTGGCGCCCGGCGTGCGGCTCGATACATGGCCGATTACCACGGGGCTCATGGAAGCCGGCCACAGCGTGCTCGGGTATGACGTGCTTATCGGCCCCCTGGGGTTCCGCACGGACGGCGACCCTGAGGTGCTCTTGCGGGACAGGATCGTGTTCGTGGCCGATCCTGCCAACCCGCGGCTGCGCCATGGCCGGCTGACCGCCGCTGACCTGGCCGCGTCGCCGCATGCGATGGCCCGGCTGCCGCAAGCCGACGCGATCACGCGAGCGCTCGCCGGGTTCGGCGTCACCCCGCGCGTGGTGGCGACCACGGGGGGCTGGCTGCCGCTGCCGTTCCTGATCGCCGGGACCGACCTGGTCGCCGGCGTTCCCGAGCGCCTCGCCCGCCGGGTGAGCGGCGCGGCAGGAGTGAGCGTCGTAGAGTCGCCGTTCGGCACCATCGAACTGGTCGAGGCCGCCTGGTGGCATCCCATGTGCTCCACCGACCCCGCCCTCACCTGGCTGCGCGGCATCATCAGCGACCTCGCCGGGTCACTGGCGGGCGGCTGGGGTCAGTTCACGCCCGACTCGCTCGACGAGCAGGCTCATCTCGTAGGCGACCAGGCCTAGGTCGCACTCGGCGGTAGCGAGTACCGCGAGGCTAGAGCCGTTGCTGATCGACATGACGATGAAGAGCCCGCCCTCCATCTCCACCGCCGTCTGAACTACCCGGCCGGCCTGGAACGCGCGGGCGGCACCCTGCACCAGGCTCGCCAGTCCCGAGGTGATGGCGGAAAGCTTGTCAGCGTGGTCCCGCGGAAACCTGGCGTTGAACGCCAGGGGAAGCCCGTCCGCGGAGACCACGACCGCGTGGGCCACATCGCGCACCCGGTCCACGAAGTCCGTCACAAGCCAGTCAAGATCCTGCACCGTATGGTCCGCCGCGTTCACCCGGGCTCCTTATTGTTTCATCGCTGTCTGGCGGCGCTGTCTTGCGCCGGCCATGGTTCCTGCTTAGGTCTTACTGGTTTCCGGTCAGCGCTCATTGGCGTCCGGCCCGGTCCCGTCGGTGCGTCCTTCCCGGCCGCGGATCTGGAAGCCCGTCAGCCGGGCGCGCACCGCGTCGGGAGACCGGACGGGCCCGCCGGCCGGCGTGGACGGCCCCTGCCCGGCTGGCTGCCGCGCTGTCCGGGCGCTGATGGAGCCGGGGACGAGGTTCGCGCTCGGCACCCGCTGTGGCAGCCCCGCGCTCGTCGTCTGCCCGGCAACGGGTGAGCCGACAATCGTCTGCGCGACCTTGAAGCCTTCGCCTGCGGGCGACGTCCAGACGCTGGTGCCGCGCCTGAACCACTCCGACTCGACCGAGTCGAAGATCGGCAGCCGCACGGGGGAGGTAGTGTCCTGCACCGCGTCCTCGGCGGGCTCGGGGT
>Ga0134126_10006536_pt1 | contig 14606 bp, 15 predicted proteins | sample KB31752_FD_96881 | JGI IMG/M metagenome (GOLD analysis project Ga0134126, IMG submission 96881) | Terrestrial soil microbial communities with excess Nitrogen fertilizer from Kellogg Biological Station, Michigan, USA - KB3-175-2 | ecosystem: Environmental > Terrestrial > Soil > Unclassified ... | reverse complement strand
TCCGCTCGGCGTGAGCCCGGAGCTGACGCGCCTCAGGCCCATGGCGGCGGGTGTGCTCTGGGCGGCCGCCTTGTTATCCTCGCTGCTCGCACTCGAGATGCTCTTCCGGGATGATGCGCAGGATGGGACGCTCGAGCAGTACGCGCTTTCCGGAAGCTCGCTGACCTGGCTGCTCGCGGCGAAGACGGCAGCTCACTGGCTGCTCACGGGATTGCCGCTCGCATTGATGGCTCCGCTGGCGGCGATAGCACTGGGGGCGCCGGGCGCGGCGCTGCCGGGCATTCTCGCCTCGGTTGCCGTGGGAACCGTGGCGCTCAGTCTGATCGGCTCGGTCGGTGCGGGACTGACGCTGGGGATCCGGCGATCGGGGGCGCTGCTGTCGCTGCTCACGTTGCCGCTCGAGATCCCGGTGCTCATCTTTGGGGCCAGGGCCACGGAACTGGCGATCGCTGGCGAAGCCTATGGAGTGCCGCTGCAGCTCCTAGGGGCGCTCGCCGTCCTGGGCCTGACACTGGCGCCGCTCGCCGCCGCAGCGGCGGTGCGCATCAATCTGGAGTGACGCTGGAAAGTTAAGATGGCCTGGACCTGGTTTCACCGACTCGCCTCGCCTCCGCACGTCTATCGTGTGGCGGGACGCCTGACGCCCTGGCTGGCGTGGCCGGCGGCAGTACTCATCGTCGCGGGCCTCATCGGCGGGCTGGTGCTCGCTCCGCCGGATTATCAGCAGGGGGAGGGCTATCGCATCCTCTACGTACATGCCCCTAGTGCCTGGATGTCCCTGCTCGTGTATACGACCATGGCCGTGGCCGCGGGCGTGGGGCTCATCTGGCGGATGAAGGTGGCGCACGCCGTGGCGGCGAGCTGTGCGCCGATCGGGGCCTCCTTTACCGTTGCGGCGCTGGTCACCGGGTCGCTGTGGGGCGCGCCCATGTGGGGGACCTACTGGCAGTGGGATCCGCGACTGACGTCGGAGCTGATCCTGCTCTTTCTCTACCTTGGCTACATGGGGCTGCGGTCCGCGTTCGATGACCTGCAGCGCGCCGACCGGGTGAGCGCGGTGCTGGCGATCGTAGGTGTGGTAAACGTGCCTATCATTCATTATTCGGTCGTGTGGTGGAACTCGCTTCACCAGGCACCCTCACTGATGAGGCTGGGCAAGCCCGACATGCCGGCTTCGATGTTCGTTCCTCTGCTCATGATGCTGGCCGGATTCACGCTGTTTTTCGGGGCGCTGCTCCTCGTCAGAGTACGGGGCGAGGTGCTCAGCCGGGAGCGCGCGGCCACCTGGATCCGCGAGGCGCTGCGGCCGTGAAAGCTTTCCTCGACATGGGCGGCTATGCGGCTTATGTGTGGCCGTCTTATGCGGTTACGCTTGCGGTGATGGCGCTCAACATCGTCTGGGCGCGGCGGCTGCTGAAGCGCTCACGCAAGGAGGCGCTGCATAAGATCGCGATCGGAGGCAAGGAGGCGATCGGGCGCACAGAAGAGACAAGGCGCGCAGAAACAATCGGAGGCGCAGAGCAATGACCCCAAGACGGCGCCGGCTGGTGCTGGTGCTCGGCATTCTGGTCGGAGTGAGCGTGGCGGGCGCGTTGGCGCTGAGCGCTTTCCGCCAGAACGTCACCTTCTACTTCGTACCGAGCCAGGTCACTCAGACCAGCGTCAAGCCGGGCGAGGATTTCCGGCTGGGCGGCATGGTGGAGAAGGGCAGCGTCTCGCGCCAGCCTGGCAGCATGGAAGTGCATTTCACGGTGACTGATTTCAAGCGCCAGATTCCCGTCGTCTACAACGGCGTACTGCCTGACCTCTTCCGGGAGGGCGCCGGCGTGATCGCCCGCGGCCAGATGCTTCCCAATGGAACCTTCCAGGCGGAGGAAGTGCTCGCCAAGCACGACCAGTACTACCGCCCACCTGGTATTGGCGGACAGAAGCTCGATACCCGCCACGGCGAGCCGCGCGATCGCGCGTTGCAGCAGCCGCCGTCGACCGCGAGCGCCGATATCTCGCAGGCAGCCGAGCGCCCGTCTGCCGCCGGTGCGGACATCTCGCAGGCGGCTGAGCGTCCGTCTGCCGCTAGCGCGGATATCTCGCACACGGCTGAGCATCCATCCGCGGAGCGTCCCTAGATGATTCCCGAGCTCGGCCAATTCGCCCTGATCCTAGCGATGCTGCTGGCCGCACTGCAGGCTTTCTTCGGCATCCTCGGGCCCGCGCTGAAGCGCGATCGTTGGATGGCCGCCGTAACGCCGGCCGTATCCGGCCAGGTCGTCATGGTCGCCACCTCGATGGCCTGCCTCGTCGCCTCGTTCGTGGCCAACGACTTCTCCGTCGCCTACGTGGCCGAGAATTCCAACTCGGCGCTGCCGCTCTTCTATCGTGTCGCGGCGGTGTGGGGCTCGCACTCCGGCTCGCTCATCCTCTGGATCTTCCTGCTCGCCTGTTGGTCGCTGGCGGCCGCCATCGGCATCTCACGGCTGCCGAAGCCGTTCGCCTCGAGGGTGCTCGGCGTCCTGGGCCTGATCAGCTTTGGCTTCCTGCTCTATACGCTCGCCACTTCCAACCCGTTCCTGCGCCTCGATCCGCCCTGGCCCGACGGTGAGGATCTGAACCCCATCCTCCAGGACCCGGGGCTTGCCGGTCACCCGCCCATCCTCTACACCGGTTATGTGGGCCTCGCGGTGGCTTTCGCTTTCGCGGGGGCGGCCATGCTGGAGGGGCGGCTCGATCGGGATTGGGCGCGCTGGACGCGTCCCTGGACGACCGCTGCGTGGGCGTTTCTCACGTGCGGCATTGCGCTCGGCAGCTGGTGGGCCTACTACACGCTCGGCTGGGGCGGCTTCTGGTTCTGGGATCCGGTGGAGAATGCGTCCTTCATGCCATGGCTCATGGCGACCGCACTCATCCACTCGCTGGCGGTGACCGAGAAGCGCGGGCTCTTCAAGAGCTGGACGCTGCTCCTCGCGGTGCTCGCCTTCTCGCTCAGCCTCGTCGGCACCTTCCTGGTGCGCTCCGGTGTGCTCGTCTCGGTACATTCCTTCGCGGCAAGCCCGACGCGCGGCATGTTCATCCTGGCGTTTCTCATCGTGATGATCGGCGGCGCGCTCGCGCTCTATGCCTGGCGCGCGCCGCTCCTCAAGTCCGAGGCCGGATTCGAGCTCACCGCACGGGAGTCGTTCCTCCTTTTCAACAACATCCTGCTCGTGACCGCCTGCGCGACGGTGTTCGCCGGTACGATGGCACCGCTCATCTCCTCGGCGCTCAACCTGGGCAAGCTCTCCGTCGGACCGCCGTACTTCAACCCGACGTTCCTCCTGTCGATGCTGCCGCTGCTCGCGCTTCTTTCGGTCGGCATCCACGCGCGCTGGAAGCGCGGCAATCTGAGTGACCGCGCCCGCCCGCTCGCCCTGACGCTCATGGCCGCGGCGGTCATCGGCTGCGGGGTGGTTTTCGGCCTCTTCACCGGTGGCCGGGTGCTCTCCCCGGTAGGCATCGCCCTCGGCGTGTGGATCATTCTCTCCTCGCTGCTCGATCCCATCGACCGGCTGCGCCGCCACATCACCATCCCGCGCGCCGTCCTCGGGATGACCCTGGCGCATATCGGGCTCGGCATCTTCGTCATCTCCATCACATCCGTGGAGGCGTTCACCGCGGAGCGCGACGTGGCGCTCGGGCAGGGGAGCACGGCGCAGCTCGGTGCCTATGAATTCCGGTTCGAGGGCATCCAGCCCATCGAAGGACCCAACTACAGTGGTGTCGGCGGCACCGTGATCGTTACCCGTCACGGAGCGCCCGTTGCAGTGATGCATCCCGAGAAGCGGGAGTACTGGGTGCAGCACACCGTCACGACCGCATCTTCGATAAAGATGTACTACACCACCAACATCCTGGTCGCTCTGGGTCAGGACCTGGGTGACGGCCATTGGAGCCTGCGCCTGCAGGTGCGGCCCCTCGTGGCATTCATCTGGTTGGCCGCCTTCATCATGGCAACGGGCGGGATGCTCGCCATTTCCGACCGCCGCTACCGCCTGGCGCGAGCCGAGGCTGCGGCGGTGTCGCCGGTAGTCGCGGTCACCCGGGGCGAGGCCTGATGAGCCGCGCGCGCTTCATCATTCCGCTGGCGGTCTTTGCACTGCTCGTGGTCGTGCTCGGGATCGGCATCAAGCAGTCCCCCGACAAGGACCTCATTCCGTCGCCGCTCATCGGCAAGCCGGCGCCCGATTTCTCGCTGCCCAGCCTCACCGATCCCAGCCAGAGAGTCAGCTCCGCACAGCTGCGCGGCCACTGGTACCTCTTCAATGTCTGGGGCACGTGGTGCGGTTCCTGCCGCATGGAGCACGACATGCTCCTCAAGATCAAAGAATCGGGGGTGATCCCGCTCGTGGGTCTCGACTGGAAGGACGACAGAAGCGATGCGCTCTCATTCCTCAAGGATGCGGGCGACCCTTACCAGAGCATCGCAGTCGACCACGACGGCAGTGAGGCCATCATGTGGGGAGTCTACGGCGCGCCGGAGACTTTTCTCGTCAATCCGCAGGGGATCGTCGTATACAAATTCATCGGCCCCATCACCGATCAGGCGTGGCAGGAGCAGTTTCTGCCACGGCTGCCGCTGAGCGCGCCACCATCGACCGCCTCGAGCTCCTGATGAGATCGCGCACCGGTTCTTTCTTCATTGCCGCCCTCATGGGCTCACTGTTGCTCGTGTCCTCCGGCGCCTACGCCATTGCACCGGAGCAAATGCCGACGCCGCAGCTGGAGGCGCGATATCTCGCTCTCATCCATGGGTTCCGCTGCATGCAGTGTCAGGACGAGTCCCTGGCCGACTCGCCGGTCAACCTGGCCGCCGACATGCGCCGCGAGGTTCGTGACATGTTGCTCGCCGGCAAAACCGACCAGCAGATCCGCGACTTCATGGTCTCACGCTATGGCTACTTCATCCTCTTCAAACCGCCTTTCGTGTTGAAGACGGCCTGGCTGTGGCTGACCCCGGGCGTGCTTCTCCTCGTCGGGGTGATCGTCGCCGTTAGGGTCATCCGCCAACGCGCGACGCTCGTCGCGACGGACCCGGAAGACAACGACCTGACGGATGCTTAGCGGATGACCGCCTTCATCATAGTAGCCACGGCGCTGGCGCTGGTCTGCGTGGCGGTGATCGCCGTGCCGCTGCTCAAGCCTGTGCCTTCCAAGGCTGCAACGGCCCCCTGGACGGCGATCGCCGCAGCCGGTGTGTTGGTGATCGGCTCGGCGGGCCTCTACACCGCCTGGAGCAACTGGTCCTGGCGGCAGTCGCCGGGCGTGCAGTCCCCCGAAGGAATGGTCGAGCGGCTGATCCACCGGCTGAACGACCATCCCGACGACCTCACCGGCTGGCTGAGGCTCGGACGCTCTTACATCGCGCTCCAGGAATACCCGCTGGCCGTGCGCGCCTATGAGCGGGCGGATCGCATCGCGGGCGGACACAGCGCCGACGCCCTCATCGGCGAGGCGGATGCGCTGACGATGATGGACGATTCGCAGCTCACGGCCCAAGCCGGCCAGCTCATTGAGCGGGCGCTCACGATCGACCCCACCTCGCCCCAGGCGCTCTTCTTCGGGGCAGCCGCGGCGCTGCGCCGGGGCGAGCTGCCCCTGGCGCGGGCGCGCTTCACCAAGCTTCTCACCCTCAATCCGCCGGCCCGCGTCAAGGCGATCCTGGAACAGGAGATCTCCGGTATCGATCGCCAGCAGCACGCCGCGGGCGCCAGCTCCCCCGATCCCGCCCCCAAGAAGCCCTGACCCTCCAACGGAAGTTGGAGGAACCGGAGCCTGCTCCCGCGGCTCCCAACTGGAGAGTGCGGCCGGCATGGGTCTTGCTGCGACTGAAGCTGCTCGCTGGCCGGGATTTTCTCGGAAGTCCTTGGGCCGCACATCGATTGCTGTCCGCTGTGGTTGCCCGCGAGCCCCAACGAACCCAGCTGTGTGAGGAGAGTAGTGATGGCTCAGGTATCAGGTCACGACGGACGCACCTCGGAAGGCCGTACGTCAAACCGTGGATTCGCCTCTATGAATGCGGAGCGGCAGCGCCAGATCGCCAGCATGGGCGGTAAGGCCGTCCCGGACGAGAAGCGTAGTTTCTCGCAGAATCGGCGGCTCGCCGCCGAAGCCGGCCGCAAGGGCGGGCAGAGCGTGCCCGGCTCGAAACGCAGTTTCTCGCAAAATCGCGAGCTTGCCGCCACCGCCGGCCGCAAAGGCGGGCAGAGCGTCCCGGACGAGAAACGCAGTTTCTCGCAGAATCCGGAGCTCGCCGCAGAGGCCGGCCGCAAGGGCGGGCAAGCAAGCCATGGAGGCGGTGGAGGCGAATCGCACCGGGATACGAGGTCCTAAGAGGCTCTACAGGGAATCGATCCGCCGGCGGCCATCGTGCTGCCGGTCCCTTTTTTTATTGGGCAAAGTCTTGCAAAGATTGCCCTCCCGATTGCAGTTCTTACCGGTCCGCTAGCGTCCAAGGTGTGCGCGCCTTGACCCCGGCACACCCGTGAACTATGTTCCCGCCAGCAGAAACTAGGGGAGCCCCGGCAAGGGGCTGAGAGGCCAGTGGCGCCGGCACGGCGCGGCATGGCGACCCTCCGAACCTGATCCAGTTCATGCTGGCGTAGGAAAGTTCTTTTTCGTCCGCTTTCTGACGACGGCTTCGCTGGATCTTCCGCGGTCTTACCGCTCGAGGAGCATCCACGATGAGTGCCGCCGTTCCGCTGACCGTCGTCTCCGACTCGCTGCCCGCTTCCCGCAAGGTTTTCGAGGCCGGCCGCGTCCATCCCCAGCTGCGCGTCCCCATGCGCGAGATCACGCTGCATCCGTCTGCCGGGGAGCCGCCGCTCGTCGTCTATGACTCCTCGGGCCCCTACACGGACCCGAACGTGCGCATCGACATCGAGCGGGGTTTGCCACCTCTGCGGGAGGAGTGGATTCTGGCGCGAGGCGATGTGGCGGCGGGCGAGGGGCGGGCCGTACGACCGGAGGACAACGGCCTGACGGGAAGCGGTGCCAACGCCGCGCCGACATTTCCCGTGAGCCGCCGGCCGCTGAAGGCGCGCGGGGCCGCGGCTCCCACCCAGATCGCCTACGCCCGCGCGGGGATCGTGACTCCCGAGATGGAATTCGTCGCGATCCGCGAGAATGTCGGCCGCAAGCGCGCGTCCCTCCAACATGCGGCCGGTGCCCGTGACGGCCAGTCCTGGGGCGCTGCGCTGCCGGACTTCGTCACCCCGGAGTTCGTGCGCGCCGAGGTGGCCGCAGGCCGCGCCATCATCCCGGCCAACATCAACCACCCGGAGTCGGAGCCGATGATCATCGGCCGCAACTTCCTGGTGAAGATCAATGCCAACATCGGCAACTCCGCAGTCGCCTCCTCGACCGCCGAGGAGGTGGACAAGATGGTCTGGGCCATCCGCTGGGGAGCGGACACGGTGATGGACCTCTCCACCGGACGCAATATCCACACCATCCGGGAGTGGATCCTGCGCAACTCGCCCGTGCCCATCGGCACGGTGCCGATCTATCAGGCGCTGGAGAAAGTGGGCGGCATCGCCGAGGAGCTCACCTGGGAGGTCTTCCGCGACACGCTCATCGAGCAGGCAGAGCAGGGCGTCGACTACTTTACGATCCACGCCGGCGTGCGCCTGCACTACGTCCCGCTCACCGTCAACCGCGTGACCGGGATCGTCTCGCGCGGCGGCTCCATCATGGCGAAGTGGTGCCTGGCGCATCACCGCGAGAGCTTCCTCTACGAGAACTTCGAGGAGATCTGCGAGATCTGCCGCGCGTACGACGTCAGCTTCTCGCTGGGCGATGGGCTGCGCCCCGGTTCCATTGCGGACGCGAACGATGCTGCTCAATTCGCGGAGCTCGAGACCCTGGGCGAGCTCACCCGTATCGCCTGGAAGCGCGACTGCCAGGTGATGATCGAAGGGCCCGGCCACGTGCCGATGCACAAGATCAAGGAGAACATGGACAAGCAGCTCGCCACCTGCGGCGAGGCGCCGTTCTACACCTTGGGTCCCCTCACCACGGACATCGCGCCGGGCTACGACCACATCACCTCCGCTATCGGGGCGGCGATGATCGGCTGGTACGGCACCGCGATGCTCTGCTACGTCACGCCAAAAGAGCATCTGGGACTCCCAGATCGCAACGACGTCAAGACAGGCGTCATCACGTACAAGATTGCCGCGCACGCCGCCGACCTTGCCAAGGGCCATCCGGGGGCACAGGAGCGCGACAATGCGCTGTCGCGGGCGCGATTCGATTTCCGCTGGGGCGATCAGTTCAACCTGTCCCTCGATCCTGACACCGCCTGCGCCTTCCACGACGAGACCATGCCGAAGGAAGCCCACAAGGTGGCGCACTTCTGCTCCATGTGCGGCCCGAAGTTCTGCTCCATGCGCATCTCGCACGAGGTGCGCGCCGAGGCGAAGCAGCAGGGCATGCAGGAAATGGCGGACAAATTCCGCGCTTCGGGCGGCGAGATCTACGTCCCCTCCGGCGAGACGCAGAGCTGAGCATGCGCGCCATCGTCCTCGGTGCGGGTGTGGCGGGGCTCGCCTGCGCGGTGGAGCTCGCCGAGCGCGGCGTGGCGGTGGAGGTGCTGGAGCGGGGAGAGCGGCCGGGGGCAGGTTGCTCCTGGTACGCCGGCGGCATGCTCGCGCCCTGGTGCGAGCGCGAGAGCGCCGAGCCCCTGGTGGCGAGCCTCGGCCTCGAGAGCCTCACCTGGTGGCCGACGCGATTCCCGGGCACCGTCCTGCGCGGCAGCCTCGTCGTTGCCCATGGGCGGGATGCGGGAGAGCTGCGGCAATTCGCCCGGCGCACGGAGCGCCACGAATGGCTGGACGGCGAGCGGATTGCGGCACTGGAGCCGGATCTCGCCGGCCGCTTCAGCCAGGCGCTCTACTTCCCGGAGGAAGGGCATCTCGATCCGCGCTCGGCGCTCGCGGCGCTGGCTTCGCGCGTCATGGCGCTGGGCGGCTCGATCCGCTTCGGCGCCGCCGCCGAGGCTTGCCGGGAAACGCTGCTCGCGGCTCAGGCTGCGGGCGGTATCGTGGTCGACTGCCGGGGGCTCGAAGCGCGCGATGAATTGCCGCAGCTTCGGGGCGTCAAGGGCGAGATGTTGGTCGTGAGGCTTCCCGATGTCAGCCTGTCGCGACCCGTGCGGGTGTTGCATCCGCGTGTGCCGGTCTACATCGTGCCGCGCGGCGACGGTCACTACATGATCGGCGCGACCATGATCGAGAGCGATCAGCCGACGCGCATCACGGCGCGCTCGTTGCTGGAGCTGCTCGGTGCGGCCTATGCCCTGCACCCGGCGTTCGGCGAGGCAGAGGTGGTGGAGATCGGCACCGGGGTGCGGCCCGCTTTTCCCGACAATCTGCCGCGCGTCTCTCGCATCGGGGACAGGCTTTACGTGAACGGCCTCTACCGGCACGGCTTCCTCCTCGCACCGGCGCTCGCGCGCCAGGCCGCGGAGCAGGTGCTTGCGGCAGGCCATTCTCCAGAGGTGGGACATGAGGATTCTCGTCAACGGCGCCTCGCGTGACATTCGCGCGGCGGATCTCTCCGGCGCGCTCGAGGAGCTGGGTTATGGCGGCGCAGTGGTTGCCACGGCCGTCAACGGGCAGTTCGTGCCGGCCACCGAGCGGCCGGCCGCGCGGCTCGTCGACGGCGATCAGGTCGAAGTACTGGCGCCGATGCAGGGCGGTTAGGAGCGCCAACGGCCATGTTACGACTCTATGATGCGGAGCTGCACTCGCGACTGCTGCTGGGCACGGCTCGTTATCCGTCGCCGTCGATATTGACCGAAGCGGTGAAAGCGAGCGGCGCGCAGGCCGTCACCGTATCGCTGCGGCGCGAGTCGGGCGGCGAGCGTGCCGGACAGGGGTTCTGGTCGATCATCCGCGATCTCGGCGTGCGCGTGTTGCCCAACACGGCCGGCTGCCACTCCGTGAAGGAAGCGGTGACTACCGCGCATATGGGACGGGAGGTATTCGGGACTGCGTGGGTGAAGCTCGAAGTCATCGGCGACGATGAGACGCTGCAGCCGGATGTCTTCGGGCTCGTCGAGTCGGCGCGCATTCTCTGCAATGAAGGCTTCGAAGTGTTCCCGTACACGACCGAGGATCTCATCGTCGCGGACCGGCTGCTCGAGGCCGGCTGCCGCGTGCTCATGCCCTGGGGCTCGCCGATCGGCTCGGGACGGGGGCTGAATAACCTGTTCGGCCTGAAAGCGTTGCGCACACGATTTCCTGACGTCCCGATGGTGGTCGATGCCGGCATCGGCGTGCCGTCGCACGCGGCGCAGGCGTTGGAGCTGGGCTTCGATGCAGTGCTCACCAACACGGCCGTCTCGCAGGCGCGCGATCCGGTGGGAATGGCCGGGGCGTTCGCGCGAGCGGTGACGGCGGGCAGGGCGGCCTACGAGGCGGGGCCCATGGAACCGCGCGATCTCGCGGTGCCATCGACCCCGATCATAGGCAAGGCCTTTCTGGGATGAGCCCTTCAGGCATGAGCCCTTTCGGCACGAGCCCTTTTCGGATGACCCTGCCGCGTGTCTACCCGATTGTCGACAGCGCGGCATGGATACGCCGCCTGCTACCGGCCGGGGCGCGCCTGGTGCAGCTTCGCATCAAGGATCGCGAAGCCGCAGAGCTGAGAGCGGAGATCCGCGAATCGAAAAGCCTGTGTGCGCGCGCCGGCGCACAGCTCATCGTGAACGACCACTGGCAGCTCGCGCTCGAGGAGGGCTGCGATTTCGTTCACCTGGGGCAGGGCGATCTCGACACGGCGGACGTGCCGGCGCTGCGTCGTGCCAGTATCAGGATTGGCATCAGCACTCACGATGATGCCGAGCTCGCGCGCGCCCTCGGCCTTGAGCCGGACTACATCGCTCTGGGACCGACCTATCCAACGCTGCTCAAGGTGATGGCGTTCGCGCCCCAGGGGCTCGATCGCATCGGCGAGTGGAAGCGCCGGATCGGCGCCACCCCGCTGGTCGCCATCGGCGGCATCACGCTGGAACGCCTTCCAGGCGTGTTGGCGGCAGGGGCGGACTGCGCTGCCGTGGTGACGGACATCGTGCGAAATCCGACCCCGGAGGAGCGGATGAGACTCTGGGTCAGCGCGGGCGGTGCGCCCCCCAGCAGAGATACGTTCGCGGCCGGAGACACGTTGGCAGCCAAAGACGCGCCAGCGGCCAACCACGCGCTGGCACGGAGTTGATATGGCCGATCGCTACGCCCGCCAGATGGTGCTGCCGGAAATCGGCGCCGCGGGACAGGCGCGCCTCGCGGCAGCAACCGTACTCGTCGCCGGCGCCGGTGGGCTGGGCTGCCCGGTGCTGCAGTATCTCTGTGCGGCAGGCGTAGGCAGGCTCCTCATCGTCGATCACGATCGGGTGGACGAATCCAACCTGCACCGCCAGCCGCTCTTTCGCATGGGCGACCTCGGGGAGCCGAAGGCGCGCGCCGCGGCCGCCGCCATGAGGCTCCTGAATCCGCAGGTGACCGTGGAAGACGCGGTGGAGAGGCTGACCCCGGCCAATGCGGCAGCATGGGTCTCTCGGGCCGACGTCATCGTCGATGCGGCGGATAGCCTCGCGCTCACGTACATCCTCAGCGATGAGTGCCTCCGTCAGGGCAAACCCTTCATCAGCGCCTCGGTGTTGGGGCTTTCCGGATACGTGGGCGCCTTCTGCGGCGGCACTCCCAGCTATCGCGCCGTGTTCCCCGAGATGCCACGGCAGGCAGGCTCCTGCGCGCAATCGGGCGTTCTCGGCACCGCCGTCGGTGTCATCGGAAGCCTGCAGGCCCATCTCAGCCTCTCCATTCTACTGCGGCTCACGCCGACGGTTCTCGGTCAGCTCGTCAGCGTGGACTTTCGAACGCTGCGCGTCAGCGGATTCTCGTTCGCCACGGCACGCGAGCCGGCCGGACCCCTATTGCGCTTCATTGCGCCCGAGGACGTGCGCGCGGCAGATCTCGTGATCGACCTGCGCAGCCTGACGGAAGCTCCGGTGTCGCCATTCCCTGGTGCGCTGCGGGTGGGGGTCGAAGATGTCGAGGCAGCAGGGGTCGCCGATAGATCCGCTTCGCGCGTGGTTCTTTGCTGCCGCTCAGGCATTCGCGCGTGGCGCGCCGCGCAGGCTCTGCAGCGCAGCGGGCACGCCGATCTGGCGCTGGTCGCGCTTGGAGATTGAGCCTTGAGCGGCCGGCCTGCCGTCCTCGTGATCGCCGGCTCCGATTCCAGCGGCGGCGCGGGCATCACGCGCGATCTCCGGGTCCTGGCGGACCTGGGTTGCGAGGCGCTCTGCGCGATCACGGCGGTAACTGCTCAAACGCACGGCCACGTGATCAGCGTGCACCACGTTCCGCCGGAAGTCGTGCGCACGCAGATCCGCGCCGCGCTCGAATCGAGCCCCGTCGGCGCCATCAAGATCGGTATGCTGGGCACCGCCGCAACGGTGAGCGCCGTGGCCGACAGCCTGCCTCGCGGCAGCGCGATCCCCATCGTTCTCGACCCGGTGCTGCTCTCCTCATCCGGCGGAGTGCTGCTCGATGACGAAGGCCGCGCGGAGATGCAGGCGCGGCTTTTGCCCGTGGCGACGGTGTTGACTCCCAACATCCCGGAGGCCGCGAGTCTCTGCGGCAGTGCGCCCGCCACGGGCCGCGAAGCATTGGTTGCGCAGGCGCGCTCGCTGCTCGCGACCGGCGCGCACGCGATATTCCTGAAGGGCGGACACGGCGAAGGCGCGGACGCCATCGATCTGCTTCTCAGCACCGATGGTGAGCCGCAATGGCTGTCCTCGCCGCGCCTCTACGCACAGTGCCGCGGCACCGGTTGCGCGCTGGCCTCGGCCATCGCCGCGGGTCTCGCAAGCGGCTCATCCGTGGCGGATGCCTGCCGGAAAGGCAAGGAATACGTGCATTCCATGCTCGCCGCGGCAGGATTATGACGGCGGCCGCTCGCGGCCCGTTGTCCATCCGCGGCTGTCCTCGAATACGCGCCTAACGCACTCCGCCGCAGCGCGTTGACACGCGCATTTCGATTGCTGCGCGGCCGGATTCGTGCGTCAACCTGTAACAGAATCGTGCGCTTTGTTGCGGCAATGGCGGCCACCTGTACGGCTCGCAGGTGAAGGTCTACGGAACTCCGCAGACGGACGGCACTTACCGGGCCTACGTGCTGATGTATTTCACCGCTACGGATCCTGCGGATTGAGGGAGTTGCGCAGCATTGCCGTTCGGCTATAGTGGCGCGTGACAACATACGAAGCGGCGCCGCGGCGGGCCAGGTGGGCTCACGCGGCGCCGCCTTCGCACAGGAGGTCCGGGGTGTCTGGGGGCGCACGATCACGGTCGGGGCGCATCGCGCAATGGGTACTGCCGCTGGCAGCGCTCGCAGCTTTGTGCGGCTGCGGCGGCGGGGGTGGCGGCGGCGGGGCGACCCCGGGCAGCAGCGGGACCTCTACTTGGACTCCCGGCGTCTTCCTTCCGTCAGCACATTTCGCGGCGCTCTGCGCAGCACCGCGCTCGGGAACCGACCCCACTTCCGGCAAGGCCTACCCCGACCGCCAGGGCACCACCCTGAACGAGAACGACTGGCTGCGCTCGTGGACCCATGAGCTTTACCTCTGGTACGACGAGGTGCAGGACGTAAATCCCGCGTCGTACACCACGCCGAACTACTTCCAGGCCATGAAGACGACCGAGACGACGTCTTCCGGCGCTCCGAAGGACCGGTTCCACTTCACTTACCCGACCTCGGTCTGGGAATCGCTGTCCGAAGCCGGCGTGGAAGTCGGCTACGGCGTTCAGTTCGAGATCATCCAGGCCACTCCGCCGCGAAGCGTCAAGGTCGCCTATCTGCAGCCGCAGGCCAACCTGCCGGCACAGACCTTGGCCTCGAATCTGGTGCGAGGCGACACCGTGCTGCAGGTCGATGGCGTGGACGTCGTCAATGCCAGCGATCAGACGAGCGTCAACAGCATCAACGCGGGCCTCCAGCCTTCCACGGCGGGAGAGAGTCATACGCTCGAAGTCCTCGACCCGGGCGCGAGCACTCCGCGCACGGTGCAACTGCAGGCCGCCAATATCACTTCGATACCCGTTCTGGTGGAGACGACCGTTACCGGGCCCGGCGGCAGCACGGTGGGTTACATCCTCTACAACGACCAGATCGCCACCGCGGAATCGGAGCTGATCAGCGCGATCGATGACCTCAAGTCGAAGGGCGTGACGGACCTGGTCCTCGACTTGCGCTACGACGGCGGCGGCTACCTCGACGTCGCGAGCGAGCTCGCTTACATGATCGCAGGCCCCAACCAGACTGCCGGCGAGACCTTCGAGCTGCAGCAGTTCAATAATCGGTACCCCACCACGAACCCTGTGACGGGGCAACCGATCAGCCCGACGCTGTTCCACGACACGACGCAGGGTTTCTCCGCCACCGCGGGCCAGGCTCTGCCGACACTGAACCTCATGCGGGTCGCCGTGATCACCGGCCGGGACACGTGCTCGGCAAGTGAATCCATCATCAATGGCCTGCAGGGGGTGGGCGTCACGGTCTACCAGATCGGCGCG
>Ga0134126_10006535_pt1 | contig 14607 bp, 12 predicted proteins | sample KB31752_FD_96881 | JGI IMG/M metagenome (GOLD analysis project Ga0134126, IMG submission 96881) | Terrestrial soil microbial communities with excess Nitrogen fertilizer from Kellogg Biological Station, Michigan, USA - KB3-175-2 | ecosystem: Environmental > Terrestrial > Soil > Unclassified ... | reverse complement strand
TGTCAGCGCGGCAACGGCGTCGCGGCATCTGCGCGTGATGACGGAAGCGGGGCTGCTGCGGGCCGTGCGCAGGAAGGGATGGACCTTCTACCGGCGCGACGAAGCCGAATTGAAAAAACTCAAGCGGCGGCTGACGGCGGAATTGTGAGTCGTCCGCCCTGTTTCTCGAACCTGCCCGACGGCGGTTCGACGCGGAAGGCGTCTCCCCTCAGGTGCATTTCTGCTGCCTGGCGAAGGCATCGACGTCCGCAGTCCTTGCGCCGGACTCGTTCAACCCGCGCGAAACGTGCCGCAGGACATCGCAGCTCGATATGAAACGTCCGTCGGCCGGAAACCCGCCCGGCCACAGCCTGAGCGCGTCGCGCTCGAAGCCAAAGCCGGCATGAAGGGCGTCGATCCTGGGTCCGTCCGAGACGTTGGCCGCGGAGCCGAGGGAATCGAGCGCCATGAGATGGTTCACATAGGCCAGGCGTTCCTTGCAGAACCCTTCCGGCCTGTCGTAGCAGTCGCGCGCGGTGCCGGTCGTCGAATCGGGATTCGCCGCCGCGGCCGTGAGAAATTTCTGGAACATGTCGCGCATGTTGTCCCAGTCGCCGAAATGGCGGTAGGCCTCGCCGGCATAGTAGAGGCCGTGGCCATTGTCCGGATCGATCTCCACAACCGTTCTGGCGCTGTCCAGGATCATCGTGTAGCGCCGCTCGCGATAGAATCGCTTCTCCGACCGGCCCGCCGCCAGCAGGAACGCCGCGCGCTGCTCGGGCGGTTCCTGGCGGATCGTGTCGCCTACCCACACCATCACGCCTTCCAGCCGATTGGAGAGATCCTGGCTGTCGGCGGCGGATCGATCGAGCCGGTCCTGCAGATCCTTGGTGGCGAACCACACGCCGGCGGCGGTGCAGGCAGCGATCACGACCGCGAACAGCCACTTGCCGCGCAATTCCGGCGTGAGCAGGGCCGGTATCGGACCGGCGAACGCCGCCACGGCGGCTCCCGCCGTCGCGAGGGCGGGACGCAGCCACGCGATCTGCCAGAGCCAGACGCACACGACGAGGACGGCCAGCACCAGGACGACGGCGGCGGCGGGCACAAGCGGGGCGCGCCGCGCGAGATCCGACAGGCGCTGCAGCGGCGGCGGCGCTTGCGGCGCGGCCTGCGGCTCAGCCGATTCTTCCTGGGAATTCTCCGGCATGCCGCCCCTCCGGATCGCCGAGGAAGACCCTAGATCGAGTCTCCAGGGCGATCCAACCCGCGCGGCCTACCCCTGCTTCTCGAATTTCCCGCTTGGGCTTTCCTTCCAATAGGTCACGTCGTGGCCGGCGGATTTCGCGTCCTTCCAGGCGGCGCGGGCGCGTGCCAACGCCGCCTCGTCGCGGCCGTCGAACATCAGGACGACGCGGGTGAGATCGTTCACCGCACCCCAGGACGACGGCATCGCGCCGCCGACGCAGAACAGGACGTTGGCGCCGTTCGGGTTCTCGTCCGCGACCGTGATGAGCACCGGCTGGCGCTTGGGATCGCCGTCGCCCGACTGCGCATGCGGCAGGAAGGTCTGGTCGTTGTAGGTCCACAGCAGCGTGTCGATCGCATCGGCACGCTCCGACGATTCGGTGCGGATCACTGCCCGCCAGCCGCGCTCCAGCGTCTTCTCGATCAGGCCTGGCAGCACGTCGTCGAGCGAGCGTCGCTCGAGGTGATAGAAGAGGGTTTCGGTCACGGCATGCCACTCTTTCCAATGGCGTTGCGATATCGACGTGCGCCTGCAAGAAATACCCAGTGCGGAGTAAAACACACCGCTAACAGCACGATCATTCCGACGCACAATACATAATTGTTAGCAATACCGAGCGCACGACATAGAACCGGCCAAGCGAATATCATCGCGGTGCCCGTCAGCGGCGCCCATTGCCCCCACACATACCACTTCGCGGCCGATGGTGATGAGTCGAGGTAGGCTTGTTGAACCTGATGCCACTCTTTCTGATCTTGCTCGAACTTTCGCCAGCTCACCGCAGTCCAGACGGCAATGCCGGCGGCGACCGGGAACCCAACGAAATGGAGTGCGAGACTTCGGGGCAATCCGAATAGATACATGACCCCCACCGTCGCCAGCGCGCTGTAAAGACTCGAACAGCCAATGGCGGCGCACAACATAAAGAATATGCTGCTCAGATTGGAGAATGCATGCCTCGAAAGCATCCAAAACCCCGACGCACTACAATGCGACATCTCAAGTCATAGATGGGGGCCAACGCATCTGTTTTATAGTGGCGGTTCGTTTCCCAAGGGCAAAATTCTTCCCTAATCCTCGTAATGCGCCTCGATCAGCTCATTGAGGATGCGCACGCCCCAGCCGGTGCCCCAGCTCGGCGCCAGCGCCCGGTGCTCGCCGTCCTGCCAGGCGACGCCGGCGATATCGAGATGCGCCCAGGGGCGATCGTCCTCGACGAAGCGCTTGAGGAACTGCGCCGCGGTGATGGAGCCGGCATTCGGCCCGCCGATGTTCTTCATGTCGGCGATCTTGGAGCGCAGCAGCTTGTCGTAGGCCGCGTTCATCGGCAGGCGCCACACCGGCTCTCCCACCGCCTTGCCGGCCTCGCCGATGCGGTGCGCCAGCTTGTCGTCGTTGGAGAACAGCCCGGCATGCTCCGGCCCAAGCGCCATGATGATCGCGCCGGTCAGGGTCGCGAGATCGATGACGAAGCGAGGCTTGAAGGTGCGCTGGGTGTAGGTCAGCGCGTCGGCCAGAACGAGGCGGCCCTCGGCGTCGGTGTTCAGGACCTCGATGGTCTGGCCCGACATGGATTTCACGACGTCGTCGGGACGCTGCGCCTTGCCGTCGGGCATGTTCTCGACCAGGCCGATCACGCCGACCGCGTTGACGCGCGCCTTGCGGGCGGCGAGCGCCTGCATCGTGCCGACCACCGCGGCCGCGCCGCCCATGTCGCCCTTCATGCCCATCATGCCGGGGCCGGTCTTGAGCGACAGGCCGCCGGAATCGAAGCACACGCCCTTGCCGACGAAGGCAACCGGCGCCTCCTTCTTCCTGCGACCGCCGTTCCACTGCATGACGACGAGCTGGCTCTCGCGCTCGCTGCCCTGGCCGACGCCGAGCAGCGAGCCCATGCCGAGCTTCTTCATCTGCGCTTCGCCGAGGATCTCGACATGCACGCCGAGCTTCGTGAGATTCGCTTTCGTCCGGCGCGCGAATTCGGCCGGCGAGAGAACGTTCGGCGGCTCGTTGACGAGATCGCGCGCGAAGAACATGCCGCCGGCGATCGCCTCGAGCGCCGCCCAGTTCTTCTTCGCCTCCGCGACGGCCGGCGTCGCGATGGTGACGGTCTTCAGCCGCTGCTCGTATTCGTCGAGGTTCTTGGTGCGGTAGTGGTTGAAGCTGTAGCTCTTGAGCCGGGCGCCGAGCGCCAGATGGGCGGCGAGCTCGCCGGGCTTGAGCTTGGAGCCCTTCGGCAGGTCGATCTCGTAGGTTACGGCGGTTTCACCCGCGCCGTTCAGCTTGCCATTGACGGAAGCGGCGAGATTTTCCGCGGCATTGGCGTCGAAGCCCTTGCCGAGACCGGCCAGGACGATGCGCGAGACCGGCAGCCCCGCCGGCGCCAGAATCTCGAGCATCTGGCCGCGCTTGCCGGTGAATTTGCTGACCTTGAGGCCGCGGCTGAGCGCGCCGCCGGCCGCGCGATCGGCCTTCTGGGCCGCCGGCGTGAGGACCGCACCCTCCAACACCCCAACCACCCAGGCGCCGGAACGGACGGCGGCGGGCGCGGCAAACGACAATTGCATGAGGTTTCTCCCCTGTGGTTCTGGTGCTGACGTGTCTTTAAGAGGTATTGAGCGTGGATGCGAGGCGAAGCGCGGTCGGGCGCATCCGGACTGTGGGACCGTCGCGCAGGAATGCTAGTTTAGGTCGAATCAGGGAGGGGGCGAAAGGGCTTAGCCCTTTGGCCGCGATGGCGAAGGCGTGAAATTGCCCAGACTTTCGCTTTACCTGCTCGGCCAGCTGATTGGGCCGACGGCGCTTTTCACCTTTCTGCTGACGGCGGTGATCTGGCTGTCGCAGTCGCTGCGGCTGCTCGACCTCGTGATCAACCGCGGCCAGTCGGCGCCGACCTTCCTCTATCTGACCATCCTGGTGCTGCCTGGACTGCTGGTCATCATCCTGCCCATCGCCTTTTTCTTCGGAACGCTGTTCGCACTGTCCAAGCTCAACACCGACAGCGAGCTCGTCGTGATGTCGGCGGCGGGCTTCAGCCGGCTGCAGATCGCCGTTCCCGTCTTCATCTCGGCGGCGATCGTCATGGCGCTGACCTATCTCTGCGGCCTCTACCTGATGCCGGCGGGCCAGCGGGCGATGAAGGACAAGGTGGTCGACATCCGCGCCGACATCGGCGCGGCCCTGCTCAACGAGGGCGAGTTCAATACGCCGGCGAGCGGGCTGACCGTCTTCATCCGCGAGCTCAATTCCGACGGCACGATCCGCGGCGTGTTCGTGCACGACAACCGCAACAAGCTGCATCCGGTGACCTACCTGGCGGAGAGCGGCCAGCTCGCCCAGACGCCGGCCGGCGCGCGCCTCATCATGGTCGACGGCACGATAGAGGTGGCGGGCGGCGGCGGGGCGCAGCTCCAGGTGCTGAAATTCCAGCGCTATGTATTCGACCTCGACCAGTTCGCCTCGCCGACGCGCGCCACCGATCGCGCCACCAGCGAGCGCTATCTCGGCGAGCTGTTCAATCCCGGTCCGTCGCTGACCCCGCGCGTCCGCGCCGCCTATATCGCAGAGGGCCATAACCGCCTGTCGCAGCCGCTCTACTGCATCCTCTTCGCCCTGGTCGCGCTGGCCGCGATCCTGCGCGGGGCGCGAGCGCGCGGCGCCAACGCGCTGCGGATCACCGTCGCCGTGCTGGCCGGCATCGCGCTGCGCATCGCCGGCTATGGCGTGCAGGGCGTCGCGGTGCGCGACCCCTCGCTCTGCGTGCTGTTCTACCTGATCCCGCTGCTGGGCTCGCTCGGCGCGCTCGCCAGCCTGATGGGAGTCGATCCGGCCGAATGGTTCCGCCGCCCGTCCCTGGCGGAGGCGCAGCGATGAGCTGGTCCTGGACGATCTACCGCTATCTCGCGACGCAGTTCCTGGTCGGGATCGGCATCGTCTATGGCGTCTTCCTGCTGCTCGCCTTTTCCATCGACATGGTCGATCTCACCAACCGCACCTCGGGCCACAATGTCGGCACGACGATCATCATCGGCATGGCGCTGCTGCAGCTTCCCGATCTCGGCCAGAAGCTGATGCCGTTCGCCGTCCTGCTCGGCGGCGTCTTCGCCTTCGCACGGCTGTCGCGCAACCAGGAGCTGGTCGCGGTGCGGGCCGCCGGCATGTCGGCGTGGGAATTCCTGATGCCGCCGCTGGCGGTCGCGGCGGGCCTGGGCTTCGTCGTCGTGCTGGCGATCACGCCGATCTCGGCGCGCATGCTCGGCCAGTTCTCGGCGCTGGAGGCGAAATACATCAAGGGCGAGGCCTCGCAGCTTTCGGTGTCGCCCAACGGGCTCTACCTGCGCCAGGGCGACGAGCGGCAGCAGTCGATCATCCATGCACTGCGCGTCACCAACCAGGGCGTCCATCTGGAGAGCGTGGTCGTGTTCCTGTACGGCGCGCGCGACCACTTCACCGGCCGGGTGGACGCGAGGTCCGCCGATCTCGTCGCCGGCGTGTGGAAACTCTCCGATGCCTGGGTCAGCGGCACCGACGGCAGACCGGTCCATCATGCGCATTACGATCTCACCACCACGCTGACGCCGACGCAGATCCAGGAGAGCTTCGCGCCGCCTTACACGCTGTCGTTCTGGGAACTGCCGGGCTTCATCCACGCGGCACAGAGCGCCGGATTCTCGGCGGTGCGCTACCAGCTTTACCTCTATTCGCTGCTGGCGCTGCCCGCCCTGTTCGCGGCGATGGTGTTCATGGCCGCGAGCTTCGCCGTGCGGCTCGGCCGCGGCGGCGGCATGATCCGCGTCGTGCTGATCAGCGCGCTGTCGGGCTTCGGCATCTATTTCTTCAGCGAATTCGCCCGCGCCCTGGGCCAGACCGGCATCCTGCCGGTGGCGCTGGCCGCGACCGCGCCCGCCACCGCCGCGATCCTGATCGGCATGACGCTGGTGTTCAACCAGGAGGACGGATGAGCGCGCTGCGCACCCTCGCGCTTCTGACGGCATTCGCGGCGTTCACCGCCGCGGCCGCCGCCGCGCCGGCGACCGCCATCACCGGCGACGTGCTGCTGCAGGCGGACGAGATGGATTACGACGTCGAGGCGCATGTCGTGACCGCGCGCGGCCATGTCGAGATCGACAACGACGGCCGCATCCTGCTCGCCGACCAGGTCACCTACGACCAGATCCACGACACCATGGTGGCGAGCGGCCATGTCAGCCTGACCGACGAGAAGGGCAATGTCGCCTTCGCCGACCACGTCACGCTGAGCGACAAGATGCGCGACGGCGCGCTCAAGAGCTTCGCGGCGCTGATCGGCAAGAACGGCCGCATGGTGGCGGCCAGCGCGACGCGCAGCGGCGGCCGCTTCGTCGAGGCGTTCGACGCCGCCTACACGCCGTGCAAGATCTGCAACCAGCCCGGCCAGCGCACGCCGGTATGGCAGGTGCGCGCCGCGCATGTCCGCTACGACCAGCTCAAGCACCAGATCGTGTTCCACGATGCGCGCATCGAGTTCTTCGACGTGCCGGTGTTCTACACGCCCTATCTGCGCGAGCCCGACCCCAGCGTGCGCTATGCCAGCGGCATCCTGACGCCCGACATCGGCAACTCGACCAGCATCGGCTATTTTGTGCGCGTCCCGATCTATGTCGCGATCAATCCGTCCGAGGACGCCACCATCACGCCCCTGGTCTCGACGCATGGCGGCGAGGTCCTGTTCGGCGAATTCCGCCAGCGCTGGCAGGACGGCGGCATGTGGCTGCAGGGTTCGGTCGGCGACAATCCGAATGGCGGGCTCAGCGGCCACCAGAACCAGTTCTACGCCAGCCTGTTCGGCTCCGGCCGCATCCCGGTCGACGCGCACTGGCGCACCGGCTACGACGCACAGCTCACCAGCAACGACACCTATCTCAAGCGCTACGACATCACGCTGATCGACCGGCTGGTGAACGACGCGTTCGTAGAAGGCACCGGGGGGCGGACGCGCTTCGCGGTGACGGGCTATTTCTTCCAGGGATTGCGCGCCTCGGACGATTCCAGCGTCATCCCCTTCGCCCTGCCCTTCGTCGAGTTCAACTACATCCCGCTCGGCAAGGTGCTGGGCAGCCAGTTCCGCTTCGACTTCAACAGCGTCGCGCTGACGCGCAATGTCGGCGAGAACGACCAGCGCGCCACCGCCGAGGCGCGCATGCGCTGGCCCACCGTCCTGCCCGGCGGCCAGCTCCTGACCTTGCAGCTCGACGCGCGCGGCGACGTCTATCATGTCGGCAACGCGCTGACGCCGGGCACGGGCGACCGGATCATCAGCCGCGGCGTGCCCTATGCCGCCATCGACTGGCGCTGGCCGTTCATCTCCAACCTGTCCAGGGAACGCTCGCTCATCGTCGAGCCGATCGTGCAGGCGGTGCTGCAACCCTATGGCGGCAACCCGGCCGGGATTCCGAACGAGGACACCGCCGCCTTCGAGCTCGACGAGAACAACATCCTGAGCTTCGACCAGCTGCCGGGCTACGACCTCGTCGAGAGCGGGCCGCGCCTCAATGTCGGACTCCATGCCCGCGCCAGCTTCGCCTCGGGCTCGGTCGACGCGGTGCTGGGCGAGACCTACCGGCTCAAGCCCGATCCGATCTTCGGTCCGGACTCGGGGCAGTCCGGCACGACCTCGGACCTCGTCGGCCGGGTCAGCGTCAAGTTCCTGCCCTATATCGATCTCACCGACCGCATCGATGTCGACCGCGCCAACGGCACGGTGCGCCGTCACGAAGTCTATCTGACCGGAATATTCGGCCGCTCCACGGTGCAGATCGGCTACGTCCAGCTGCCGGCGGAACTGGTGACGCTGGGCCTCGGCCAGCGCGAGGAAATCAACGCCCAGGCGGACGTCAATTTCTACGAGAACTGGCAGGCCTTCGGCGCCATCCGCCGCGACCTCCTGGCCGGGCGGATGCTCGACACCGAACTGGGCCTCGGCTACGAGGACGAATGCCTCGGCATCTCGATCGCCTATCGCCGCAAATTCACCACCGACCGCGACCTTCCGCCCTCCACCTCGCTGATCCTGCGCTTCAGCCTGAAGACCGGCGACCAGCCGATCGAGCCGTTTAGCTTGTTCCCACAAGACGTCTTCTCGCATCCGTGAAGTCTTGTAAGGTCGCGCGAATTCGGCGGAAACCGGTCGCGGCGGGGGATTGCCGGATTGCGCTTCGAGCGATTTTGCTTATTCTCCCGGCCGGTTCGGGGGCGGGCACGTAAACTATTGAGACTGCTGCCGAAGGACCGACCCTTGTCCAGGAATTCCCTCCGTTTCGCCGCCCTCGGCGCGCTTCTGGCGCTCGCCGTCGCACCGACGCTCGCGCAGAACCTGTCGGGCCCGCCGGCTGCGCCGCCACCGGCCGCCACGTCCCCCGCCGCGCCGTCCACGGCGGCACCGTCCAACCCGCCGCCGGGCGCCGCGGTGCAGTCCGATTCGGGGCCGAGCGACGGCGTCGCCGCCGTCGTCAACGACGCGATCATCACCGAATACGATTTGCGCCAGCGCATCCTGCTCTACATCTCGACGTCCGGACAGCAGCCGACGCCCGAGACCATCGCCAAGCTGCGGCCGCAGATCCTCGCCCAGCTCGAGACCGAGCAGCTCGAAATCCAGGAGGCGCGGCACAAGAACATCACCGTGTCGCCAACCGACGTCGACAAGTCGATCGACCGCATCGTCAACGACAACCACCTGACCAAGGAGCAGCTCTCCGAACTTCTCACCAAGGGCGGCGTGCAGATGTCGACGCTGCGCGCGCAGATCGCGGTGCAGATCGCCTGGCAGAAGGCGGTGCAGGACGAGTTCCAGGATCGCGTTAACATCACGCAGCAGGATGTCGACGCCGAGATGGCGCGCCTGCTGCAGGGCGCCAACAAGACGCACTACCTCGTGTCCTCGATCTTCCTCGGCGTCGACAACCCCGATCTCGACGCCAAGGTGCTGAAGGATGCGCAGGACATCCGCGCCCAGCTCGCCACCGGCGCGAATTTCGCCACCGTGGCGCGCCAGTTCAGCCAGAGCCCCACCGCCGCTGCCGGCGGCGATCTCGGCTGGGTCTATGAAGGCCAGCTGCCCAGCGAACTCGATGCCGCCCTGCACAAGATGGACATCGGCCAAGTGAGCGAACCCATCCGCTCGACCGGCGGATACTACATTCTGGGCGTGCGCGACCGCGAGGTCGGCGCCAATGTCGTGCTGCCCGATCCGGCGACGCTCAAGCCGGTGGGGCCGCTGACGGTCGCGCGCGTCCTGCTGCCGATGCCGCCGACCGCGCCGGCGCAATACAAGCAAAACGCGATGAAGCTCGCGACGCAGATCCACGACCATGTCAACGGCTGCGACGGGCTGCCGAAACTGGCGGAGCAGGTTCACGGCCTGGTCTATCAGGACATCCAGAAGATGGGTCTGAAGATCAGCGAACTCAGCCCGGCGATCCAGGACGCGATCAACAAGGCCGGTCCGGGCGAAGCGACGCCGCCCTTCATCTCGCCGGCCGGCATCGAGATGATGGTCCGCTGCGACAAGCGCCCGCTGGAAGTGCACAAGGTCACCTTGCCGACCCGCCAGCAGGTCGAGGAAAGCCTGTTCGACGACCAGATCACCATGCTGTCGCGCCGCTACATCCGCGATCTGCGGCGCAACGCCAATGTCGAAACCAAATAGCGCGCCGATCCTCGTCACGATGGGCGAACCGGCCGGCATCGGGCCGGAAGTCGCGGTCCAGGCCTAAAAGACGCTCGGCGGCTGCATCGGCCGCAGGCCGCTGAAGCTCATTGGCGATCCCTCGGTGTTCGCGGCCTGCGGGCTGGGCAGCGGCGCCGACATGATCGCGACCCGCGGCCATGCCCGGCGCGTGCCCGGCCGTCCCGATGCCGCCAATGCCCGCGCCGTCACCGACGCCATCGAGGATGCCGTCGCGCTGGCGATGGATGGCCGTGCCGCGGCGGTCGTCACCGCGCCGATCAACAAGGCGGTGCTGGTCCACGCCGGCTTTGCCCATCCCGGCCATACCGAGTTCCTCCAGGCGCTGACCCGCGCCAAGCGCGCCGTGATGATGCTGGCGAGCGACCGGCTGCGCGTCGTGCCGCTGACCGTCCACCTGCCGCTGGCGCAGGTGCCCGGCGCGATCACCGCCGCTTCCATCATCGAGACCTCGGAGATCGTCCTCGGCGCGCTCGAGCGGGATTTCGCGATCGGTTCGCCCCGGCTCGCGGTCGCCGGACTCAATCCCCATGCCGGCGAGGACGGCGTGCTGGCAAGGAAGAGGGCGCGGTCATCGCGCCGGCGGTGGCCTATCTGCGCGCGCGCGGGCATGCGGTGCGCGGGCCGCTGTCGGCCGACACGCTGTTCCACGAGGAGGCGCGGGCGCGCTACGACGCGGCACTCTGCATGTATCACGACCAGGCGCTCATCCCGATCAAGACGCTGTCGTTCTGGAACGGCGTGAACGTGACGCTGGGACTGCCCATCGTGCGCACCTCGCCCGACCACGGCACCGCCTTCGACATCGCCGGCAGCCGCCAGGCCGATCCGCGCAGCATGATCGCCGCGATCGAGCTGGCGGCCAGGATGGCCGATGCCCGCGCGACGGTGCGCTGAGCGTGGACGACACATGGCCTCAAGCAGCGACACGGTAGGCCATGGATAATCTGCCGCCTCTGCGCGAGGTGATCGCGGCGCACGACCTGCGCGCCAGGAAGTCGCTGGGGCAGAACTTCCTGCTCGACCTCAATCTCACGCGCCGCATCGCCCGCGCCGCCGGCGCCAATGACGGCGGCGTGTTCTACGAGGTCGGCCCGGGGCCGGGCGGACTGACGCGCGCGCTGCTGATGGAGGGCGCCGACCTCGTCATTGCAATTGAGCAGGATATGCGGTGCCTGCCCGTGATGGAGGAGATCATCGCGGCCTATCCTGGACGTCTGCATGCGCTGTTTGTCGATGCGATGGACGTCGACGAAAGGGCCGTACTGCGCATGGCGGGCGTCGACGATCCGGTGCGCATCGCCGCCAACCTGCCCTACAATGTCGGCACCGCATTGCTGGTGAAGTGGCTGACGACTGAGACCTGGCCGCCTTTCTGGGCGAGCCTGACGCTGATGTTCCAGCGCGAAGTCGCCGAGCGCATCGTCGCCAAGCCCGACACCGAGCATTACGGCCGGCTCTCGGTGCTCGCCCAGTGGCGCACGACGGCGAAGATCCTGTTCGATGTGTCGCGCAGCGCCTTCGTCCCGCCGCCCAGCGTGACCTCCAGCATCGTGCGGCTGGAGCCGCTGGCCGAGCCGGTCGCGCCCTGCCGCCTGGCCGATCTCGAACGCGTCACCCAGGCCGCTTTCGGCCAGCGCCGCAAGATGCTGCGCCAGAGCCTGAAGAACTTCTGCCCCGACGCGGAAGCGTCGATCCGCGCCGCCGGCATCGACCCCACCATGCGCGCGGAAAATCTTTCCGTAGCGGACTTTGCGTCGCTGGCGCGGGCGGTACATCAATTTTGATGTCATCCCGGCCAAGCGCTGCGCCGGCAGCGCGCAGAGCCGGGACCCATTGAGTAGCTTCCCGATGGGTCCCGGGTCTCGCTCCGCTCGCCCGGGATGACAGGCGGGAATTTGTCGCGAGCGTCCGAAAGCGGTTGAGCAATTGCAGAAGCGCATGCCACACTCACAACAAGTCAGAACAAGGGAGACGCGCCGTGAAAAGCCAGGTCATCGCCGAATTCGGCAAGCCGCTGCAGGAACTCGAGACGCCCACGCCGGTGCCCACCGGCACCGAAGTGCTGCTCAAGGTCCTCAATGCCGGCGTGTGCCATTCCGACGTCCATATCCATGACGGCTATTTCAGCCTGGGCGGCGAGGCCAAGCTGCCGATGGCAAACATGAAGCTGCCGCACACGCTGGGCCACGAGATCGAGGGCGAGGTCGTCGCGGTCGGTCCCGACGTGAAGAACGTCACGGTCGGCGCGCGCTTCGCGGCATTCCCGTGGATCGGCTGCGGCAAGTGCCCGTCCTGCCTGCGCGGCGAGGAGAATCTCTGCGTCGGCGGGCCGCGCCAGCTCGGCTGCTCCAACGGCGTGCCCGGCGGCTATGCCACCCATGTGCTGGTGCCGCATCCGAAATATCTCATCGACTACGGCAAGACCGATCCGGCGCTGGGCGCGGCCTATATGTGCTCCGGCCTCACCGCCTATTCGGCGATGAAGCGCATCGGCGCGCTCGGGCCCGACGACCAGGTGCTTGTCGTGGGCGTCGGCGGCGTCGGCATGATGGGCGTGCAATTCGCCAAGGCGATGTTCGACAAGGGCCCGCTCGCCGCCGACATCGACGACGGCAAGCTCGACGCGGCGAAAAAGGCCGGCGCCTCGGCCGTCTACAACACCAAGGACCCGGAAGCCGCCAAGAAGCTGATGGCCGACACCAAGGGCGGCGCCTATGCGGTGGTCGATTTCGTCGGCTCGGAGAAATCCTTCGCCTTCGCCAGCCAGGCCGTGCGCCGCGGCGGCAAGGTGATCATCGTCGGCCTGTTCGGCGGCGCGATGAGCATGCCGCTGCCGATGTTCCCGTTCCGCACCATCTCGATCGGCGGCTCGATGACCGGCTCGCTCGGCGAGACGCTGGAGATGATGAAGCTGGTGCGCGCCGGCAAGGTCGATCCGATCCCCTACTCCAAGCGCCCACTCTCGGCGGCGAGCCGGACACTCGACGATTTGCGCGAGGGCAAGATCACGGGGCGCGTGGTCCTGACGCCTTGAACGCGCTCTACGATACGATCGGGAAGGGCTATGCGAAATATCGCCGGCCCGACCCGCGTATCGCGGCGGCGATCGAGGCGGCGCTGGGCGACGCGCGCAGCGTCGTCAATGTCGGCGCCGGCACAGGCTCCTACGAGTCGCCCAACCGCATCGTCACGCCGATCGAGCCGTCGGCGACCATCATCGCGCAGCGGCCCGCGACGGCCGCCCCGGCGATCCAGGGCTCGGCGGAGTCCATCCCCTTTCCCGACAAGAGCTTCGACGCCGCGACGGCGTTCCTCACCACGCATCACTGGGGCGACCTCGACAAGGGCCTGCGCGAGATCAAGCGCGTGACGCGCGGCCCCTGCGTGTTCCTCGATCACGAGATGACGGCGCTGAAATTCTGGATGATCACGGATTACTTTCCGGAGACTGCGAAGGACTTCGGCGCGCTGCTGCCGCTCGACGTCGCGCGCCAGGTGTTCGGCCAAGTGCGCGTCGTGCCGGTGCCGGTGCCGCATGACTGCACCGACGGCTTCTTCTGCGCCTATTGGCGCCGGCCGCAGCTCTATCTCGACAGCCAGGTGCGCGCGGCGATCTCCTATTTCGCCAAGGCCGCCGACGTCGAGGCGCGCATGGAGAAATTGCGCCGCGATCTGGACGACGGCAGCTGGGCGCGGAAGAATGGGCACCTGCTGGACAGGACCGAAATGGATTACGGCTACCGCCTCGTCATCGCGGATGCCGGTTGAAGGAGACAGCCATGGCCGAGCAAATCCTCGAACCCGATCTGCCGATCGTCGATCCGCACCATCATCTGTGGGATCGGCCGACCGCGATCCTGCAGAACCTGCCGCCGTCGACGCACGGCTTCATGGACATCATCCGCAACACGCCGCGCTATCTGCTCGACGAGCTGCTGAAGGACCTGAAGAGCGGCCACAACATCCGCGGCACGGTCTATATGGAATGCGGCGCGATGTACCGCGCCGACGGGCCGGACGCGCTCAAATGCGTCGGCGAGACGGAGTTCGTCAACGGCATCGCCGCGATGACGGCGAGCGGCATCTACGGAGACGTGCGCGCCTGCGCCGGCATCGTCGGCCATGTCGATCTGAGGCTCGGCGCCGACGCGGTGGAGGACGTGCTGCGTTCCCACATCGCCGCCGGCCACGGACGCTTCCGCGGCATCCGCCAGTCCGCCTCTTATGACGAGGATCCGGGCGTGCTGGGGCCGCTTGCGGGCCGCAATACCGCGGGGCTCTATCGCGACAGGAAATTCCGCGAGGGTTTCGCCGTGCTGGCCAAGCTCGGGCTGTCCTTCGACGCCTGGCTGCTCGAGCCGCAGTTGCCCGACCTGATCGATCTCGCCCGCGCCTTCCCCGACACCACGATCGTGCTCGATCACGTCGGCACGCCGCTCGGCATCGGCCGCTATGCCGGCAAGCGCGACGAGCGCTTCGGCGTGTGGAAGGACGCCATCGCGACGCTGTCGAAATGCGCCAATGTCGCGGTGAAGGTCGGCGGCCTGCCGATGCCCTTCGCCGGCTGGAAGCTGCGCATGGCCGAGGCCGATCCGCCGTCGCAGGTTCTGGCCGAGCAGTGGAAGCCCTATGTCGAGACCTGCATCGCGGC
>Ga0134126_10006534_pt1 | contig 14607 bp, 17 predicted proteins | sample KB31752_FD_96881 | JGI IMG/M metagenome (GOLD analysis project Ga0134126, IMG submission 96881) | Terrestrial soil microbial communities with excess Nitrogen fertilizer from Kellogg Biological Station, Michigan, USA - KB3-175-2 | ecosystem: Environmental > Terrestrial > Soil > Unclassified ... | reverse complement strand
TGCTACCACCATCACGAAGAAGCTGTAGATATGACCGTCCACCTGCTTGAACTGGTAAGAGAACGTGACGAAACTCAGGTTCACGGCATTGAGCATCAGCTCAATGGACATGAAGACGGTGACGATGTTGCGCTTGATGAGAAAGGCTGCCACTCCAATGGAGAACAGGATGGCGCTGAGGATGAGATACCAGGAAACGGGAACCACGGCTCAGTGCTCCTTTCTCGCCAGCGCGACGGCGCCGAGGATTGCGACCAACAGCAGGACGGAAGTCACTTCAAACGGCAGCAGCATTTCGTGGAAGAGAACCGCGCTGAAGCTCGTGGGAACGACCCAGTATCCGCCGAGGATGGTCATGCCGAGCGAATTTCCATTGGAGAGAAAAATATAGACAAGCGCGCCCAGCAGGGCCAGCGCTCCGGGAATACCAACGGCATAGGCCGCTTTGCTGCCATGGGTGCGTTCTTCGCGCCCAGCATTGAGCAGCATGATGACGAAGGTGAACAGCACCATGATGGCTCCGGAGTAGACGATGACCTGCGCCGCCGCGAGAAACTCTGCGCCCAGCAACAGGTAGAGCACCGCCAGCGAACTCATCACCACAATGAGCGACAGAGCGGAGTTGATGGGGTGGCGCTGAAACAGGAGGTTCAGCGCTCCTGCGACGCACAGCCCGCCAAAGATGAAGAACAGTACCGGATGCATGTGTTCAAACGCTCACTTAAAAACTCTGCAATGAGACCGGAGTCTCGATTCTAAATCACGCTATACGGCGCGATACGCAAGCCAGAAGCTGGTCACGATGATGTTCGCGATCGCCAGAGGCATAAGGAATTTCCAGCCGAAACCCATCAACTGGTCGTAACGGAAGCGAGGCAGCGTGCCGCGCACCCAGATGTAGAGAAACAGAAAGAAGAAAACCTTAATCACGAACCAGAAGACTGGCAGCAACGCCATGCCGACCACGCCTCCCAGGTTCGCGGGGAAGAGATGCCCGAAAGGGCTCGACCATCCGCCAAAGAAGAGCAGCGTGGCCACGCAGCCAACGGTGATCATGTTGGCGTACTCGGCCATGAAAAACATGGCGAACTTCATGGAACTGTATTCGGTGTGGTAGCCGGCGGTCAGCTCGCTTTCGGCTTCAGGAAGATCGAAGGGCGTGCGGTTGGTCTCAGCGAACGCCGCCATGATGTAGATGAAGAAGGCGACGAACTGCCAGCCTCCGAAAAAATTCCAGGAGAGCAGCCCGTGCGTGGACTGCACATTCACAATGTCGCGCAGCCGGAAGGATTGCGAGCGCAGGATGACGCCGACCACGGAAAGCCCCAGCGCAAGCTCGTAGCTGATCACCTGTGCGCTGGCTCGCAGAGCGCCCAGCAGCGAATATTTATTGTTCGACGACCAACCGGAAAGCGCGACTCCGTAGACGCCGATGGAAGTGACGCCGAGGATGATGAGCAAACCAATGTTGACATCGGAAATCTGGAAAAGATCGACGCCCTTGTACTGAATGTTGGCGCCGAACGGAATCATGGAAATCGACATGAGCGCGCAACCGAGGGCGATAATCGGCGCGGCGATGAACAGCGGCTTATAGACGTTGGTGGGCATCAGATCTTCTTTCAAGAAGAGCTTGATGCCGTCGGCCAGCGGCTGCAACAGCCCGAACGGGCCAACGCGGCTGGGGCCCCAACGGTTCTGGATGCGCCCGACGACCTTGCGTTCGAGCAGCACCGTGTACGCGACGGCGGTCAACAGAATCCCCGTCACGATGATGACCTTCAGCAGGCTGATCAGTACAAAAAACCAGAAGCTAACTTCCACAAGACCTTCCCAAAAAAGTTCGTTAATCCGCTGCGGTTCCGGTTTCCGTGGGTTTGAGCACGATGGTGCCGGAGTCCACCGTCTCCTTAAGTTTCGCGCAGTATTCGCCAAGCGTGCCGGATGTGTAGAGCCCATCGTCAGCGGGCAGCACCAGGTCGCGCCGGTTTGCGTGAATATCGTTTTGCGCCAGTTCCGATTGGATGTGTTCGTCGTTGCCGGCCAGCAGGTTCAGACGCGGAACATTATAGGCCGGCACCAGCCGCTGAATTTCATCGAAGATGGCGAAGGGATCGAAGGGGCTGAGCTTCGGCTCCAGATGATTGGCTGCGAGCCACACGGCGTGGCGGTCGGCCTCGCCGGATTGCGCGCCGCGTGTCTGGCCAAAGTCCGCGCGCACGCCTTTGCCGAAAGGAACCAGCGTCTTCGGGTTCACGCCCATCTTGTCCGCCAGCCGCACGATCAGCTCGAAGTCGGTGCGAACGCCGGGCTTGTCACCGGCCTTCTTCACCAGTTGCAGGTCGCCGTAAGTGTTGGTCACGGTCCCGGCCTTTTCATACAGGTTTGCAGCCGGGAAGACTACATCGGCAAGTGCGGCAGTTTCGGTCAGGAACATATCCTGCACGACGAGAAAAGTATTCTTGAGCGCGGAGGCGTCGATGCCGTATCTCGCCACGGGGTTCGAGCCCACCACATAAAGCGCGGAGAGGGCGCCGCGTCCCGCCGCGTCGAACATCTCAACCAGATCGAGTCCTGGTTGGGAGGGAAGCGTTCCGCCGTACTCCTCAGCGAAGTGCGAGGAAGCCGTCACCGGAACATAGCCCGGGAGCAGGTCGGGCAGCAGACCCATGTCCGCCGCTCCCCGCGAGTTCGAATAGTCGCCGAGGCAAGCAAATTTTGTGTTGGGCAGAGACAGAACAAACTCAACGAGCGAGGCAATGTCGCGTCCGCGCAACTCAGAGCCGAAGACGATGAGCAGCGACTCTTCCTTGCGAATGGCTTCACGGAACTCCGCTGTTGTCGCGCTGCTCTCCATTGCCGAGTCATTCCCGGCCAGATACTGGACCAGAGCCGCGTAGCCGGTCTGCGGAATGGTAAGTTCGGCCTTGGCCTGACGGCGCAGCTTGATGTCGGCATGGTTGGCCACGTAGAGGCGCGCTCGATTGAGGCGAACGTCGGAGCGAATCTGCCAGGCCAGTCCCGGATGCTGCTCGGTCGGGTCGTTGCCGATCAGCAAAATTGCCGGCGCGTTGAGGAAATCACGCAGCGAGGCTTCGCGTCCGGCCTGGCCCTTGAGAGCGGCGGCGAAGGCGGCGTAATCAGCCGTGCGGTGGTGGTCAATATTGTGGGTGCCCAGCACCGCGCGCGCAAACTTTTGCAGCAGGTAATTTTCTTCGTTCGTCGTGCGGTTGGAGCCAATGACGCCAATGGACTGGCCGCCGCGCGTGTCACGAATTTCTTTGAGCCGCCGTCCCGCCGCTTCAAGCGCCACTTCCCAACTCACCGGCGCCAGCTTGCCGTCCGCCTGGCGGACGAGCGGTTTGGTAATGCGGTCCTTGTGGGTGGAAAAATCAAAGGCGTAGCGGCCCTTAATGCACAGGAAGTCGCCATTCGGCCCGCTCTTGTCGCGGTTATTGCCGCGGATGATTTCCGTGCCCTCGGTCACGGTGCGCACGCCCAGCGTGGTTTTGCATCCGTCGCCGCAATGCGTGCACACAGTCGCAATGTGGTTCATCTCCCACGGGCGCGTCTTGTAGCGATACGTGCCGGAGGTGAGCGCGCCGACCGGGCAAATGTCAATGCACATGCCGCACTCTTCGCAGTTCAGGTGATCACCGCTGTTCGGCGCAATCACGGAACCTACCGCGCGGTTCTCAACCGCCAGCGCCCACACGTCCATGCCCTCGCCGCAGACACGCACGCAGCGGTAGCACAGGATGCAGCGTGGCCGGTCAAAGAAAACCACCGGCGACCATTGCTGCTCCTCGCGATGCTCCTTGATCTCAACATATTTCGAGACGCCAGGGCCGTACTTGAAAGTCATGTCCTGCAACTCGCACTCGCCACCCTTGTCGCACACCGGGCAGTCGAGCGGATGATTGCCGAGCACCAGCTCGACCATGGACTTGCGCGCCTGCTTGATTTCGTCGGTTTCAGTCGAAACCACCATGCCTTCAGCCACGGGGGTAGTGCAGGCCGTCTGTAGTTTGGGTACTTTTTCCAGACGCACAAGACACATGCGGCAGGCAGCCTGCAGCGAAAGATTGGGGTAATAGCAGAAAGCAGGAATCTCAATGCCCGCGCGCTTGCAGGCATCAATCAGCAGCGTGCCCTTGGGCGCGGTCAGCGTTTTGCCATCGACGGTAAATGTTACGTCAGCCATTTATATTCTTCGCTTCTTGTTTGATCTCAGATAAAACAGCTTTTGCAGATTCAATAGCGAGAGATCTAAACAGATCTTCGTTCTGCATAATTTGTTCTACCTGCAAATCTAAAACCTGAAAATGATTGGACGGAGAGTCGTGCCCTTTGCGCGTGAAAGGAAGAAGAACGATACCTAGGTCGCTGGCTCTATGAAGCAATCCTTCGCTCTGTACAGAGAACGTAACGTATTTGGGGTGAATTCCGACTGCGTTCTTAGGATTTCCGCTTCCTACGTCTAAAGAAACATAGCTCCCAGTTTCGTTGATCTCAAATTGCCCGGGTACAAGAGCTGCCAAGCACTTAGCAAGCGCTAAAAGGTCGTCTTGTTTAGAATCTGCCATAATGCCTTTCCTAAACCAGCGCTTCTTCCTGTTCGCGCGCGTGTTGATACGGGCAGCCTCTGCCGTTCAAGTGGTCCTCAAATTCTTTGCGGAATTTCTTCACAAATCCAATGGTCGGCATGGCCGCCGCGTCGCCGAGCGGGCAGAATGTGCGGCCCAGCATGTTCTCAGCGAGGTAGCGGATGTTATCGATGTCCTTGTCCACGCCTCCACCCGCGTGCAGGCGGGTGAGCGACTTCTTCAGCCAGTCGGTGCCTTCGCGGCAGGGAATGCACCAGCCGCAGCTTTCGTGCTGGTAAAACTGCATGGTGCGCAGCGCGAACTCCACCATGCAGACGGTTTCGTCGAGTACGACGATTCCTCCGGAGCCGAGCATCGTTCCGGCCTTGCCCATCTGGTCGAAGTCCAACCCCACGTCAATTTCTTCCGGCGTGAGCACTGGGGTTGAGGACCCTCCGGGAACCACCGCTTTTAGTTTCTTGCCGCCGCGAATGCCGCCGCCCACTTCGTAAATCGCCTTGCGCAGGCTGTAACCCATCGGCAGTTCATACACACCGGGCCGTTCCACGTGTCCGCTGATTCCGAACAGCCGCGTTCCGCCATTGCGTTCGGAGCCAACCTTCGCGTATGCCTCGCCGCCCATCAGTAACACGTGGGGAACAGAGGCGATGGTTTCGGCATTGTTGATGACGGTGGGACCGCCGTACAGTCCAACCACCGCGGGGAAGGGAGGCTTGATGCGCGGCACTCCGCGCTTGCCTTCAAGCGACTCCATCAGCGCTGATTCTTCGCCGACCTCATACGCGCCCGCGCCGGTCTGCGTCACAATGTCAAAGTCGATGCCCGATCCAAAAATGTTCTTGCCCAGAAAGCCCTTCGCGTAGGCGTCGGCGACGGCCTTCTCCATAATGTTGAGCAGGTACCGGTACTCGCCGCGGAGATAGATGAAACCCAGCTTTGAGCCGATGGCGAGTCCCGCAATCATGGTGCCTTCAATGACGGCGTGCGGGTCATGCAGAAAAATCAGATGGTCCTTGCAGGTGCCCGGTTCGCTTTCGTCCCCATTGACGAGCACGTATTTCGGCTTGTCCGACTGCTTGGGCACGAAGGACCATTTCAGCCCCGTCGGAAATCCCGCGCCGCCGCGCCCGCGCAGGCCGGAAGCCTTCATCTCCGCGATGATCCAGTCGGGGCCTTTTTCAACCGCTGCGCGAGCGGCCTTGTAGCCGTCGAGTTCCAGGTACTTGTCAATCTCCGTCGCGCCCTGTCCAAAGCGGCGGGAGATGATCTTGACTTCATCAGGGTGGGAAACGAGTCTCGGCATAGTTAGACCGTCTCCTTTCCGCGACCGGCCCTGTAGTTTTCAATCACCCGGTCCATCTTCTCCGGGGTCAGTTCTTCGTGGAAGTCATAGTTGACCTGAATGGCCGGAGCCCAGCAGCAGGCCCCAATGCACTCGACTTCTTCCAGCGAGAACAGGCCGTCGGGAGTGACTTCCTTGTGTCCAATCCCCAGCCGCTTTTTGCAGTGCTCCAGAATGCCGTAGCCGTCGCGCAACATACAGGAGATATTCGTGCAGATCTGAATGTTGTATTTGCCCGCGGGCTTGGTGCGCAGCATGGAGTAGTAACTCAGCACGCTCTGCACGTCGTTTTCGAGAATCCCGATACGCTCGGCAACTTCGGCCACCACGGCGGCGGAAATATAGCCCACCTCGTCCTGCGCATACAGCAGCATGGGCACCAGCGCGGAACGCCGCAGCGGATACAACGTCACGAGCTTGTCAAAGCGCGCCGCAAGTTCGGGTGAAAAGATCGAATTCGCTATCTCACTCACTCAGCATCATCTCCCGCGCCAGCTTCTCAGCGGCAAGGTCCATCTCGTCAATTTCGTTGCCCAGCCGAACCCTTCCATCTAATTCCAGCGAGAAGGCCGACTTGTTGCCGCGGCTGTCCTCCGCCGCATCGCGCGTGAACCGCATCCAACGGTCGCCCACGCGAAGAATAATTTCCTCCGCTCCAACTTCCACCACCGCGTGATGGTTCCGGTTCAGCCCGTGCGCCGCCGAATAGGAGCGGAGCAGCGAAGCCCACGAGGTCCAAAGCTCACGCCGCAGTATCTCCGGCGCACTCACGGCCATCTCCCCGGTCAATCTCCCCCAGCACAATATCGACGGACCCGATCACCGCGACCACGTCCGCAATCAGCCGCCCTTCACACATTTTCTGTAGAGCCTGCAAGGTCGCAAACGATGGGTTCCTCATATGCACCCGGTATGGCTTGGCCGTGCCATCGCTCACCACGTAGTAGCCCATTTCCCCGCGCGGCGACTCTACCGCCTGGTAGACCTGGCCGGCGGGAACAGGGAAGCCCTCCGTCACAATCTTGAAGTGGTAGATCAGCGACTCCATCTGCGACTTCATGTCTTCACGGTCCGGCAGAACAATGCCCGGCGCGTCGGCTTTGATGGGACCTTCCGGCATTCCGTCCAGCGCCTGCCGGCAAATCTTTACCGACTCGCGCATCTCTTCAATGCGGATGATGTAGCGAGCCCACACGTCACAGTCGTGCGAAATGGGTACCTTGAACTGGAACTTCTCGTAGCTCGAATACGGCATGTCGCGCCGCAGGTCCCAGTCCACCCCGGAGGCGCGCAGCGGCGGCCCGGTCACGCCCAGCGCAATCGCGTCTTCCGCGCTCAAATGGCCCACGCCCTTCAGGCGGTCCATCCAGATGGGATTGCCCGTCAGCAATCCCTCATATTCGTCGATTCGTTCCGGCAGCGCCTTCAGCAGTTTCTGAATCCGCCCGAACAGGTCCAGCGGTGGCTCCAGTGCCAGCCCGCCGACACGGAAGTACGAAGTCATCATGCGCTGGCCGCTCACAGCCTCAAAGATCCGCAGAATCTCTTCGCGCTCACGGAAGCAATAGAGGAAGACGGTCAGCGCGCCAATATCCATGGCGTGCGTACCCAGCCATACCAGATGCGAGTTCAGCCGCGTCAACTCGTTCAGCAGCACGCGAATCCACTGCGCGCGGTCAGGAATTTCGAGTTGGAGCAGCTTTTCGACCGCCAGGCAGTAGACCAGGTTATTGGTCATGGGGCACAGGTAGTCGATGCGGTCGGTCAGCGGAACCACCTGCTGGTAGAACTTCGCCTCGCAGGTCTTCTCAATGCCGGTGTGCAGATAGCCAATGTCCGGCACCACCTTCAGCACCGTCTCACCATCAATCTCGATCACCAGGCGCAGCACGCCGTGCGTCGAGGGGTGTTGCGGGCCCATGTTCAGAACCATGGTCCTGTCGCCCGAACCCTCCTCGGGGCGCGGCTCCAGCAGCGTGGAGGTGGCAACGAATTGCGGCATGTCGCCCATTTATCTGTATCCCTCCACCGGATAGTCTTTCCGCAGCGGATGCCCCTGCCACTCTTCCGGCATCATGATGCGGCGCAGGTTTGGATGCCCGCTGAAGCGCACTCCAAACAGGTCCCACACCTCGCGCTCGTAGAAATTAGCCGAAGGCCATACCGGAATGATGCTCTCTATGACTGGGTCCACCGAATCCACCTGGGCCACCAGCCGCACGCGCTCCTTCAGCCCATGGGACAGGATGTGGTAGACCACGTGGAAGCGCGGCTCGCTCGGATACCAGTCCACGCAGGTCACGTCTTCCAGAAAGTTATACCCAGCTTCCCGCACCACTGCCGCTGCCTCGCGAATCTGGTCTTTCGCAATGGTCAGCGTCAGTTCGTCGCGGTCAAACGCGGCGTCGGCAATTGAGTCTGGTAAAGAGGTGAGAAGAGAACGGATGGCCCGGTTTTCAGCATGGGCCGCGAGAACGGAGTCTTTGTCCGGCAGAGTCATGGTTCTAGAGATCGCTCTTTTCCGACGCCCAGTCGAGGATGCCCTTTTTCCAGATATAGAAGAAGCCCACCAGCACAAATCCGAGATAGACCAGCATCTCCCAGAAGCCGAAGAGACGGGAGCCGGTGATGTGCGGCAGTTGGCGATAAATGATGGCCCAGGGAAGCATGAAAACGGCCTCCACATCGAAGAGGATGAACAGCATGGCGACCATGTAAAAGCGAACGGAAAAACGCCCCCGCGCATCGCCCTCTGCGGGTACTCCGCACTCGTAGGCGGCCAGCTTGGTTTTGGTGCTGTGACGCCTTCCGATGAACCAGGAACCCGTCGCCATCGCGCAGCCCAGCCCCACGGCCACGATAATCTGTATCAGCAGCGGGATGTAGTTCCACGTATAGGGATGGGATTGCATACTGCTCAACTCGCCTCAGGATGGGAACGCCAAACGGGTTACTCTTTGAGAGTATTTGTTGCACTGTCAAGAGTCAAGTTTTGAAGGGGATATGCGAGGATACGGCGCAACGAAAATCACAGACGCGTTCCCCGCAAGGGCCGCATCTAAGAAATTCGAAAGCGAGAGGACATCATGGACAAGCTGGCGCTCTGGGTCGAGCTTCGCGCGAAACCCGGCAAAGAAAATGAAGTGGCGGAATTTCTAAAATCGGCGTTACCTCTGGTTGAGGCGGAACCGGATACCCGCACATGGTTCGCGCTCAAGATGGGGCCTTCCAACTTCGGAATCTTCGACACCTTCGCCGACCAGTCAGGACGCGAAGCTCATCTCTCCGGCAAGGTCGCTGCCGCGCTCATGGAGAAGGCCCCCGACCTGCTAGCCGAAGCGCCGAAAATCAACAAGCTCGACCTGCTCGCGGCCAAATCCTAAAAGTGACGGGAGAATAGACATGACAGACTGTACTCATCTTGACCAGATCAAAGACGTGACTCCGCGCACGCCAGAGGGCTGCGAGGAATGCCTGAAGATGGGCGACCGGTGGGTCCACCTGCGGCTGTGTCTGGAGTGCGGACATGTGGGCTGCTGCGACTCCTCAAAAAACAAGCACGCGACCAAACATTTTCATCAGACAAAACACGCGATCATGCGGTCGTTTGAGCCGGGCGAAAGCTGGGGCTGGTGCTACGTGGATGGAATGCAGTTGGACCCGGAAGATCTGGAGAGCGGCCAGCGCCGGAGCGCATAATTTTGTTGCGGGGGAGTGCCGGAATGGAACGGCGGAAGAAAACTGTCCCGGTCTGAGACACTCTCAGGTGTTTTGGGGATATTCCTCACGCAAGCCTGTCGTCTGGCCGATAAGGTGGACGTTGGAGGGCTCCCCCATGGCCACTCAGATATTTGGAAGAGATCATGCCGTGCTGCTGCCGCGCGCGGCCGACGCTGCGCCGAGAGAGAACGCGGACAGCGAGTTCGAGGAACCAAGAGGCGGCGCGATTCGCGGATTCGTCTTTGCCATGCTCCTGAACCTGGTGCTGGCGCTGGCCGTCATTGCGGCATGGCAGTTGTGGCATCTGCTGTAACCCGTCCACGCGACTGCCTGATACATTCAAACCATGCAGGTTGTCATCAATGGCAAGGAGCGCGATTTTGCGCTTCCCCCTAAGGCCACGCTTATGGACTTAATCGGCGCCCTTGAGCTGAAGGGAGACCGTGTCGCGCTCGAACACAACGGCGCGATTGTCCGCCGCGACGCCTGGGCCGCAACCCCCATTCATCCCGGCGATCAATTTGAGATTGTTCACTTTGTGGGTGGTGGGGTCGAACTCGCCTGAGAGCCGGCTTCCTCCCGCGGCTTCATCTTCCAGGCCAGCACGAGAATTCCCACAAACACCGCGGCAGCCGGAATCCCCAAAACCAGAATCCCCTTACGCAGCCCCTCGCGGGTTTGCGGAGCCGAGCCCGCCGTATCATCGCGGCACGCGCTGCATGCAAAGCTGGTAGCTGGAAGGCACAGCAGAATCAACAAAACAACCGCGGCGAAGAATCGCTTCACTGAAAGAACTCCAGCAGCACAAACAGGAACACCCAGAACAGGCTCATGGTGTGCCAGTACCAGGCGGTGCAGTCCACGGCCACCTGCCGGTACTCAACTTTCTTCAGCGTGAACAGGCCGATCAGGGCGCCGATGAGGGCGAAGATTCCGAAGATCAAATGCAGCCCGTGGATGCCGGTGATGAGGTAAAAGAAGTGGCTGCTGGGGTCATTCGACATGAAGCGGTAGCCCTCATGCACAAGCTGCTCCCACGCGATCCACTGTCCGGCCAGGAAAGCCAGCCCCAGCACCAGCGTGGCCGCCAGCCAGGGAGCGGCGCGCTTGACGGCAGGACGCCCCAGCCCGAGCCATTCGTCCATCACATCGACTTCGCGGAACAGGTGCCGCCGCGCCAGCTCCATGGTGACGCCGCTCAGCAACAGAACGGCGGTATTCAGCCACAGGATAGTCGGCACCGCCAGGGGCCGCCAGTCGTTGATGAAGTTGTCATGAACATCGAAATGTCCGGTGCTTTGCCGGACAAAAAACGCGCTCACCAGCGCGACAAAGAACATGAGATCGCCGGCAAGCGCGAAGATTACGCCCAGCCGGTAGCGGATCAGCAACTCGCGCGGCCCGTGGTGCCCTTCCGGATGGTCGCCCCAGTTATCGCCTTCGCCCCCGCCGCCGGTTGGACGCCGGTCAAGCGGCGGTTTGCCACCCGTGCCGGGATCTTTCCTTTCGATCTCAACCGGATTGCGTGTGAAGGTGGCTGGCATGACCCGACTCCCTCTGCTTCCAGAGATTACTCCTCTTTGGCCGCCGGCTCCCACTGCGGATGGAAGCCCTCTGCTCCGGCCGGCAGCTCGTATTCATACGGCCCGCTCTCAATCCTCCCATACGCGGCGCCGTTCGCCCATTCCAGCGTGGACGCCTGCCATGGATTTGGCTCCGCGACCATGCCGCGGCGCGCGCTGACAAACACATTCCAGAGGAAGAGGAGTTGCGCCCCCGCTAAAAGGCCCGCTGAATATGTGATGCCGCGTTCGAGCGGAACGAGCGATGGAAATGAAGTTGCGGGCCCGGCGAGGCGGTCGTAATGGCGCGGTTCGCCGGCCAGTCCGGCGAAGTACATGGGGAAAAACGTGCCGTAGGCGCCGATCAAAGAGATCCAGAAGTGAAGCTTGCCCAGTGTCTCGTTCATCATGCGCCCGGTCATCAGCGGAAACCAGTAGTAGACCCCGGCAAAGACGGTAAAGACCCCGGCCAATCCCATGACCATGTGAAAATGCGCGACCACAAAAAACGTGTTGTGCAGATACGCATCGAGCGCGGGCTGCGCAAGAATGGGACCGCTCAGGCCGCCAACAATAAAGAACGAGAGAAAGCCGAGCGCGAAAAGCATCGGCGTTTTCAGACGAAAGCCGCCGCCCCACAGCGTAGCCAGCCAGCCGATCACCTCAATGGTGCTGGGAACGGCAATCGCCATGGTGGTCAGCGCAAAGGCGGTCCCCGCCCACGGATTCATGCCGCTGACGAACATATGGTGTCCCCACACCAGCAAGCCGAGACCGCCGATTGCGACCAGGCCGCCCGCCATCACGCGATATCCAGCCACGCGCCGCCGCGTGAAATTAGCAAAGAGGGAAGTAGCCAAACCCATTCCAGGCAGCACGGCAAGGTAGGTTCCGGGGTGGCCGAAGAACCAGAACAAATGCAGCCAAAGCAGCGGCGAGCCGTCTCCGTGTCCCACAACACGCCCGTCGATCATGTCGCCCACGGGAATAAAAAAGCTCGAGCCGAAGTGTCGGTCAGAAAAAAGCAGAACCGCCGCGGCAAGCAGAACGGCAAAAATCAGCAGGGAAAGAATCGACGTAACCAGCCATCCCCAAACCGTCATGGGCAGACGCGACCAGGTCATTCCGGCGCGACGCTCGCCCAGAATGGTCGCCAGCATATTCACCGCACTCAACCACGATGCGACGCAGAAGATGCCGATGCTGATCAGCCAGAGGTCCATGCCGAGTCCCTGGCCGGGCCCGGCTGCGGGCAGCGCGCTCAGCGGCGGATAGCTGGACCATCCCGAAATAGCGGACCCGCCCTTGATATGCGCGCCGGAAATCAGAACCAGAAACGCGACGACCGAAATCCAGAAGCTCGCGGCATTGATGCGCGGAAATGCCATGCGGCGCGCGCCAATTTGCTCCGGCAGAACGAGATTCGCAAAACCCGCCTGCGGCGCGATGAGCAGCACGAAGAAAACCATCAGCGTGCCGTGCATCGTCACCATGGCCAGGTAGTTTTCCGGCTTCACAAGACCGACCCCGGGAACCATCATGTTTGGCCACACACGATGAATGCGCATCATCAGCGACAGAACGGTACCCACAATCGCCGCCGCCAGTGCAAGGCAGAGATAGAGAATCCCAAGTTGGCGATGGTCCGTGGTAAAGATGCGGGACAGGATGCGGCTCTTCATTCACCCTCCGCCTGCTGCCGCGTGCGTTCGCGTTGATCGAGCCACACGGTATAGTCCGCCGGAGCAAGAACCATGAGCCGCGCCTGCATTCGCCCATGCCCCATGCCGCAAACCTGGCTGCACAGAATCGGATAGGTCCCAGGCTTCTCAGGCGTGAAGTGCAGATGCAGCACCAGCCCCGGCACAGTGTTTTCTTTGATCCGCATTCCGGGGATAAAGAAGCCGTGAATCACATCCAGCGACCGCAGTTGGAGATCGACCTCGCGTCCGGCGGGAAGCACGAGCACGCTGGAAACAACATCATCCGCGCCGCGCGTATCCTTGGGATCGAGCCCGAGCGGATTGCCCGCCGCCGCGTTCACCAGTTGCGGCCGCGTCGCGCCAAACGTGGCGTCGGGGCCGGGATAGCGAAAATACCACTGGAATTGCTCGCCCACGACTTCCACGTGCATGGCCGTAAGCGATGGTCCGGTGAAGCGGCTCGCCGCCCAGACCCGCTGTGCCGTGAGCGCCATCCATGTATACATTACGCAGAACGCGCCAACCAGCCCCCAGCGGATCAGAACAGGGAACCCCCGCCCGGCCGAGCGCCTGCGAAGCACGGCGAAGATGAGCCACAGGTGCGCGACGACTGCGATGATGCAAATCGCGATCAGGTTCCAGAACATCAGCCGGTCCACCACAGCACCGCGCAGCGAACCATCCGGCGGCATCCATGCGACGTGCCGCGTGGTTTCCAACAGAATGAGAGCGGCGGATATCAATGTGGATCCTTCATCAGCGGTCCAAAGGACGACTCGCGGCGTGCGCCCGCACCATCTCAACAAAGCGGCTGTGAACCCGGCGGTCCGCGGATAACTCGGGATGAAACGTCGCAGCCAGAATATCGTCCTGCTCGATCAGCACGGGAAAACCCTCGCGTCGGGCGAGAACCTTAACACTGGGACCGGTCTTCACGATGCGCGGCGCGCGAATGTAGACCATCTCCAATGGCCCGCCTTCGAGCTTGGTCTCCGCCGTTTCGATCACACTGTCAATCTGCCGCCCATAAGCATTTCGCTCGACCGTGATGTCCAGCACGCCCAGGCTCGGCTGCGCGGGATTACGCACTTCCTTTGCCAGCAGAATGCAGCCCGCACATGTTCCAAAAGTCGGCTTGCTGCGGACAAATTCCTGAAGCGCGCCAAGAAATCCATCCCGCTCCAGAAATTTCAAAAACGTCGTCGATTCGCCACCGGGAATCACCAACCCGCCAACGTCAGCAAGCTGCTCAGCCCTGCGAACCAGAACCGGCTCCGCGCCGGCCTCGCGCAGCGCATCGCAGTGCGCGGCAAAGTCACCTTGAATGGCAAGAACGCCGATGCGCGGCTGAGTTGGTTGGGTGGCTTCGGTCAAGATGCTTCCTGGATCTTTCAATTGGCCTGTTTACTCAATCTAGTCAGGGCGCTTTGCCAAATGCAGCCGCCACTGTACGGCCCATCTCCGTCAGCATCGTGCTGCGGCTCATCGAACCAGACCCAATAGACGGTGTTCGTTCCCAGTGCGCTGTCCTCTTGCTCGGTGAGTCCTCCACTCCATGGCCCGGAGATAGCAGTCACTTCGTCGGGAGGTAAGGAAACTGTTCCTGTTGCGCCCTTTGCCCAAAAGAATTCATCTGAAATCTCGACGCGATCTCCTGCTGCGAAGCGACTTTC
>Ga0134126_10006533_pt1 | contig 14609 bp, 11 predicted proteins | sample KB31752_FD_96881 | JGI IMG/M metagenome (GOLD analysis project Ga0134126, IMG submission 96881) | Terrestrial soil microbial communities with excess Nitrogen fertilizer from Kellogg Biological Station, Michigan, USA - KB3-175-2 | ecosystem: Environmental > Terrestrial > Soil > Unclassified ... | reverse complement strand
GTTCAGGTCGGCCTTGTAGCAGGGGATGCGCGGGAAGAACTGCGGCACGAGATCGGCGTGGTTGAACCGCTCTTCCTTCTTCGCGCTCAGGTCCGCTTTCGGACTGCTCATCCAAAGCACGTTGCAATGCAGAATGACCTTGCGATGGCGCAGCGATCCGCCGTAGTGGCGGATGAGCCCGTCGAACGCGAGCGGGAACAGACCGTTCACGCCGGCGTTCACGAATCGTCCCGGCTGGCCGCATTGCTCGTTCAGAAAATGCGAGAGGGTGCCGTCCGGCCGGACGTATTCACCCCACACCACAGAATCTCCGAGGACCACCACGTTTGTCGGAGCGATCCGTTGAAGGCGCCGTTCATAGAGCCAGTAGTCCTTGCTGAGCGCGTAAGGGATGCGGTAATCGGGTCCGGGCTCGAAACGCTCGAGTTTTTTCCAGAGCTCCGGGGTCAGCCACACAACGGCCGCCAGGATGCCGATGGTTGCGGCCCATTGCCGGGCGGTGAGCCGCACTTCGTTCACAAAGGGCGTCTCCGGAATCCCGGTTGTTTTTGCGGCCGCCATTTAGAATTGAAAATAGATGAACGCGCCGCCGCCGGAGGCGCAGAGACACAGGTAAAGCACCATGAACGCGGCGACGCTCACGCGGACAAGTCCGAGTTTCAGAACGTCCCTGTACCTCGATTCGTAGAGAAACTGGTAAAGCCAGACCAGGGCCACCAGTCCGATCATCAGCGCGGGAATCTGCGGATCGTGCCAGGCCGCCGTGAATATGCGGCCAGCGATGAGCAGCGCGTCGTTCAGCGATCCGGCGCGGAAAAAAATCCAGGTGAAGGACACGAACACAAACACGCCGGCCTGCTTGAGCAGCCGGGGCACGCGGTCGCGGTAAAAGGCGGAGCGTTCCAATTCCCGGGTGACGACCACGCCCAGACCGTGCAGCGTCCCCCAGATCACGAAGGTCCAGTTCGCTCCGTGCCAGATGCCGGAAATGAAAAAGGTGATGAGCAGATTCCGGTAGGTGTTAAAGGTCCCGCCACGGTTCCCGCCGAGGGGAATATAGACGTAGTCGCGGAACCAGGTGGACAGGCTGATGTGCCAGCGCGACCAGAATTCGCCCAGGCCGGCGGCGAGGTAGGGATTGTTGAAGTTCAGGATGAGATGGAAGCCCATCAGCTTCGCCACGCCGCGAGCCATGTCCGTGTAGCCGCTGAAGTCGAAAAAGATCTGCCACCCGAAGGCGACGGTTGCGAGCATCAGCGCCGGCGCGCCGAACGCCTTCGGATTTTCATAGACCCGCTCGACGTAGAACGAAAGGAAGTCGGCCAGCGCCAGTTTCTTGAACAGCCCGACCAGAAAGAGCGACGCGCCGTCGGTGAAGTTTTGCAGCCGGACCTCGGGGAATTTATTGAACTGCGGCAGCAAATGCCGGGCGCGCTCGATCGGCCCGGCCATGAGCTGGGGAAAGAAACAAACGAAGGTCGCGAAACGGAGAAAGTTCCGTTCGCGATGGACGTTGCCGAAATAGAAGTCGATCGTGTAGCTCAGCGACTGGAAGGTGAAGAACGAGATGCCGACGGGGAGCAGGTATTCGAAGCCGAAAGGCATCAGCGTGGAAGGATCGGGCAATTTGGCCGCTACATGGAGCCAGGCGAAGAGGTCGTTGACGTTTTCAACGGCGAAGCGGGCGTATTTGAAAAACAGGAGCAGCGCAAGATTGTTGACCAGGCTGATCAAGAGCCAGATCCGGCGGCTGCTGAACAGAGCGCCCAGCGCCATCAGAAACACGAGCATGCCCAACGCGGTCATCGCGGGCCGCAGCGTCTTCGGTCCGGCCACCGCAAAACACAGAACCCCGAGTGTCGCCAGCGCCGCGCCAACGAACGCGGCTTTCAGGACGCGGTTATTGAACCGCAAACGTGTCAGGCGCGCCGACACGTCCACCTTCCGCCCTTCGCGCGGGCAGTGATCCATCAGCGCGACGAGGCAGAAGTCCAGAACCGTGGAGTAGAGAACGAGAAAGAGGTAGTAAGGATTCCACCAGCCGTAGAAAACGTAAGAGGCGACGGTCAGCCAGGGCAGCCACAGCCGGGTTTTCCGCAATGCGAAAAATACCGGCAACACGACCAACAGGAATATCAGGAAGGTCCAGGTGTGAAAGAGCATGGGGGCGGCGTTGGCTGCTCGGTGTCAACCGCGACTTTGGCGAACGTGCCAGCAGACTCCTCCCGGGTCGATGATGTGGATCTCCCGGCCCCAGGCGAACTGTGTCGGCGGGCGGAACTTCACGCCGGCAAACCTGTCCGGCAGTTTTTTCACTTCCAGTTCCGACCAGTAAGCGTCGAGGTCGGTGACCTCGAACGTGATCATTTGATTGCGTTGCCACTCGGGCACGTCGATGCGCTGGAGCATGAAATAGGCGCCGCCGAATCGCAAACCCGCCAGGCCGTCATGTTCCCATTCCTTTTCGAAACCCAGTTCGGCGAAGAACTCGAGGGCCGTCTGGAACTGCGGTCCCGACGGCACAAACGGGAACAGCGTTGTGGCTCGTGTCTTCATTTGTCGAAAGCGCACGGCCGGTTCACCGTGCAATGCAACGATTCATTTCGCTTTGATTTTCAACTGCCGCAGTTCGTCCGGCGATGCCCGCCGCACGCAGCGAAAGCCGCAGTAATCCGTGAAAAAACAGGCGTCGCTGTCGCCGGTGCGCTGGCCCTGTCGAAACGAGGCGCGGCACATGTCGGCACTCGCCTTCCAGGAACCGCCGCGCATGACGCGCTGCACATCCTTGCCGGGGTTGGGCGGCCCGCGCGGGTCAACCGGCGGACTTTCCTTATAGTAGGTCGGGCTGTAAACATCTTCACACCATTCCGACACGTTTCCGTACAGGTCGAAGATTCCCCATCGATTCGGCTTCTTCTCGCCGGCGACGTGGGTTTTTTCCCCGGCGTTGTCCGCAAACCATGCGTACTGCCGCAGCTTGTCGGGCTGTCCGAAATCGTAGGGACCTTCGGCGCCGGCGCGGCAGGCGTATTCCCATTCCGCTTCCGTGGGCAGGCGATAGCCGTTCGCCGCGTAATCGCAATCCCAGTCGGCGGTCTTCTCATCGTAACAGGGTTTCAGACCTTCGAGCAATGAACGCTCGTTGCAGTATTGTTTGGCGTCGCGCCAACGGACCCGCTCCACCGGTTTCTTCGGGTTGTCCTGCCAGTGCGACGGGTTCGGCAATTGAACCTTCGTGAACATCTCATGCGTCACCTCATATTTGTCGATCAGGAACGCGCTGACCTTCACCTTGTGCGCCGGGGCTTCGTCAGGATTGCCTTTGTCGGTGCCCATGACGAATTCGCCGCCCGGCAAGGAAACCATGGCCACACCCGAGGACGTGACAATTTCCGCGGGTTCGCCGCGTTCTGATCTGGAATTGGCGGAAGCGTCCTCCGGTTTTGTTCCCCCGGCGGAATCAGGCGCGGACCTTCCGCAAGCGGACAGGAGCACCACGACGGCGAGAGCTGTGCCGCAACAGGCCTTCGGCGTCACCGCTTGCTCTCCTTTTTCGGATTCGACCGAAACCACGCCGACTCCTTGTTGCTCAGTCCGTTTGTTGTGAGCATCGTGAAATCCGCGTCAGTGGCCTGGTTGAGATCGAGGATTCCCTCGCGTTCCGCTGACACCGCGCAGAGATTCCAGCCCGGAGCGTAAACGCCGACGATTTCGCAGGCGGACTGGAATGTTCCCCGTTTGGTTGGATCGCCCTTGCTCGCCGGCCCTCGGCTCAAACTCAGAAACCGGCTGTCCGGAGACCAGTCCACGTGATAAGTCTCGTTGGTTTTGTCCTGGATGCGAAGCCGCCACGTGCCCACGACGGGCGAGTCCGAGTCCAGATCGATCGGCGCCGCGTCCACTTCATGATCGCCGGAACCCCAGGCGATCTGTTTCCCGTCGGGGCTGATGCACGGGCGGCAACCGGGAATGTTCAAGTTGATGATGTTTGTTCCGTGCGCCGCAATCAGCAGAATTGCGTGGCTGACGCCCATGCCAGCGTGCACGGTTGCCACGATCCATTTGCCGTTCGGGGCAAAACAGGGATTGTAGAGATGGTGGAGGTTCGTGCTGTTGACGTGCGCTTCAATCTTCCCGGTGTTCAGGTCGTAAAAGCTCATTCCCTGCGTGTAGTAATCGATGACATTGAATTTGGGATACTCTTGCGGAAGAAATCCGATGACCTTGCTGTCCGGGCTCCAGAAGGGTTCGCGCGCGTGGTCCACCAGCTTCTTCCGATTCCCGCCGTCCACGTCCATCACGAAGAGACTCCGGATTGTGTCCCGGCCTTCCCCTGCATCCACCGAGAAACAGATCTTCGTTCCGTCGGGCGACACCTGCGGGTAATGCTCGTGCTCGTTGGGCGTGCGGGTGAGGTTCAAGGCGTGTGATCCGTCCGCGTTCATGACGAAGATCTCCCAGTTGTCGTTGGTGTAGGTTTCGTAGGCGATCTTGAACGGCGCGGACTGCAATGTCTTCCGCAGCGGAACCTGCGCGACAACCGCCGGGCTCAAAAGCAGCGACAGAACAGAGGTGAAAATTGCATAGGCAAACAGAGCACGCCTGCCGCAACCAGGCCGCCGTGGACCCGGACGTCTTTTCGGGGTGAACATGGATTGATGCTAAATTGCCGGCTGCCGGCTCTCAAGCTCAAACCTGCGGATTGTCGGAAAGGCCGGCGACATCGCGACCCGTGGTGAAGATCAAAGTGCCGGGCACTCGCCGCTGCTCGCATCGAAGAGGAGCGGGACGTCCGGCGAATTTCGACACAAAGGAGGCACTGATCGGACCACGCGCCGGATTCGTCGTTCAGCGTTTCGCGGTGACAACGCTTGTTGGCGTTGTTACAAACGACGCGACCCGCGGATTTGTGCAATGGCCACCAGTCTTCAGCTTCGCAAAAAACGCAGATCAAAAGCCCCTCTTTGCGTGCTGGCAACGATCGTCGTCGCCGGACAACTTTCAGGCGTCGAGCCCTGGAGTGACGCGGGACTTCCGGTGAAGGAGGGTCTGGTGCTGTGGCTCGATGCCACGCGGGAAAACGAAGCGCGGCAGGCGCTCGGGCTCCCGATGCTCTTCGATGGGGCCGCGGTGGACATCTGGCACGACGGCTCCGGTCGAGTCCATCACGTTGAGCAACAGGTCCGGAGTTTTCGTCCGCGCTTCAAGCTCGGCACGGCCGGTCCCGCGATTCGCTTTGATGGCCAGGACGATTATCTCTCCGCGTCAATCGCCGGCCCCGGATTGACCAATGCCACCCTGGTCCTCTTCGCGTCGCCGCACTCCAATGCCGGCGGTTTCCGCGGGTTCCTGGCGATGAATGAAACGGGCCGAAACGATTACCAGACCGGCCTGACGATTGATCTGGGGCCAACAGCGTCGGCCCGCTTCGAGACGTTGAACCCCGAGGGCAGCGGTTTTGGTGGGGCGATAAACGCAATGACCGACGCATTTCCGTTCGCCACGTTTCACACAGTTTCTCTGACCACAGAACCCGGGCCGCAAGGAACGCAGCTTTATATCGACGGCGTGCCGCAACATGCGCGCAGCCGCGCGTCCTCCTCGCTGCGAACGGATCAATTGACGGTGGGCGCGCGCAGCTACTCGAATGAAGCCGAACCCCCCTTTGTTCAAGGTTTCCTCGACGGAGACATCGACGAGGCGCTCCTTTACGATCGAGTGCTCGGCAGCGTCGAACGCGCGAAGGTGGAGGCGTACCTCGCCCGTAAACATGCGGCCCGGGATTCCGATTCAAGAAAAACCCGGCCGCTCGTCACCGTCACCAATCCGCCACCCGTGCAGGTGCTCGTGCCGGGATTCACCGTGAGTGAATTGCCACTGCGGTTGAACAATATCAACAACCTGAAGTATCGCGGTGACGGCAAACTGTTTGCCCTCGGTTACAACGGGCGGATTTTTCTGCTCAGCGACACTGATGGCAATGGATTGGAGGACAGGGCCGGGCTGTTTTGGGACAAACCGACGTTGCGCGCACCCATTGGCATGGCGCTTACGCCGCCCGGTTACGCCCGGGGCAACGGCGTTTTCGTGGCGGCAAAAGGAAAGGTTTCGCTCATCGTGGACACCAACCGCGACGACGTGGCGGACCAGGAAATCATTGTGGCCGACGGTTGGGAGGAGTTGCACCACGGTGTGGATGCGCTCGGTATCGCGGTGGATCGGGACGGCAGCGTCTATTTCGGCCTTGGCGCGGCCGATTATACGAACCCTTACCTGATTGACCGCGACAGCGGACGGGCACGCTACGATTTGAAAAGCGAACGCGGAACGATTCTGAAAGTGACGCCCGATTTCACTAAGCGCGAAATCGTTTGCACAGGCGTCCGGTTTTCCGTCGGCATGGCCTTCAATCGCGCCGGCGATCTGTTCTGCACGGACCAGGAAGGCGCCACCTGGCTGCCGAACGGGAATCCCTTCGATGAACTGCTGCAGATTCAACCGGCGAGGCATTACGGTTTTCCGCCGCGTCATCCCAGGTTTTTGCCCGACGTCATTGATGAACCGAGCGTTTTCGATTACGGGCCGCAACATCAATCCACCTGCGGACTGAACTTCAACGAACGCGTGAACGGCGGCCCGACGTTCGGCCCGGAATGGTGGGCCGGGGACGCCATCGTCTCCGGCTATTCGCGCGGCAAACTCTGGCACACCAAACTCGCGAAGACCGCCGCCGGTTACGTCGCGGAAACCCAACTGTTTGCCTGCCTGAACGCGTTGACGGTGGACGCCAGCGTTTCTCCGGCCGGCGATTTGCTCGTAAGCACGCACAGCGGAGGACCAGACTGGGGTAGCGGACCGGACGGCAAGGGCAGGCTCTATAGAATACATTATTCCGACAAGGACGCGCCACAACCGGTGCTCGCCTGGGCGGCGAGTCCCACGGAGAGCCGGATCGAGTTTGATCGTCCGCTTGATCCCGCGCAGCTGAAAAACCTTGTCACTCAGATCACGTTCACGCAGGGCAAATACGTCTCCGCCGGCGATCGTTTCGAGACATTGCGCCCGGGTTATCAGGCTGTTCAAAATCAACTGGCCGCGCCGCGCTACGACATTCCGGTTTTGGCGGTCAACGTGACCCCGGACCGCCGCGTGTTGATCGTGACAACGTCTTCCCGCACCGAAGCCGTGCGTTACGCGGTGACGTTGCCTCGCTTCGGAACCGGGCTCTCTCCGCCCGGCGCCGAGCCCGCCCAAACCGACCTGCTCATCGAGCCTGCCGGCGCCGACGCGCAGTGGGAGTCAGGCGACAGGCAGCAGACCTGGTCCGGCTGGCTGCCACATCTCGATTTTGTCGCTGCGCGCGCGTTCACGGTGGCAAGCCCCACACACGATCGCCTGTGGGAATTGATGAGCCGGGCGGGCGAATTGAAGTTGCGGGCACAACTTGATCTCTGGCAAATGCTGCGGCCCGCCATTCAACCCGGTTCGGTTCTCGATTACGCGCTCCCGGATGAACGGGTCACGGTCGTTTTCCGCGCGGCTTCGCCGTTGTCCGTGAAAACACCGGCCGGTTTGATCAACGCGAAACGCGCCGCAAGCGGATCGTACGAAGCCGTCATCGAACATTCGCCGAAGGAAGGCCAATGGCTCCCGCTGGAAATTACCCTGGCAACCGGGAACACCTCCCCGCAATTGGAGGTCGCTTATCACACGACCGAGGATGCCCGACCGCGCGCGCTCCCGGTGCGCCGCATTCTCCTGCCCTGGACCACGGTGAAGCCCGACGACACCCGGGATGGGCGTGAACGGCAGATCCCGGAGCTGGCCGGAGGGAACTGGCCCGAGGGCAGGCGGATTTTTTTTGGAGACACGGTCGCCTGCCATAAATGCCATCGCGTGCGCGACGAAGGTGGAACCATCGGTCCCGACCTGTCCAACCTCGTGCATCGCGACTATGAATCGGTCCTCCGGGACATCCGCCAGCCCAGTGCGGCGATCAATCCCGACCACATCGCTTACGCGATTCAGTTGACGAACGGCGAGACGATCAATGGCGTCTTGCAAGGCGACGATCGCGAGAAGGTTGTTGTCGGCCTCGTCACCGGCCAGCCGGTGACGATTTACAAAAAACAAATCGTGTCAGCAAATCCTTCGCCCGTTTCGCTCATGCCCGAAGGGCTTGACCGGGCGTTGAGCGCGCAACAAATGAAAGATTTGCTGACGTTCCTGCTGACGGCGCCGCTGGAGACCGCGCAGGTTGAGGCGCCTAATCCGCCAGCTCCGCGGTCCCGCGTCGAGGTCGGGGCGGTGTTGAAGCAGGTCGCCGACGCCGGTCGGGACACGACGAAGCCCCTGCACATCCTGCTGGTGGCCGGGCCGAAAGACCATGGCCCGGGCGAACACGACTATCCCCTGTGGCAGAAGCGCTGGCATAAATTGCTCGCGCTCGCCGACAAGATCACAGTGGACGACGCCTTCGGCTGGCCGGCGCCCGGTCAGTTTCATGGCGCCGACCTCGTTGTATTCTATTCCGACAATCCCGGATGGTCGGCAGCGCGCGCGCAGGAGCTGGACGAGTTTCTCGGTCGTGGCGGCGGCCTGGCCTTCCTGCACTACGCCGTGGACGGACATGAAGCCGTTGAAGCGTTAAGCCAGCGCATTGGCCTGGCCTGGCGAGGCGGACAATCGCGCTTCCGCCACGGGCCGCTTCAATTGCAGCTGTCTCCGGACCCGTTGACGTCAGGCTTCGACAACTTCCAATTGGTGGACGAAAGCTATTGGAACCTTGTCGGCGACGAAAAAAATGTTCGAGTCCTGGCGCGTGGCGTCGAGGAAAACGCCGCCAGGCCGCTGGCATGGACCCGCGAACAAGGGCCGGGCCGCGTCTTTGTGTGCATTCCCGGCCACTTCACATGGACGTTTGACGATCCGCTGTTCCGGCTGCTGGTGTTTCGCGGCATGATGTGGTCGGCCCACCAACCGATGGATCGACTGGCCGAGCTGGCGCTCATCGGCGCGCGGGTGGAGAACTGAATCGCAGCCTTGCCACCGGCAATGCGCCGGGCTTCAACCGGGACCCGCGACTACGGAAGGGTCGTGTATCAATGTTCCGATTTTCATTCCCGCCTTTTCGCCGTTCGCATCGGGTTGATCCGTTCAATAACGCGGGCCGGCTTCCGGCCGATGGCCTGCAATGGTCCTCGCGACGCCGTGCCGGGATCGGCTGCGCGTGGCCGGGCGTCAGCCTTTCGAGCTGCCCGCGGCAAGCGCTTTTGCGTCGGAGGTCGTGAGAGATTTGCCACCGATTCCCCAGTCACCGCTCTTGACCTCTTCGAGAATCACCACCGTCACGGGACGCATGTTCTCGCCTTCAATGGATACCATCGTGTCTGTCAGCTTGCTGATCATCTCCTGCTTCTGTTTCGGCGTGAAAACGCCCTCCAACATTTTTACATTCATTAGCGGCATGGTTTTTTCCGGTCTGTCAATTGAGTTGCTTTGGTTCTTCAGCGCGCACTGCAACTCTCAAGCGCGTGCCAAATGGTTATCTGCATCGCCCGGCGTCACCGCAGCTCCGGCGGGATTGATTTGATTGCTCCGGCGAATTGCCGGTGAAGCCGTGCGTCCACGGGACGATACCTGAAGGTTGTGCTGGCTGGATACGCGCCCAGATAGTCGCCATTTTTTCAGTTGTTCTTCGGCCGGACAGGCCGGGAACAAAACCCTCCGCCGCAATTCGGGCAGACATTGTCCAGGACGTTTTCGACGCAGGAGCGGCAGAAGGTGCATTCAAACGTGCAGATCATAGCGTTCGTGGACGCGGGCGGAAGCGGCGCATTGCAATTCTCGCAAGTGGGTCTCAGTTCGAGCATGGCGGTGGTGTGTTGTGCTTGTGGAAGCGCCACCTGACGCCGGTTCGATAAAATTTCGGAAGGGGCGGACACCACACACGGAAGATGTTTCCCCTTCCGGGCTCGCCGCCCGCTCAAGCGGGTCCGAGCGTTGGCAAGGCAACCACGCGCGGGCGCCTCAACAGTTTCATCCCGGCGTCAGGCGAAGTTGGTTCAATTGGGCAGCGCGTGCGTCGCGTGGGTGACCGCCGCTCCAGCCCGCAGGGATGCAGCCACCATCGCCGCCTCGACCATCTCGGCGTCAGTGGCGCCGGCCTTGCGCGCGTTGCCGCTGTGGATGTCGATGCAGTACGGGCATTGGGTGGTGAGCGCGACCGCGACGGCAATCAATTCCTTGTACTTCACCGGAATTGCTCCATCGGCAACGGCGGCTTTGTCGAACGCCCAAAACGCCTTCATCACTTCCGGCGCGAGTTCGTTCATCTTCTTTATTTTCGTCAGGTTTTCTTTGTTATACATGCGATGAGTTTCGCAGATTGCGGATATCCGGCAAGGGGACTTCCGTCCCACCTTGGATCCGCAGCTTTGACGATCCTTACAGCCCAAGGTCGAACACGACGCGGAAGCCGAGGTCGGAATCGGGTTGGTTGGCGGGACGAAATAACCGCGACGCGGATCGGCAGGATGAGTTGGGATAGTCGTAAGCACCACCGCGCATGACCTTCTCGTCAAATTGAACAGGACCGGGAGGCCCGGTCGGATCAATCTGCACTCCGCCGGGCAGTGAATCGTACCAGTCCTGACACCATTCCCAGACGTTTCCATACATGTCGTACAATCCCCACGGATTGGGAAGCTTCTGCCCGACGGCGTGAACGGTCAGGTCGGGATGCCCAAGATCCAAGAACCACGCGTAATTTGCCAGGCTGGTGTAATTCGGAGCGTCGTCTCCGTAACTGAAACGCGTCGTTGTGCCGGCGCGCGCGGCGTATTCCCATTCGGCTTCGGTTGGCAGACGAAACCGGCTGCCGGGCGGAATTCGTCCCGCGGCGAGTTCCCGTTGCGTGAGCATTCCGCAATAATTGGTCGCGTCGAACCACGTCACGCTCGAAACGGGACGGTTCAGATCACCCGGGAATTCGCTTGGGTTTGTGCCCATGACGGACAGGTATTCGCCCTGGGTCACCTCGAATTCACCGATCCAAAAGCCGCGCGTGAGTGTCACCGTGGTTTGCGGACGTTCGTTAATGCTGCTGTCGAAATCGTTGGTCGGGCTGCCCATCGTGAAAGTATTGGGCGGGATGAACGCCATGTTCGCGGGCGGGTCTTGTCGCAGCGCGCGATAAAACTTCTGCGGCGAGGCATTGGTGGTGACATCGTGGAAATTGACGCTGCCAAGTGGGTTGGTTGCCACGCCCACCGCGCTCCAGGTTGCGAGATTTGTGGAGCCAAGGATCATGTAGTCCCCGGGCGGCCCGGTGATTCCGAATTTGAATGAGCCAACCAACATTAGTGGCCGGACCAACTGAACTGCGAGCGGATAAGTGAACACGGGGATGCCTTGATTCTGAAAAGCGTCAACAACGCTGGCCATTCCCGTGGCCGCCAGCGATTCGGACAGGACAAACGTCGTGAGCGGATTGTCTGCTATGAAAAGACCGGTCAACTGCTGCATGTCCGGAGGCAAAGTCAGGTTGGTCAGTTGATTGCCGTTGAGTTCAAGAAAAGCCAGCGAGGTCAGGCCCGGTGACAAGGTGAGGCTGGGGAGTTGATTGCCGGAAGCAACCAGAAGACTCAGATGATTCAAGCCCGCGGACAAGGTGAGGTTCGTGAGTTGATTGTCGTTAATTCGGAGAGCCGACAGGTTCGTCATGTCCACCGGCACGGTGAAGCTGGTCAATTGATTTCCGTCGAGCGCGATGAAACTTAAATTCGTCAGGCCTGCGGGCAGGTTGAGACTACGGAGTTGGTTGTCAGAGAGATCAAGCCAGTTCAAGTCTGTCAGCTTCGACGGCAACGTCAGTTTCGTGAGTTGATTCTGGAAGGCACTCAGAAGAATCAGGTTCGTCATGTCGGCGGGCAACGTCAGGCTGGTGAGTTGATTGAAACCAACGCTCAGATTGGTCAACTGCGTCAGTCCCGCCGGCAGGCTTAGATTCGTCAGCACGCCGGATTCGAGGCGAAGCTTGGCCAAATTCGTCAGCCCCGGAGGCAGCGTGAACTCGGGGAATCGATTCTCACCGAGGTCGAGAAGGACCAGCCTGGTCAAGTTGGTGAGGATGTTAACATTCGTGATCCGGTTGTCCTGGAGATCGAGTGAAACCAGATTCCGGGCCGCTTCCAGCCCTTGCACGTTGGTGATGTTCCGAAAGACCGCGCCAAAGTTTGTCAGGCCGAGCATGTCCTGTTGCGTCAATGGTCCGGCAGGTTTTCCCAACACCTCGCGGATGGCGGCGTCCAAGTTTGGATCGGGGACGGAAACTTCCTGCGCCGGGGTCGGAGTTGCGAAACTGATCAACGCCATCAGCGTCAGAGCAAGCGGACGGATGGGGCGAACAATGCTGCAAGACTCCCTGACTCCGGAGAAACACCTGAGTCCGTCCGCAACGATCAGCCGCCGCATCCGGTGGACACGAGCATAGGATATAGGTTTCATCGAAGCAGGCTTGCACGGTGCAGGGCGAACCAACAATGGGACTTCCGTCCCGCATCGGTTTCGTGGATGGGCCTAAAGATCCACATCGCGGCGCGATGTGCACCACCATGTTTTCACAACCGCAACCGGAACACGTAGCGGCCAATGACCGCCACGAACATCGCGAATGCGAGCGTTCCCGCCAACTGCCCCACCCGCTCCGGCTCGGCCTGCCGATCGCGTGGCATGAGAGAATTCCTCGCCGGTTCGCTCGGGCGCGGTGCGGGTTGGTGCCTCTCACGTCCTGTTCCGCTCGCGACGACGGTCCGTTCGCGTTCTACCCGTACGCGCATTTTTTGAAGCAACACCGCCTTCATGGAGAAGTACGCCGCGCCCGCACCCACCGACGCCACGAGCAGAACTGTCACCGCGCGTCCCAGCGATCGCGCAGCCTTTGTCCAAATAGATTTCGGGAGGGAAACGACAGACCCCTCACCCGTCCTTCGGACACCCTCTCCCCATCCGGTGGGAAGAGGGACGGTGTGAAGGGACTTCGCAAGCTGATTGGAAACTAACTCTCCCTCCAGCCCCGGCCGCACGGGCCGACGACGGCGCAGCGCCGCGATCAACCAGTCCCAATTCAGCCCGAGATGCAGACCCACCAACACGACCAGGGCGACGTTCAACCACCCATGCACCTCGCTCCAGATGCGCACCCGCCCGAAACTTTCGCCCAGCGACTCCACGCCCTGAGCCGACACGAACCCGCCCGAGAACAACACCGCCCCCATCAGCGCCAGCAGGAGCAGATTCAAACCCGCGTTCGCCCGCACGCGCCAAGCCGCCGGCGTCAGCATCCGCCGAAACTGCGTGATGAACCATTGCCACTGCAGGACCACGTGCCACAACACCACCGGACAAAATGCGAAGCCGAGCCATTGATGCCATCGCAGCCCCGTGAAATTGATGCACTCCAGCACGACCACCAGCAGCAGCATGGCGATATCGAGGCACAACAGGAACGCGACGCGGTTCTTCACGGTGCAACAACAGACAACCTTGCCGGAACAAGCTCACGCGAAGCAGAAAGGAAAAGCCCGTTAGCCACGGATGAACACGGATGAAATCACCTCAAAGGAACGCACAGATCGCACAAGAGCTTCTGCCACTCCGCCTCGATCGGGGTGAGGTGTCGAATCTTTTCCTTCCATCGCTTCTCTCTCAACCTGGCTGATCGTCCATAGACCTTTCTCCGCGTTTGGCATGGACTATCAGTCATGCCGAAACGCAATGGAATCCTCGCCACCCTGGGACTGAACGTCCGCCGCCAGCGCGAAGCGAAACAGCTCACCCAGGAAAATCTCGCCGAGCGCGCGGGCCTTGATCCCACCTACATCAGCGGAATCGAGCGCGGGTTGCGCAATCTGGGAATCAAAAACGTCGCCAAGCTGGCCAAAGCGCTGGACCTCACCACGGCTGAACTCTGCAAAGGAGTGGACGTGTGAGGAGGAAATCCAAATCCCGCGGCAGCGGACATCAGCCCACTCAAAGGCCAGCTGGCAAGAGAAGTCAGAGCCGACTCACGTCGGCTGCTACGATCAAAGAAGACCCGCCGCCTTACACTGTAGCGGCGGTCTGTGACCGCCGGGAAGCGGACGAACGGCGCTCACAGAGCGCCGCTACAGCACGGCTGAAATTCATTGACCTCTTCTGTGGCATCGGCGGCTTCCGCATCGCCTTCGAGCGCGCGGGTTGCGAATGCGTCTTCTCCTCCGACTGGAACGAGATAACGCAGATCACCTATGAAGCCAACTTCCACGAACGACCGCACGGCGACATCTATTCCGTGCCAGACAATGCCTCATGGGTTCAGCGAGGCGGTGGAAAAGGAATGAGTGGAATGAGCGCTTCGGTGGTAAAGATCCCGAAAGCGGAATTTCGTCCGTTAACGCGGGACAACCTAGCTCAGCTTTAGATCGGAGTTATGAGTGTTTCTGGTTCAAGTCGTCGCGCTGCGCTTCACGCCGCAACCGCGGACGGAGGCCAGCAATCAACCCGATTTCATTTTCCCCGGCGAGCGGGAGTATCACGACGCGACGTTCAACGCCGCGCTGCTGGTCATG
>Ga0134126_10006532_pt1 | contig 14609 bp, 11 predicted proteins | sample KB31752_FD_96881 | JGI IMG/M metagenome (GOLD analysis project Ga0134126, IMG submission 96881) | Terrestrial soil microbial communities with excess Nitrogen fertilizer from Kellogg Biological Station, Michigan, USA - KB3-175-2 | ecosystem: Environmental > Terrestrial > Soil > Unclassified ... | reverse complement strand
AGAACAGTTCGAAAACCCAGCTGAACCGTCCCGACGGGGGTCGGGACAACAGCCATCCAAACAAACAAATGGCACCACAGACAAAAATGTCGACACACTGTTGAGTTCTCAAGAAACAGACACACCAACAGAAGCCATTTCTGACTTCCCCAGGGTTGTGTTTCGGATTTCGACGTTGATCGCGTCGCGGAGCGACTCTATCACGCCTACTTCGCTGCTCTTGCCAACCGGGCGAGTGTGACGTAGCGTGTAACTTTCGCCTTCACTCGCTGCAGGCTTTTCGCAGCAACCCTCCTAGCTTAACCACCTCGCCCCGGGCCGTCAAACCGATCTGTCGAATCGGAGTGAGGTTGAGGTTTGAAGCGGTCCCCGGAGGGCTAGATGAGTATGCACCAATCGGGCCGTGCAACGCCAATCGGTTACGCAGCAAGGGGAACAGCCGACGGAGCGCAGGTCAGAGGCCTGTTCTAGTTCCCTCTCCGCCCTGCACCCTTACTCAGCCGACGGCGGGCTGTTCATCCGGACGGTCTACCGCATCGACGTCGCCGGCTTCGCCGCGCCTGTATGCGTGCCTGCCTACGACGAAGACGTACGCCAGGAACAGCGTCTCGATCGTGATTCCGACTCCTATACGGGCCCAGGCCGGGAGCGACGACGGCGTAACGAACGCTTCGATCACGCCAGTGCACAGCAGCGTGAGGATCATGCCGATACCGACGACCGCCGCCGTTCGACCCTCGTGCTCGAGCGCCGCCAGCCGCGTGCGCGGACCCGGATCCACCAGCGTCCAGCCCAGCCTCAACCCCACCCCAGCCGCGATGAACAACGAGGTCATCTCCAGCAGGCCATGCGGGGTAATGAGTGTGAAGAACACATCGCCTCGCCCTGCGGCCACCATGTATGCGCCGTCGACGCCGAGGTTAGCCACGTTCTGCCACAGGATGAACAGGACCGATGCCCAGCAGCACGCCCGAGAACAAGGTCTCTAGGGCCAGGAAGAAGTTGTTCGTCCAGACCTGCGCCGCGAAGTCACGCGCCGGCGCCGAGGTGTAGTAGGTCTCGAAGTCGCCGCCGGGTTGGGTGAGCTGCCGCACCTGTGGCGACGGGATCAGCGTGCTGCGCACGTCCGGATGCGCCACCAGCCACCAGCCGAGCGCGAGCGACGCGAGCAGCGCGAGAGCCGCCGTCGTGCCCCACCACCATCGGGACCGGTAGATCGCCGCCGGCAGCTTGGTGCTGAAGAAACTCGCGACGGAGTGCCAGCTCGCCGCACGTGGCGCGGTCAGCGCGGACCGGGAGAGCGCGAGCGTCGCGGAAAGCCGGCCGACCAGCTCCGTGTCCGGCAGCGCGCTACGCACCTTGGACAGGTCGGTCGCGGTGGCCTGATGCAGCGCGAGCAGCTCGTCGACCTCGGCAACCGTCAGATTCCGGCGCCGGGCCAGGCGGTCGAGCCGATTCCAGTGCGGCGCCCGCCTGATCACGAACGCGTCGATGTCCATGGCCCGTTTCCGTCCCGCCCCTGACTCCGGTGAGTTACTGCCCGCGCCCACCGTACCGGCGGACCTGGCCCGCTGCCAGGCTCCTGCCCTACGGTGGTCCCCGCGGCAGTCCTGCGCGCGAAGTACTCATTGGGGTTGGGGGACCGGATGGCCGATCTGGTGATCGCGGAGGGCGTCGAGCTCGAGCTGCGACCCGCGCGACTGGCCAGCCGCTTCATGGCCGTGGTGGTCGATTTCCTGGTGCAGGCCGCCATCCTCTCGATCCTGCTGTTCACCGTGGTCGCACTGAACTCCGGCTCGGGGAATCCGGACTCGAAACGGGCCGCCACCATTGTGATCATCGTGCTGGTCGCGATCGGCTATCCGGTGGTGAGCGAGACGATCTCAACCGGGCGCTCGCTCGGCAAGGCGGCTGTGGGCCTGCGGGTCGTGCGCGTGGATGGCGGTCCAGAGCGGTTCCGGCACGCGTTCGCCCGGGCGCTGGCCGGGCTGTTCGCCGATCTGAATCTTCCGCTGCTCGGCACGGTGGCGCTAAGCGGCCTGAGCGGTCTTTGGGTCTGCCTCGTCGGACTTCCCGGCGCAATCGCCTGTGTGTCTTCGCGGCGCGGGCAGCGTATCGGTGATCTGCTTGCTGGAACGCTCGTGGTGCGGGAGCGCAGCGAGTATGGACGTGGTGCGCCTCCGGTGCCTCCTGTGCCGGCTATCGCGGCATGGGCCTCTGTGGCGTCGGTCGGGGATGTACCCACCGGACTGATCGTCGCTGGACGACAGCTGGTCTCGCGTGTCTTCGAGCTGGACCGGAAGGCGGCTGCGGAGTTGGCCAACGAGTTGGCCCAGCAGTATTCGGCTTATGTGACTCCGCCTCCGCCGCCTGGTCTCCCCGCCTATCAGTACCTCGTGGCGGTCACCGGCGAGCGATTCCGGCGCGAAGCAGGGGCCGCATACGCCGCCGCGGCGCCGAACAGCCCGGCCGCGTGGATTCCGCAGCCGGGCCGAAAGCACTAGGTCGACTCAAGAACCGTCAACCGTCTATCGCGGTAACCCGCGAGCTCAGCAAACGCTGACGCGCCGGCTCAGTACCGGTAGTGGTCCGCCTTGTACGGGCCCTCCACCGGAATGCCGAGGTATGCAGCCTGCTTCTCGCTGAGCGTCGTCAGCTTCACGCCGAGCGCGTCGAGGTGCAGCCGTGCGACCTTCTCGTCGAGCTGCTTGGGCAGCGTGTACACGCCGATCGGGTACTGCTCGGTCTTGGCGAACAGCTCGATCTGGGCAAGCACCTGGTTGGCGAACGAGTTGGACATCACGAAGGACGGGTGCCCGGTCGCGTTGCCCAGGTTCAGCAGCCGGCCCTCGGACAGCACGATGATCGTGTGGCCGTCCGCGAACCGCCACTCGTGCACCTGCGGCTTGATCTCGGTCTTGACGATGCCGGGCAGCTTGGCGAGGCCGGCCATGTCGATCTCGTTGTCGAAGTGGCCGATGTTGCCGACGATCGCCTGGTGCTTCATCCGGCTCATGTGCTCGGCGGTGATGATGTCCCGGTTGCCGGTGCAGGTGATGAAGATGTCGGCGATCCCGACCACCTCGTCGATCGTGGTGACCTGGTAGCCGTCCATCGCGGCCTGCAGCGCGCAGATCGGGTCGATCTCGGTGACGATCACGCGTGCGCCCTGGCCGCGAAGCGACTCGGCGCAGCCCTTGCCGACGTCGCCGTAGCCGAAGACCACCGCGACCTTGCCGCCGATCAGCACGTCGGTGGCGCGGTTGATGCCGTCGACCAGGGAGTGCCGGCAACCGTACTTGTTGTCGAACTTGCTCTTGGTGACCGCATCGTTCACGTTGATCGCCGGGAACTTCAGCGTCCCGGCCGCGAACATCTCGTAGAGCCGGTGCACGCCGGTGGTCGTCTCCTCGGTGACGCCCTTGATCGACTCGGCGATGCGGGTCCACTTCTTACCGTCGGCGGCCAGCGATGCCTTGAGCACGGACAGGATGAGCTGCCACTCTTCCGGGTCGTCCTCCTGCGCCGCGGGCACGGCTCCGGCGGCCTCGAACTCGGCGCCCTTGTGCACCAGCAGCGTCGCGTCGCCGCCGTCGTCCAGGATCATGTTCGGCGTCTCGCCGTCCGGCCAGGTCAGCGCCTGCTCGGTACACCACCAGTACTCTTCCAGGGTCTCGCCCTTCCAGGCGAAGACCGGCACGCCCTTCGGTGCCTCCGCGGTGCCCTCGGGGCCGACCGCGATGGCCGCGGCCGCGTGGTCCTGGGTCGAGAAGATGTTGCAGGAGGCCCAGCGCACCTCGGCGCCGAGCGCGACCAGGGTCTCGATCAGCACCGCGGTCTGCACGGTCATGTGCAGCGAGCCGGTGATCCGGGCGCCGCGCAGGGGCTGGGTCTCGGCGAACTCGCGCCGCACCGCCATCAGGCCCGGCATCTCATGTTCGGCTAGCTGGATCTCCTTGCGACCGAAGCCGGCCAGGGACAGGTCCGCGACCTTGAAGTCGGTGTGCGCCATCTGTTCTCTTCCTCCTAGAGTTCTCTCCAGAGTCTAGGAGGTCCGGGACGCGGCGGTCTGCGAATGCCCCGGAGCGTTAGCTCCCCCACAGATTGCGCAGCTGCGATTCGGCGTCGACATATGTGCCGTGCGAGTTCTCCAGGACTGCCGCGATGCGCAGCAGCACACCGTGCAGGTCTTCGGACGCCAAGTCCCACACGTGCTGTTGGTACTGGTAGTTCGCGGCCGCAGCGCCGGTCCACTCGTCGGCGAGCGGGCGCAGCATGGCGCGCAGATCGGTCAGCAGCATGTCAATATTCGCGCTGACGCTGCGCACCCGTGCCGCCGCCTCTTCGACATCACCGAAGGCGACGGAGATCTCCCCGCTGGCTACCACTTCTGTACCCCTGTTACGCCGTGCCCGTTCCCTCCCTGTCGAGGAATACGGTACCGCGCGACGACGATGTCTGACACGCGCATCCCAACCTTCTGTGCCGTCTCGTTACGTCGTCCTGGATGCCAACGGACCATTCAGCTACGGAGCTACTGCGCGGTACGGAGCCGGTATTCCTCGATGGTGTGCCCCTGATCGGGTCCGATGCCCGTGATCAGCGCAAGGTACGACGCGGCGAAGTCGGCGACCGCTATCAGGTAGGCGGCTCGGGCAAGCGGATCGGACTGCTCGGCGGTGACCGTACTCAGGGCGATGCCGCGGTCTCGGACTAAGTCCTCTACGACACCGAGTCGCGGATCCGCTCCATCCTCGGCGAGGAGGACCACCGCGGCGCTCTTGTTGCCGCCGTCCTCGAACGGATCGCGGAACAGGTCGTCGGCTCCGGCCGCGAAGGGGCCGTCCACGAGGCCGAGCTGGCCGCGGCCGAGATCCGGCAGCGCGGCGTGAATGACGGGGACGCCGGCACGCAGAGCCGATTGGTCGGCGAGTCGTTCCGCGGCGACCGCGGCGACCTGGCCCGAGGCCCACACCGCGGGCACCGATTCGGCCAGCCTCAGCGCGATCTGCTTGGCCGGGTTGACGAAGGGCTCCTGGCTGGGCCGGCAGCGGATCGCCGCTTCATCCGCGGCCGACGCGGCGGCGTCGTAGTTCTGCGGCGGGATGACTCCGGCGAGCTCGGCCGCGATCAGGGTGGGCACCGCGACTGACCACAAGCGCGACCAGACCGGGGCGACGTCATCCGCCATGGCGATGAGCGTGCCGCGCACTTGCTTGCACAGGCTGCCAATGGCGGAGGAAGGCGGGGCGGCTGCGACAACGCGGCAGCCCCGGCGGCCGGCCTCGGCGAGCGCGGCCGCGATCTCCGGAGCCCGGCCCGCGGTGGAGGCGACGACAACCAGGTCGAGCGGCCCGACCCAGCCGGGCAGCGCGGGGCCTGGCACCGGGACGATCGGCACGGTCGCCGCGGCTCCGGCGACGGAGGTGAGCAGCCGCGCGACGGTGGCGCCGGTGCCGTAGCCGAGCACGATGAGGACCCGCGGGCGTCCTTCGGCGGCCAGATCGCGCAACGCCTGATCAGCCTGCGGGTCGAACTCGCGCAACGCCGCGGCGCGACGGATGCGCGCGCCGGTCGCGGCGATCAGCCGGAGCGTACCGCCGTGGTCCGCGCGTTCCGCGGCCTCGGCGTCGGACAGCAGCTCTTCGTGCAGCTCCATGAGCACCTTTCGGCCGGGCAGCGTTGACTCAGCTCTTCGAACTGCGGGTGCTCTTAGCCGACCTTGCGCGCCTCGTCGATGAGCAGCACCGGGATGTGGTCACGAACCGGGTAGGCCAGAGCGCAGGACTGGTCGGTGCAGACCAGCTCCGAGGCCTCGGTGTCCTCACGCAGCGGGGAGTGACAGTTCGGGCAGGCGAGGATCTCCAGCAGGGAGGGCTCGACCAGGGGTGACATGGCTTTCCTCTTCGGGTCGGCGGTCAGGCTTCGGGTCGGATCACGCGCTGCGCGCGGTCGATGCGCGGCTCAGCCACGCACGATCGCGAGGACCGCGTCGCGGATCTCAGCGACCTGCTCGGCGGTGCGCGCTTCCACGTTAAGCCGCAGCAGCGGTTCCGTGTTCGACGGGCGCAGGTTGAACCACCAGCCCTCGCCGGAGACGGTCATGCCGTCGAGGTCGTCGATGGAGACGCCCGGCTGGCCCGAGTAGGCGGCGCGGACCGCGGCGGTGCGTCCGGCCTGGTCGCTGACCTCGCTGTTGATCTCGCCGGAGGCGGCGTATCGGGAGTACTGCGCGACCAGTTCGGACAGCGGCCGCTCCTGCTCGCCGAGGGCGGCCAGCACGTGCATCGCGGCGAGCATGCCGGTGTCGGCCTTCCAGAAGTCCGCGAAGTAGTAGTGCGCGGAGTGCTCGCCGCCGAACACCGCCCCGGTCTCGGCCATCTCCTGCTTGATGAACGAGTGGCCGACGCGGGTGCGCACCGGGACGCCGCCGTGCTCGCGGACGATCTCGGGCACCGCCAGGGAGGTGATCAGGTTGTGGATGATCGTCGCGCCCGGGTGCTTGGCCAGCTCGCGGACGGCGACCAGCGCGGTGACCGCGGACGGCGGCACCGGCTCGCCCCGCTCGTCCACGACAAAGCACCGGTCCGCGTCGCCGTCGAAGGCCAGGCCGATGTCCGCGCCCACCTCGGTGACCTTCTTCTGCAGGTCCACGATGTTCTTCGGGTCCAGCGGGTTGGCCTCGTGGTTCGGGAAGGAGCCGTCCAGCTCGAAGTACATCGCGACCAGGTCGAGCGGCAGGCCTTCGAAGACGGTCGGGACCGTGTGGCCGCCCATGCCGTTGCCCGCGTCCACGACGACCTTGAGCCGGCGGTTCGCGGACAGGTCGACGAGGGTGCGGAGGTGTTCGGCGTAGGCGGTGAGCAGGTCCCGCTGGGTGACAGTGCCCTGCTTCTCGGCCGGGGTGAAGACGCTGCCGGGCTCGGCCAGTTCGCGCGCGGCCAGGTCGCGGATCTCGGCGAGGCCGGTGTCCTGGCCGACCGGGGCGGCTCCGGCGCGGCACATCTTGATGCCGTTGTACTTGGCCGGGTTGTGGCTGGCGGTGAACATCGCGCCGGGCAGGTTGAGGAAGCCGGAGGCGAAGTAGAGCTGGTCGGTAGAGGCCAGGCCGATCTGCACCACGTCGGCGCCCTGGCCGGCCGCGCCGCGGGAGAAGGCCCCGGACAGGTCCGGGGAGGAAGGGCGCATGTCCCAGCCGACGGTGATCGCGGTGGCTCCGGTGACCCGGACGAAAGCGGCGCCGACCGCCTCGGCGATCTGCTCGTCGAGCTGATCCGGCACGATCCCTCGGACGTCATACGCCTTGACCAGATGGGTCAGGTCGCCTGCGGTCGGGTGCGGGGCGGTCACGGTGGTCGGCTCCGTTCCTCCGGGTGGGCGCCGCGCGGCGCGTCGTCGAGGCGAGCCTACCGGCTCAGGGCGACCCGCAGGTGTGCCGAGGCGTGCCGAGGTGTGCCAGGGGCGGGCGCAGCTAAGTCAGCGTCGATGCGTGGTTGGACGGTGCGTTAAGACGCAGGCCTAATACAGCGGTCGCGTGGGACGGCGATACCGAGTCAGTCAGACGCTTCCGCGTCAGCCGTCTGCTTCGGTGACCGCACGTAGATGGCCGCGGCGTGGCGGTGTGTCGCCGTGGGGTACGCCGGTAGGACGGCTCGGCTCGTTGTCGGAGCTGCCCGCGGGGGCGCGGGCTGCTTCGCGCACGGCGAGGGCAAGGGCCTCCAGGTCGTCGCTGGAGGGGGTGCGCCGGCCGGTTTCCGGTGGGGAGAGGCGCACGACCTGCCAGCCGCGCGGGGCGGTCAGCCGTTCGGAGTGTTCCGAGCACAGGTCGTAGCAGTGCGGCTCGGGGTAGGTGGCCAACGGTCCGAGGACTGCGGTTGAGTCCGCGTAAACGTACGTCAACGTCGCCACGGCTTGGCGACCACAGGCGGTGCGCGAACAGCGACGGACAGGGCTCACATGCGCGAGTGTATTGCGGTGTTGCCCGGCGCTGCCAGACGCCACGCAATCCGGATCCGCCGCCGCTGTTCGCCGCCCCGGACCGACCGCGGTCGAGCGCCGGTCAAGTTCGCGCCGCCGGTATCTGCCACTGCGCCCGGCGCGCGGGATACGCTCGATCCCGTGCAAAGTTCTGCGGAGCCGCGTTCGGGCCGGCCGCCGAGGCCGGGTCGCCGCCGGGGCAGGGATCGGCGTGGGCGCGGCCTGCGCGGTCCGCTGGCCCCGCCGGAGATCCCGCTCAGCCTGACCAGGGCCGAGCAGTTCGACGAACTGGTGCTGGACGCGGTGGAGCGGCTTGAGCGCCGGTGGCCGCAGCTTTCCGGGGTGGAGTTCGCGGTCGAGGAGGTGCCGCCGCCTGGAGCCGAGTTGTGGTCGGACGAGCCGGTGCCACTCGGGCGGGTGGTGCAGGCCGGGCCCGGTGAGCCGGCCCGGATCGTGGTTTACCGGCGACCGCTCGAGGTGCGTGCCCCGGTGCGCGCCGACCTCGGCCTGCTTGTGCACGACATCGTGGTGGAACAGGTCGCGGACCTGCTGGGGCTCGATCCGGAGATCATCGACCCGGAATAGCCGCCCGCAACGAGCCGGGCGGCGTCGGGCGAGGCCCGGCGATCAGGGCTGGGGAACGACGCCGGACAGATCGGCTTTGACGGCCGGAATCTGCACGGTCTCCAGTGCGCTCGCGATCGGTTGGATCGTGAGCATCCCGCCGGTGCCCATCACCCGCGCGGCGTAGATCGAGTTCGCGCCGCCCTGCGGAACGATCGAGACGGCGAACGACGTGGCGCCCTTGGGTGCCTGGACGGGAACCGCCTTGGTGGTCTGTGCGGGAACGGTGACGGTTTGCGGTGCGGGCGCTCCGGTGGCGCTCTCGACGGTGACGACGACCTGCGCGCTTTGCGTGCTGTTGTTGGTCAGCTGGATGACCGAACCGGAGTTGTCGTCCGCGACCACGCCCTCGCCGGCCAGCGCCGGGACCGGGCTGAGATAGGCGGTGTCGGACCCGCCCTCTGCGGTGACCTTGATCGCGGCAAGGATCGGCACGTTGTTCGCGCTGTCGATCTGCAGCGCGCCGGCCTCGCCGGCGGCCGGGACCGTGGAGATGTCGACCGTCTTGACCTGTCCGGCGGTCAGGTGCGGCGGCTGAGTGACGGGCACGATCTTGGCGCCGCCGATCCAGTGCAGCGTGACGTCGGCGTCGGCATTCGGCGAGAACAGGATCAGTTGCAGCTTCATCGCCGAGGCGGGCTTGGCACTCGGCGCGGGTACGCCGGGCAGCATGAGGTGCGCGGACGGCTTCTGCGCCTGGATGAAGTCGCGGCCGGCAGAGCCGTCGGAGGCTAGCATGGCGCCGACGACGCGTCCCGCGGTGGCCACGACGTGGACCGCGAAGGGGCCGGCACCGGTGGCGTTGAAGGTACTGAGGTCGATCGGATGGTCGTACTGGTTGTTCCCCGGCACCAACAGACCCTGGCCGGCGTCCGAAGCGCCGACGCCGAGCGGACCGGTCGAGGTGTACACGGAGACGTTGGCCTGCGCGGCGATCTGGTCGGTGTTGAACAGGTTGACCTGCGAGGTGCCCTTGCTCGGGTCGGCGCCGAGGTACCAGAAATCGGTGTCGGGCGCCGTGCACGGGGTGGACGCGATGCCGTGGGTGCCCTGGGTCCCGCCGTTGGGAAGCGTCTCAGTGAGCGTGAAGCCCGGGGCGTACCCACCGGTGGCCTGTCCAATGACCGGAGTGGACGGTTGAGTCAGGCTGGTTCCGTTGCCTGAGATACCGGTGTTGGTCGAGAGCGCGCCGCTCTTGGTAAGGCTGGCGATCGGCGACTTACCGCCGAGCAGGGTGACCGTGGCCTTGTCGCCGGTCGTCGGGCTTAGACCGCCTGCCGCGTCGGACGGCGTGATCGCGTTGACGGTGATGTTGTTGCCGACGACCTCAGGGCAGGCGAGCGTCGCGGTACGCACAGCGGTCGACTTGGCAGCCGCGAGGGTCTGCGGCTTGGCGGCGGAGGGCTTGACGCCGTAGCCGTATGCGACGCCGACGCCGATAGCCACGAAGACCGCGATGGCGACCTGGAGGCGCCGCCCGGTGCCGACACCTGCCTGCGCGGCGCGGCCGAGGGCCGCGCGATTGAGGTTAGGCCGGGCGAGGTGCGCCTTACCCAGCGCGTCACGGGCGGCCGAGGCGGGGCGATTGGCGGCGGAGCGGGGCTCCCGGGTCGGGTTGTCGTCGCTCGTGCTCACCGGGTCCATCCGTCCTGCTCGCCGTGGCCGTAGCCATCGGGGTCGTACTCGTTCCCGTACTGGTGCTGGGTGGTCTGGTGTTGGGCCTGGGCGGACTCATCTGCCTGCCGAGGCTCGGGCACGCCGTATTGGTACGGCGCGGGGTCCGCGTACTGGTCGCCGTATTGGCCGTACGCGCCTTGTTCGTACGGAGCTTGTTCGTACGGAGCCTGCTCGTACTCTGCCTGGCCGTATTGGGCCTGGCCCGCGTGGCCGTACTCTGGCTGGCCGTATTGGGCCTGATCGTACTGAGCTTGCTGGTATTGACCGCTGTCGTACTCGCCTTGCTTGTACTCGCTTTGGCCGTATTCGCTTCGGTTGTAGTCGCCTTGGCTGTACTGGCCTTGCGCGTGCTGGCCGCTGTCGTATCCGTAGCCCTCTTGATAGGGCTGCTGCTCGTAAGAACCCTGCTGCTGCTGGTAGGTGTAGGGCTCCTCGGCGTACGGATCCGCGTTGTTCATCGGGTACTGCTCGTACGAGGGCTCGGCGGCGACCGGGTACTGTCCGCTCTGGTACTCGGCTTCCTGGTACCCGGCCTCTCGGTAACCGGTCTCCTGGTAACCGGGCTCTTGATAGCCAGACTGCTGATAAGCGGCTTCCTGGTACCCGGTGTCCTGATATTCGGCAGCCTGGTATTGACCGACCGGCGCGGGAACGGGCTCTGGTTCCTGATACGGCTCGGGCTCTCGGTACGGTTCCGGCTCCCGGTAAGGCGCGGGTTCCTGGTACGGTTCCGGCTCCTCGCGCCAGGTCCGCTGGGGCTCAGGTTCCGGCTCGGCCTCAGGTTCAAGCGGATCGGCGGGCCGGGAAGCAGCGTCGAGCTCGGCGGCCTCCTCACCCTCGATCTCCTCATCGGGCCGGCGACCGAACGGCAGGGCCATGATGGTCGCCGCGATCGCCGTGAATCCGCCGACGATCAGCCAGACGGTGTGCTTCATCGAGTGGTAGCCGATGGTGATCGTGCCGCCGCTCGCCGGCAGTTGCCACGCCTGGAGGCCGCCGACAGGTTGCGCGGTACCAAGCGTCTGATTGCCCATTGACGCTGACCAGCCGGGCAGCGCATCCTCAGCGAGCACAAGCACGCGGCCGGATGTACCCGGCGGAATGGTCACGGTCGCGCCGGTGTCCTGTGCACACACCATCGCGCTGCCTGTAGGAACCGGCGGCGTGTTACCGCACTGATAAGCCACCGGCAGAGCGACGCCGCTCTGGTCCCGGAGCATGACGCGGCCGATGTTGCCGTTTACCGACCAAAGTCCGTATCCCTTGCCGCCGCCCTGAGCCGTCGAACGCTGCGTGAGACCGGCGACGCCGCTCAACGCCTGGGTAACAGACGTCGGGGCGCTGGGAGTGACCATGATGTAGCCGACATCCATGACGGCGAGTTGCAGCGCCGCGTCGCCGCCGTTGCCGGAGAGCAGCTGACCGACGACGCCGTCCAGCTTGCTCGTCTGGGTGGCTGACATGCGGATGTCCGCCGCTCCGAGGGTCGGCCCCCCGTCGCGCACGATGCTGTAGCCGACTACGCCGGAGGAGCCGCCGGTGAGCATCAGGGTGCGTGGACGCGCGGCGGTCTGCCCTTCCGCGGCGACGTAAGGCGGCAGGATCTGCGCCGAGACCCGCGCCACTGGGTTGTCCGCGCCGCGCACCAGCCACCAAGCTCCGGCGGCGGCGGGGGCGAGCACGGCGGCGCTGGTGATCAGCACGGTGAGCGGCTGGCGCCAGCCGAACGCGGCGGTGGCGATGCGCTCCTTCGCGCCCTCGGCGCCGACCACGGTCGCGGTGATCAGGCCGAGGCCGAGCAGCGCGGTGGACATGCCGGGCCACGGGATGACGCTTTGGTTCGAACCGGGCGGGGTGACCTTGAGTCCCGCGATGACGACCGCGGAGCCGAAACCGACCAGTGCTAGCGCCCACGCGGAGATCACGACGCGCCGCCGGGTACCGCGCAGCAGTGCGGCGAGCGCGGCGAGCAGCAACCCGACGCCGAACCAGGACGGATACGTTCCGGGGCCGCCCGGGTTGCCGAGCAGCAGGCCGAGCGGTGTAGGCGCGGGACGCTCCAGGTTCGCTCCCGGCAGCCCGGCCTCCAGGAAGAAGGAGGTGGGGTACCGCAGCAGGGAGAGCGACCAGGGCACGAGCACGACCAGCGGCGTGCCGAGCACGATGCCCATCCGGATGATGGTCACCGCGATGTTGGAGCGGGTGCGCCAGGCGACGGTAAGTACCGCGAGCCCGCCGAAGATCAGTGCCAGCACCCAGGTGACCGGGGCGAAGGCGGTGCCGATGGTCAGCAGGAAGGCGCAGGTCCAGGCGGAGCGGGTGGAGCCGGCGCGGCCCGGGCCGCCGATCGCCTGAGTCGCGGTGGTAGCCACCAGCGGCAGCACGGCGACGGCTACCGCGGTGCCCAGCCGTCCGGTCGCGATCGCGCCGGTGGCGACGGCCAGCAGCGCGTACGCGTATCCGGCCCAGATCCGCAGTGGCGCCGAGGAGGTTATCCGGCGGAAGGCGTACGAGGCGCTGAGGCCGGCGAGCGGGACTGACCCGATCAGCAGTACCGCGACAGCCCATGACGCCTTGCCGAACAGCAGGGTGGCGAGGACCGCCAGCAGTCCGAGGTAAGGCGGCGAGTACGCGGTGGTGCCGAGGCCGACGCCGTGCCAGCCGGACAGATAAGCGGTCCACAGGTCGGTCGCGCCGGCCGGGGTCGGCAGCAGCGCGCCTCCGGAGAGGGTGCCGCCGACCAGGATGGCGCGCGCGGCGATCAACGCGATCAGCGTCAGGCCACCGCCCACCGCGATGATCGGGTTGCGCAGCAGCCGCTTGATCAGCGCGGCGGAGTCGGTCTCCAGCGCCTCGGCTTCCTCGGAGACCGGCCCGGTCTCCACCGAGCGGTGCCGGGAACTGTCCTGGACCGAGTCGGCGCGCTCGCCGCGCAACTGGGTCCAGATGTTGTCGAAGGCGGTGCGGGCCAACGCCCCGCGCGGCGGGAAGAACTGCTCGATCTGGTAGCCGCCCACGGTGCGCAGCTTGCGCCGCGCGGAGCGGCCGCGCAGGATCCGGTCGGGCCGGGCGGCGAAGGTGAGCAGGGCGAGCAGTTCGTCGGAGGCGGTGCCGGGCTGCTTGGCGATCACGAAGCCGAGGGCGCGGAAGAAGGATCCGGCCATCAGCCGTAGCCAGAGCGCGGGCCAGAACCGGCTGTCCCGGTTGACCGCGACCGTGTACAGCGCGTGGCTGCGGTCGAGCAGGTGCGGGCGGTTGGGCCCGGCGCTGATCTTGCGGCGCTCGCGGGCGGCGGCCTCGGCGTGGTGGATGACCGCGTCGGGGGCGACCACGACCTTGTATCCGGCGCTGTTGACCCGCCAGCAGAAGTCGAGGTCGTCGCGGAAGACGGAGATGCCGCGGTCGAAGCCGCGCAGCCGGTCCCATACCTCGCGCTTGACCAGCATGCCGGCCGAGCTGACCGAGAGGACCGGGCGGATTTCGTCGTGCTGGCCCTGGTCGTGCTCGTTGCGCTCAAGGCCGGTCCAGCGGCGGCCGTTGGCCGCGACCGTCGCGCCGACCTCGAGCAGCTGCTTCTTGTCGTACCAGCCGCGGATCTTGGGGCCGAGCACGGCGGCATCCGGTTCGTCCTCGGCGGTCAGCAGCAGCTGGCCGAGGGCGTCGGGGGCCGGGGCCGAGTCGTCGTGCAGCAGCCAGATCCACTCGACCGGCGGGTGCGGGCTGTCGTAGCCGAACTCGTCGTAGCCGACCGGCGGCGAGGACTTCAGGCCGAAGGCGACCGCCGCGCCGTAACCGGTGGAGCGCTTGCGTTGGAGCACCTGGTCGGCGCCGAGGGCGTCTTCGAGCAGCTCGACGGAGTTGTCTCGGGAGCCGGTGTCCACCGCGATGATCCGCTGGACCGGACGGCGCTGGTTTAGCAGCGCGTCGAGGACGGGGCCGAGCCAGCGCGCGCCGTCGTGGCTGACGAGCACGGCGGTGACGACGTGGTGGCGCAAGGCCTCCAGCGGATTGGCGCCCGCCGCGCGCGGATCGGCGGCTCGCGGATCGGATCCGTGAGCCGAGGGACGCGCGGGTGGTGCGTACATTGTCATGCGAAACGACGACCCGGATCTCGACGGCAGGGGCGGTGTTGGTGCTGGGCCGTGCCGTACCGCCGCGCGGGTCTGTCGGACGGCGCGCGGGCAGCGGCGCGGTTGACCCACCCTACGCGACGCGGAAGAGCGCCGGGGAGGTTGCCGGGAAGTCGTCCGGCTTTGTCCGGTTTTGAACCGGCGTAAGCGAATCCGGATCGTCGGGATCTCGACCCGCGGCGGGCAGCGCCGTGCTGATTT
>Ga0134126_10006530_pt1 | contig 14610 bp, 16 predicted proteins | sample KB31752_FD_96881 | JGI IMG/M metagenome (GOLD analysis project Ga0134126, IMG submission 96881) | Terrestrial soil microbial communities with excess Nitrogen fertilizer from Kellogg Biological Station, Michigan, USA - KB3-175-2 | ecosystem: Environmental > Terrestrial > Soil > Unclassified ... | reverse complement strand
TGAGCGCACGAGAAGCAAACGAATCTTCCGTCCCAAAAAGCCAACATAGGGAAAAACTCGCCGCCTGCCTGACAGAACGGACAGCGCACGGTAATAATCGTGTCAGTGGTCAAGGCCGCATAAAACTCATCCTTCATGGGGGCACAGGTCTTTCGCCTGGTTTTGGAAGTGCAATTTTCTTACCAACGGTAAGCTCGCATTAAATAAAGCCTTTCGAGGATGCGAGGATCATTCAATGCCGATAGATCAGCATCTCCGCCGAAATGTCGTCATATCGGTCGGATGCCACTGATGGCGTCCATCAACCCGGCGATATGCTCGACGATTATTCCTGCGCGGAGAAAATCGTCGCCTTGCCTAACCCGCATGTTGCGATGAATCGCCGGAATTCTCCGAAACACCCATAACGATTTGACTGTGCCTTCGGAGTCGAGTGAAACAAGAAGGGCAGCGTGCCCCGTGCGTGCCTCCGGGGTTTCAATGATCCACTCAGGGTTTAGAGTTTCGGGAACATATCGTGCGAATACTAACGAAATTAGCAATCCCGTCCGGCGATATTTCAGGAGTGGCCTGAAGCGATGGTTCTTTCTTACTTCCTGAAACTGATTCGGAAAGGCACCAAGAACGTTTTTCAGGAATGCCGCCCGGAAAATACACCCTCGGGTGCGGAGAGAATTATGGGCACGCTCTTTCGGTGCCTCATATCCAATACGGGTGTAGACATTCAAAAGACCGCCGAAACGTCTACAGTACGCTGTGAGTGAGGGACAAAGCCGCGACCGGTCGATGATACGAGTGTTTAACTTGCCATGTTGCGCATGTACGCGACGTAACCGTTCGATCATATCTTCATCAGTTAAACGGATCGTGAAGTTGGCAAAAACTTGTTGGGCGCGAATAAAAAGTTCTTGGGAGATGATTGGCTCAAATGCGTTCGGATAGATGATCCAGTCAGAGATTGGCAGTTGCCTTTTGGGTGTTGACAATAGCGAGGTTGACCGACCCCAGACGTGCATCCCGAGGTAGCGAGGGTCTTGCAATAAGACCCTAAGCGAACTCCATTTCCAGGTTGTTCCCCGCAGAAAAGGAACATGCTCGTCGTTTAAGCGCTTCGCAATTGAGATTATTGATTGATTCTCATCTGCGAACTCTCTAAATATTCGCCGAACGACAGACACTTCGTTGGCGGGGCCGGGAACGAGCGTGACACGCTCATCCGCGACGCTTTTACGTTCGCCAAGGGCGAGTATTTGCTTGGGCTTCCCCTTTTTGTTGAGTAGCTGACGACGGAGTCCATAAGGGGTGCTGCCACCTAACTTGTATCCGAGCTTAGCCAGACGAACGAGTCCAGTCCGCACCCTCACGGAAAGCTCCCGGCTATATTCCCCAGCCATTGTTCTTTTCAGGGCCTTGAGAATCCAGCCCATTGGGCCGCTCTCGATGCCGAACATCTCCGCGCAGTAGTGAACGGGAACGCCCGCCGCTTTGCAGACGTACTCATAATGAGCCGCTTCGTCGTGATCTTGAAACCGCCCCCAACGGCTTACGTCATAAACGAGAATCGCGCGGAACTGCGGCTTCTCATCGTTAACAACGTCTTTAAGTAGTTGTTTCAATCCGGCTCGATTCTTCAGTCGCAACCCACTCTTAGCCGGATCGGAATATGTCTTTATTACCTGAAAGCGGTGTTCTGTCGCGTAACGGATGATGGCGTCGGACTGATTGTCTAGGGAGTACTGCTGGTGATCGGTTGACATTCGAAGATATTGGGCAGCGGGAACGAGAATTGGGTCCATAAAGGAACCTCCTTGTTGTTCCACTTCGGCGGCAATCGAGATTACTTTAGCCTCGCGGTCTACAAAATGCAGACATGAGTGCGTGAGGAAATTCGGGGGTGCACCATTCCTTCGACTTTGCTCTTTGGAAGATTAGGTCAAAGGGCTTTCTGTAGGTAGGGTAAAGAGTTACACCATCGAAGCTGCAGTTCGAAAGTACCAGTTTGCCCTTTTCTGCGGAAGTTTGCGTAACATAAAGAAAATACGCATTATTTGCGAGTTCTAAAGTCCTTTTGGCTGTAAGCAATTGATCAGGGTTTGCCTGTCCCAATCCCCGTATGGCCATCTGAATTTGCTGTCTTCCATTCGCCATTCGGAAGTTTTCTTCCGCCAAAAATCTTCCTCAATTTTCCCATCCAGCTTGTCGAGGTATGACTGATCAATATGTCGGAGAACTGAAGAGAGTCGATGCTGTAAACGCTCGCGCTGCTGCTTCTTTTCCGACCGTGAAGACATCTGCTCCTGAGTCAGAGAATTGTTCAAGTTAAGAAGGACATCATCGGGAATATAAATATTTTTTAGAACTTGACCAAGCTGTATGCCCACGCGGGCCCACCGCCCGTCGGCGACCGCTGTCTTGGCGTGAATCATGGTACCGTTCCACTCAAAGATACGGACTCCGGCTTCGAGCAACGGGCGATATCCGGAACGTGAGAGTGGCTTTAGCAATGGGATGTCGGTTGCATTTGGCACCAATAGCCGCACGTCAACGCCGTCTCGCGCTGCGGACCCGAGGGCCTGGACGTATGACGTTGTTCCCGCATAGTACGCATCAGTCAACCACAATTTGCTCCGAGCCATTGCTGCGATCAGTTGGTCCCTCTGCATGCTCGCGGCACAAGGTTTGTGGAGCATTCAAGCGATCTTGTGGCCCGACGAATCCGTGCTTCTTTCCAAGGCTTTGCGGTCCCATTTTGCTAGCGTGGCTCCCGCTTCGTATGTGGACTGGCAAAAGTCCAGCAGCACCTGATGTGGCGACGGCGAACGCCGTACGTCGTCGTACATCAGGATGAACTCGCTGAGTTGCGAATCGTATCGTGCGCTGTCAGGATGAACTAGCCAATCCCGGAACCCCGGCGGCTCGGGAGCCGTGTACGAATAGAACGCCGGCCCGGCGATATTGCCGCTGCCGGTCCAAAACCCGACGCTGCTGACCTCATGCGAGTACGCTTCGCGTGTAATGCAATCTGCGGCTGGGCGGTCCGGCGCACGCCGCCCCGAAAAACGGCTAACGGCGAGATCGAAACTTCCCCAGAAGAAATGAATGGGGCTGCATTTGCCGAGAAATCTTGCTCGGAACTCGTCAAAAACGCATTGGACGTTCAACAGAATCGTCCAGAACCTCTGTGCAGCGTCAGGGTCGTAGGAGGCATGCACGCGATCTTCGTCGAATCGAACGGGATCGGGCACTTCGACCGGCATCTGCCAAATCTTCACCTCGATTGCGCTGGAGCGCAGCATGTCCAGGACGCCTTCATAAAAATCGGCTACGGACATGGGATTAAGCTGAAGCACCTTGCGAGAGCCGTCACTCAACTGCAATACGAGTTGGTGGTCCACGAAGTCGAAAGATAAATCGAATGGACTTTCGCTATGCGGAATGGCTGAGGTCGTCAGTCCCCGCGCATTCACGTAGAGGGGCACGTTCCACCAATGATTAATGAGCGGAGTTAGCCCGAGGCGGATCTTCCCGATGATCTGCGTCCACATATGAAGGGTAGCGTATGTGTCCTTCCACTGCTCCAAAGGAAGCGCAGGCCACCTTTTTTCATCACGACTGGCCACTGACGCCATCAGATACCTCCTTCTTCGAATCGTTTCGGCAAGCTTCGCTCCGGACTTCATCGAAGTCGCGGCTCTAACTTATCAGCATAATCTCCTCCGGAGCTGATTAATATGGATAAGGCAAAATCACCGCTCATGGGCGACGTATTGGCGGCTTGTTCACACTTTATCAACCTGACTGATCACAGGGCGCGCTTGACCTTCCGTCCCTTTTTGCTACTCCCGCGTTGGCACGACAGGCCAGTCCGCTCTCCAGGCATCGCGACCAGCGATATTCGCGTATTGGATCCTTACGGGCATGGCGGCAAGCCGGTCGGAAAGTTTGGCTTCGTTGCGAATGGGCCACCAATCATAGAGAAAGACTTCGAGCGGGCGCCACATTGAAACCCAGCCACCGATTGTGAGACTTTCGCGAATAATCTCGCCAAGCCCGCTCCCCTTCATAAGCTTCGAGAGAAAGTCACCCAATGCAATGGCCGCGGCTAACACAACCACGCCGATCAATAGGCTCGTCCGACCCTCCAAAGCTGTCACGATATCCCTGCATCGTGCAATAGCATATGGCAAAGGCTGTAGTGGTTGCAGAGCTTAAACAGAGCTTTCAATCCGCGGCGAACATCGGCAATGCTCTGACCACAATGACTCCTTTCATGCCTTGAGCTTCATGCAATGTGCAAACGTAGCGGTAGACTCCGGGCACGGTAAATACCATGGAAAATGACTCCTTCGGCCGCAACCAACCGGAATCAAATTGCTTTCCACCAGTTGGCAGCTTGACATCGATTCGGTACAATGCCTTCCGCGCGTCGTCCACCACATCGTGGACAACTGCCGACGAGTTTTCCCAAGTGACTCTTTGCCCTGCCTTAATGGTGACTGTGGCGGGAACAAATCCTATGTCACTCATCGTCACAATTGCTCCATCCGTAATGGTGTTTTTATTCAATGCCCGGCGGATGGCCGCCGCGGATATTTTCGTTGTGCAATCCGGAGCAAGAGCATTAACTGTCTCGACGACAAAACTGGGAATGCGGGGATCTTCAACGGTCAAGACGCTCCCAAATTGTCCGCTCACCTGAACTAGCCGCCCGGCATTTTCAGAAAATAGGAAAGGCTGCGCCTCCAGACGATAGACTTTCGAAGAGCCCAGAACCTGCAGCATTGCTTTTCCGTCGTCCTGTAACAGCAAGCATCCGTTTATTTCCTTCGCTTTCGTTGCCACCGGGTGTAAAGACGAAGTGGGACTGACATTGACTTGGCGAGCCGAAGTTCCATTTTCCCCGTGCCGAGGGCTGTTCAGAGTGTGGCCCGCAGGCGTTTTAGATAGCGCTGTTTCACTAACACTTACATTGGGCGTGAAAGATATGTCATTTTTTGATGCTTGCTTTATGTCAGCCCGTGTCATTCCGCCAATGTAGAAAGATGCTTGAGAGCTGGTTGTAGATGGTGCGGGCCCCGCGTGCATCAGGGCCGCATTCTTTGCACCGGTCACTTCCAGTACCGCCAGTAGACCCTTTGCCATACGCGACATCGCATGGTCCATCAGCGTGAACTTCCCTGGCACCCTGGCGGTGAGTTCTAAAATGGCAGCCCCACCGGGAGGCACACTCACAGTTTGAACTCCGGTCAGCGGAGGAGAAGTCAGGGAACCAAGAGAGTAGTCCCGGGTAAATATCTCGCCAACCACATGCAATGAAGATGTAGCGTTAGGGCCTGCGTCGCCAAAGTAAATCCGTATTGTCTGTCCGACCTCGGCGTGGAGCGGGTACTCTTTGCTTAGGGCCTCCACAGCTCCATTAAACACAAAATATTGCGGGGTCTCATGCATCAGATTTGCATTACTGAACTGCTGCAATCCGGGAGTACCCATCGCGGAGGCAGTATAGAGTTCGCCCTGCATGACATAGTATTCATGGTCCGCATGCGGGAGTCCTTCAGGCGGCTCAACTAAAATCAGGCCGTACATCCCGTTCGCAATATGTTGTGCAACCATGGGTGTTCCGCAGTGGTACACAAATAGTCCCGGAGTGGTTGCTTTGAATGTAAAAGTTTTGGATTCCCCGGGAAGGACTTGCGATAGATCGGCTCCGCCTCCGGGGCCGAGAGCAGCATGGAAGTCCACCGAATGAACCATGGTGCTATGCCCATCGTTCCGGAGCGTGACCTCCACTGTGTCATCCTGCTTTACTCGGACCATTGGCCCAGGTACTTTGCCGTTGAAAGTCCAATAATGGTAAGTGGCGCCCATTGCTGGATCCAGTTTGCCGAGAATTTCCGTGGCTACAAGCGTGACGTGTACCACAGTGCGAGCCCGGGTCCCTAACGGAGGCGGCACATCGGTTGGATCGCGCACGATATCAGCACTCGTCACGACAGATTTGGTAGGCGCTTTGTGATGGGCGGAAGACTGTGCTGTTGCAGATTCAATTGCGACGAAAATAAATAAAAATAGCAGAAAAATGGATAAGGATGCCGCTCGTTGAATTCGGTTAAGCATTCCGGTTTTCATGTATGGCCTCTTTCCTGCCAGCTTGCTCGCGCCCTACTTCTCCGTTTCTCCAGGCGTCTTGGATTTGCCGGCTACCTTGATATTTAGTCTTGAAGCCAATCTGCTCAATAGAGCATCCGTACTAATGGAATAAGCAGTTGTCACAGGGATCGCGTAATGCTGCAGAGTGAACTATCCGCTCTATTTGAGGACACATCGGATATGTCATTTTCGGTGACCGAAGATGGCAAGATTGTCTTCTGGAATAAGGCGGCGGAGAAGTTGCTGGGGTATTCAGCGCCGGAAGCACTCCAGAAAACCTGCTACGAAATACTCGAGGGCATGGGGCCGCTGGGCACGCGGGTTTGCCACCAGCACTGCAATGTGGCGCATTGCGCTGGAGGAAACGAACCGGAAATTCCTAATTTTGATATGAGCGTGAAGACCCGGGACGGTGAGCGGTTGTGGATCAATATGTCCACCATTGTCTTCGATGACCAGCGTACTGGCCGTCGACTGCTCATCCACCTGGGGCATGACGTCACTACGCAGAAGAATGAAGAGCTATTGCAGAAGGAGCTCGATGTTTCCCGGCAGTTGAGTTCGTTGGATGAAGCTCCTGTGCGCGCGGAACCTATTGCTGCTCTGTCAGAGCAGGAGAAGCACGTCCTGCGAAGGTTTGCGGAAAGTAAAGACAGCGATGAAGTCGCCCGCATCCTTGGTATCAGTTCTCAGACTCTACGTAACCATTTAAACCGCATCAACCAGAAGCTGCGAACGCACAATCGCCTAGAAGCAGTCATGAACGCGATGTAACGCAAACTGATTTAAAACCTCGAGCGGCCGGTTTCTTGGCGCGTTGCCTCACGTCCCTACCTCTGTTTTTCTTTCCTATATTTAATGTTCCCAATCATCTAGCGAAAACATCCAACCATATAGCAGGAAGATTGAAATTGATGCGGCTCTCGCCGAAACCAGTCAAAACACGACCAGAGCGAAGGTTTCGGAGGATACTGAAAGATTTTTAGCGTGAGTAAGAATTTCTCCATTGAATAGGAAAACAAGCTCTTTTCGAGGTGAATGGCATGCTGGCAGAAAGACCTAAAACAAAAATTCTCGTTGACGGAGGCGATCCCAATGAAACTCTCCGAATCAAAAACTTGATCGGTGTTGTTGATGGACAGACTACGAATCCCTCTTTGATCGCCAAAAATCCAGCGATTCAACGCCTCATTGCGTCCGGCCACAAATTGAGCCCTCAAGAAGAGACAGACGAATACAAGAAGATTGTGCAGAGCATTTCACCACTCGTCGGAGATGCCGGTGTTTCCATCGAAGTATTTTCAGATATTGGCACCAGAGCCGAGGAAATGTTTTCGCAGGGTCAAGAAATGTTCTCCTGGGTTTCCAATGCCTACGTGAAATATCCGTGCACGCACGAGGGATTGCGAGCGGCACAAATGTCGGTGCAAAAAGGTATCCGGGTCAACATCACCCTTTGCTTTTCGCAGGAGCAGGCGGCAGCCGTGTACGCAGCCACGAAAGGCTCAAAAGAGCCGGTGTACGTATCGCCGTTTATTGGCAGGCTCGACGATCAAGGCGAAGACGGCATGGATGTTGTCCGGAATATCAAGAAAATGTACGGACACGGCGACGGCCATGTGCAGGTCTTGGCCGCAAGCATACGTAGTGTGGGCCACCTGCTTTGTTCGTTTGCTCTAGGCGCTGAGCTTGCCACAGTTCCCACTAAGATTCTGGAAACATGGGCTGCAAAAGGCTTTCCCATCCCAGATGCGAAGTTCAGCTACAAAGGTGTCGATGCGACTGGCAAGCTCCTGGGCGCAATTCCATACAAAAATCTGGATCTCGATCAGCCATGGGAGAGCTTTAATCTTGCGCACGAACTTACAACCAAGGGTATCCAGAAATTCGTGGCCGACTATAACAGCACATTGAGACGATCATAGCGGGTCGAGGGCTTGATATCGTGATTGCTTTGTAGATCGGAAATCCAGGCATCAATATCATTGCGGATGTGGCTGGGGATCATTGCTTTGCTAATGGCCATTGGCATTGTGAAGGAGAACCGTTGGGCCCAACGCTGGAAGAGTTTGCCGGTGAACACGAATTGCCTCCTCGCTGGCTAGAGGTGAGGAGAGCCTGCACCCAGCTCGTTGAGCGAGCTGATTTCTGGCATCGTGCCGATCTCCGCGATGCTGCCAGGCGGTTCGCAGTTGAGGCTTCGGATCTTTTTCATTCTGGACTTAAACCAATACCAGTTTTTTTCACGATCAAGATATATCGGAGAAACCGAAAAGCGATCGAGGGGATGTCAGCGTGGATGAAGCATACATGAACAGGGCGATCGCGCTGGCCAAGATTGCTCTCACGCATGGGGACACTCCTGTGGGGGCCTTGGTGGTAAGGGAAGGAAAGATCATCGCCGAGGGAATTGAAGCTGTCAGGAAAAGGACAGATGTTTCCGCACATGCTGAGCTGATTGCTATTCAGAATGCTTGCTCCGCGCTTCGGAGTCTCGACCTTTCTGGTTGCGTGCTGTACACCACCGCCGAACCGTGTTTCATGTGCTCGTACGCGGTGCGTCAAACGCGTATCGGCAAAGTCGTCCTTGGACGGGCAACCCCCGGCGTCGGCGGAATCAGCTCGAATCATCCGATCCTGACCGATCCACTGATTCCAGGGTGGGAAGAGCCTCCGGAAATAATTTCGGCGGTCTTGGAATCGGAGTTTTGGGAGTTGGGGGTCAGTTTGATCCCCTGACTGTTTTTCATTCGGTTGGACTACAAATTGTTGCCTGCTACCATACACTCGCGGGAGAATAAGTCCGTGCAAGCTGCTTTTCATACCAATCGTTGAAACCTCTGTTCCAGGGAGCGGCGCGATGTTGGAGAACGAGCTTTTCGCCTTTCTAGATGCAACTGCGGATGCTGCTTTCAGCGTGAACGAGCAAGGCGCGATTCAATCCTGGAACAACGCAGCCGAAAGATTATTCGGATATTCGAGTTCGGAGACCCTTGGCAAGAGCTGTTACGAGATACTGCACGGATGCGGCGTTCTTGGAACGCAAGTATGTCATGAAGGGTGCAGCATTTTGGAGTGTAGTGGAGGGGAGACCGAGATCCCGAATTTCGACATGCAGGTTAGCGTGCGCTCTGGAAATCGGCTATGGGTAAACATCTCCACGATCGTATGGCGAAACGCTCGGAATCAACATCGACTGGTTGTTCATCTGGCCCGCGACATTAGTCGGCAAAAGAAAGTAGAACAAGCTACCGAGGAAATGCTGCAGGCATCTCGCCTACTCCATAAAGCGGCGACAGAAATCCTGCCGGCGGCTTCTCCGGTGGTCCAGCTCTCCGAACAGGAGCTTCATGTTTTGAAGTTGTTCTCAGAAGGGAAGAACTCGCCGGAGATTGCCAAAAAGTTAGGAATCAGCCTACAGACGCTGCGAAATCATCTGCATCACATCAACCAGAAGCTGCGCACCCACAACCGCCTTGAAGCTGTAATGCATGCCATTCAACGCAACTTAATTTAGTGCCTCCCTCTTCCGGGATCGCAATACTTCGAAACGGCCCCGGCTGCCTGCTCAACAAACCCATCTTAGAGTTCCGACCATGATGGTTGTTATGGTCACGAGTACGGACGGACTATTTTCATGGGGACGGCTTTCATGAACAAATGGGCGCAGCAGAAGAACGAGCTTGAAATATGGCAAGGGTCAGGAGGGGAAGGTGCAATTCTGGGTGCGGCGTGAGAACGCCGTGTAATCCTTGCCTGAATTTTCCCGACTGAAGAGGCGCAATGACAATCAATTCCCAGGAGCCAATCGCGAATATGGAGCATGGGAATGTAATGAGCCAAGTTGAACGGATGGCGGGGTTCGCTCACGGAGCCGGATTCAGGGCACTGGGCGCCGATACGGTCCACCAACTCAAGGTGAGAATCCTGGACTCGCTAGGTTGCGGGCTTGGTGCGCAGCATGGAGAACCCGTGCAAATGATGCGGGAATATATCAGTGAGTTTGGCTATGGTGCGGAGTGCACCTTGATTGGCGGAGGGTCTGCCGGGCTCGAGCATGCTGTTTTATATAACAGCGCGCTGATACGTTATCTAGATTTTAACGACAGCTACATGGCAAAGGGAGAGACCTGTCATCCCAGCGACAATTTAGGAGCGATCATGGCGGCAGGTGAGTTCATTGACGCCACGGGTCGTGACATGATGGTTGCTTTGGCAGTTGCGTACCAAATTCATTGCCAGTTGTGTGATGTCGCGCCCGTCCGGGCAAGAGGTTTCGACCACACGGTGCAAGGGGCCTACGCAGTCGCCGCAGGCGTCTCCAAGATATTAGGGCTTGACCGGTCACAGACCGCCAATGCACTGGCCATTAGTGGGACCGCCTTCAACGCTTTGCGAGTCACGCGGACAGGAAAATTATCGCATTGGAAGGGACTCGCCTACCCTAACTTAGCCGCTTGTTGCATCCGCGCTACTCTGCTGGCCAGGCAAGGCATTACAGGTCCGCTGGAGGTGATTGAGGGCGATAAGGGATTCATGGATGCGATTGCAGGGTTTTTCCAAGTAAGTTGGTCAGACGAAAATCTCGCAATCGTAGGACGAACCACTGTCAAGAAGTACAACGCGGAGATACATTCACAAACTGCAATTGACGCCGTTCTTACTCTCCTCAGAAAGTATCAGTTCTCGAGTACCGACATAAAACAGGTGAATGTGGAGACCTTTGATGTGGCTTACAACATCATTGGTGGAGGAGAAGAAGGAGACAAGAAGATTGTTACTACGAAAGAAGAGGCAGATCACAGTTTGCCGTACATCCTTGCTGTGGCAATTCTCGATGGTCAGGTAATGCCGGAGCAATACAAGCCTGAGCGCATTCACCGCTCAGACGTGCAGGCCCTTTTGAGTAAAATCTCGATCCATCCACGTAAGCTGCTTTCCGAACGTTTTCCGGACGAGATGCCTTGCCGGGTGAAGATCAATCTGCATGGTGGGCGCGTGCTCGAACAGGTAGTTAAGGACTATGAAGGGTTCTTCACCCGTCCGATGCCATGGGGACAGGCGGTTGAGAAGTTTAGCAATCTGGCGAGCCAGAATATCACCGAGTTGCAGCGTGCCACGATTGTCAAGATAGTGATGGATTTGGAACATTTTTCAGTTCGCGAGTTAATGAAGCAGTTAGGATCTGTAGTTCCGCATTCTGGTGACTCGGGTGATGTGCATTTTAATTGAGATTGAAAAAATATGGAGGAGGATCATGAAAAGAATAGCCAGTGCAGTTTGGGTCGGAGGCTTCATAGGCGGCAAGGGATTTGTATCGACTTCAAGTGGCGCCATTTCTAATATTTCATACTCGTTTAAAACCCGGTTTGAAGACCACCCCGGTACAAACCCAGAGGAGTTAATTGCGGCTGCTCAAGCAGGGTGCTTCTCGATGGCTCTTGCAGCACAGCTTGAGAGCAACGGATTTAATCCTCGCAGCATTGACACGTCAGCAACAGTAACACTGGAACAGCAAAGCGGAAAATGGAACATCACAGCCATTCGCATGGACGTCATCGCGCGCGTTCCGGGGCTCGACCGGAAGACATTCGAAAAGGCTGCTCGAGAAGCCAAGAACGGATGCCCTGTCTCCCGGGTTTTGAAAGCGAAGATCACCATGGACGCAATGCTGGAACCTGAGTCTAAGGCTGCCTGAGGACCAGGGAAAGACAATACGTCTAAGTGTCCAAACTTGATTCGGCAAAGGGAATCGGAACCGCGCCTTGTAATAGCTATACTTTCCCCCCGAGACTGGTATTGCTACTCCACAATCCACAACGTAAAGCCTGTTCCTTGCTGGACCAACTTCTCCGCAAGGTCTTTCCCGGCAGTCAACCTTTGTAACCAGGGTAGAGACCGGCGTCCCACGACGATGGTATGGCATTTATTCAGCCGCGCTAGTTCAAGGATGTCTTTACTCACATTATTCTGCTCTCTTACTGGATCCGAGAATTGTGTCGTTAGAGAACTCGCAGGCAGCCCAGCGCGCCGCAGCCGAGCGCAGGCCCGATTCAGAGTTGGTTGCGCCTTTTTCCTGGCGGTTGTGACCCATTGCTGTTGTTCAGTTTTGAGCTGCGTATCCAACTGCCGTTCCATTTGGGGATTCTCAGCACCGCCAAACTCGAGCAACCGGGGAGGCAATGGTGACAGGAAATGTGCCAGGCATACTTGAAACCCTCGTCGGCTTGCCAGCGTTTTCGCTACATACTCCACCGCATTTTCGGATGACGAAGACTCATCAACCACAATGAGTAGCCGATTGCTGGTTATTTGTCTTCTTCTAGCGACGCTACCGGAACGAGTTCGCCGTGATGAGTGAGCCATAGGTTTTTCCTCTCTCGACTATATAAGCCGCTTCGACGTGGCTTCGGTATCCGGCAATCTCAACGTTCGTCTCGCGAATGCCGTGCTTCCTTACCCGTTTCTTGAACCCAACCCGTACGATCGTGAATAGTCACAATACATCGATATCTCTTCAAAATACGAGCATAGGCTGTTTCAAGCCTTATGGTCACATCAACATCATGATCTTCCGCATCCTGCGGTCGTTTGCGTGAATGTTCATTCCGCGCTTTGTCGGCTTCTTCAATCAGAGTAACCACGATGTGATTTGCATTCTTGCCAAAGCATACAAGGAGGCCACTGGCAATCAGCACGGTCGCCGTAGTTCCAAGCATAACTTCGAGCACGAGCAAAAGCTGGGAATAGAAAGAAAGAGAGAAGACACTAACGACGGCCACCAGCAATAAAGTGGCTGCAAGGAAAACTCTGCTAGTCGCGACCAAAATTTCAATCGCACTCGACGTTTTCCATGTGCCAGCAGACATTGTGTTCTCGCGTCAAGACGAGATGAATATTCGGCCTTCCAGCACGATGTCTCGATCATTCCGCAGTTAGGCCTTTTCATCAATGGTTCATGCATACTCGTCTCAATGACGAATGTGACATCTTCCTACCTGCTATGTAGATGCTTTCGGATTTTGTGATGCGAGCGGCACGCGATAACGGGCATGAACGCGGCAGGCGTGAATTTCAGAGTTGAGGCTTCTAACGGGTACAGATTGCCTAATCCTTGGTATAAGCCTTCCATTGTCGGGTCGAACTGTCTACAGATAACGTGAGTGTTGGAAGGTAATTGAAACCTGTGAAAACTTAAGGCGCATGGTATGAAATGCAGATGGTTGTTGGCAATCGTCGCTGCAATGGTTTTTTCGGCACTCCCATCATTCAGTCAAAGTACTGGAGACATAACGCCCCCAGCAAACTTCAAAAAAGTAAGCACACTAGTCCGCCTCCCTGACTGGCTTCCAGGCTTGGGGACTCTTTATGTCGACCCAGCTACCCTGCCAGCAGGACCATATGCTGGCTATAACCACAAGGGCGAACTGGTCAATCTCATCTACATGATTCCTATTAAGGATTTTACTGAGCACAAGAACCACGAAGATTTGGGCGAGGCGCTTGCCCACTTGGGTCTTAAAGTGGACCACACCAGCGTGGAATACAATCCTGGCCATCCCGGTTTGCAAGTGCCGCACTATCACTTCATCGAGTGGTTTATAACGCCGGCCCAGGAGAAGGCAGAAATGAAATAGAAGGCCTACGTCGCCATATATATCGCGGCACTCGGAGGCCATGTATGCCAATATCATGGAGGTTCAAAACGCTATATCTTCTGGTGCTGTGTGTGGCAGAGTTGACGTCCTCAAGCTACGCGACTGGCCAGACACCCGTTCAGACTGCCGCAGCGAGCCAAGTTGCTGCGGCACGAGCTGAGCAGAAGATCGCTGCACAGACCCCATTGCAAATCGATGGCTGCCTCACGTCCGAAGGGTTGATGCCAAAACTCACTTTATTTCGTTCCAGCAAAGTCTATCGGCTGGAGACCGGGCCAATGCTGCTTACAGAGCATCCATTGACGTTTGCTAACAACATCAATGCTTTGGTCCATGTGACCGGAGTCCTGGGACCAGAGGCCGACATATACGATGCGGACCATGCTCCTGTATTCATTGTCCACACGATTGATAAATTGGCGCCCACATGCGATACGAATGTGTCGATTACACAGTTGCGGAAGCAACTGGAAAAATCGAAGGTCCCATTGGCACAAGCTGAAGCCGCATCCGGCGCACATGTTGTAGACATGAAGGGCGAGCTGTTGGTATTTCTGCCAAAGAACATCCAGATTAAGGCAGGCCAGACCGTTACCTGGACGAATTCATCAGAACGCGAGCTACACACGGTGACCGCAGACCCGGCCTTGGCAACTAATGCAAAAGACGTGAAATTGCCGAAGGGAGCCAAGCCGTTTGACTCGGGATACCTGAATCCGGGCCAAACATATAAGCACACGTTCACAACGCCCGGCACCTATCAGTATGTTTGCACGCTCCACGAAGTACAGGGCATGATCGG
>Ga0134126_10006529_pt1 | contig 14612 bp, 7 predicted proteins | sample KB31752_FD_96881 | JGI IMG/M metagenome (GOLD analysis project Ga0134126, IMG submission 96881) | Terrestrial soil microbial communities with excess Nitrogen fertilizer from Kellogg Biological Station, Michigan, USA - KB3-175-2 | ecosystem: Environmental > Terrestrial > Soil > Unclassified ... | reverse complement strand
GAACGTCGCCTACGTGGCCATCGGCCTACTCCCATCGAGAAAAAAGTGCGGCGTAGCGTTCCATGCGACGAGACTTCGCCTCACGCCGTCGGCTGAAGCGCGAACTTGCCGAGATAGTGTTCGTTGAGGCTGCGCTGAGCGTCGGCGGCCCGATCAAGCGTAAAGGTCCGCGCGATGTGGACTTCAAAGGGGCCGGCATCGATCAAATGATTGAGCTTTTCAAAAACCTGACGATTAGGTTGTCCGTCGTAGCTTTGTATTTTTACGTTCTTTTGGGCTTTCGGCGCGGGCTCGACGCCGTTCGGAAACGCTACGCGGCCGCCCTCAGCTAATGCGGCCAGCGCTTGGTCCACCTCGGGACCGCCCGCGGTCACGAGAGCCGCATCGGTCCCTTGGGGAGCGAACGCGCGAGCGGCCGCGAGGATATCGTCCTCATGACCGTCGATGGCGGCATCGGCACCCAGCTTTTTCGTCAACTGCACCCCGTCTTCGCCGGAGGCTACCGCCAGGACTCTTGCGCCCATTCGCTTCGCCAACTGAATCGCCATATGGCCAATCCCTCCGCTCGCGCCAAAGATCATGACCATCTCGCCCGATTTTAGATGAAGCGTATCATCCAATCCTTGGAGCGCCGTGACGGCGTCAACCGCCATCACGCTCGCTTGCTGAGTCGAAAGCTTCTTAGGTACGGCGGCGGCGTGCTCCGCTTTGAGGCTCGTATACTGCGCATAAAAGCGAGACCTGACGATGATTGTTTCGACCTCGGCTGTTCACATTTGCAACGGGCAATCTCACGCGCTTCACTGGTTACGGCGCAGAAGTAACACATGGGTGCATCGCAATGGGCACACCGGCGCTCCATTTCATAAGCGTAGAGCTGACCGCAAAACGCGCACAGCTCAGTCGCATGGAGGATTGATGGAGGCAATTTGCGTCGGGTGTGAGGCATTAAACTCACTTTGCTTCCGTTAGTCCGCTATCCATCGTGGCTTCTCTTGCCATTGCCGGCACGGACGTGTCCACAGCTAACCACATATAGGAGAGCGGCAGTCACATTCTCGTTTCTTACGTAGATTACTGGAATTTTGATTTTGGGAAACGATCGAAATTCGTCCAGATCTCCAAATCATGGTGCTCGGGAGAACGCAATTTCTACGACGGAACCGGCATCTGGGACCTGCGCCCACCTCGATCACTAGTACCATCCGAACCTTTGATATGCTCGACATTCGTCCACTACGCCCAGCTTTAGCCGCTTCCATGAAAACATGTGCTGCATCCAGCCCCCAAAGGGTAATAGCCTTGGAGTGCACGTAAGAAACTAAGGCCCCACGCCGCGCCTACTTCTCAGTAGCGATCCCGACGTCGAGGAACTAGTTGCGATTGTGCTCGACGCATTGGCACAAGTGGCATACCGGCTATGGCAATCCTGTCATCGGAGATTCCGGAATTGCGGGACGCACCTGAACAGATGCTTCTGTCGGAAGAAGTAATGCGGTTCCTGCTCCTGGCCGCATAAAATCAAGGTAGGACGTGACTTCGGAGCGCAAACTCGGCGTGCTGGTCATGGCAATACTGCTCCGCCTCTTTCCGGTGTTGGTGTGCTTCGGAATCACCGCTATCGTGGCCATAGTTTTCTTGCATTCCGTGGATTTGAAGCCGAAGGTGGGAGAGAACTTCTTTTTCTCAAAGAACGACCCTCAAGTTCGCTCTGACAACGAGATCTCCAGAACTTTCCCGGGACAAATGACCGAGATCGACTTGAATGTCAGTGGCGATATCGCGTCACCGGCGTATGCGGATCGTATCCACGCGCTGTCGGTCGAACTGGCAAAAGTCCCCGGAGTCACTGCTGTCATATCAATAAACCCCGGGCCGAAGGGCCACGGGCCCAAAGACATTAAAGACGCACTGAAGAGTCCCCTCTGGACGAACACTCTTATCGGCGAGCATCACCGCTCCACAGATGTTATTGCCACGGTAAAAGACGACATTGGCGGGAAAACGATCGACGGCGTGCAGGCTCTTAAGAATAAGTTCGACCGGCCCGGTTTCGAAGTGGTGATCTCGGGCCAGCCCTATGTCACGGAAATGATTTCGCGGACAATGGCGAGGGACCTGCGAACGTTCAGCCTGGCTGCGGTCGGCGTGTTTGGCGTGGTGTTGTTCGTTCTCTTTTGCTCTCCGTGGATCCTGCTGGGCGCATTCGTCGCCTGTGCGAATTCGAGCGCTGCGACACTCATCGTTAATCAATATATTCACATTCCGATTGGGCCGGTCACGGCTAACCTGTCGACGATGGTGTTCGTCATGACTCTCTCGCCGATGGTCTTTCTGACTTACAACTGGATTGGGATTCGACAGCAGAAACAGTTGGTCGGGTACGCGGCTGTGTGGACTGCAGTAAAGGAAACGGTTGCGCCGTCATTATGGAGCGCGGTATGCATGTTGCTGGGTTTCATCAGCCTCATGCTCGTTTCCGCGACGTCCATGAAGCACCTGGGCACCGGTGGAGCGGTCGGCGCGGCGATGGCATTCCTCGCCGCATATATCCTGTATCCCTGGTTCTTGGCTCTGGCCTCACCCCCAAAGACAAAGTTCGGCTGGACCAAAGGCATCGCATCGCGTCTGCATTTGTTCTTTTCCGAGCGCCACCGCCTGGTTGCGGTCGCATTGGTGATGTTCGGCGTCGTTGGCGCCATCGGGTTGCCGCGCCTGAATACGGACCCGCCATTGTTCTTCTATTTCAAGAAAGGAAGCGACATTCGACAAGGACTCGAGGCGGTTGATCGCTCCGGCGGAAGCAGTCCGCTGAAACTCGAAGTGGAAGACATTCATGGCGCTCCACTCGATACCAACGAGGCCTACAACCGGCTGTGGGCGTTGAACGACGCGTTGGAAAAGGACCCCGCCGTGGGCAAGGCTATGTCGCTGCCGGTCATTCAGAGCGAAATCGACCGGCGCTGGTACTCGAAACTGTTATCTATAGAAGGATTTTTCCAAGGAAAATCCAAGAAACAGAAAGAGGTCGGCGTGCTGGAGAGCCCGAAACACGGCGCGCCGGCGCGGCAGTTCATAACTCCGGATCACAAGAGGGCACTCCTTCTTTTGCGCATGCGGGAGACTGTGCGGAACGTGTCGCGCGAACAGATCATCCGGCGCCTGGAGGGCACGGTTCATCGCGAGGGTTTTCGCACGCTCCTTGTCGGTGGCGAGTACAGCTTGTTGGGTGACATGGGCCGGCTGATCACCTCCAGCATCATTACCGGCTCGCTGTTGCTGATCGGCATTTTCACGGTCATGGGTTTCGTCTTCTCCCGCTCGTTGCGTACGGGCTTGGCCATGCTCGTAACCCTGGCCATCATCCCAGTCGTCGTGCGTGGATATATCGCTTACCTCGGCATGCCACTGGACTTCATTACCGCTTCAGCCGCCAATCTCGATCTGGGCATGGGAGTGGACGCCATGATATATCTCACCATGTTCGCCAAGCGTGACAATAAGAACCTCGGCTCCTGGGAACCATGGTCGAAGGCCTGCTCACATCTGTGGCGGCCGATCGGAACGAATTTCCTAGTGATCTGTTGCGGGTTCGGGATCTTTCTGCTTTCGAATTTCCCCCCTACCCTGCGCTTTGGGGTGTTTGTCATCGTCGGTTCCGCAACCGCAGCCAGCGCTGCGCTGTTCTTGTTCCCGTGGCTGGCGAGCATTTCTCTTCATAGAAAGAGAAAGAAAGTCGAACGCAAAGAATTGAAGACAGCATAAGCTGGATATTTTTTGGCCCTGCGGAGTATCTGCCTGACCATATAACGGAAAGACCAAAACGGCCTTCCTTACAGAATCAACAACTTAGGGTAGACCAAATTAAACCGCCGAAGTGGACCAAGTGAAGTTGCCAAACGCAACACACGGTGATAACGGGTGGCCAAGCGCTTCTTGACACATTGCATGGCTTCAAGAGTCTCGCCGAGAGCTCGTCAGACAGCAATATCGTCATCTGGCTGAACGAGTACTTCGGGCGGATCGAGCGCGATGGCAAAGTTTCGAGGACACGGCAGCGTATAAGGACAGCGCCGATAAGGTATTCGGATCGGTTCACTTAACCAGGCGCAACCAGGATACGTTTAGTCGCGGTCGGCCGCATGCCAAGGCAAATACGTCTCCTGTACCGCGTCCTCGGCGTCAGCCGTCGACCCCAGCATGCGGTATGCGAGACGGATCAGGCGATGGCGCTACGGCTCGAAGTTGGCGGCGGAATCCGACATCGCGCTCGCGGAGCTCACGGTGTGTGCACCGCCACATCCGCTTGCTCCAGAGCCCGACCATGATCGAACATCACCGGCTTACCGCCAACGAGGATGCGCGTGCAGGCTTTGCCGTGGCCCAGAGCGTACTTGACTGTTGGATAGATTCGGGCCGCGGTGATTGTAAAAGCCAAACTGACAAGGGCGCGCTGCCCCCAGCGCTTCACGATAGCCTCGCGATATTCGTCGGCAGCAGCATCGTGCGCGAGCGTGGCGCGCGTGAATTTCCACACCAGTGCGATGTCCGGCGGCATGGCATCGGGATTGTCGGCGAGCACTGAGCGCAGAACCACGGGACGAACGCCGGCACGCTCCGCCATCGCAACTCCCAGCTGGGTACAAGGGCCGCAGTCCTCGTGGCGCACGGCAGTAATGCCTGCGGCATACCATACCTCCATAGGGAGGTCACGCCGGAACCGTCCGAGGGCGGCAGCGCGGGAAAAGAGCCATGCCGCGCGCGGACTCGCGTCGATTATGTCGCGCATATAGCTGGCGTCGTAGTGCCAGGTCCGCTCGAATTTGTTAATCACCCTGCGCAGTGCCCATTTGATCATGTGTCTTCTCCTGTCTTCAACGGAAAGACGGGATAGCGCTTCGGAATGTGACATGACCGCCACCGCAGCATTCGGCCGTGTCAACTGACGCCCCATTCTCTAGCCCCGTCATCGAGAACTGCTGGACCCATCGGATCCTTGCCTGCGTTGGTTGTAGCGGCACGCCGGCTTCGATCTTCCAGAGAACGTTGCGGGTTGATGGTGAACGATTCCGCTCTTAAGCCGATGGCCAAACCGCGAGCCGATATACCGGCCGCGGTAACAATTTTGCGGGGCCGCACAATGCGCTGATCCGGCTCAGATCCGGCGTCCATAATCTCAAATCTAATTAGATATCGAATCTGGGGATGGAAAAGTAGTAGATCAAATATGCCTCAGGAATTCATCAGATTGCGTCAGGCAGTTCGCACATCGCGACCGGGCCTTTTGCCATCAATGTTACGTGGGCTAACCGTCCGCATTTCGCCCTTGCGGCCCATACCTTCCATACAACCTTCAGGATCAATGAAAACAACGTTACCGTGTTCGTCGAAAGCGCACAAATCGGTGAGGAATTCGATGTCCATGCTTTGCGATGGGTAAACATTGACAATGCGGATATCAGCGAATGCGACAAATCTGATCGGTGGGCCACCACTCGGATTCGGCGCCCAGCCAACAAACAGCGCGTTCTGGACAACGGTACCGGGCTTGCCCAGATATTGGTAGTAAAGATCGGGTGGGATTGCAGCCTCTCCGGGGACGGTTACATTGAGCGTGTCCTCGTATTTCTTGTCTTTGAGGTTCTCCAGGACGTCGTTGACCCAGGGATTCTTCTTCCGGAAATCGTCGCACTGATCAGTGTGGCTGGGGGCCGTGCTGGTGTCGTTAACCGGATCCGCGGTTTTGCCGCAATCGACCGCCGAGACCGGCACGGCGATTCCTAGCGCTCCGCGTTTGCCGGTGCAGGTGGGATCGAAGGCGCCCGGGAGGTGAAACTCGACCGGCCACTTAAGCCCTGAAAGGATGTCTAGATCGCCGTCCTTGTCCAACCGCACGCCGCCCGCGAAGTCTGACTCCGCGAAAATATCGTCGGGAGTTTCCGTAGCGAGCTGGCGTTCCAGGTATCCATCGAATGTTTCCTGGCCTTGTCCAACGGTGAACTCACAATCGCTGTCACGAAGGATGATGATGAACTCGCGGTGGATTTGCTTTTCGTCGGGACCGTCTTCGCTTTGAATATTCACAAATGCGGCTGTGACGCGGCATCCATATTTTTCCGCAAGCTGACGACCGATACCGGGCAGCGACGCCAGGGTGGCACGCCCAACTTTGATCGTGAACTTTTTGTGACCTGCGAGACGAGTCCCCTCAGAGCATTTTTCGTCGTCTTTGCATTCTTTCTCTTTAGCGTCCGGCAGGTCAATTTTGCCCGGGCATTCCACGCGCCACGCAGGCTGGAACGCTCCGTAATAGGTCCGTGAGCCGCCGTTACAGATCAGGTTATAGAACGTGAAGGTTCCTGCATCGGTTGTTAGCTCAATCTTGTTGCTGCCGCCGAAGAATTCGAGCTTGCCACGAATAATTTTGTCGAAATCCGAACTGGGCAGAAAAGTTCCGGGCTTGTCCAGCCGGCTTGGCTCGTCGGCATCCTGGTCCGGCGCGGCGGCAATTTTGAGCTGGTCAAGTCCTGCACCGCCGCCCGAGAAACCGGCCCCAAGGAACACAAACTTACGGCTGAGAGGTGGATCAACAGCCGAATCTTTGGTGGCGAATTCAACTCCCGCCAGAGCCACGCCCGGCTTGATGAACGGCTTTAACCAATCGGGCGCTTTGTCGATCGTGATCGAGCCGCCAATCATGATGCCGTTAAAACGCTTCGCCGCTGAGGCCTTATGACCGTCGGAGCAGGCATCCGGCTCTTTGAATTCGCAATGGCCTTTCGGAAGTGGTGGAAGGCCGCACTTGACCGGGCCAATCGGATAAATCTGGCCATAGATCTCCTGCGTCGATTTGTTGCAGTTGTCCGACTCCCATGTGCCTCCCAGCCCGATGCGGAACAGCGGAAAGGGAAATCTTCCGATTGAATGGGTCAGATATTGGTTTGCGCCAAAGCCGAAAAAGGTGGCGTCGCCACTGAAGTCGGAGGGCGCCGTCCAATCGTCCGGATCGCGCTTTGCAAGCCGCAAAGCCGTGGCAGTTTTAACCCATTCGAAGTGTCCGGCGAATGAGGGTGGTTCGCCCGCAATCAGTGTGCATCCGGCAGGCCAGGGATCATGGCTCCATACGAACTCGCGGTAGATCGGATTATCAGCATCTGCCGTATTGATGGTGATACGTACTGAATCCGGAGAATCACAGACCACGCTCGCTAAAAAGTCTTTGGCGGCAACGTCGCGTTTGCAGGTTTTGGCTTTCTTGTACAGGCTGATCGTGACCATGCGCTTGGTGCGGTCTTCAATTTCAAGCTCCGGACTCAGACCATGGGCGATCTGCTCAAGATCGCCGCGAATTTCGCCGGTCGCGGATTCAAAGGTGATCTTGTGGGACGAATCGAGTTTGGCGTCGCGGAGCGCCTGAGCCACGCACCGCTCGCGCCGCCAGGAGAGGTCAAGGTTGTAGCCAAAACTTGCGGTGGTGCTCGCTTCTCCGATGAGACTCACCATATATTCGCTAGCCGGGGTTGTTGAATTAATTGCAGGGACGATAGTGCTTTCGATAAAGGCGCGGTGCTCTTCCTTGACGAAGTGTTTGTCGACATCGAAGTTTGAGAGCACCCATTTCCTCTCGCCCGTGGTGGGATTCGAGTAAGTATAGATTTCGCCAGGACCCTGTCTGGCGGTACCGTAACAAGCTCCGGTTTTTTGAGGCGGACGTGCCGGACCTTGCGGGGGCAATCCGAGAATCACATCCATAGCGCTCAGCGTCACGGGCCCGACCTGGCCATCGCGGCTCAGAGGCCTCCCACTGGCATCCGTATGCGTTTGCTGAAAGCGCAGCACCGCCTTGACGGTCTCCTTCCCGTACTCCTGAGTGGCGAACTCGGCGGCGAGGGCGGCGCGATCGACGCTGTCGCAAACGGTATTCAGTAAAAGGCGCTGGACAAGGGCTACCGACGCACTCTCGTCCCCTTTTTGCAGTGGGAGTTCACTACCGAACTCGCGCTCGAATGCCGCCTGCCTGATGGTATTGAGATAGCTGTCGGTGGCGAACTCGGCCTTCGATGGCATCGGCACTTTGGGAGGATCAGTACAGATCGGCACGCGGCGCACAACGGGCCGTATGCCGGCGCTCCCTGTACCCTGCTGAACGACATGCGTCAACTCATGGGCGAGGAGATGTTGCCCATACGTGCTGTCTGGCGCATACTGCCCGGTATTGAAGACTATGTCGCGGCCAAGAGTGTAGGCAATGGCGTTCAGTGTCTGCGCCGATGCCGCCGCGCCCGGGCCGGTGTGAACGCGGACGTGGCTGAAGTCCTGGCCGAAGCGCGGTTCAAAGAATTGACGCGTGCCCGTATCGAGCGGGAGACCCGGTGAACTCAGCGCCGAGTGCACGTGAGCCGGCACCACCGTGGAATCGAGCGCCGCGGGGTTGAAAGGCTTCCTTTGCAGGATTTCCGGTGGAGAGACATCGCACTTCACCTGGCGCCTGGCGCAGTTCCCTCCGCAGGCGCAGGGTTTGGGATCGGACATGCGGGTTATCTGATCGGCCACACGGTCCGCTTCGTATTCCAGTGGGTCGTTTACTGCGCCAATTTCAAGTTTTGTCTGAATGGATGATGTGGTTTCATCCTCCAGTTGCCTCTCCGCTGCACAACTCGAACAGCCCCCGCCACACGGACACACCTTGCGGAGCACCACGGGCCCGGAGCCGGTTTCGAATGCGGCCGCGGACCCGGCGATGCGGCGTTTCGCCGGTAAGGGGCTGACGCGGGGGCGCTGTTCCCGGGCAAACATGAACGCCTACTTCTTGTTGGAGCCTGATTTCGTATTTTTTGGCTTTTCGCGCTTCGGCAGTGCAATGTTCCGGATTTCCGGCGGCGGATCGCCGATCGGTTCACCTCCGGGAGGCAGCACAATATTCATGAAGGAGGCGCCCCCGATTACCGGTTGAAATGGATTCGGGCTGAGGTAAACCGGATTCGCGTCCGTATTCGCTACTTCGATAAACAGTTGAGTGGCCGCAGCCTCTGGTTGAGGCTTCGAGGGGGCAAAATGGAGCTCAAAATATCCGCTCTCATCCGTATAAGCGAACCCGTATTGGCGAAGAAATGCTTTTTGATCGTCGACGAGAAACACGGTAAAACGCGCCTTCGGATTGAGGTCAGCATCCAGTACTCGCCCTTGCAGCACCCAATCGGATTGAGCAACCTGCACAGTGGGAGTTGCCATTTGCTGGCGCAGCGCCGATACCCGTGAGATCGTTGCCTGCGTAGCCTGAACGGTTGCCTGCGCGGCCTGTACACGGGGATCGTCCGCTCCATATTGGGCTTTCAGTGCCGCGAGCGTGCGATTGGCCTGCGCGAGTCGCGCCTGGTGCACCTGTTGTAGTGCTTGAGCTCCATCGCGCACAACGCCATCCGCCACGCTGAGAGCTTCGGTCAAATCTTTCGCCGCCTCGGTCGAAGGGTCGGTCCCGCTTGCGCTGCTGGATGCGTCCATAGATGATCCTTCCTTCTCGCAAAATATCACTACAATCCGAGAGAGCCCTGCAGGTTTTTGGCCAGACTTGCACATGCTTCCTTGTTGGCCGCCTGGATCAGAGCGAGGTTATTGTTGTTCGAGAGCATCGCGCCAACTGCAATCAGGCAATAGGTCGAGATGTTTTGCGCTGTGATATTGATTGTCCCGCTGGTCAGCCCGGAAAGCGCAACGGAGTGTGGCGCCTCCTGGAAGCGATTTCCAACGACGTTGACGGAGAAACCGGCGAGCAGCGCGTCAACCAGGCACGTGGAACGCGGCGCTTCAACCCAGCAGTGATTGTTCGCGAAGATCAGGTGGTCGGTAGTGAGGATTGCGACTGATGTATATTCTCGCTGGCCGCTCGCGATCGCCTCGAGCTGGCAAAGATTGCCGGTAAACATCACCATCCCGCGGCCTGGGCTTTCCGGCTGGGACTGCAGATCGCCCGCAAACGCACCTTTCGCGTTACTGAAGGTACTGCTGGGAAGGCCAGCATTGAGCTTGCCATCGATTGCAGTACCGAAATTACCGATCAGAACGGTCTGCGCAAGGGCGCGCGCGTCCGTCGTGAGAACCAGGCCGCCACAGGTGATGTGGTTATTGGCCACAGTGAATGGCCCGATTCCAATCAGTTCGAGCGCATAATTCAGCGGCACGCGGACGACGTTGTGTTCCACCCGCGCGGCCGGAAGTCCCGGCTCGTAAACGGGCGCGGCAAGAGCGTTGATGTTTCCCGCCGCCGAAGTAGTGAAGGGCTGGCCGAAGGTCGGCGGTGTTGCCAGAAGGATAACGATACCGCCGTGAGCGCCGCTCGAAGCCTTTGCGGCTGTTGAGACTTTGCTCCAGTCCCGTGTTTCGAGGACCTGGTTGCGGCTGATCTCCAGCAGTTCGCCGTGCAGAACGAAGATGCCGCAGACGCCGGCGCCCGGCTGCGCGCCGAAGTCGGTGATCTGGTTATCGCAGAGAATGAGGTTCTGAACATCCGGAACGCAAATGGCGCCGTAACCGAAAATGCTGCTGGTAGCGCCGTTGACTACGGCAACGTCACGCAGCACACTTCGTAAAATGCCATTCTGCGAAATATTCAGACCAATTATGGTAATTACTTCGAGAGTTTCGAGCAGATTGAAAAAGCCAACTGGGCCAATTCCACACAGGCCCATATTGCGGATGCGATTGCGGTGAATATGGATGTTAGTAAGAATGCCTCCCGCGACAACCGTGCCACCAGGCGTCCCCGGCGGCTCGGATGGAGGGGTCAGGCCTCCCGGGCAGCAATCGTCGTCTTCGCCGGTTATTAGAACGCCAGTCCATTGACCGGTATCGTTGCCGTTGGCATCGAGGATGGCGAAGCTGCCGAGTGTGATGCCGTTGCGGCTCCCGCCCTCGATCTCGTTTTCGAGAATATAAACATCGTTGGAAGGTCCGCCGATCTGAATGCCGCCAGGATGAACCGCCATGCTGATAACGATCGAGCTTGCTCCAGTTGTGCCCGCGCTGCTGGCCGTAGATACGTTCGAGAAGCTGCTCTCATCTTCAATGACCGTGATTGGCAGATATTCGCGAGCCGTCGTAACGGACAGGATCCCGACCCAATTGTGCTCAATATGGATTTCTTGTCCGCTCGCGTAAACGGCAGGCCACAGGCTGCGAACATTTTTCATCATGATCCGATTACGATGAATGCGCAGCAATTCGACGGTTTCAGCCAGGATGGCGGGCAAACCCGCAGCGAGCAACACCAGATTTTCAATGAGAACGTCAATTACGCCGCGCAAGGAGACCGCCGCTGCCTCCCGGATGCGAATCGCACTCGGTGGAGCCTGATTTGTGGGAAGTGCTGTGCCGGTTCCATCCAGCAGGATGCCGGCCTCGTCGTCTGCCGCCTCCACAGCAAAGGAACGCAGTTCCACGTGCTGGGAAGCGATGATCGTAATAACAGCGGCTATCGGATTCACCGCAGAGCCGGCAGAGGCTTTGGCTTTCCGTTCGATCTCTATCGGACCCAGTGAAGCAGAAGCAAGGCGGGTCTGCCATCCGCAGCCGTGGATCACGATGTCACGGCGGTTCACGATCCGAACATTCTCGAAGTAGCGGCCCGGAAGAATGCAGACTTCGCCGCCTTCGGGCGGCAGGGAATCGATTGCGAGCTGGATCGAGGTAAAGTCTCCGAAGCTATGAATGCCATCGCCCACACGGCAGGTACAGCAGGCCTTGTTGCGGGAATGCGGCGGCACAATGGTGCGGCAGTCTTCGATACTCCCGGAAAAGCTGGGGCCAGCGCTTGCCCAGGTGATCTCCGCCAGCGGTACGCGGTGGTAGATAATCCCCTGGGGTTTCCCGGCATTGATAAGAATCTGAGGATTGGGAATTCCCTGCGCGCGGACCGGGAACATCCGATAGTCGCCGGGAAGATATCTCCCGGCTCCATCCGGATCGAATTGCAGCAGAATTCCGTCTTCGAGCTGCACCGGGGTTGTGCTGATCGGAAAAGCGGAGACCGGGGAAATTCCATCCCATAAACGGAAAAAAATACTGCCGGAGGCGGATGGGTACGCGCCGAAGTTGGGCGTGGCTGCGCACTGCAGCGAGCCTGCGGCGAGCGTCGCCTGCGCGCCCGCTATTACGCGTGAATATCCGAGCGACGGATCGTAAGCTTCGATTTCCAGATAAAAACCGGGCCGGTTGGCGCTGGTGACCGCGGCCAGATTGGCCGTGATCAGGATCTTCTGCGTAGCCGGATCAAACGTGCCGCGACCCACGAGGCCTCCATTGGTGCGCGACCACTTGAACTGCGCGCCGCCGCCGTTGGTATCGGCGACTTCGACCCGGTAAAGCCGATGTTCGAAACCGCTATAGCCTTGCAATCCCTCGACGGGGCAATCGCCGGTCGTAACAACCGGTGGAACCAGCGAAACGGTGAGCGCGCCTCGATTGCTTTCATCGAACTTCAAGTCGGCGCAGGTCTGGCCAGCGTTCAGCCGGGCCAGACGGAAAGCAAAAGCCGTTTGCAAACGCTCGGCGGTATCGGGTCCGCCGAGAGCCGGCTCGATGAGCGTTTCCGGCATCTCATATCCGTTGACGGCATGCTGCCAGACCTCCAGCACTACGGCATCCTTTATGTCGGCGGCAACGTCAGCGGCGCTACCCCCAACGGGAACAAGGGGCGGTTCGAGCCATGTGGCGGTACGGTTCACCGTATTGCCTGACTCGCTTGCGAGACGGACCAGCAGGCCGTCAGCCCAGATATGTCCTGTTCCGACAGTGAGAGTAACAATGCCGCCCGAAAGCGAGGCTGCGCTGATAGCAAAGCTGTTCGCAATGGCCGAGGGGACGGCGGCCACCCGGCCCATTACGTCCCGGGCGGCGGTCTCGTGCCAGTTGTTCTCGATCAGGGTTTGAGCAATGCCGTCACTGTCGAGCAACACTTTGCCTTGTTGCGGCAAAATGCCGTTGAAGTTGTCATACGGCGCATATCGTACCCTTGAGAAATCGCCTTTCACGCAGCCTCCTATTAAGTGACCGGAATTAGCTCCGGCCGACAGCCAGCGGACATGTATTCGCGCAACCGGACTTGCAGATTGCGCCACTTGTGAGCTTCGAGTAGATATCCGAAAGCACCCATCCGGTCGTTGCCTGGACCGTTCTCCAGCACGCGGCGGTCGCAATCGAGCGCCAGTTGCGCGTACCCGGGCTGATTCCAGGCATCATCCGTAAAGCTGATGATCGCTCCCGTAGCGCAGGCGAAATTCTGGGGCAGCCGGTTGGTTTCGGCCGAAAACGACGATTGCCGGATGCAGCCTATCTGGTTGTTCCAGACCTCGAGAGCGTGACAGAAAATACCACCCGCGCCGCTTGCACTGCGGAGCCGGCAACGGCCGAAGAAGGTGCATTGCTGGAAGGAAAGGGGCGGACCGTAAGCGTTCACCGGGTCAACGCTTGAACTGATTGCGAATGCGTTCGCGCCGTCAACATCAGGCGTGGCGCCTGCATCAACAATCGAATCGTGCAGGCTTAACACATATACAGCCTCCATGAGGAGCGGTCCGGTGATTGAGCGGCTGATGATGACCTGCGGCATCACTTTGAAGTTGTGAAGATCCGTGGCGTTGGCGAACCCGAATTCACCATCGAGCTTTGCGCCGGCGATCGCGGCCGACCGAGTTCCGTCCAACTTCAGAATGGACCCGGGGTCGAGAGTGCATCCGTTAATTTCAAGGCGCGCCACTGCGGCTCGTGCAAGGAGCGGAGTGACGCTCGCGTTATCCGGCGTGAAATAGAGCCCTTGCAGGCGCACGTTGAGAGTCGAGACCAGTGCATCGATATCGGCCTGGCTTTCGCCGCCGGAAGCTGTGACATCCACCGGGCGAAATGCCAGTGAAGTCTTCAAACGAATCACCGGACGGTTGCCATTCACCGCGGCGATAGCCAGCGGATACTTCAGGTTCAGTGTGACGATCCCGTTCTCAACCGTCGTTCCCGCGACGGCGCTCAGGTCCAGTTCGTGAGTCAGGCTGTCCTCGATTTCGATCAGCACCGGAGAAGACGCGCTGGCCAGGTTATCGAGTGCATGCTGCAATGCCAGAGGATCCTGCCGCCGCGCTACCGTGCGGCGCTCGACTGTGGATGCAGTCCATTCGGCGGGCAAAGTGAGGTCGACGGGTTGCGCACCGACGGCGCCGGCTGCGCCATAGGTGAAAGTGGCCAGCAGATCATTTTCGAGTGCACTTGCCTCAGCAGCGGTGGCTACGCCAAAAACTACTCTGCCTCGTCGCGGATCGACCACGATTTCGCGATTCCCCAGTTCCGGATGAAGTGCATTCTCCCAAGCGCAAAGATTTGCGCCGCGAATTGTCCAGATGTCTGTTGGGAATATAGCCTTCGGAAGATGAAATTGCAGACCGACGCCTGTTATCTGAACGGAATCGAGATTCGGCGCGGTTGAGTCGTAGAGGTTCACCGCAACGTATTCGGCCGGCACGCCGAGCGGAGAAGCTTCCGTTATACGCGCCTGGGGGATCGGGCCGGGTACTTCATCCATAGTCGAAAGCACTGGCGGAACGGCGCTGGGCAAAACACGCGAAGTGTTG
>Ga0134126_10006528_pt1 | contig 14612 bp, 16 predicted proteins | sample KB31752_FD_96881 | JGI IMG/M metagenome (GOLD analysis project Ga0134126, IMG submission 96881) | Terrestrial soil microbial communities with excess Nitrogen fertilizer from Kellogg Biological Station, Michigan, USA - KB3-175-2 | ecosystem: Environmental > Terrestrial > Soil > Unclassified ... | reverse complement strand
GCCGTACCCCGATGAACCGTAGTTCTTGTTGCCAGCAAAGCCTGCCTCGATCTTCGGGTCCTCGAGCGTGGCAGAGAACACTCCCATCCCCAGAGCCGCAACCGAGAAAACACGAAACATGGTGCCGCGCTTCACGCTGCAGGCAGTTCCGGACGTCATCGGCGCTTTCCAATGCACGAGCGCCGTGGTTTCGAAGTCGACGAGCGCGCGAAGTCGTGTCCCGTTCTCGATAGTCACGTCGGCTGATCCCCGCGTCGTTGCACGGCGAAAACAACGACCCGCCGGAGGCTGTTGCCTCGAGCGGGTCAATGAGACGTAAGTGGGCCCGGGAGGAGTTGAACCTCCGACCTCACGCTTATCAGGCCCATTAAAGCCTTAGCGAAACCCGACGAAATACCGCGTTTCATAGACAGAACGCGCGATCTGCGGGGTTTCCTCAAGGCGAATCCGGCATCCTGTCGAGCACCAACGGACAGCACAACGGACAGCAAGCCGGTTCCGCTCAACAAACGCTCGCTTGCTCGCTCACTATCGGACGTTTTGAAAATCCGGGGAGACGATCCGCGAGGGGCGATTGAGGGGGTCAAATCGAATCTCTCTTCTATGGTACTGTGGGCCTGCTGCCTGAGGCTGACCCTCCTCAAGCCATCCCTCTCAGAGACTCCCCTTCACCTTCCCTCACCGCTCCTTCTCTTGCAATCCTGAATCAATCTCACCGACCTAGTTCTCAACCTGACTCAACGCTAAAACGCTTAGGAGATGCACCGATGCTGTACATGGAAAATCCCCGCGCCGATTCTAGCGCCGCTGGCTACCTACGTATCGTCGCAACCGCTGAAGAAACCATCCGGGCGTGCTTCGTCGGAGAAGACCTACCTACCGCCGCTGTGCAAGTGCTGAAGCGCGCACGGCTGGCAGCGAACCAACCTGACAAGGCGGGTTGGGCTAGCGCCTCAGAGGCTCTGGACGGGGCGGTCGCGCTGTATCTGGCCGACGCAGAAATCAAGGCGTCCGGCTGGAGTCCCGAAGATGATGAGGAGTTTCTAGACGAACTGCTCAACGGGGACGATGAAGACGAAGACGATGGCCCGGAGCCTTGGCAGGGAGAAGACGACAACCCGGAGCCTTGGCGAGGGTAGGCTGAAGGAAACGGGAGAGACAACGTGAAGGGCTGGCCGTGAGGGTATGCGGCTGGCCCTTCGTCTTTCTCTAGAGGGCTATGCCGGCTTTCACGCACAGAGCCTTCAGATAGTTCACGAAGGCGGAACACGTCACCAGCATGAACTTCGCGTCATCAAACGTTAGCTCGCTCTTGTCCAGCATGAGTCCATGACGGATTCCGTCACTGTCACTGGTGTATCCGAATAGACTGTCGAACCCGCGTCGAAGCGCGCCGTGTAGGTCGAGCTTCTTTTCGAGAGTCTTTAGTGCCGTGTTCAGATCAGCCTTCTCCTGGCCCGCGATGATCGAGCACATAGACTCGACGGCGCCGATGGACTCCTTGATTGAATTGCGATAGTCCGGAGTCTCGCGGTTCGTGAGGTGGAGAAAGGCTGAGTTGAGTTGAGCGCTCACGGCGCCAAGCGGACTCGGTAGGTTGGATGCGGCCTCAATCGCTTCTATTTCAGCGGGCGCCGTGAGTTGCGCTATGCTCCCGTTGACAAAGCGGTAAGCGGAGACTTCGCGTTCCAAAATGTGGTTACACTCTTTAAAGAACTCGCCCCGTTCGCTAGTGGTCGCGACATAATGAGCCCCGATGAACTCCAGAAAATCGTAGACCTTGTTCCAAGCTGCGTTGAAGAAGTATTCGCGGTAGTCGGCATATTGATCCTCCCACGCCGTCGGCATGGTGTCGTGCGCTCGCTTGAAAAAGTCACTCCAGATTGCCCGCGAAAGGCGTTTCTGCAAACTGACCGCAGCGAACTGCGCAGACAGACTCGCACCGCTCCGCAACAAGAAGGGATTCGAGGTAACGGCGTTCCAAAGCCCGGCGCGTAACGCATCATCCATCGAATCAATCTGAACGACCGTCCGCTTTGCCTCTAATCCAAACCGTTCGGAAAAGCTTGTCATAGGTTGAGTTTGTAGACCGGCCCAAACTATTTGCCGTTGTATGTGTGCAGCACGTTCAATACTACTTCCCTAAACGCATTCCACGCCGGGTCTAACCGTCCGTCTCGCTCCACGTCAGCCGGAGTAGGCGACTGCGGGATGCTGTTGTAAATCCGCCAAAGGTCGGTCGAGACGTTGGAGACCAGCTTCGCCCGCGCCTCTGAGACACAAGCAAGACGCCACTTTCCTAGAAGGGATTGGTAGTCTCGCTGAAGCCGGGCGATGCTCTGCCGTCTCCGCTTCATGCCGGGGCTTCCTTCGCGCTCATCCCGCAGGCTGTAGGTATCCGCCAGTAAACGCCGCAGCATTCCGTTTAAGCGGTGCTCCACGTCGTCAGCGGTTTCCTTCCGGGCAACCTCCAGGCGTGGCCCTTCGCGTTCCTCTCGGAAGTGCGGCATGGTAGGCCGAAGATAACCCGAAAGAGCTGGACCGGGAAGACGGGAACGACGAAGGCCCCAAGGCGGATGCACCCTAGGGCCTTCGCATTATGCGCTGTGCGAACTCGTGTCTAGATGATGTGCCGGAGTACGTGGTAACGGATCAACCAACCTGCGGCACGCCAACAGCCGGCCGCGCGGAGAAGCGAGAACAAACCACGAAGCCACGCGAACGCTACGGCGATTCGTCCGTCCTTTTCTGCCTCGTCAATCTCAAGGCGCATGTCCGACACGATGGGCTCGAAGACACGCTCTCGCCGTCTACGTCCGAAGACTAATTGAGAAAGACAGAGCGCCCATTCAGCCTCCCGGCGCGGATTCTTAGCCGGAGCTACCTCATCCTCCGCCACGAACGTGATTCTATGCAGCTTCCACATGGGAATTGGCTCAAGACCGAAATCGTCTTTGATGTCCAGGAGCACGTTCTTCACCATGCGGTCGAACTCACTTCCACGGCCAAGGTTGGCTTCGCGCTTTAAAGCATGGCGATGTTGCTCGACAGTAAACCCACTGCCGTCGTCCTGTTCCCCAAGCCATTTCGCAAATTGCGGGTCGAGCCGCACATCAGTTTCCGCTCTCTCGTCCGTCTCGCGTTGTTCGTCGTCCACAGTTTTCCTCTGGCGGTCGCCAAGGGTCTTGCCGGTCTACTTCAAACGGGAATCAAATGTCCAAAGATCGCTGCGCGCTTCTGCTCGACCTGACTGAACACCCGCGCGCCGTGTCCTGTAGGCTTGTACAGCCGCCGTGGGATGCCACTCACTCCCGGCGCCTTGTCTTCCTGCCGGGACGAGACGAGCCCCTTGTCTTCCATCCGATCAAGCGTGACGTAGACGCTGCCGCGCTTGATTTGCCCTTGCGATTCCTCAACGATCTGGAGGCCGTACAGCTCGCCGCGCCCGATCAACATTCCGAGCACAAGCGATTCTGTTGCCGAGAGGCGAACGATCTTGCCCTGATTCTGTCTCACTAGAACCTTCCGTGTCTTAAAGGTCGCGGGTTCTGCCGCGTTGCCCGACAGTCTGGAAAGTAAGATCGGGTCTTACAAATGTCAACCGCAACGGCTCACACCGCAAATCTGGCCCGCAATCGCTCCAGAATCCCTCCTAACGAATCCGCCGTGGGAAGACCTTAGCCGTCTCTCCGCGTGCCTTGGCGACCCCTTTCAGATCCATTGCGGGGCATCCCTGAAGCCGGCATGACGATGGCCTGAGAGCAGCGAGCGAGCGCCTGACGGAGTGTCGCTCAGGGGGTAGGCTCAGAGACAATCGGAAGGGGGAATCCTTAGGGCTTTGTCTCTCAGCGGGCGAGGCCCAGGGTAACCATTATTGCTCGGATTCGGAACCCCCTGAATCGAGGGTCGCGGACTCCGGGGCAGAGACAATTTTATATCTCACCCTAGTATGACCAACCAGTGTGGCATTTGGTGGCATAGTAAGACCAACCGCTACCCTCTGGACCGTCTTTCCAGGCGAGTCAGGGATGAGGCCGACAAGGCCGAGCGGACGTGTGGCTATTGCCCACTCTAGCAGGGGAAGAAGGCGAGGCGTCTTGAAGGCGGGCGAATGATACAATATCTGGCTAAATCCATTGCGGACACCAGCTTAGGCCCAGTCGAGGCGTGCTTTCTGAGCATTCTCTAATAGGCAAGTCCAGCGATGACAAGGAGTTAAGCCTTCCGAGCGTCTTAGGCTGCACAGTATGAAGAAACAGACGCAAAATTGTGCTGCGTAATTCGGTCACCAGTATGACCGACACTTAGCCTCGCTACGGGCTCCAGGGTTCGCCTTGGGGCCTTTGTCTTTGGCGCCCGACAACCCGAACCGAACTGAGATGCCGCGAAGCTCGCTCGACATGAAAGCGTTTTGGCAGGCTCAACACCGGGCCGGGAAGACACCCATAATCGAAAGTGCCGGAGTCGTCTTCCTTCCCCGCGCCGCGTTCAAAGCCCTTCGGCGGCTTCAACGAATGTGGAGCAGCAAAGAGGAGCGTCTGAGCAATAGTGCGGTAATCGCGCGCGCCCTCCTCGACGTTGCCGCACGCCTCGACGACACGACAACAGCCCCACCCACTCACCAACCCCAAACCCCAAAAAAGGAGTAGCCCAACCATGCCGACGAACACCGCTCGACGGCGCCGGGTACGGCAGAAAGGCGCCAACGCTTCGATCCGCGTGCGCGTCCCCCCGACCACCGTACATCGCTTGCATGTGCTCTGTGTCGCCAAGCGAGCCAGCCAGGGCGCATTGATTTCTTCGTTGCTCGAACAGGCGACGGCGAATCTCGACCTGACAGCGCTGAGCTAACCCTGTCGTGATTCTCTACGACTCCGGTTCGGTCCCCCTCGACGGTGACCACATGGAACCGTGGCACGCGCTCCGACGCGACGACTCAACCCAAAGCATTGCGGCAATCGCAATCGTCGAAGGAACTGGAACGATCATCATCGACGGTTGGATAGATGGCTTCGACCGGCCATTCATGGCGGCTATCCGATCCGCGTCCGGCGTCGTTCGCATTCCGACTCTTGATCGGGTTCGCGTTCGCATTGACGATGCCGTTGGTCTCGTAGCTCTGGTCGATTTGCTGTCAATGGAAGCCGACAGCGCAACCACGAACGAAGCACCGTAGCACCCACTCTCACATCTAACCGAGAATAACAAATGTCTGATAATGTTTTTGGCTTGGCGAAGGGTCCCAATTGGAACGGCGTGCCACTCATTGGCGCGAAGGAAGATGAAAAGGCTGTCGAGGAAAAAGCCGACGAAGTAGACGCGCTCGGATGGACGCACGGAGACGGGTTCAAGGTTAAGAACCAGAACGTCTCCACCGGCGAAATCCGCCTGACCGATGGCGGCAAGACTGCCACCTACATCCCCCGTGGCGTCAGATTCCATGCGCCCGGAGCGCTACAGACATCCGAAATTGATGTTGGCGATCTTACCGGAGTCGTCCCCTTCGCCAGCCATGAGGAGCGCGCGAAGGCGTATGCCGATCCCCGCTACAAGAAAAGTGGCGACTATCGCAGAGAAGTGGCGCGGCGCGATTCAGTCACGCGGTAAGCACGCCATGTCTCTCCGAAGTAACTGCAATGCGCTTGCGTCTCGATACAACTGCGGCGCTAGTTGAGAAGATCCCTTCGCTTCACATTGACGCAATTCGAGATAGAGCAGGAAGGAAGTTCGCCCCGGTTCGACAAGCCTACTTGGCTGAGTTGATCGAGCTTGGCTACTCACGCCGACGACGACACAAGACGCAAAGCGCCGCGTTTAGCGTCTCGGCTGTCGAGTTGATCGAAGGTCTACACGCTCCATCAGAGACGTACCCGGCGATCATCGCACCGATCTTGGAGTTTCCTCCGGGTAAACAGGGATTCTCGATAGAGCAACGGCAGACGAAGCCATATCGCTTACGGCCTGAAGTAGAGACAGCGGCACATGAAGTCTTCACCGGATGCTCTGCGCTCCCCGTCGTCTGCCGCGACACTGGCCGTGAAGTCATGCCGGAACAACTGCCGACGAATGGCTTGCCGGCTGATCTAGCCCTTCCCTTCACCGTCCCGTCGATACTCCCGCTTCGCGTCTCTGACGTAGACCGCGCGATTGACCGCGTGAGGGAATGGATAGCGCAAACAGGCAACGACTATGCCTTGTTGAATCGTGAGAAGGGAGACGACAGCATGACGTTGGCCGACGCGGTGAGGCGACTTTACATCGTTCGCCAATGGGTGCAATCGCTCGGCGGACTCCCGAACTTCTACACGCTTCAGCAAACGGGAAGACTCGGACCAACGGAAGCGACGGCGCACGTTCTCACTCTGCCGTCAACGCTGCGGCGGCTGTTGCTCGCACGGTCCGGCTTGTGTGATTTCGACGTGAAGGCTTGTCACTGGTCCATTCTGTCGGCTGTCGGCCATGCCCTAGGATTCCCGACAGAGCACATGGACGATTACCTCGCGCACCGCGACGAATGGCACGGACACCTCGCCAACGTCACCGGCTGTCGGTATGAGTCGCGGATTAAGCGGGTGCTCTTGTCGCTACTCAACGGCGGCACGCTGTCTAGTTCTCCGATGACCGAGAATGCCAAGGCCCTTGGCGTCTTTGGGATGCAACGTCTCTCGGCAGACGAACGGACGCAATGCCTCTACCGGGAAGTTCGGCACGGATTAAAGGCACTCCTTAAAGCTTGCCAGCGGGCGACCGTCAACGGCGAACGTCTCCCGGTCAATGCACTTGGGCTGACATTGGAACCGGCAGAAGGTTCTAGAAAATCCGTTGAGAAATCTGCGCGGCCTTCATTCCAGCAAGAGTGCGCGCATGTGCTAGTAGGCATTGAGCAGGTAGCAATTCGCGCGATGGCCGAGAAGGTGACCGGACTCCAGGCGCTCTGTTACGATGGCTGGATTTCTCCACCGCAAGACACGCGGCCTCTCGAAGACCACGCCCGCGACGTGACGACAAGGGTTCTTGGATACCCTGTTTCCGTCTCGCTCACGGTCGAACCGTTCAGCACTCTTGTTCCGGACCCGGACCTAGACGCGGCTGATTTCTAAGACACTCAACCTCTACACGATGGCGACTCCGAATAGCGACAACGGCGCGATTCCCCCGACTCAGTTCGCTCGATACGATGAGTGGCGCGACTCTCTCACTCCGGCCCAACTGGCCCGCGCTGAGTACGTCTGTGAACGACTCGGCGGTTGGTCCTTGAAAGACTTATGGTGGGATTCGTATTCGTGGAGCACTCGCAGCAAAGCGGAAGGGTAACCAAAGCACCACGTAGGACAATCGAAGCACTCCCCTCGAAGGCCGTCGCTCATCACTTGGCGCGGCCTTTTCTCATTCTCTCAACTCACAATGGCAGAAGATTTCTCCTCACTCGCGGCGAACGATCCGGAAGACCTTTCCGACATTCCGTTGTCCGCATATGGCCGCGACCCTGGCCCACCGGGTTCCGCAGCTGTAGACCCGACTACCCCCGGCCCTGGCCCTAGGCCACAGCCGAAGCCTGTACAGTCGTTCTGGGACCGTCTCCTTCACGGCTATAACGCCGAAGGCTCGCGCACAGATGAAGCGGTGAAAGGTGCCGCACGCGGCGCCATCAATGCCGTGACTGAAGGGCTGACGACAATTGGCGAGGCCGCAACCTTCGTCGATAGAAAGACCGGGCTAGGCGAAGCGCTCGACCCCGGCTTCAACTCTGAGTACGATGCGCGCGGCGGAAGGGCGCTTACTCAGGATGTTCTAGCGCCTGTGACGAACACCGAGACGAAGTATCTCGGCAAGATGTCAGACGATCCGCTCGCGTCGTTCACAGAGTCGGCCTCACAGTTCCTTACGGGATGGGCTCTCACGTCGCCCATGAAGGCGATTGCAGGCGGCAAGCTCGCGGCTTCCCTCGCTCGCGGGGCTGTCGTGGATGCGACCATGTTCGATCCCGCACAGGCTCAGTTAGCAGAACTCGCCGCGAGAGCACCGATCCCGATTGCGAAGCAGCTAGGAGAACTTCTCAGCGTCAAAGGCGACGATGGCGCAGTAGTCTCGAGACTCAAGCGCGCGGCGGCTGGCATCGTTCCAGCGGCAACCATTGAAGGCATCGTCGCGGCTTCTCGCGTCGTTCGTGCGGGCCGTGCCATCACAGGCGGTACGTCAGCCGTCGCGGAGCACGTTGGCGAATCCGTGAAGACGCTGGATAAGGACAAGGCGTTCAGTTCGCTCTACGATGTGCTTCAGAAGAATGCACAGACGGTCAATGATGTTGCCAACGGCGAGCACGTCGTCAAAGGTCAGCCCTTCGGGACTGCCGCGACGGCTGACGGCTACGCGATTGTTCCCAAGGAAGACGCGGGCGCGCTCACCATTGAGAAGACGCCTGACTCTCCTATCTTCGCGGACCACGTTGAAGCGAGCCAGCAGGCGGAGTCGATCAATAGCGCACTCAATGCGCGACAGACCGCAGGCCAGTTGGACGACGCACAGGTAACGAAGACGACAGGCGCGCTAGACACGTTCCTTCAGTCGCGCGACCCACAGGCGTTGAACACGCTGGCTGACGATGGCCCGTCTATCTCCTACCAGACCAAGCCGGATGACGCGGTAGCGATTGCTCGGCAGTTGTCCGACAAGTTCGCTACGTCCGTCCGTCAGGCTGTCGAGTCGAAAGGCGAGGTCCATGTAGCCGACAGCATGAATATGGCGCTGAGCGGGCTTGGAGACGTGCCGCGCAACATTGCACACGACGTACTGACGAGCGGCTTAGGTCAACTCGAAGGACAGTCAGCCTGGAAGCTCGCCAGTGATTACGTGATGAAGTCTTACGCCAACGACATTAACCGACTGACGGAAGCCGTCTCCGCACGGCCTCACGACCCGGTAGCAGTTGGCGAGCTTCGCACAGCAACACAGAACTATTTCGACCTCCAAGACAAGTTCCTAGCGGCCAACAGTGACGCGGCACGCGGGCTTCGTCTTGGACAAGAGCGCGCCTCGCTTAACGGCGCAGACGTTCGCTTTGCCGGGGAGGGTGAGCCCGTTCGGGTTTCCTCTGACAATGGCACGGCCCCAATTCCGGGGAACACGTCAGCCATGCGGAAGCAGATTGAAGACGCCTCGCCCGATCAACTCGCGGCGCTTGGACGCATCTTCCGCATGAGTGGCGGTGAGCCTCGCAACGCGGACGCCATCCTTCAGGGCGCCAAAGTCATTCTCGACGGACGGCCCATGAGGAAGGCACTCGAAGTCTTCACCAACGGCCTACTGTCTGGCGTGAAGACCGCTGAGACGGTTGCGCTGTCAGGTCATATCTTGACGGCCTTCGAGCCTGCCGTCCGCATGGTAGCCGGAGCGGGAACGCTGAACGGCGCTCTTATTCGAGAAGGCGCAGACCAACTGGCCGGAGCCTTCCGCTATGCCGGCGAGAATCTGAAGGTTGCTAAGCAGGCATTGCTTGACGGTCGATCAATTCTGGACCCGGCGCCGCAGACTATCGCCATCGGAGGCGTAACCGGGAAAGTCATTCGCTCGCCCGGTAACCTCATCGGCGCAATCCACGAATTGACGAAGGTTACGAACTACCGCAGTTGGGTCTATGCACGTTCGCTTCGTGAAGGCCGGGCCTCTGGCCTCAGTGGAGCAGCGTTGGCGAGCTACGTTGACGACAACGTGCGCGCGTCGTTTGGCCCCGGTGGAGTCGCCATCGTCCCCGATGCGCTCAAGTACGGGCAACAGACAACGCTTTCGACGCCATTGCAGTACGGCCTTGGCAAGAACCTTCAACAGTTCACGCACAACGCCTTAGCCGCGAAGTTCGTCGCGCCGTTCGTAAAGACCTCGACGAACATCCTACGCTATGCGTGGCAGTCCGCCCCCGGTCTGAATCTCCTCAACAAACAGTGGAGACAGATCATTCAACAGGGCGGCGAGGAAGCGGCAATCCTTCATGCCCGAAGTGCGTTGGCGACAGCCTTCGCGCTGTACGGTACGCTCAAAGCAACCAAAGGCGACATCACCGGGCGCGGTCCTAGTGACCCTGCCCTTCGTCAGATGTGGCTCAAGGATCATCAAGAATACAGCATCCTTGTAGGCGACAAATGGGTGAGTTACCGACGCCTCGAACCGCTATCCCTTCCGCTTGGCCTCATTGCGGATGGACATACGATCTATCAGGAGCTCGGCGGGACGCACACGGACGCGGAGCAGGCGTTGTACGGAACCGTTGCGGCGCTCACGTCGAACCTGTCGAGCAAGACCTACATGAAGGGCATCACAGACTTTGGCGCGGCTTGGAGTAGCGACGATCCGAACACGGTTCGCCGGTACATTGACAACCTGTTGTCTGGCGTCACGGTCCCACAAGGCGTGGCACAGTTCAACGATGATCCATACTTCCGCGAAGTCCGTGACCTTCACGATGCGATTCTCAACCGCATTCCCGGCTACTCGAATACGCTAGACCCGCGTTACAACTTCGCGGGCGAGCCTACTCTGAAGACACCGATGCCGGCAGAGCGGAACCTGTCCGCCATCACTGTGCAGGATAAGCAGTACACGCCGGTTGAACGGGCAATGCTTCAGATGCAAGAGAAGCTTGTGCCCTTCCCTCAGAAGAAGGACGGCATTGACCTGACCGACCGTACCGCGTTCGACAACGGGACAGGCCATTCACCGTATTACCGGATGATGGAGTTACTTCGCTCGCCGGAACATGGCCCCTCACTGAGAGACGACCTGACGAAGCTAGTCGAGTCTCCCGCGTGGGAAGATATGTCAGCCGGCGCCGATGGTTTTCCAGGCGGGAAGCGCATGGTCAAAGCCATGATGATTAAGCAGCGACACGAACAGCGCGCCTTTCAACAGGTCGAGCGCGAGTATCCAAAGCTGAAGCAATCAATCCGAGAGGCCATCCGCGAGAAGCAGGCGGCACTTCGGTACGGTCAGCAAGGCGTCAACGATGTTCAGGCGCAGTTTGGTAGCGCACAGCATACGGCGAACGCGTTGCAGGCGGTTACGGATTTGTTTACCGGCGGCGGTAGCTCGGAGAAGAAGCCGGAATGAGTGACGTTGAGGAAAGCGTGAAGGAGATTGGAGACGATCCCTTCGCCCCCACTCCGCGCACCGATGGCATTCCGATTACCCCGGAAACGATGTGGCAGCGTGAGGCCGTAGATATTGGCCTATGCGGTGATCCCATAGTAGGCCGTTGGCCGACCTATGCCGATTTCACGCTGTCACTCTCTCCCGACCAATGGAAGCGGCTTGGCTTCGTCGCTCGACGCGGCGGCATCGGCCCGCACTCCGTTTGGTGGAACTACTTCGCGGCGCCCGGTGCCAAGTACGACAAGGCGGAAGCGTTGGCCGTAGACGGGGAGATTCTAGTTCAGTAGTTGAGTTTGTGGTATCATCGGGAGTTCCGTTTCGTGTCTGCCATGGCCAGCCATACCATGCGTGAGAGGCGGGACTCCCGGTGGTGCCTACTCCACTCAACGGCCCCGCGTCCTGGGGCTCAGACTCCTAATGGTCCAGTCTTCAATGCCGACTCTAGCCGATGCTGTGCGCTCCCCTTTTTGGTGGCTGTCAGCCGTCGTCTTAGCCGTTGCCGTCAACATCCTGTCCGCATACGCGAAACCGGCCATTGATAGGACGTTGGGCCGCTGGTCAAGCACGCGCAGACAAAAGAACGCACGGATTGACATGGAGTATCAGCAACGTGTTGCGCGATTGATCGAAATGGGCGCGCAAGGCATAACACTTGAGGCAATTGTCGCGGCAGACCTTCGAATGCGCGCCGTAACTTGCGTGGTAGGCGCAACGGTTGGTTTTGTTGGCGCCTATGGAGTCCTGAACCCGGTCGTCAATACGCCAGTGCCCCTCATCGTAATTGGAGCCCTGATGGCCCTTGGATCAACAATTCTCTTGATCGCCGCGAAGTCGGGTTACGAACGTGCGGACAGAACGTTTGACGACATCCAAGAAGCCAGACGACGAATGCACTCCGCATCATAGCTAAGGCAAGTTGCCAAATTTTTCTTAAAGATTTCCTCACGCTTCAACGTATGTCGGGCCGTGCGCCAGTTCCCCCATAGGGGTCACTCGCTTTGAAACGTCGGCCAATCCCTCCACGCACGCCCTGAACGCATAGATAGACACACGCTCTGCCGCACCATTCAACGGCCTCCTAGCCAACCGCTACGGGGCCTTTCTCATGCCTACGAAGGAGATTCCCTCATTGCAGTTTGCGGAACACCTTGCCGCACGCCTTGAACAATGGCGACGGGAAGCTAAAGAGTTGAGCGAACGCTATTCCCAACCGGCGCTTGCCTCACTCACCCTCACGCACGTTGACGAAATCGAGCACGACCTAGCCACGTTGGCCGACGAACCGCTGTCGCTCAAGGATGCCGCTGCGGTCTCTGGCTATAGCGCAGATCATCTAGGCCGGCTTGTCAAAGCTGGAACGCTGGAGAACGTTGGCACGGTTGCACGTCCGAAGGTCAGGCGCGGTGATTTACCGACGAAGTGCCGCAAGGAAGACTTGCGAGAATCCGAAACAAGGCTTAGTCTCGGCTCAACGCGAATGCAGATCGCGCGGGCTGTCGTCACCGCCAAGTAGGAGGCGCGCAGATGACACGCTCACGAAAGCTGAAGCGGAAGGTTGAGAGCTACACGACAGGCACGAAAGGACTGAACCGGGTTCGCCTGTATGCTCAGCCACGCGACGGCAAGCTGTATCTGGAGTACAAGGACGAAGGGAACGCGAAGCGGCGGCTGGCACTCGATACCGCTGACTTCACGGAAGGCAAGGTGAAGGCGAACGAACTCGCTACGGCCTTGCTGAAGCACGAAGGGCCACGCTCAGATGAGTTGAGCCTGAAGGCGCTGTTTGACAACTACGAACGTGAGGTCACGCCTACTAAGAGCCAGAGCACGCAGGCTCACGATAGGCGAGCGCGGAAACTGTTTGAATCGTGTTGGGGCGGAAGTGCGAAGGTGAAGAATCTCGACCGACGCGATTGGGACCGCTTCATTGCTCAGCGTCGAAGCGGCGCGCTTCGTCCAGGTGGACGCTCAGGCAAGACGAAGGAGAAGCGGGAAGCAGGCGTACGAAATCGGATGATTGAGTTGGACCTGAAGTTTCTGATTGCCGTCTGTCATTGGGCTGAGACGGTGCGTGTAAAGGGTCATCCGATGCTAGAGCGCAACCCGTTCCGGGGCTTTCCAATTCCCGTTGAGGCCAACCCGAACAGGCCGATTACGACCGACGCGGAGTTCCAACGTCTGACGGAAGCCGCGACCAAGTTGGGCCCGGACGTGTCGCTGTACCTGTTGCTGACGCATGAGACCGGACACCGATGCACGGCAGTTGGGCGGCTCCGGTGGAGCGACGTTCAGCTAGACAAGGGACTCGTCACATGGCGCGCGGAACATGACAAGATGGGAGTAGAGCACACCGTACCACTCTCAGAGCGTGCGCTAGAGGCTCTGAAGGCCGCTAGGAAGCAGGCCGCAAGGATAGGCGACGGATGGGTATTCCCTTCGCCGTCGAACCCTGACCAGCCAATCAGACGCGATCTATTGCGGGATTGGTGGCAGAAGCTGGAAGGAGCGGCAAAGCTGGAGCGCGTGAAGGGTCGCGGCTGGCACAGTCTACGACGGAAGTTCGCCACGGACCTGAAGCACGACACGCCATTAGCTGACTTGTGCTCGCTCGGCGGATGGAAGGATCACAACACCGTCCTGAAGTGCTACATGCGGCCCGATGAAGTGACGATGCGAGGCGCACTCGCAAGACGTTCCGAAAGGCGCGCTGCGGGCGAATAGGCCCGATTGCTCGACCAACGGACAGCACGAACGGACAGCAGGCTCCAAGATCACAAAAGGAAAACCCGCCCAAGGCCGTAGCCTCAAGCGGGCGAATGACTTCCAAAGTGGGCCCGGGAGGAGTTGAACCTCCGACCTCACGCTTATCAGGCGTGCGCTCTAACCACCTGAGCTACGAGCCCTTACGGGCAGTGTATCGAGCCTGAAAAGCTAACCGGCGCGGAGGGCCAAATCAACTTTCGGACGTTGGTTCGCGTCGATTCGCGCTCGTTCGCGCCATCCGCGATTCCATTCTGTTCCAAACGCGCCGCCCGCGAACAACCACCGCTCGGGACATCCCAACAATTGATGTACACGAATGCCGCGGATGCTCGCGAATCGAACCACCGGCGATCGAGGTCTGAGCGCCTGAACCAATAAGCTTCGGAAGCCGCGGCGCTAGCTGCAGCGTGCCAATCGTGAACCGTCCCGAGGCAGCCACGTCCCACGTCCCACGTCCCACGTCCAGCCAACTAGCGCAGCCACTCCATCGCATCGAATGCATGCGAGATCTGTAATGCCACGGCATGCCCGCCCGTGCCCCGGTACCCGGTGCCCGCCCCCACCCACCAGCGATCGCCGCGCAACGACAGCTTGACCAGCGTCGATGCGCCGAGCCGGTATCCGGCGCCGACCTCGCCGTCGGCGAAATCCGTCAAGCGGGCGATCCAGGCGGTCGTCGTCGGCCGAATGAATGGATACTTGTTGCG
>Ga0134126_10006527_pt1 | contig 14613 bp, 11 predicted proteins | sample KB31752_FD_96881 | JGI IMG/M metagenome (GOLD analysis project Ga0134126, IMG submission 96881) | Terrestrial soil microbial communities with excess Nitrogen fertilizer from Kellogg Biological Station, Michigan, USA - KB3-175-2 | ecosystem: Environmental > Terrestrial > Soil > Unclassified ... | reverse complement strand
CTCAAGCTCTACCAGCAGGAACGCGCTCACCTGGCGAAGGTGTGCGCGGACGCGATCCGCGTGGGCATCGAAGCCCGGCAGGTCAAGCTGGCCGAGCAGCAGGGCGCGATGGTCGCTAGCGCGGTGCGGGCTATCCTCGCCGACCTGAAACTCACCGCGGCGCAGCAGGCACTCGTGAGCACGATCGTGCCGCAGCACCTGCGGGCGCTCGCTGCGCTCACCAACTGAAACTGGGGGCGGTGTGACCGCCACCCTGGACTGGGCCGAATACGCCGCCCGCGAATTCGAACGCGAAGCACCACGCCCACGCCACCGCTTCTACGACGACCCCGTAGGTTTCGCCGACACCTGCATCCGCTGGCCCCAAGGCGCAGGACTGACCGCCTACCAGCGCGACGTGCTCGCCGCCTTGCCGGCGAAACGTAAGGTCTCCGTCCGCGGACCTCACGGTCTCGGCAAAACCACCACCGCCGCAGTCACCGTCCTATGGTTCGCCCTCACCCGCGAACTCTCCGGCCGCGACTGGAAAATCCCCACCACCGCCGGCGCGTGGCGACAACTCGAGTTCTACCTATGGCCCGAGATCAAAAAATGGGCGCGGTTGCTGAACTGGGACGCTCTCGGCTGCGAACCACTCTCGGAACGCACCGAACTGCTCACCCTGAACATCAAACTCGCCCACGGCCACGCGTTCGCCGCCGCATCCGACAACCCGGCGCTGATCGAAGGCGCCCACGGCGACAGCATCCTGTACGTCTTCGACGAATCCAAGGCGATCATCCCGGCGACGTTCGACGCCGCTGAGGGCGCGTTCTCCGGCGCCGACATGACCGGCGACCTCGAAGCGTACGCACTGGCCATGTCCACCCCCGGGGAACCCAACGGCCGGTTCTACGAGATCCACTCGCGCAAACCGGGCCTGGAGGACTGGTGGGCGCGGCACGTCACCGTCGATGAGGCGATCGCCGCCGGGCGCATCAGCAAATCCTGGGTCGAACAACGGCGCCTTCAATGGGGCGCAGACAGCGCGCTGTTCGCCAACCGGGTGCTCGGCGAGTTCCACTCCAGCGACGAAGACGGCGTGATCCCGCTCGCCTGGGTGGAAGCCGCTAACGAACGGTGGCTCGCCTGGGAAGCCGCGTGCCGACCTGCCACCGAGGGCCGGCGCACGGTCGGCGTGGATGTAGCGCGCTCCGGCGCAGACAAGACCGTCATGGCGATCCGCGACGGGGCCGTGGTCTCCGAACTGCGGCACACCGCACGCGAGGACACGATGCAGACCACGGGCCGGGTCCTGGGCATCGTCAGCGCATCGCCGGGCCGGCGCCCGATCGTTGACGTCATCGGCATCGGCGCGGGCGTCGTGGACCGGCTCCGCGAACAGAAGATCGTCGTGGATGCCTTCAACGCATCCGAGGGCACCGACCGGCGGGACCGCTCCGGCGAGATGGGTTTCACCAACGTGCGCAGCGCGGCCTGGTGGAACCTGCGCGAACTTCTCGATCCCGCCTACGGCTCCGACCTCGCGCTACCGCCAAACGACCGGCTGATCGGAGATTTGACCGCCCCGCACTGGCGGGTGATGTCCGGAGGCCGTATCCAGGTGGAGTCCAAGGACGAGATCCGCAAGAGGCTCGGACGTTCCACCGACGACGGAGACGCCGTGGTGCAGGCCGCGTGGGATGGCGAGGACGCGGGCGCGCAGGCGTGGATCGACTGGGCTCGGCGCAAAGCCGAAGCGAACGGCGGCGCGGCGCTGCTACGCCAACAAGCCGCCGCGCCCGCAGGCGGCGAGGAAACCACGTCCGACACGCCACCGCCCGACCCGGACGAGGCACGGCGGGCAGCCCGCACCCGAGCACTCCGCGCAGGCCAATACCGCACCCGGTGAGGGGGACGCCCCGTGCCCGTGCGCGACCGCATCGCAGACGGCCTCAACCGCCTCGCCAAGCGCTTCGGCACCGCCGTTCCCGAATCCTTCACCGAAGGCGAAACCGCCTCCGGCATGACCCCCTCCACGCCGTTCGGCCCCGGCACCCCACTACGCCCCTACGACGGTTATCAGCGCGTCCCGCGCTCCCACGAGTTCGTCCCCCAATACAACGTCTCCGCGCGCCCCCGCTCCCACGAACGCATCGCGTTCTCCACGCTGCGCGGACTGATCGAGTCCTACGACTTCGCCCAGATCTGCATCTGGCACCGCATCGACTCCATCCGCTCCCTCGACCGCTCGCTCGTCGCTGCCGACGGCTACTCCGGCGACGTCACCGACGCCGTCGCGCTCGGCGAGCAGATCCTGCGCAAACCCGACCGGGAAACCCCCTGGGACGCGTGGCTCGCCGAATACCTCTACGACGTGCTCGCCTACGACGCCGCCGCCCTCTACCGGATGCGCGACCGGCTCGGGCGCCCAGTCGGGCTGCAGGTCGTCGACGGCACCACCCTCGTTCCGCTGCTGGACGACTGGGGTAACACCCCGCAGGGCGACGCCGAAGCCTACGTCCAATACATCAACGGCCTGCCGTGGAACTGGCTGCGCACCAGCGACCTGATCTACCGGCCGTTCCGCAAGCGCTCCAGCGGCCCCTACGGGCAGGCGCCGCTCGAAACCCTGCTGATCAACGCCAACACGGACCTGCGGTTCCAGGCGTATTTCCTGCAGCGTTTCACCGAGGGCAACGTCCCGCGGGCGTTCGCCTCCGCACCCGAGTCCTGGACTCCGGGCCAGATCGAGGAGTTCCAGCAGGCCTGGGACGCCCTCATGCGCGGCGACCAGGAGATCCTCTCCCAGATCAAGTGGATCCCCGGCAGCGGCAGCATCGCGTGGAGCGACGAGAAGGACTTCTCCGACGTCTTCTCGCTGTTCATGATGCGCAAGACCGCCGCCGGCTACCACGTCGTCCCGGCGGACCTCGGGTTCACCGAGACCGTCAACAAGAGCGCGGGCGAAACCCAGTCGGATGTGCAGCACCGGCTCGGGGACACGCCGCTGGCGAAGCACGTGGACGGGATCATTACCCGGTTCCTGCAGGACGACTGCGGGCTGCCGATCCAGCACAAGTTCGATTTGGGTGAGGAGCAGGACGACCGGCTGGCGACCGCGCAGGCGGACTGGATCTACTTCCGGATGGCCGCGGTGGGCCCCAGCGAGATCCGGGAGATGCGTTACGGGCTCACGGAGCCCGAGGGCCGGCCGGTGCCGCGCGGGTACTTCACCGAGCGCGCCGGACCCATCCCCCTCTCGGCACTGGAGGCGGTCTCGGGTCCCGTGGACCAGCTCACCGGTGCCCCGGACCCCGGCGCGCCGCTCTCGCACATGGTGTTCGACCAGGTCGAGGGTGTGCTGCCGAACCCGCCGCTGGCCGACGAGCCGCTCGCGGAGCAGCTGTACGGGCCGGGCGCGGTGCCGGTGGCGCCGCCGCCGCAGCAGGTCGCGAAGGGGATCACTGCGGGGATCGCCGCGGCGACGGGCTTGACCAGTTACGACCTGGTCGGCCACGACGCCAGCGACGACGGTGACGGCGACGAGGATGATCCGCCCGCAGGCAACGGGCTGCTAGTCAAAGCCGAACTCGACGCATTCCGGGTGTTCCGCGCGCGCCGCCGCAAGGCCGGGATCTGGCGCGACTTCCAGTTCCGCACCGTGGACCCCGTGCGCGGCCACCGGCTCAACGACGCCGGACGGCTCACCGTCCGCAAGGACGCCGGGCAGGTCTCCGTCGCCGGGCTCGCCGTCCTCGCGCAGGGCACCGGCCGCGTCCTGATGCTGCAGCGCGCCCTCGACGAGAACGACCCGGCCTCAGGCTGCTGGGAGTTCCCCGGCGGCCACCTGGAGGGCGACGAAAGCCCGCTGCAGGCCGCCTGGCGCGAATGGGCAGAGGAAACCACGCGCATCCCGCCGCCCGGCCAGCACACCGGCACCTGGACGAGTCCAGACGGCGTATACCAGGGCCTGGTGTGGACTGTGCCCTCCGAGGACTGCGTCCCGGTCGGCGACGGGCGCGGCCCGATCGCTAACCCCGACGACCCCGACGGGGACGTGGTCGAGGCGATCGCCTGGTGGGACCCCGAGCAGCTGCCCGGCAACCCCGCGGTACGCCCGGAACTGCTCGCGTGCATCAGCGACGTACTCGCCGCGCTCGGATCCGCGGGCAGCGAACCCGAGCCGCCCGTGGCGAAGTCCGCGACGCTCACCAAGGCGCAGGCCCGCTACTGCGACCCCAGCGACCAGCCCGGCCGCCACTGCGGCAACTGCTCCATGTTCCGCGCCCCAGGCCTGTGCACCCTCGTCAAGGGCCTCATCGACCCAGGCGCCGTCTGCGACCACTGGGACCCGGCGAAGGTCACGAAAGCAGCCGACAACCCAAAAGACCAGGCCCCTGACCAGGGGCCGCCCCCCGTCACCCAGTGGCCCGGATGGCAATACGACCTCGCCGCCGTCGCCTACTGGGCCACCCGCCTCGCCGACGCCACCGAACAGGCCGTCGACGCCGAGACGCTCGCCCGCGAATTCCTCGCCACCAACCCCGCTAGCGACGCGCCCACCAAGACGCAGCGCGTCGCCGAACTGGCCGACCTCGCCCAAGTGTTCATCGACGCCCGCCGCGAAGGTCTCGTCAACGACCTGCAGACCGCGCTCACGCAGATCGTGACCGGGGTGTATTGGGACGGGGGCGCCATCGGCGCGGCCAGCGCCCGCGGCGTCCTGGACGCGATCGAAGCCGGCGAACCCCTGCACGAAGCCGAAGCCGCCGTCGAGGACTGGGCCATCGGCGATCGTGAGGCCGCGCAGCTGCTGCTCGGTGACCTCGCCGACGGCTCCGGGCTGCGCGCCCTGCTGGACGAGGCCGGGATCACGATCCGGTCCGTCGCCGACAGTCGCCTCGACGAACTCGGCCGGATCCTCGTGCAGGGCGTGGAACGCGGCGACAGCAGCGACACGCTCGCCCGCGCGATCCGCGACGTGCTCTCGAACCCGGCGCGGGCCCGCATGGTCGCGTCCACGGAACTGTGCAGGGCCGTCAGTGCCGCGAGCGTCGCCAGCTACCAGCAACGCGGCGTCACCCGGGGCAGCTGGTCGGACGCCTACGACGACAGGGTCTGCGTGCTGTGCGAAGCGAACGCGGCCGAAGGCCCGCACGACCTCGGCGTCCCGTTCGTGTCCGGAGCGCTGTATCCACCCCAGCATCCCATGTGCGTGATTGGGTCAACCCGCATCGATGCTCCAACGCTTTTGGGCGTTGTGGCCGCTGATGTATCTGATGGGCTGCCCCTTGACCCAGCCTCGCTCGGGGTAGGTCTTGGGCGCGATGCGAGTGCTTCGACCGCACCCGCAGTGACACTCGCCGAACGGGATTTCGGCAGGGGCAACATCCGGGCGGTCATTGATCGGGAGTACGTCGGGGATGTCGTCACGATCCGCACTGCCCTCGGCTACGAACTCACCGCTACCCCGAATCACCCGGTAGCAACGTCCCGCGGATGGGTTCCGATCTCGGAACTCACAGTGTTCGACTACGCACTGAGCCGCGTCGGGACCGAGCGGCCAGCGTCGCACATCGACCCAGACGTAGATGACATCCCACCCCGCATCGAGGATGTAGCGCAGTCGCTCCCCGTGGCGTTTGGCCCGATGCCAACTGCCCCCGAGGACTTCCACGGCGACGGTGCCGGTAGCCAGGTCCACGTTGTACTTGCCGATCGCCTTCTGATGGACGACGCTCAGCCCTCGGCTCCGCAGATCGTCGGCCAGGGCGAGCTCGGCAGGCGAGACGTTCACCGTGGTACGCCCCTCGATCGACGCGGCGCGCTCGATCAGGGATTCCTCTGTACGCCTGGAACCGCGCGCCGCGTCGTGGGAAGCCGAAGCGATACGGCGCCGCTCCTCGGGACTGGTGTTGGCCATCCGCTGATACATGGCGGCGCTGCGCCCGCGGGGTTCGACACCGGCTTTCCGGAGCCTCATCCTGATCGCGGATCGGGATATGCCGAAGGCAGCAGCGAGCGCCTTTTCGCTCTCTCCGGCAAGGTATCTGGAAACGATCGCAACGGAATCGACGGCGACTCTCTCCGGCCTCGGGGCCTCCGATTTGCTACGCATGCGGACCCCAGCTCGCGTGAGACGGTCACGAATCGTCTCTCCGCTGACGCCGAGGGTTTCTGCGATCGCGTTGTGGCTCTCGCCTGCGGCATAGCGCCTGATCAGATCGTCCACGTCGAGTGGCAAGCGTTTAGTGGGCATGTCTACAACCTTGAAACGATAGACGGCTGGTATATGGCCAATTCTATCGTCACTCATAACTGTAGGTGCGCTCTCCTGCCCGATATACCAGATGCTTCCTAGGCATGGTTGGACGCGTTTCGGGAGCCAGCCGGTTCACCGAATTGGGGGCGAGTGATGCCCGAGCAGCGGTTCCTGCTGACCATCGGCTACCAGGCCGGCCCGGACCCGCGTATTCAACGCGGCGCGGACGGCTACCGCGACTACTTCACGGCGGAAGAACTCGAGAAAGCCGCCTGGTCGCTGCTGCGCTCCGGGTCGCCCATGTGCGGGCTGTTCCACATGGACGGCACCGAGGGCGCGGCGGAAATCGTCGAGTCGATGATCTGGCGCGCCGACCCGTGGCTGATCAAAGCGGTCGACGGCACGGAAGTCGTGGTCAAGCAGGGCGACTGGCTGGCCGGGCTGCTCCTCGACCTGCCCGCATGGGACCTGTACAAGACCGGCCGCATCGGCGGGGTCTCTCCCCAGGGCGCCGCGAAACGCCGACGCCGCCCCGCCGCCCGGCCCGCGCTCGCGAAGGAGTTCGTCATGGCCAAGTCCATCGCGCCCGACAGCGATGACGATGAGGAGATGACCGAGCTCTACGACGCACTGGTGCCGCGCTTGGACCTGGTCGGCAAGGGTGCGAACGGCATGCCGTTCCTGATCGCCAAGTCGGCCGACGGCGCGCCGTCGGGACTCTTCGATGCCGACTACGTGCGCGGCCTGATTGCGAAGTCCGAGCCCACACCCCCGCAGGAGGCGGTCACCTTGTCCGGCAGTCCGGCCGCGATCGCGGCACTCATCCACGGCGCGCCGGTCCGCAAGGCCGAGCCGGGCACGTACGAAGCCCTGATCAAGGCCAAGTACAACGCCGACGACCTCAAGCGGATGGCTGGCAACGGCCAGGCGATGAAGGACGAGTCCTACCCCATCGCCGACAAGGAAGACCTCGACCGTGCGATCCGGGCGGTCGGCCGCGGCGGCGCAAGTCATGACGCGATCAGGCGGCACATCATTTCCCGCGCCAAGTCCCTCGGCGCGTCCAGCGAGATCCCCGACAACTGGGGCGCCGACGGCTCCCTGAAGAAGGAGGCCGACATGGCGGTCGTCACCGGTGAGACCGACGACGGGGTCGACGGCATGGACCCCACCGTCGTGCTCGCCGAACCCGAGCAGGATCAGCCCGGCGACCCGATGGAGCCCGGCTCACCCGCCTGGGAAGCGGTCGACGCCGCCACCGCCCGCAAGTGGACCGCGATCCTCGTACGCGCCAAGAACGCCCTCGGTGTCATGGCCGACCGGGAACTGCTCGAAGCCGCCACCGCCGACCCCGACGACGCCGAATCCGCGTGGGACCTGCAGGACGCGCAGTGCGCCATCGACTACGTCATCGACACCCTCGCCGGGTTCGCCGTCGGTGAGCAGGCCGAAGCCGACCTCGGCGGCGAGGCCATGGACGCGGTCGGCAAGGCCCTGGGCGGGTTCGACACCGCGGCGCTGGACACGATCGAGTCCCTGACCCTGGTGCGCAAGTCCGGCCGCGCACTATCCGCCGCCAACGAGGCCGCGATCCGCGAAGCCGTCAACTCCCTGCAAAAGGTCCTCGCATCGCTGCCCGCGCCGACCCCCGACGGCGAGATCGCCAAGACAGCCAACGAGGAGAGCGACATGCCGCAGCCGGCCACCAGCGACACGACCATCTAGGCCAGCGGGCGCGCGCCCGCGCTCGGCGACCAGCAGCCCGCCCCCACGCCCCCGGCCGGGACCGCGGTGGGCGAGGTGGAGAAGGCCAAGGGCGACCCGCAGCTCGTCGTCTACGACGAGAAGGGGCGACTGCTCGGCATCGTCGACCCCGGCGATCTGACCCCCGTCGCCAACAGCGCCGCACCCGACGACGCCGACGAACCAGGCGCCACCGACGAAACCCCCGCGGCCGACACGCCGCCCACAGACCTGACCCCGGCCCCTGCGGCCGAGGTCGGCACCCCCGCCGACGCCGTCACCGCAGACGACGACGCGGCCATGACCAAAACCACCCACGACACTCTGGGCGAAAGCACGAGCGAAGGGCTGCTCAAAGCAGCGCTGCAGGACTTCGGCGCACAGCAGGCGCAAGTCCTCAAGGCAGCGCTGGAGGAGCTGGACCAGCGGCGTGAAGCACAGATCGAGAAGCTGACCAAGAGCACCGACGAGCAGATCGACGTGCTGCTCAAGCAGACCGGCGAGCTACAGGACACGATCTCCAAGCAGGCCGCGCAGATCACGGCCCTGGAGAGCGCCCCCGCCGTCCGTGAAGTCGTCCGCAACGGGCAGACGCCCCCGGAGCACCTGCTGCGCGGCCAGCAGCACGGCGCCCCGGTCGTGGACGTCGCCAAGGCCCGAGAGCGGCGCGCGCAGCTTTACGGCTCGCATGATGCCCGCGAGCAGAAGGCCATCGCCGACGGCATGCAGGCCGACGCAGTAGCGGTACTCGCCGCCATCCGCGCGGGCCGGTAGCACCGCCCCGCAACCCACCGCTTCCCCCAACCCCCGAGCGCCTGGCGCCGGGGGTTTTCGCATGCCCAGAAAGAGGCAGCAGTGAGCACCCAGACCATCACCGAGGAGACGCTGGCCGCCATCAGCAAGGCGCAGACCACGGGCATCCTCGAATCCAGCGGCGTCTACAGCTACGACCTGTCGCCGCTGGTCAACCTGATCCCGGTCGTCACGCCCATGATCGACGTGGTGCCCGGCGTGCAGTCCCCCGACGGCAACCCGTTCGCCGTCTGGCGCGCAATCATGAACCTGACGAACTCGCAGCCGGACCCGGCCGCCGGGTTCGACTACGCCGGCGCCGAGGTCGTCTTCCAGGAGCAGGACTTCCAGTCCCGGTACATGCCGATGGCGCTGGCCGGCCTGGTCACCCAGGACGCCTACGACCTCGCGAAGGGCTACGGCGACCCGTACTCGATCATGACGTTCAACGTCCTGAACCAGTGCCTGATCGCCCACGACCGCAAGCTCGTCGGCGCCCAGTCCTTCGCCCTCGCCCGGCCCGCCGCCCCGACCCCGACCCAGTCCGACACCGGCGGCACCATCGCCGCGTCGACCACCGTGTACGTCGGCGTCGCCGCACGCACCGGATCCGGCTACTACTACGGGTCCGGCAACAGCCGCGGCAACTCCGCGTCGGTGACCACCTCCACCGTCGCCGCGGCCACCCACTCGGTCACCGCGACCGTCGGCGCCGTGCGCGGCGCGGTCTGCTACGACTGGTTCCAGTCCGCAGACGGCACCACCTGGTACTACTACACGACCACCACGGTCAACAGCGTCACGATGACCAAGACCATCGCCGCCAACCAGGCGCTGCCGGCCAGCACCACCGTCCCCGACCTGTCCACCACGTGGAAGGGCACCGCCAACAGCGTGCCCACCATCAACACCGCCGCCGACAACGGCTCCGCGAACGCCAACGACTACGACGGGTTCCTCGCCTCCCTCTCCGGCGACTACAACGGCACCGGCCAGTGGGTGCAGCCCGGCACCGGCACCGCGAACCCCTCGATCGTCAACAGCCTCAACGGCGCCGCCCTGACCCTGTCCGGCGGCTCCATCGCGGAGATCGAGAACCTGCTGTTCCTGCCACTGTGGCAGCAGGTCAAGTGCTCCCCCACCGCGATCATGGTCAACGCGGTGCAGGCGCAGGAGATCGCGAACCTCGTGCTCGGCGGCTCCGCGGCCACCACGTTCCTCAACACTGACGCCTCCGGCCGTATCTCCACCGTGGCCGGCGGCCGCGTCGGCGAGATCGTCAACGCGCCGGCGGGCGGCGTCACCGTCCCGATCGAAGTGCACGTCTCCGTGCCCCCGGGCACGATCATCGCGCGCACCGACCGGGTCCCGTTCCCCCAGTCCAACATCTCCTCGGTGCTCGAGTTCCGGTACCTGCGGTACCTCGCGCAGTTCGACTACGCCACCAACCGCGTCGCCAACGCGGCGGGCGGAGGGCCGCGTAAGGAATTCGAAATTCGCACAGTGGGCAGCTTCATCAACCGCGCTCCGGTCGCGATGGCGGTACTTAACACCGTCGCCTGACCCGCGAGAACAATCCCCCGGAGTGCGGTTCGCCCCATCGCGGGCCGCACTCCCCAGCGGGGCCACCCGTCCCACCAGTCACCCAAGGAGCAGGTATGCGCCTGTACTCGCGCACGGGCCAGACCGTGCTCACCGCCGCCGAATACGGCACGTTCGAAGCGGGCCCGGACGGCGGGTTCGACCTGCCGGAGGATCTGGCGCTGCGCGAGCACGCCTTCCACGTGGGCGGCCGCCCGCTGTGGGAGACCGACGTGGAGCGGCAGTACCGTCTCGCGGCGGAGGAGTTGGACCGGCGCCGGGACCCGGCGACGCTGATGAACGCGGTGCAGCAGCTGGTGAACGCTGCAGCATCGGTGGCCCCGCAGGCACCGGCGGAAACCTCGGCGCCGAAGCCGGTGCGCACCCGCAAGACCGCAGCGTCCGCGCCTTCCGCTGAGTGATCCTCGTCCCGTACACGCGGCTGCACCCGGTCACGGGCAGGCTGCTGAACCGGTACGCGCCGGGGCATGTGCGGGTGCGGATCGACCCAGGGGACGTTGAGGCGTACTGGCGGCTGCTCGCGCAGCAGTGGCGCGAGCCCGGTGATCTGCTGATCGTGGAGCAGGACATCGGGCTGCGTCCCGGCGTGATCGATGCCCTAGACGCGTGCCCGCAGCCCTGGTGCGGCAACCCGTACCCGATAGGCAGGCAGCTGCTGGTGTGCCTGGGCTGCACCCGGTTCTCCGCGGCGCTCAAGGCCGCGGAGCCGGATCTGCTCGACGCGGTCGGGCGCGACGCCACCGGCGGACTGCCGGCGCGGGTGTGGCAGCGCCTGGACGTGCGGATCCTGGACCACCTGCGCTCGCGCGGCTACCGGCAGCACGAACACGCGCCGAGCGTGGCTCATTACCATCGCTACCCGTCCGTGTAGGGGGTGAGCGTGGCCACGCCCGTCGTCGCCCCCACCGTCCCGTCGTACGCCTCCTATACGCCCTACATAACCGGGCAGGATTTCCTCAACGAACCGACCGGCGTCGACGTCAGCCAACTGATCCCCGCGGGCAGCAACCTGTCGCAGGAGGCCGCGCTCGCCCGGCTGGTCGCGAACGCCTCGTCCGAGGCGGACCGTATCTGCCAGAAGGTGCTGGCCGCGACCCTCGACGTGGTCGCGGGCCAGTACCGGGTGCAGCGCGACGGCACGATCCGTGTCCCGGTGCCGTATTCGCCGCTCGTCAGCGTGAACGCGGTGTCGGTCGGGACAGTCGCAGGTAACTTGACGGCCCTGACCGACCTGTCGGGGGTGTGGCTGGAGCGCAACGTCGCGTGGATCCCGGTCCCCGGGTCGCTGCTGCTGGGTGGCCGTACGACGGGTTTCGCGGGTGCGAGCGCCCGGCCGGGCTGGGTGTTCGCGCAGGTGTCGTACGTGAACGGGTGGGCGCATTCGACGCTGTCGGCGTCCACCGCGATCGGTGCGCCGTCGCTGGCGCCGGTCAACGTGCTGGGTTTCGTTCCCAGCCTGCCGTTCACGATCTACGACGGGCAGAGCACCGAGGGCGCGCAGGTCTCCCCGGCCTACACCGCCGGTTCGGCGAGCGTCCCCTTGGCCGGGACCCTGACGTTCGCGCACGCCAGCGGGGTGACGGTCTCGGCGCTGCCGCCGTTCGCCCGCCAAGCGGTGGTACGCCTGGCGGCGTGGCTGGTGAAGACCCGCGGCTCGGAGGCGATCGTCATCGACGCGATCGGCGGGCAGCCGTCGCGCATGCAGCAGATCGACCCGGGCGGCAGCCCCGACTACGCGGAGGCAGCGCGGGCGCTGGCGCCGCTGGCGAGGGTGCGGTGAGCCGCTCGACGGTGCGCCAAGCGCTGTATGACTACCTGACGACCGGCTGTCAGCCGGGTTCGGGTGGCGTGTCGGGCGTGAGCAAGGTGTTCCGGGCGATGCCGTGGTTCATCGACGGCGCGACGTGGACGCCGAAGGTGGACATCGGCGCTGGCGCGGTGGTGTTCCTGCATTTCTCCGACAAGGCGGAAGTCCGCGAGGCCGACCCAGCGGCGAGCGTGTCCAGCGTGGTCGTCGGATGGAAGCGCGTGGACTACCAGGTCGCGGTCGGCGTGTTCTACCAGTACTTGATCCCGTCGGGGCAGCAGGCGACGCCGCTGGCCGGGGACGAGTGGGTGGCGGATCTCGACGCGACGCTGGAGCAGCTCGAGGCGTGGATTCGGGCGGATCCGACGGCGGGCACGGGCCCGACGGGCGATCAGTCGGGTGTGGTGTTCGAGATGGCGCAGTCCCCGGGTGATTTGACACTGCCGCAGGATCTGCCGCGGTGGGCACCGGGCAAGGTGTTTTCCTTTCAGGCCCTGCACATGACCGTCACCGAGATGATCCAGGCCTGATCTCTCCCCCTGTTCTCCGCCGTCGTGCGCCTGCTCGGGTCAGCGCGGCGGCGGTCCCGTTTCCCCTGCCGCACGGGCGGCGTTTCGCGATGGAGGGCTGATGGCCACCTCGACCGATCCCGCGCCGCCGACCACCGCGGCCGCGGATTCCCTGCCGACCACGATGCCGGATCCAGCCGGGCCGCTGGTGCGGCAGTACCTGGACGAGACCCCGCACACCTACACGTTCCACGACGGCACGGTGATCACGCCCGAGCGCGGTGACGTATGCGAGATCCCGTACGACCCCGGCGACCGTCGCTGGGGCGTGACGAAGGCGAAGGTCACGCGGCTGCCGGACAACCACAAGGACCAGATCCTCAAGACCGCCGCAGCGCAGGCCGAGGCCCGCGCCGGGGTGCTGAAGGCCGCTGCTGAGACCGGAAGGGCCGCATCGTGACCGTCCCGAACCTCTACCCGGTCTCCGCGCAGTCCTGCGGGATCGCCAAGGACGCCAGCGACGGCGCACCCGTCGCGATGGTCGACAACCTGCTGACGAACAGTCTCATGTTCGTCGACACCCCGGTGTGGCTGACGGACAACAGCAACATCGGCGGGATGGATGCTGGCGGCACGACGGTGCAGGGCAAGTTGTTCTGCGCGGTGACCGGCGGCGGTCAGGTGTTCACCGACACGTTCCCCTACCTGTTGGCGAACATCCTCGGGGACGTGACCACGACCGGCACCGCGAGCCCGTTCACGCACAAGGTGAGCGTGATGAACCCGGCGGCGGCCAACAGCTACCACGCGCAGCCGGTCAGTGACACGCTCACCGCGTACAACGGGGTCGCGGCCAGCAGCGGGGCGTGGCAGATCGCCTCGTGTGCGCTCTCGCAGCTGGTGATCGAGTTCGATGCGGCGGCGGGCCTGCTGACGTACACGTTCACGGCGAACGGCTGGCCGTCGGTGGTCGCGGGGGTGCGCCCGACTTCCGCGCCCTCGGCGGTCAAGCCGATCGCGGCGTGGCGCGGGCAGATGGGCCTGGGCGGTCCGGCGTCGGGCGGGACGCTCGTCAGCAACCTGGCCACCGCGAAGATCACGATCAATCGTGAGATCGAGAACCAGTTCATGGCCGACGGCACGCAGAACCCGCAGGCCATCGGCCGCGGCGCGGTCTCCAGCGTCGATTTCGAGGCGACGTTCCTCGCCACCGACTCGGTGGTGTGGACCGACATGATGAACAACACCGGTCCGCAGGTGCAGTGGCTGTTCAACGCCTCCGCGAGCCAGCAGGTGCAGTTGGACATGCAGGTCGCCCGGTTCAAGGTCGCCAAGCCCAACTACGGCTCGAAGATGGTGCGCTGGGACACCAGCGGTAGCGGCGAGCGCAACTCCACCAACGCCGGGGCGACCGGCGGCCTGGCGAGCTTCCAGGCGACCGTCGTCAACACGGTTGCAAGCGGCCATTACACGTAACCCCTGACCCCCGATCCGAGACCCGAGAGAAGCCATGACTGACCCGAGCGCGGGCCCGGACGAGCGGGAGCACGCCCTGCCGTCCGGACTCACCGTCACCATCCGCTCCCACCGCGTGCTTCGGCGCACGGACATCCACAAGGTGTGGGCCGCAGGCGCCGCAGCGCCGGACGGACTGGGCACCGCAGCCGAACACGACACGCTCATGGGCCTGCTGGTGGCCTCCACCAGCGACCCGGAGCGCTTCCCGATACCGCTCACGGCCGAGGCGCTGGACCGTCTCGACGGGGCCGACTACACGGCGCTGTACCGGCTGGTGCAGGACGGCTGGCGACTCGCGTACGGCATTTCCGTGGCACCGAACCCGGACGACTACCAGGACCCAAAAGCGCCTACAACGGCGTCGAACGGTACCGCTCCCGTCTCCGCGGACACCCCGT
>Ga0134126_10006525_pt1 | contig 14620 bp, 12 predicted proteins | sample KB31752_FD_96881 | JGI IMG/M metagenome (GOLD analysis project Ga0134126, IMG submission 96881) | Terrestrial soil microbial communities with excess Nitrogen fertilizer from Kellogg Biological Station, Michigan, USA - KB3-175-2 | ecosystem: Environmental > Terrestrial > Soil > Unclassified ... | reverse complement strand
CGAACGCCTGGGTCCGGTCGGCCACCCTCGTCGACTCGGCCGGGCACGGCCCGACGTCGACGACGCTCCAACGCCTCTGCCCCGGCCTGTTGCGGGCGATCAGCCACCAGGCCGGCTCGCCGCGCTTCGGTCGGAAGGTAACGGCGCCCCCCGAGGTGGGGTCGGCGTTCCAGGCCTGCGTCCACCGGATGGCGGCCACCTACCACCTGCTGGTCACCTACCAGCCCGCCGGCCGGTACTGGGCGCTCCAATGGGCGGAGCTGGGCCTTTTCGTGGTGGCGGCCGCCGCGCTCGCCGCCCTGGCCTACTGGTGGGTCCGGCGGCGCCTCACGTAACCGACAGGCGGGCGGGCGGCAGCGGCGGCACCACCACCACCCCGGCGTCGGCCAGTTCGGCGATCCGGTCCCGGCTGATCCCGGCCTCGGCCAGCACCGCCTCGGTGCTCTCCCCGAGCCCCTCCAGCCGACCGAGCCGTCCGGGCGTGGCCGAGAGGTCGATGGCCCCGCCGGTGTGCAGCACCTTCCCGATGTCCGGCAGCTCGTACTCGACCACCAGCGCCGGGTCCACCGCCGCCGCGTCGGGATCGGCGGCGTCGACTGCGCCGGAATCGGCCGAGTGGACACGGTCGGCGGGACCGTAGAGGAAGTCCCCCCAGGTGCCGTCGGCCGGGACGCAGGCGACGTCGACCGCCCCGAGGTCGTCCACCCAGGCCGCCGTCGGCCGCCGGGCGAAGGCCGCCGCCACCACGTCCGCCAGGGCACCGTCGGCCGCCAGGGCGCCGTCGGGGTCGATCCCCAGGACCGCCGCCGCCCGACGCCATTCGTCGTCGCGGGGGCAGGCCAGGAACACCCAGCCGTCGGCCGTCCGGTACAGCCGGTACCGGGCGTCCAACCCGTGCTGGCCGGCGTCGGGCTCCGGGCGGGGGGGCTTGGCAGGGTAGTCGAGGAAGTCGTCGGAGAACAGGTAGGCGGCGCTGCACAGCATGGTGGTCTCCACCAGCACGGCGTCACCGGTGCGGTCGCGCTGGCGCAGGCCCAGCAGGATGGCCACCCCAACGCCGAGAAGGGCCGAGTGGTCGGCGGTCTGCCGCTGCTGCGGCGGGTTCCCCCGCCCGGCCTGCAGCACCTCCCCGCCGGCCATGGCCGAGATCACCGGGTCGAAGGCCGGGCGGCGGGCGTCGGGGCCCGACGACCCGAAGGCGGCGCCGTAGACGTAGACCAGCCGGTCGTTCACCTTCGCCAGCGTCTCGAAGTCGACCCCCAGGCGCTCGGGGACGCCGGGCCGGAAGTTGTGGACCACCACGTCGGCCCCGGCCACCAGGTCGTGCAGGACCTGCTGGCCCCGGGGGTCCTTCAGGTCCACCGCCACCCGCCGCTTGCTCCGGGTCATCCGGACGAACAGCTCCCCGCCGGTCCTCGACACCGGGTCGCCGGCCGGCGGCTCCACCTTGACCACGTCGGCGCCGAGGTCGGCCAGCAACCCTGGACCGCCGGGGGCGGCGGCGTACATGGCCAGGTCCAGCACCCGCACCCCGGCCAGCGGGCCGGCCTCGGGGTCCCGCCCACCGGCGGCCCCATCCAAGGTGGCCCCGTCCGGGCCGGCCGGCCGGGAGCGCCAGTCCATCTGGCCGGCTGGGTCGGCCGAACTGGGGTCGGCGGCCGGACCGGGCCAGGCCCAGCCGCCGGTGCCGACGGTGGCCAGCGGGCCGATCTGCCGCATCTCCCCCACCGCCGGGTCGTCGACCGTGACGACGTGCCCGTTGTGGACCATCTGCGGGTAGTCCATGAACTGCTGGGTGGTGAGGAAGACGCCGTAGGCGGCGTCCATCTCCTCGAACCGGCGGACCCAGTCGTCGTGCGGCCGGGTGGCGTAGGCCCGGTCGATGCGGTCGATGAGGTCGCGGCGCTCGGCGTCACCGAGGGACCACACCCCTGGCCCGAACCGGGGGTCGGTGAAGTACTCGTCGATCTCCAGGGCCCGGATGAAGTTCTCGAAGATGCCCGGCCCGAAGCTGCCGGATTGGATCCAGCGGTCGTCGGCGCAGCGGGCGATCCGGTAGCCGGGGGCGTCGTTGTGGGGATCGCGGCCCTGCACCAGGCTCATCCGGCGGGTGACCGCCGGGTCGGGGTGGCGGAGGCCGTCGTAGGAGTAGACGAACAGGGACTGCACCAGGGACGTCCGGACCTGCTGCCCCCGGCCCGACCGGTCCCGCTCGCGCAGGGCGGCCAGCACCCCGACCAGGCCGAGCATGGCCGACCCGAAGGCCCCCTTGGCGACGGCGTCGAAAATCGGGCCGTCGCGGTAGCCGTTCTGGATGGTGCACTGCCCGCAGGCGGCGGCCACCACCCCCTCGTAGGCCTTGACGTCGGCGTAGCGGCCGCCGGGGCCGAACCCGGTGATCGACAGCTGGACCAGGCCGGGGTTGACCGCCCGCAACGTGTCCCAGTCGACGCCCAGCCGCACCGCGGCGCGGGGCCGGAAGTTCTCGAGGACCACGTCGCAGCCGGCCACCAGCCGGTGCACCGCCTGCCGGTCGGCGGCCACCGTCAGGTCGGCAGCCACCGCCCGCTTCCCCCGCTGCCACTGCCGGTTGGCCGGCATGGCCTCCAGGGGGTCGGCCGGTCGGTCCCCTCCGCCGGGGCGGACCACCCGGACGACGTCGGCCCCGTAGTCGGCCAGCACCATCCCGGTGATCGCCGCGTACCCTCGGGTGAGGTCGAGCACCCGGATGCCGTCACAAGGCTGCGCCATGCCACCCCTCCCTCGGGTCATCTATAGGATTATGATATGCATAGTTTGCTGAAGTCGACGTTCTGCCTCCACCGCCGCGACGGGCTGACCCACGACGAGTTCGTCGCCTACTGGCGCGACGTCCACGCCCCCCTCGTCCAGGAGGTGGCCGACGTCCTGGGCATCGTCGGCTACCGGCAGGTCCACACGGTGGCGGGTCGGGCCAACCGAGGGCTCCAGGCGTCGCGAGGGGGCCCGGAACCGTACGACGGGGTGGCCGAGGCCTGGTTCGTGGACCTGCCGTCGGCCTTGGCGGCGTTCGTCAGTCCCGAGGGGACGGTGGCGTGGCAGCGGCTGGCCGACGACGAGCGGCGGTTCATCGACCTCGACCGGTCCCCCATCTTCTTCGGCGACGAGGTCGTCGTCATCGACGGTGGTCGGGCGGGTGGTCGGGCGCGAACTGGACCAGGGTGACGTCGGGCCGCACGGAGTCGTAGACCGCGACCACCGGCATGCCGGTCCGGACCTCCCCGGGTGGGCATCCGGGGAGGTTGGTGGTGAGCCGGACGGAGTCGTCGTCCACCTCGGCCGGCACCACCTGGGCCACGACGTAGGTGCCGTCGAACCCCGGCACGAGGTTCCGGTGGTCGACGATGAAGCTGTAGACGGTGCCCCGGCCGCTGGCCGGCACCCAGGCCACCGGGTCGGCGCCACAGTGCCGGCAGGGGGCGGACACCGGCCATCGCCAGTGGTCGCAGCCGGTGCACCGGGGGAGGACCAGGCGGTGGTCGGCCGCCGCCTGCCAGAACGGCGCGGTGACGTCGTTCGGCACCGGCCACGGCCTGATGCCCCGCCGCTTCAGCTCCTCCTGCCCGGCCGTCGTGCCGGCGGCCACCGGTTGGGCCGACATCACGCCCCCCTTCCCACGATGGCCACGGCCCCGTTGTAGGGGTAGGCGCTGCTGACGATGGCATGGGTGGCCCGCGCCGCCTGGCGGTCCCCGGCGGTCCCCCGGACCTGCTGGACGGCTTCGAGAATGTGGCCGGCGGCGTGCATCCGGCCCTCCGACAGCTGGCCGCCGTGGGTGTTCACCGGATGGTCCCCGTCGTAGCGGATCCGGGTGCCACCCTCCACGTAGGCCCCGGCCTCCCCGGGCGGCACCAGTCCGAGCTCCTCCATCCACTGCAGGGCGAGGAAGCTGAAGCCGTCGTACAGCATCCAGACGTCCATGTCCTTTGGGCCGAGGCCGGCGGCGGTGTACACCTCGCGGCCCCAACGGTTCAGGCCGTCACCACCCTCGGGGCGGAGGTGGGGGATGTCGTCCCCCTGCCCCGGCCCGGCCCAGGCCCGCAGCACCGCCGGCGGCCGGGAGCCGTCGGCCGCCTCGGGCCGGGCCACCAGGTAGGCGTAGGCGCCGTTGATCGGGTAGTCGCAGTCGAGCAGGTGGACCGGCTCGGCGATCCACCGGCTGGCCGTGTACTCCTCGATGGTCAACGGCTTCTTCATGACGGCGTTGGGGTTCATCAGGGCGTGCTGGCGCTCGGTGACGCACAGCCAGCCGACCTGGTCGTCGGTGACGCCGAACCGGTCCATCCACCGCCGCTTCATGAACCCGACCCGCTGCATCGAGTACCCCAGGCCGTAGGGGACCTCGAACTGGTCGTCCCCGCCGACGCCGCCGGTCTCGGGGTCGATGGGTGGGGTGTTCACCGGGGCCACCGTGTTCATCACCTTGCAGACGACGGCGATGTCGCAGTCGCCGGCGTCGACCACCTGGGCGGCCCGGGCCAACGACCCGACCCCGAGGCCCCCTTCGACGGACCAGCGGACGTCGCGCATGCCGAGGCCGGCCACGATGGTCCCGGTGTCCGGCGGCGGGTAATGGTGCACCTGGATGTTGATGCCGTCGATGGCGGCCGGATCGATGCCGGCGTCGTCGGCGGCGGCCCGGCAGGCGGCGACGGCCAGGTCGGTCTCCGCCGCCTCCGGTGACCGCGTCAGCGGGGTGTAGCCCACGCCGACGATGGCTACCGGCTTTTCGGTACGAGGCAACGCATCCCCTCCCTCTCCATCGCTCTGGTCGGCTGTTGCATCCAATCATTATCATAGTTAAGGTTGGGCCGGGGCCGGAAGGTGGGGCCCCAGAGGGGACCGTCGCCCACGACGCCGGATGCGTCCACGGGCGGGAGAGGAGTGGGCGTGACCACGACGACCGAGTCCAAGGGTGCCAGCCACGGTGCCAGCGACGGTGCCAGCCAACCGGGGCGCTGGGACGACCTGCAGCTGCTGATCGGCGGCACCTTCCACCCCGGGGCCGGCCCCGACCTGCTGGTGGTCGACCCGGCCACCGAGGAGGTGGCCGCCCGGGTGAAGGGGGCGTCGCTCGAACAGGCCGAGGCCGCCGTCAAGGCCGCCCGGCGGGCGTTCGACGACGGCCCGTGGCGCCGGGCCAGCGGCGACGAACGGTCCCTGGCCCTGCACCGGCTCTGCGACGCCTTCGAGAAGCACGCCGAGGAGCTGGCGGAGGCCATCGTGGTCGAGGCCGGCTCCCCGATCAGCCTGGCCCGTCCCCTACAGGTCGGCGCCCCCCTGGCCCACCTCAGGTACTACGCCAACGCCGCCCGGCGCGACTGGACCGAGTACCTCGGCCCCCACTTCGACCCGGTGCCCTCCGACAGCCTGGTCGCCTACCGCCCCTGCGGGGTGGTCAGCGGCATCACCGCTTACAACTTCCCGCTGGTCCTCGCCGCCCACAAGCTGGCCGCCCTGGCCGCCGGCTGCACCGTCGTGCTGATGTCGTCCCCCCGCACCCCGCTCGCCACGTTGCTCCTCGGGCAGATCGTCGCCGAGGCCGGTCTGCCCGACGGGGTGGTGAACGTGGTGGTCGGCGGGGCGGACGTCGCCCGGCTGCTGACGGAGCACCCCACAGTGGACAAGGTGACGTTCACCGGGTCGCCGGAGGTCGGCGCCATGGTCATGCAGCAGGCCGGGTCGGCCCTGCACGACGTGGTGCTGGAGCTCGGCGGCAAGTCCCCGGCCATCATCCTCCCCGACATGGACCTGGCCGACGTCGTCCCCGACCTGCACCGGCGGTACTGCCGCAACGGCGGCCAGGGCTGCGCCGCCCCCACCCGGCTGCTGGTGCACCAGGACGCCTGGGACACGTTCGTCGATGTGAGCCGGTCGATGTACGACACCATCCCGGTTGGCGACCCGTGGGACCCCGCCACCATCGTCGGGCCGATGATCACCAGCGCCCACCGCGACCGGGTCGAGGGGTTCGTCGCCGAAGCCGTGGGCGCCGGCGCCGAGGTGGCGGCCGGCGGTGGGCGCCCCGACCTCCCCCGCGGCTGGTACACCAACCCGGCCCTGGTGATCGGGGCGGAGCGGTCGTGGCGGATCGCCCAGGAGGAGATCTTCGGCCCGGTGGCGGTGGCGTTCCCGTACCGGACCGTCGACGAGGCGGTGGCCATCGCCAACGACACCCGCTACGGACTGCACGCCTACGTGTTCACCCACGACCTCTCCCACGCCCTCCGGGTGGCCGAGGACCTCCGGGCGGGGTCGGTGACGGTGAACAGCGGCGGCGGCCTCCGCCCCGATGCGCCGATGGGTGGGTTCGGCATCAGCGGGGTCGGCCGGGAGATCGGCCCGTGGGGCATCAAGGAGTACCTGGAGCCCCAGCACGTCCAGTGGCCGATCAGCCTCTGAGCCGGACCGGGCACCCGACCATGGAGACTCCCCCCGCCACCCCAACCGCTGTCGGCCCCGCCGTGGCCGACATGACCCGGATCACCGAGCCCACCGAAGCCGTCGAGTTGCTCCGGTCGGCCGACGTGGAGACGGTGCTGCACATGCGCGACAGCGCCCCTCTGCTGGAAGGCAGCGTCCTCACCCTCTCGGGGCGTCGCCACCTCGACCGCCGCCGCATCGAGGCCCGACTGATGGCCCGCGACGCCCTCCGCCACTACGAGGACGCCGTCCTCGTGCCGGCCATCGGGGCCCGGTTGGCCGAACGCACCGCCCGGCGTCGGGACGACGGGCTGGTCGACGACGACCTGCTGGTCCTCGTCCGCCGGGTCCTGGTGCAGCTGACCGCCCGCATGATCGGCCTCGACGGCACCGACGACGCGAGCGAGCTGGAACGCCTCTACGACTGCGCCGAGCGGTTCGGCGAGGCCGCCTCGGTGGAATGGTCGCTGGGCGACCACACCGAGATCGTCCGTCGCGGCCTGGCCGCCAGCGACGAGTTCGTCGACCGGTGGTTCGCCACGTCGCTGGCCCGCCGCCGGGCGATAGTCGACCGGCACCGAGCCGCCAGCCCGTCCAACGGCAGCCTCCCAGCCAGCGACCTCCCCGTCGACCTGCTGACCATGCTGCTGGTGCACGCCTCGGAGCTCGACGACGACCTCATCCGGCGGGAGGCCATCTTCTTCCTGCTGGCCTCCTCCAGCACCACCACCCACGCCGCCCCGCACGTTGTGATGGAGATCCTCGACTGGCTGGACGCCCACCCCGACGACCGCCCCCTCCTGGAGGACGTCGACTTCGCCAAGTGCGCCGTCAACGAGGGTCTCCGCCTGCACCCACCGGTGCCGGCCCTGCTGAAGCGCACCCTCACCGACGTCACCCTGTCGACCGGGCGGGTGGTGCCGGCCGGCGAGTTCCTCGCCGTCGACCTCGACGCCGTCAACCGGTCCCCCGACGTCGTCGGACCGGACCCCGAGCGCTTCGACCCCCGCCGGCCGTACGCCCGGTCCGCCCACCCGTACGCCCTGTCGTTCGGCGACGGCCCCCACATGTGCCTCGGCCGGCCGCTGGCCACCAGCACCACCCGGACCGGCCCGGACGACGGGACGGTGGGCACCCTGGTGCGGCTGGTGGTGGAGCTCGGCGCCGCCGGCATCGCCCTCGACCCGGCGGCCGGGTTGCCGCAGCCACGGACGGACACCTCCGTCGACCGGTTCGCCACGTTCCCGGTGGTGTTCACCCGCCTGTAGATCAGGCCCGGCCGGCCCGCCGATCGGACACCCCGCCGCCGGCCTCCCGTTGGTGGGCCTCCCGGTCGAGCTTGCGGGTGTCCTCGCTGAAGATCGCCGTCGGGGTCACCCGGAAGAGGGTGCGGCCGGCGGCGACGTAGTTGCGCTCGAACTCGTCCAGGTCGAGGTCGGCCATGGTGGTGGCGCCGTGGTCGGGGTCGAGGTACCGCCGCATGATCCGCAGGGCGGTCTCATAGCCGGGGTCGTCGACGACCTCCACCGACCCCTCCATGGACACCCAGGCGATGGGGAACTCGGTGTTCATCACGAACAGCCCCACCCGGGGGTCGTGGCGGAGCCGCCGGACCAGCGTCCGGGTGTTCCGCATCGAGAACTGCACCGTCCGGCCGTCCCACTCGAAACCGGCCGCCGTGTTGATGGGCGCCCCGGTCCGCCGCAGGGTGGCCACGACCACGTACCGGGGGGCCTCGGCGAAGAACGCCGTCAGCTCCTCCGGGGTCATCGTCAGGTCCGGTTCCACCTCGTCGGCCATGGTTCCCCTCCTCGCCGTTCCCGCCCCGAGCCCATCCGGCCGGGCGGTGGAATTCGTGTTCCCCCCGATGATACGATCTATTCGTATGATTCGCCTGAACCAGTCGGTAGGGTCCGGCGGGGCGTCCAGAGACGAGGGTGACGCACATGGCCGAGAACGAGAACGCCAACGAGTCCACTGACCTACTTGACGGCGTCGGCATCATCGACTGCGACTCCCACTTCACCGAGCCACCGGACCTGTGGACGGCTCGGGCCCCGGAGGGGATGAAGGACCGGATGCCCGTCCAGAAGACCGTCGACGGCATCACCGCCTGGTACATGGACGACCAGCTGTGGGCCAGCATCGGCGGCAACACCATCCAGTCCGGCCGCCAGAAGGTGCTGGGGTCGCACGTGGTGCAGCCGTTCGACATCGTCGACCGGGCGGCCTATTCGGTGCCGGAGCGGCTGGAGCTCATGGACGCCATGGGCGTCGAGGCCCAGGTCGTCTACCCGAACGGCATCGGGTTCGCCTCCAACCACATCTTCGCCATCGAGGACCCGGCGCTCCGGACGGCGGTGCTGCAGATCTACAACGACTTCCTGGTCGACGTCCAACACGAGTCCAGCGACCGGCTGCTGCCGCAGGCCCTGCTCCCCATCTGGGACATGGACCTCACCATCAAGGAGATGACCCGGCTACTCGACCAGGGTATCCGCGGGTTCACCCTGTCGGACAAGCCCGAGCTCATCGGGCTGCCGGAACTGCCGGAGCCGTACTTCCACCCCATGTGGGACCTCTGCAACGACTCCGGGGCCGTCCCCAACTTCCACATCGGCTCCGGGGCCCGCCGTGAGGAGATGGAGGCGATCCGCAACATGCGGAACCGGCCGGCCAACGACCCGAACGCCCCCAAGACCCAGCAGGTCGGCGGGGTGCCGCTGTTCTGGAACTACTTCGGCCATCAGCGGCGGCTGGCCATCCACGCCACCCAGATGTTCATGAGCAACGTCCGCGTCATCGCCAACCTGTGCATGAGCGACATGTTCGACCGGTACCCGAACCTGAAGGTGGTGTCCGCCGAGAGCGGCATCGGGTGGGTGCCGTTCATCATGGAGACCCTGGAGTACCAGCTCGACGAGATGGTCACCAACGTCGACGAGGTCGCCCTGCAGCGCCGGCGGCCGACCGACTACTTCCGGGACCACGTCTACGTGATGTTCTGGTACGAGAACATCGGTCCCACCAAGCTGATCCCGGACATCGGCATCAACAACGTCCTGGTGGAGACCGACGTGCCCCACCCGACCTGCCTCTACCCCGGGGCCAAGGAGCACTTCGCCAAGGTCCTCGGCCACCTCGACCCGGCGGTGCGGCGGCGGGTGCTCCACGACAACGCCGCCGAGCTGTACCGGCTGTCTTGACCACCGACTTCGAGTTCCTCGATGTCGACCGCCGCCCGGAGGTCGACGTGGCGGTGGTCGCCATGCGGCGGCCGCCGGTCAACGCGGTCAACCAGGTGATGTACCGGGAGATCCTGGAGCTGTTCAGCCGGACCGACGAGTACCTGGCTGACGTCGGGGCGGTGGTGCTGCGCGGCGAGGGACGGATGTTCTCGGCCGGCAACGACCTCGACGAGTTCCTCAGCCTGTCCCCGCAGAACTCGGCCGGCCGGATGAAGGTGGTCCGGGAGGCGTTCGCCGCCATCTACGACTGCCCGGTGCCGGTGATCGCCGCCGTCCACGGCCCCGCCCTCGGCACCGGCCTGGCCCTGGCGGCGTCCTGCGACCTGGTGGTCGCCGGGGAGAGCGCGGTGTTCGGTACCCCCGAGGTGGGGGTGGGGGTGATGGGCGGGGCCAAGCACCTGTCCCGCCTGGTCCCCCAGCAGGTGGTCCGGCTGATGTACCTCACCGCCGACCCCCTCCCCGCCGCCGACCTGGTGCCCTACGGGGGGGTCGTCGAGGTGGTCCCCGACGCCGACCTGCTGGAGGCCGCCCTGGCGTTGGCCCGGCGGATCACCCGCCATTCGAAGCTGTCGGTGCGGACGGCGAAGCAGAGCCTCAACACCATCGAGTACATGGACTTGAAGTCGGGGTACGAGTTCGAGCAGCGGTTGACCGGGCAGCTGTCGGGGTCAGCCGACTCGGCCGAGAGCCGCCGGGCCATCGTGGAGAAGCGGGAGCCGAAGTTCGACCCGTTCCCCGTCACCGGCGGGGCCGGCGGGATTGAAGGGACCGGCTGAGCGGTGCGCATCCCCCTCGACGCCGACCAGCGGCGGTTCGCCGACGAGGTCCGGGCGTTCACGGCCACCATCACCCCGGAGCCGCTGCACCACTCGGTGGAGGAGCAGTTCAAGCACCTCGTCGACTTCCAGCACCGCCTCCACCTGGCCGGCCTGGCCACGGTGGCGTGGCCGGTCGACTACGGCGGCCGCGGCCTCAGCGCCGTGGAGTACGCCGTGGTCTGCGACGAGCTCGGTCGGGCCCGGGCGCCGGAGGTCATCAACTTCGTGGCCATCGACGTCATCGCCCCGGCGCTGCTCGCCTACATCGACCCCGACCGCCTCCGGGTGTGGCTGCCGGCCATCGCCTCGGCCGACGAGATCTGGTGCCAGCTGTTCAGCGAGCCCGACGCCGGTTCCGACCTCACGTCGCTGCGCACCCGGGCCGAACCCGACGGCGACGGCTGGCGGATCACCGGGCAGAAGGTCTGGAGCACCTGGGCGCAGTTCGCCACCTGGGGCCTGCTGCTGGCCCGCACCGGCACCCCGGAGAGCCGCCACCGGGGCATCACCGCCTTCGTCGTCGACATGTCGATCCCCGGCATCGACGTCCGGCCGCTGAACACCATGACCGGGTCGGCGGAGTTCGCCGAGGTGTTCTTCGACGGCGCCCGGCTGCCGGCCGACGCCCTGGTCGGCGAGGTGGACGGCGGCTGGAACGTGGCCCAGCTGATGCTGACCAACGAGCGGGGCCCCTACGCCATCCGACGGTCCGCCATCCTCCGCGGCGCCCTCACCGGACTGCAGGCCCTGGCCACCGGGACCACCGACCCGGTGAGGCGGCAGACGGTGGCCGCCGCCACCGTGGCCATGGAGGTGCTCGACCTCCGCATCGCCGACGTGGTGGCCACGTTGACCGGCGGTGGCAACGTCGGGGTCGAGTCGGCCCTCACCAAGCTGCTGCTCGGCCAGGTGGAGCAGTCCATCTTCTCGGCCGCCATGGAGCTGCTCGGTCCCCGAGCGGCGGCGCGGGCGACCGACGACGCCGAGCTGGCGCTCTGGGTGGAGCGGTACCTGTACTCCCGGGCGTCCACCATCTACGGCGGGTCCCAGCAGATCCAACGGAACATCGTCGGCGAGCGGCTGCTGGGGCTGCCGCGATGACCAAGCCACCGTGCCGACCAAGCCAACAGGCTGACCAAGGGAGCGTTTGCCGATGACCGTGTCGTCGACCACCAACCAGTCCGGTGTCCCGCTCCGGCACGGGTTCTTGCACTCCGAGAACGCCGACCTGCGGCGGGTGGGGTACCCGGAGTGGGACCGGCTGCGCAACGAGACGCCGGTGTTCGAGAGCGACTACCGCACCCCCGGTAGCCCGAACCCGCTGTGGTACTTCCTCGAGTACGAGGACGTCTACGCCGTGCTCCGGGACACCGGGTTGTTCTCCAGCGTCGGGTTCACCCACCCGGACTACGAGAGCGAGTTCATGATGATCCCGAGCGAGATGGACCCGCCGGAGCACACGAAGTACCGGACGCTGCTCAACCCCCTGCTGTCGCCGACCAGGATCGGCCAGATGGAGCCGACGGTGCGGGAGGTGTGCCGGGGCCTGGTGGACGACCTCGCCGACCGTGGGAGCTGCGACGTCGTCACGGACTTCGCCCTGCAGTTCCCGACGAAGGTGTTCATGGGGATGCTGGGGGTCCCCACCGACGACCTCGACACCCTCATCTCGTGGGTGCACCAGTCGCAGCACACCAGCCACGCCGACGACCCCGACGGCCGGATACGGGACGGCGCCGACCGGGCCATCCACGACTTCATGGCCGCCATCGCCGACGACCGTCGGCGGACCCCCCGGGACGACATCGTGAGCAACCTGTTGGGCTGCCAGGTGGACGGGCGCCCCCTCGACGACCGGGAGCTCGGCGGCATCTTGTACCTGCTGTTCCTGGCCGGGCTGGACACGGTGGCCAGCATGCTCGGGTTCACGTTCACCCACCTGGCCAACCACCCCGACGACCGCCGGCGCCTGGTCGCCGACCCCACCCTGTCGACGTCGGCCGTCGAGGAGATGCTCCGGTACTACTCCATCGTCAGCATCTCCCGTCACCTGACCGGGGACGCCGAGATGAAGGGGTGCCCGATGCACCAGGGCGACCGGGTCATCGTGCCCCTGGCCACCGCCAACCGCGATCCGGCGGCCTTCCCGGAGGCTGACTCGTTCACCATCGACCGGACCCCCAACCGCCACATCGCCTTCGGGGCCGGTCCCCACCGCTGCGTCGGCTCCCACCTGGCCCGGCTGGAGCTGAAGGTGGCCCTCGAGGAGTGGCACCGCCGCATTCCCGACTACGACATCCCGGACGGTCACCAACCGCAGCTGCGGGTCGGCATGTTCGTCACCTCGCTGATCGCCGTGCCGCTCCGGTGGGGACCGGCCGATCCGGGCGAGCGATGACCGTGCGCATCCGGGTGGACCACGACGCCTGCACCGGCCACGCCCGGTGCCACACCGTCGACCCCGACCTGTTCACCCTGGACGACGTCGGGTACTCCGCCGTCGACGTCGCCGACGTTCCGACCGGGGCCGAGGAACGGGCCAGGCTAGCCGTCGCCAGTTGCCCCGAGCAGGCCATCACCATCGAAGAGGTCTGACCCCTTCGGGTCCCTTTTGGGCGACCCGGCGTTCTCCCCTTCCATCGGTGCCGGGGGCTTCCCCGGGGAGGTGTCCGACCCCTTGGACGTTCCCGCGGGAACGTCTCCGCGGAAACGCCGCGCCCCGTTCGTCGTCACACCCCCTCCGTAGGGTCAGGGCATGTTCGTGTCCTCCCTTTCCGTCGACGACGCCGAGCGGACCATTGCCGATCTGTCCGACGAGGCCCTCGAAGACGAGTTGTGTGCCGAGTCGGCCCATCTCGACGCCGCCTGCTGCCGGGTGGTGCTGATGGTGGGTGAGCTGGATCGTCGGGGGTCGTGGGGGTCGATGGGGCTGCGGTCGTGTGCCCACTGGCTGAACTGGCGCTGTGGGGTGTCGCTCGGGGCGGCCAGAGAACAGGTCCGGGTGGGCCGGGCGCTGTCGGGGTTGCCCTTGGTGAAGGCGGCGTTCGGTCGAGGGGAGCTGTCGTACTCCAAGGTCCGGGCCCTCACCCGGGTGGCCGATCGGTCGACCGAGGCCACCCTGGTGGAGCTGGCCCACTATGCCACCGCCGCCCAGCTGGAGCGGATCGTCCGGGAGTACCGCCGGGCCGACCCCGACGAGGGGGCCCGGGCGTTGGAGCGGCACCAGCGTCGGTACCTGACCACGTCGACCACCGAGGACGGGATGGTGCGGATCTCGGCCCGGCTGTCGGCCGAGGACGCCGCCGCGGTGCTGGCCGCCCTGGAGCTGGCCCGCCAGGCCCTGGCCGCCGAGCAGGCCACCGACGACCAACCGGCGGCCGACCAACCGGCCGGCGACGTTGCCGCGGAAACGCCGTTCGAGGCCTCCCTGGCCGACGCCCTGGTCAAGATGTGCGAGTCGGTGCTGGTCAGCGGGGTGGTCGACCAGGGAGCCCGGGCGGCGGTGGTGGTCCACGTCGACGCCCCGGTGCTGGCCGATCCCACCGAGGAGGGCTGTGCCCACCTGGAGGGGGCCGGGGCCATCTCGTCGCACACCGCCCGTCGGCTGGCTTGTGACGCGGCGGTGGCCACCGTGGCCTTCTCCCCCACCGGGGAGGCGACCCCCGAGGGGACCACCCGGGCCATCCCGGCCCGGTTGCGCCGGGCGGTGCTGACCCGAGACGGCGGGTGCCGGTGGCCGGGGTGCACCAACCGGCGCTGGGTGGACGTCCACCACGTGGTGTTCTGGGCCAACGGCGGCCAGACGGCCTTGGGCAACCTGGTCACCGTCTGCCGACGGCACCACCGGCTGGTCCACGAAGGGGGCTACCGCCTGTCGATGGCCCGACCGGGCCGGATCTGCGTCAAGCGGCCCGACGGCACCGAGATCCCGGCCGTCCCCACCCCACCCCCGGTCAAGGGACCAGGACTGGCCGAACGGCAGTGGCGGGCCAGGGTGGTGGGGGAACCCGACCCCGACGTCTGCCGGGGGGAGCGGTTCGACCTGCCGATGACCATCGACGGGCTGTTGTGGGAGAAGTGGCGACGATCAGG
>Ga0134126_10006523_pt1 | contig 14623 bp, 10 predicted proteins | sample KB31752_FD_96881 | JGI IMG/M metagenome (GOLD analysis project Ga0134126, IMG submission 96881) | Terrestrial soil microbial communities with excess Nitrogen fertilizer from Kellogg Biological Station, Michigan, USA - KB3-175-2 | ecosystem: Environmental > Terrestrial > Soil > Unclassified ... | reverse complement strand
GTGAACGCGCTCTCGAGCAAGCTCGAATGCTGGATCAAGCGCGGCGGCAAGGAATACAACATCGGCTTCAAGGACGGCAAAGTCTCTTCCAGGCTCGAGGTCGTGGGCAGCGTCGGCCAGCGCAACACCGGTACGACGGTGCGCTTCTGGCCGGATCCGAAGTTCTTCGACTCCGACAAGTTCTCCGTCCCGCAGCTCAAGCACACCCTCAAGGCAAAGGCCGTGCTGTGCCCGGGGCTGAAGATCACTTTCAAGAACGACGCCACGGGCGAGAAGGACGAGTGGTTCTTCACCGGCGACCTCGGCGCCTATCTGGTCGATGAGCTCGGCAAGACCGAGTTGCTGCCGCCGGAGCCGATCACCGGCGCTCGCGAGCAAGACCAGGACGCCGTCAGCTATGCGATTGCCTGGGCGCCGAATGCGGAAACGGTCCTCGGGGAGAGCTACGTCAATCTGATTCCGACCATCGAAGGCGGCACCCACGTCAACGGCCTGCGATCCGGCCTGACGCAGGCCGTCCGCGAGTTCTGCGAATTCCGCAACCTCGTGCCCCGAGGCATCAAGCTGACCCCCGAGGACGTGTGGGACAAGGTCGGCTACGTGCTGTCGGTGAAGATCAACGAGCCGCAGTTCGCCGGGCAGATGAAGGAGCGGCTCGCCTCGCGCGATGCAGCGGGCCTCGTCGAAGGTTTCGTGCGCGACTCGATGGCCTTGTGGCTGAACCGGCATCCCGATGCCGGCGAGCGCATCGGACAGTTCGCCATCAGCAACGCGCAGGAGCGGCTCAAGGCCGCGCAGCGCGTGGTGCGCAAACGCATCTCCGGCGGCCCGGCCCTGCCGGGGAAGCTGGCCGATTGCGCCAGCCAGGAGCCGAAGCGCTCGGAGCTGTTCCTGGTGGAAGGCGATTCCGCCGGCGGCTCGGCCAAGCAGGCTCGCGAGAAAGACTTCCAGGCGATCATGCCGCTGCGAGGCAAGATCCTCAATACGTGGGAAGTCGATGCCGGGGATCTCGCCTCCTCGGAAGAAGTTCACAACATCAGCGTGGCGCTCGGCGTGGACCCCGGCTCGACCGATCTCAGCCAGCTGCGCTATCACAAGATCTGCATCCTTGCGGATGCCGACTCGGACGGGCAGCACATCGCAACTCTGCTATGCGCGCTCTTTCTGCGTCATTTCCGTCCGCTCGTGACGAACGGCCACGTCTATGTGGCGATGCCGCCGCTCTACCGCATAGATGCCGGCAAGAGCGTCTACTACGCGCTCGATGATGCCGAACGGGAGACTCAGCTGAAGCGCATCGAGAAGGAGAATCCCCGCGCGAAGCCCGTGGTGACCCGCTTCAAAGGGCTGGGTGAGATGAATCCGGCGCAACTGCGTGAAACCACGATCGACCCGCGCACGCGCCGCCTCGTGCAGCTCACGGTCGATGCCAAGGACGAGACGGACAAACTGATGGATATGCTGTTGGCCAAGAAGCGAGCCTCCGACCGCCGGGAGTGGCTCGAGGCCAAGGGTAATCTTGCGGACTTGCAGGTTTAGCGATGCAGGACCAGGAGCTGAATTTCGAAGGCGTGGAGAGGCAGCCGCTGCGCACCTTCACGGAGAAGGCGTATCTCGACTATTCGATGTACGTGATTCTCGATCGTGCTCTGCCGGCGCTCGCGGACGGCCTGAAGCCGGTCCAGCGCCGCATCATCTACGCGATGAGCGAGCTGAGCCTGAGCGCGGGCAACAAGCACAAGAAGTCCGCGCGCACCGTGGGCGATGTCATCGGCAAGTTCCATCCGCATGGCGAGTCCGCCTGCTACGAGGCGATGGCGCTGATGGCGCAATCGTTCTCGTATCGCTACCCGATCGTGGACGGGCAGGGGAACTGGGGCTCGCAGGACGACCCGAAATCCTTCGCCGCCATGCGCTACACGGAGGCGAAGCTCACCCGCTACGCCGACGTCCTGTTGGGCGAGCTCGCCCATGGCACGGTCGACTGGTCGCCTAATTTCGACGGCACGCTGGAAGAGCCGATGCTGTTGCCGGCGCGGCTTCCCAACCTGTTGCTCAATGGCACGACGGGCATCGCCGTCGGCATGGCGACAGACATTCCGCCGCACAACCTGCGTGAAGTGGCTGCTGCCTGTCTGCACCTTCTGGAGGAACCGGAGGCGACCACGGCGCAGCTGATGAAGCACGTCAAGGGTCCCGACCTTCCCACCGGCGCCGAGATCATCTCCCCGCGCGCCGATCTCAAGGAGTTCTACGAAAAAGGAATCGGAAGCTTCAAAGCGCGAGCGACCTACGAGATCGAGGAGGGCAACGTCGTCATTACCGCCCTGCCGCATCAGGTTTCTGGGAATCGCGTGCAGGAGCAGATCGCCGAGCAGATACGCAGCAAGAAGTTGCCGATGGTCGACGATGTGCGCGACGAATCGGACCACGAGAACCCGACGCGTCTCGTCATCATTCCACGCTCCAACCGTGTGGACATGGTGGAGGTGATGAACCACCTGTTCGCGACGACCGACCTCGAGCGCAACTATCGCGTCAACCTGAACGTCATCGGGCTCGACGGCAAGCCGAAGGTGATGGGGCTGAAGGGCCTGCTGAGCGAATGGCTCGAGTTCCGCATCAAGACGGTCACGCGGCGCCTGCAGCATCGCCTGGAGAAAGTCTCCAGGCGGCTGCACATCCTCGATGGACTGCTGATCGTCTATCTGAACCTCGACGAGGTGATCCGCATCATCCGCCGGGAGGATGAGCCGAAGCCGGTGCTGATGAAGCGCTTCAAGCTCTCGGACGAGCAGGCCGAGGCGATCCTCGAGACCAAGCTGCGCCACCTGGCGAAGCTCGAGGAGATGAAGATCCGCGAGGAGCAGAAGGCCTTGAGCGATGAGCGCGATGAGATCGAAGCGCTGCTCAAGAGCCGCGCCAGGCTGCGCAAGCTGGTCGGCGAGGAGATTCGCGCGGACGCCGAGAAGTTCGGCGACGACCGCCGCACGAAGATCGTCGAGCGTGAGGCGGCGCAGGCGATCGATGAGACCTCGCTCATTCCCAATGAGCCCGTGACCGTGGTGCTGTCCACCGGCGGCTGGGTGCGCTCGGCCAAGGGCCACGAGATCGATCCTTTGACGCTGTCGTACAAGAATGGCGATGGGTTTCAGTCGGCCGCTCGCGGCCGCAGCCTGCAGCAGGCGGTGTTCATCGACAGCACCGGCCGCACCTACAGCCTGCCGGCGCACTCCTTGCCGTCCGCTCGCGGACTCGGCGATCCGCTGTCAGGCCGCTTCAATCCACCCGACGGGGCGAAGTTCGCCGGCGTGATGATCGGCGAGGCGGAGGATCTGTGGCTGCTCGCGAGCGATGCGGGCTATGGGTTTACCGTGCGGCTCAAGGAGCTCATCACCGATCGCCGCGCCGGCAAGACGGTTCTCAACGTGCCCGAGAACTCGTTCGTATTGCCTGCGGCTTGGGTGCCTTCGCAGGACTCCCTCGTCGTGGCCGTCAGCAGCGAAGGCAAGCTGTTGGCTTTCCCGGTCACGGACGTTCCCGAGATGCCTCGCGGCAAGGGCAACAAGCTTTATGACATCCCTTCCAAGAAGGCCGCCGCGCGCGAGGAGCTGATGACGGCCGTGGCCGTCGTGCCCCCCAGCGGGACTCTGGTGCTCTGGGCCGGGGACAAGCAGAAGCAGCTCGACTGGAAGGACCTCAAGGAGTATCGCGGGCAGCGTGCCCAGCGAGGCTCGGTACTGCCTCGCGGCTGGCCCCGCAAGATCGATCGCCTGGAGGCGAAGCTGCCTCCCGCACCTGAGAAGAAGGACTAGCGCCGACGGGCGGCGCGGGGGCGTGCTGCTGATGTTTGACGAGCAACTGGCCGCGGTTCCGGCTCACCCGCCACGCAGCGGGGTGCTTCCGGGGATGCGCTTGCGCACCGCTATTCCGCGCTCCACCCTTATCATTCTACTGGCCTTGGTTCTTTTCTTCGGGTCGTTCCCGCTGCTCATCATGAGCAGCGATCCCAAGGGGCAACTGGAGCTCCGGGGGGTGAACACGGAAGGCCAGGTCGTTTCGGTGGCAGATGTGCCATCAGGCTGCAGAGGCCCTGCGCGCCGCCTCATCTATGAGTTCAAGGCGCAGTCCGGAGGCTCATTTCGCGGCGGGGCCACTCTGTGTGAGGATTCGCCCTACTACTCCGCGAAAGCCGGTGACAGCATCGAGATACGCCATCTGCGGGACGATCCGGGCCGCAGCGCTCCCGCATCGGCCGATCCCAACGAGCCTCCCGTCTTCATCTTCATGATCTTCCCCGTGTTTTTTCTGCTCGTGCTCTCGCCGATGTTTCTGCCTCAGCTACGTGAGGTTCTGCGCGCCCGCCGCCTCTACAAGACGGGGACACTCACGCGGGGGCAGGTTGTCTTCATCAAGAAGCGCAGCTTCGGCGTGTGGCCGGGATGGCCTGGTAGCAGTAGCTTTGACGTTTACGTCGCGCAACAGCTACCGAGCGGCGAGCGCATCGAGACCGTCGTCTGGTGCACCAACGACTGGCTCGTCAACCAGCTCGTGCCCGGAACGACCGTTCACATCCTGTGCCCGTCAAATCGGTCCCAGCGGGGCGCGTTGCTCGAGGCGTTCGTGCGCTGACTGTCAGCGCCCCTGCGCGGCCCCCAGCACCACCTGCTCGGGCTCGTTGATGAAGTACCCCTGGATGTACTGCACGCCGAGCTGCCACAGCACGGCCATGGTGTTGGCGTCCTCGACGCGTTCGGCAATGGTCTGGATGAGCCGCTTGGTGGCGGCGTCGACCAGGGTGCGGGTGCGTTGCTGCAGGGCCTGGTCGGCGGCGAGGCTCTGCACCAGGGCGCCGTCGATTTTCACGAAGTCCAGGGGTACCGCATCGAGCAATCCCTGGCTGTCACGCCCGGATCCGAAGCCGTCGATGGCGAAGCGGAAGCCGCGCTGGCGCAAAACGCCGGCGAGGGCCTTCACCTGCGGGGCATAGGTCGAGGCAATCCCCTCGTTCACCTGAAAGCACAGCCGGCCCGGATCCGCACGGCTCGAGCGCACGTGGTTCTCCAACCATCCCTGGAACGTCGCGTCGGCGACCGTATCCTTGGAGAGCCGCACGAACAGACACCCGGGCTTGCGCTGCGCGGCGAACGATAAAGAGGCTCCCACGACCCAACGATCGATATTCTTCATCAGATCGTTGCGCTCGGCGGCGGCCATGAATTCCGAGGGCAACACTTCCTTGCCGCTTCCGTCGATCATGCGCACCAGCACGTCGAACATCGCGGGATCTTCACCCTGCAGGCTCGCCACCGGCTGTTGTACGAGCCGGAAGCGGTTCTCCATCAGGGCGGCCTTGATGTGCTTCACCCACACCAGGTCATACGACTGGACACGCGTGTCGGCGTCGGCGCGGTCGGAGACCACGGCCTGGTTTCCACCTTTCTGTGTCCCGCGCTTGCAGGCCTCGACGGCGTCGGCGATCACCGCGTCCAGGTCCGTCTGGCTGTGCGAGACGACGGTCAGCCCGATCGTGCACGTCACGGTCACCGACTTGTCTCTGACGCGCGTGGTGTGCTTCTGCAGCCGGCCCAGGAGCTGCGCGCTCCAGGCCTCGACGTCGTGCTCGTTGCCTCGCTCCAGCAGCGCCAGGAATTTGACCCCGCCGAGCCGGCCGATGATCTCTTTCGGATGCAGGGTCTCGCGCAGGATCTTCGCGAACTCGACGATGATCTCCTCGCTGGAGACGACGCCGACGTCGCGCTCGAGCGTGGCGAACTTGTCGAGCTTGATCAACGCCAGGTGTCGCATGCCTCCGGCCGCGGGGATCGCGAGCCTCTTGGCAAGCGCCTCCAGCAACTCGCGCCTGTGCAGGAAACCCGTCGAAGCGTCCGAACGGATGGCTTCCGTGACATCGGCGGCGAGCTTGACCTCGTCCCGCTTTCGGGCCGGCACCACCAGCCGCACGCAGGGCTCGCCTTCGTGCTCTCCGAGGGCCAGCACGATTTCGACCGGCAGGATGCTGCCGTCCGCGAGCAGCGCACCCACCTTGAGAGTGTGGTCGCTCCAGCGACCCTGGAGGCAGGCCGTCAGGGCGCCCTTGAGCGCCGCCTGGTTGGATTCGTCGAACAGGTCCATCACCGGCTGCCCGACCAGGCCATCGAGGCTCCCGTAGAGCTCACCCCAGGCCGGATTGGCATCGACCACGATGCCTTCCTGTACCTGGACGATCGCATCGTTGGATCGCTGCAGCACCGACTCGAGCTGGCTGCGAGCATCGCGTGCCGACTTGACCGTCGTATTCAGGGCACGCTCCATGCGGAACGCGCGCAGCTCGCGCAGCACGACGGCATTGAAGCGCGCCGGGCTGGAGAGGGAAACCAGGTCCCGGGCGCCTGCGAGCAGGGCGTCCGTAATCAGGGCTTCGGTGGCCGGCTCCTTGCCCAGGGCATCCGCCAGCACCAGCACGGGAAGGCCGGGGGCGACCTGGTCGCGGACCCCGATCGTCGCCTGCAATTCGATGCTGCCCGTCGCCACGTGAATGAGCAGCTCCGGATTGATCTGGGTGAGTGCGTCCCCCAGGTCGCGGAGCTCCGGAATCCAGGTGCAATGAACAGGGTGGCCTGCCCGGCGCAGGACGCTGTTGATCGCCTCGACGGGATCACGCGCGGTGCTCAGAACGATGAGCGGGACCGCATTCTGCTCGGTCAAACGGCTGCCTCCCCAGGCGACGGATACCCCTGAATGCGGGCGGATTACTCGGCGCTCACGCGCCTCGCCCTTGCGGACGTTATCAGGGATTCTAGCACCGGCCCCCCGGGGGCCCTTTGAGCCGTCTCTCAGTTAAAGCGTGACGGGCACGGTCACTTTGGCAGGTGCGCCGTGCACCTCACGGACCAGGCGGGGGACCAGATAGCCCGGCAGGCGCGCCGCGAGCTGTCCGGCAATGAGGGCCGCAGTGGCCTCGGGAACCTCGAAGTGCGCGGCGCCGCGGACTCTGTCGAGGAGGTGGAGGTAGTAGGGGAGAACACCCGCCTCGAACAGGCGTTCGGACAAGTCGGCCAGCACGTCGGCGGAGTCGTTCACTCCCCGCAGAAGCACGGACTGGTTGAGTAGCGTGATGCCTGTTTCGCGCAGTGCAGCGCAGGCTTCACGCACCTCCGCATCGATCTCGTTCGGGTGGTTGCAGTGAAGCACGAATACCGTCGGTCGGCGCACGCTCCGGATCCATGCGATCAGCCCCGAGTCGACTCGGGAGGGCAGTACGATGGGCTGACGCGTGTGCACGCGCAGACGACGCACGTGGGGGATGTCAGCGAGCGCGTCCGTCAGACTCTTCAAACGGGCATCGCTGAGCGACAGCGGGTCGCCGCCGCTGAGGATGATTTCCTCGATCGACTCGTCCCGGGCGATCTCCGCCAGTGCCTCACTCCACCTCGGCGTATCGGTTGTCTGCTCAGCGTAGGGGAACTCACGGCGGAAACAATAGCGGCAATGGACTGCACACGCCTGCGTTGTGATCAGCAGGGCGCGACCTGCGTACTTTTTCAGCAACCCCGGGGCTCGAACCGCTGACTGCTCCCCCACCGGATCGCCGCTGAAGTCCGCTCTGTGCTCGTTCTCCTGGCCGGAGGGCAGCACTTGCCGCAGGAGGGGGTCGTCGGGGTCTCCCCGGCGCATGCGGCGCACGTAGCTTTCCGGGACTCGGAGCTTGAACGCTGCGGTGGCGGTGGAGTCGCAGATCCCCGCCTCCAGTCCGACCGCCTGGGCGAGGGCCTCGGCGCTGCTGATGGCGGCGGCCATTTCGAGCTGCCAGCGGGTGGGAGCCTGCCCCAGGGGGGTCAGGTAGCGGGGGGTGGTCGTTGCCGTTATCATACGCGGCCCTTTGGGGCGCCGGTCCTAATCGGCGGAAAGCGCTGGCCCATCGGCGCGGTACGCGACTTTCCGCAATGGAAAACAGTCGCGCATTCTGCACCAGACACACGTGAGCACGAAATGTCCAGCTACACGACGAGCGAAATCCGCGGCGGCATGAAGGTTCTTCTGGATGGCGAGCCCTATGCCATCGTCGAGAACGAGTTCGTCAAGCCCGGCAAAGGGCAGGCCTTCAACCGCATCAAGGTACGCAATCTCAAGACCGGTCGAACCATCGAGAAGACCTTCCGTTCCGGGGAGTCCCTGGAGGCGGCGGACGTGGTCGACACGGAGATGCAGTACCTCTACAAGGACGGCGATTTCTGGACCTTCATGCAGCCGGAGAGCTTCGAGCAGTACACGGCTGGAGCGGCGGCCGTGGGTGATGCCGCGCAATGGCTCAAGGATGGGGTGGTTTGCATCGTGACCCTGTGGAACAACGTTCCCCTGGTCGTCACGCCTCCCCCCCACATAGAGCTGAAGGTCATCGAGACTGATCCGGGCCTGCGGGGCGACACGGCGACCGGCGGCCAGAAGCCGGCCAAGCTGGAGACGGGTGCGGTGGTGCGCGTGCCGCTGTTCATCAACGAAGGCGACATCCTCAGGATCGACACCCGCACCGGGGCCTACATCTCACGCGGCAAGGGCTGAGCGCAGCCCGGCCGATCTGCGCGGCGCAGCTGATCAGGTCGTGCGGCCGGTCCGGCGCGCGGGCGACGGCGGCGGCTGATCAGGTCGTGCGGCCGATCCGAGGTGGCGCGACGGCGGCGCGGCCGATCCGAGGCGGCCGGAGCGATCAGGCAGTGACGGCCGAACGCTTCGGGCGGGTGCGCCAGATTCCGTCGACGCTGTAGATGGCGAGCCCGACCCAGATCAGAGCGAGGCCGACGGCGCGGCTGTGCTCGAGGCTCTCTCCAAACACCACCAACCCGAGCGCCAGCTGCAGGCTCGGCGCGACGTACTGAATCAACCCCATGGCCGAGTAGGGAATGAGGCGGGCGCCGTAGGCGAACAGGAAGAGTGGCACCGCGGTAATGGGTCCGGCCGCGACCAGCATGGCGTCGATCACTCCACCGGAATGGCCCAGAGCGCCCACATGGGTCATCTCGAGCCAGATCAGGTAGCCCGCCGCAACCGGCAATAACAGGAAGGTCTCTACCGCAAGACCCGGGAGCGCCTCGACGGGGATGACCTTGCGCACGAACCCATAGAGCCCGAAGGCCGCGGCGAGTGTCAGCGAGATCCAGGGTGGATTGCCCGAAATGACGCTCATGTAGAGCACGGCGACGGTTGCGAGCCCTACCGATATCCACTGGGCCGGGTTGAGCCGCTCGCGCAGGAACACCAGGCCGAGCACTACGTTCAGCAGCGGGTTGATGAAGTACCCCAGGCTCGTCTCCACCACGTGCCCGTTGGCGACGGCGTACACGTATACCACCCAGTTGACGGTGATCAGGCCGGCGGAGATGCACAGCCGCCACAGGAGCGCGGGATTGGTGAGTGTCGCGCGGACCTGCCCGAGCTCACCGCGCACCAGCATCCAGATGAAGATGAACACGCATGACCAGGTGACGCGATGCGCGATCACCTCGAGAGTCCCCACGGCGTGAAGTGGCTTCAGGTAGAGGGGAAAGAGTCCCCAGACGATGAAGGCACCGAGGGCTGCGGCGAACCCCCTGACTGCGGGTGTCTCGCTCAAGGCCGGCTCGCCCCTACGAAAATGGCGGCCACTCGTTCGAGCCCGGCGCGATCGACTTCATCGAAACGCGCGAGCGTCGCACTGTCGATGTCGAGCACACCCCACAGCAGATCGTTGGCCAGCAATGGAATCACGATCTCGCTGCGGGAGGCAGTGTCGCAGGCGATATGGCCGGGGAAAGAATCAACGTCCGGCACGACGAGCGTTCTGCGCTGCTGCGCGGCCGTACCGCAAACACCCTTGCCCAGGCCGATGCGCACGCAAGCCGGCTTGCCCTGAAACGGGCCCACGACCAACTCGCCCTGCTTCAGAAAATAGAAGCCGGCCCAGTTGATGTCGGGCAGGGCATCGAACAGCAGCGCCGCGGTGTTGGCAGCGTTGGCAACCGGGTCGGTTTCCCCCGCCAGCAGGCCCGCCAGCTCGTCCGCCAGGTTGGCGTAGTCGGCGGCCTTGTCCTTGAAGTCATAGCGGTGGGTGACGTGCATCGGGTTGTTCCCACGAGGGCTGCGTATTCTACCGGGGCCGGACCGGCTGGCTCTCCCCCGGAAGAGCGACTCCTGTCAGGCCCGCTCGGTGGGGAACGGCAGCACCTCATCGATGGACTGGGCCTCCGTGGCCAGCATGACCACTCGATCGAAACCCAGGGCAACTCCGCAACAGTCCGGCAGCCCCGCCTCCAGCGCCGCAAGCAGGCGCTCATCCAGCGGGTGCTCTGCCGCCCGCCGCTGCCGCCGCTCGGCCAGATCGCTTTCGAAGCGCGCTCTTTGCTCCGTGGCCGAGGCGAGCTCGTGAAAGCCGTTGGCCAACTCTATCCCCTCGCAGTACAGCTCGAAGCGGAGCGCCGCGCGGGGATCCTCGGGATCCAGGCGCGCCAGAGCGGCCTGCGAGGCCGGATAGCCGTGCACGAATGTCAGCGAGTCCTCTCCCAACCGCGGCCCGACTCGCGTGGCCATGAGAAAGTCCAGCAACAGGTCCCGCGTGAGGGCGCCTGGATCTCGCCATACCAGATCCCGCGACAGCTGTTCGATCTGCGCCTCGGATGCAGTGAAGGGGTCCAGATCGAGATGGCGGCGGAAAGCATCGCGGTAGCTCACTCTTTCGCTGCTGAATCCCGTGCCGGCTTCCCCGAGCAGCTCGCGTACCAGCGCCTCCACCTCGCTCATCAACTGGTCCAGGGTAAAGCCGATGCGATACCACTCGATGAGCGTGAACTCGGTGTTGTGAAGCGGGCCTCGCTCGAAGCCGCGCACGACGTGGCAGATCTGGAAGATGTCGCCGCTGCCTGCGGCCAGCAGCCGCTTCATCGCGTATTCCGGGGAAGTGTGCAGGAAGTGCGGGCGCAGCGGGTCGCCCAGATCGACCACGGCTGACTGGATGTGCACGTCCGACACCGGGGCGTTCACCACCACAGGCGTGTCGACTTCCATCACCTGCCGTGCGGCGAAGAAGCTGCGCGCCTGCGCGAGCATCTGTGCGCGGCGCTGCAGCTTCTCCCGAGTCGCTGTTGGCCGCCAGTCGCTCATCGGATTCTCGCCAGCGCCTCGCCCATGTGAATGCGCGACCCGGCGGCGAGTCCCGGCTGCCACTCGGCAAAGCCCGGCGGCGTCAGCAGGATCACCGTCGATCCCATGTTGAAGCGACCCATTTCAGCGGCCTTGCGCAACGACAGTGGGCCGAGCGAACGGTCCACCGGAAGCTCGGTCCGCCGCCGGCCGCGGCGCGGAGTGATGTCACCGTGCCAGACCGTCGTCATGCTGCCCACGAACAGGGCACCGACCAGCACCATCGCAAACACCGCCGTTCCTTCCTCGAAGATACACACAACGCGCTCGTTTCGGGCGAACAGGTTGCGCACCGAGGCGGCGGTCGCCGCGTTGACACTGAACAGACGGCCGGGCACGTACCAGGCGGCGCGCAGGGTGCCGGTCATCGGCATGTGGATGCGATGATAGTTGTAAGGTGCGAGGTACAGAGTCGCGAAGCCGCCGCCCCGGAATCGTTCCGTCCAGTGAGCGGCGCTCGTGGGGGCGGCGAGCAGGTCCTCGAGCGTGAAGGAATGCCCCTTCGCCTGCAGGATCCGCGACCCCGTCAGCGAGCCTATCTGGCTCACCGTGCCGTCAACGGGCGATATGACAACCTGGGAGTGGGTATCGACCGGGCGCGCGCCCGCACGCAATGCGCGTGTGAAGAATTCGTTGAAGCTGGGGTAGCTGAGCGCGTCGGGCTGGGCCGCGTCGCTCATCTCGGGCCGGAATCGGCGCACGAAGGCGCGAATGAGCGTGTTCTTGACCACGGGCGTGCGTACGCGCGTCAGTCGAAGCACCAGGCGCGACAGGAAATGCTGCGGAAGGAGCTTCTGCAGCGCGATGAACAGCGCGTCGCGCATCAACCGTTCTTGTTCAGGTCCGGGGCCGCGGTGCGCAGGTCCTCGGCGATCTGTTTGGCATCGAACGGTGGGGTGAAGACAGCGACCTCGCGGGCGTGGGTGTCGAGCAGGAAGACCGTGGCCGAATGATCCATGGTGTAGTCGCCTCCCGGCAGCTCCACCCGCTGAACCGCCACGCCGAAATCCGTGGCCACCTTGCCGATCGCCGCCGTGTCGCCGGTCAGTCCGATGAACTGCGGGTCAAACGCATGTACATACTGGGACAGGACCGGCGGCGTATCGCGTTGCGGGTCGATGCTGATCAGCAGCACGCGCAGATCCGGTAGCGTGCCGATCTTCTTCACCTGCGCCAGCTTCGCCAGTGTCGTCGGGCACACATCCGGACAATGCGTGAAGCCGAAGAACACCAGGCTCGGCTGGCCCTGAAGCTGTGCGGCCGAGAAAGGCTCGCCGGCGTCGTTGACCAGATGGAAGTCCGCCAGCTGGCGCGCCTGCGGCAACCAGGTGCCGCTTGCCAGCTGAGGAGCGGAGCTGTCAAGTTTGCGCGCCAGCCAGAACCCGGCCAACGCTGCGCACAGCGCGGCCACTGATATGAGGAGCCAGGATCTTCGTTCCATGAAGGCAGTATCCCACAGGGGCCATAAGCGGGCGGCGCGGCTTTCGGTGCACGATCTCATCGAGCGCGGGGCCCGCCGCCTGCGGCGCGCTCGGGTGTTCTTCGGGCACGGGACGGATAACGCGCGGGACGATTCTGCGGCGCTCGTGCTGCACGCTTTCGCCCTGCCGCACGATGCCGGGCCGAGCCTGTACAGGCGGCCGGTGACCGCCGCGGGTCGGCAGCGGGCGGAGCTCCTGATCGAGCGACGCATCCGCGAGCGCATTCCGGCGGTCTACCTCACCGGTTGCACGTGGTTCGCCGGGCTGCCGATCCACGTGGACGAGCGCGTTCTCATTCCTCGCTCCCCGCTGGCGGAGCTGATCGAAAGACGGTTTACACCCTGGATCGATCCGACGCGGGTGCGCCGGATCGTGGATGTGGGGACCGGATCGGGTTGTATCGCCATCGCGTGCGCCAAGGCCTTTCCGCGCGCCCGTGTCGATGCCCTCGACATCTCCCCTGGCGCGTTGGAAGTGGCGCGCGTCAATGTCCGACGCCACCGCCTGGGGCGGCGCCTGAGGCTGCTCGAATCGGATCATTTCAGCGCCATCGAGAGTGAAACCTACGATATCATCGTGGCCAACCCGCCCTACGTGGGCGCGCGCGAGCTCCGGAGTCTGCCGCCGGAGTATCGGCATGAGCCGCGGATGGCACTCGCGGCAGGCCCGGCAGGCCTCGACTCCGTCAAGGTCATCCTACGGAACGCGGGCCGCCACCTGCGGCCGCGCGGAATTCTGGTCGTCGAGGTGGGCAACACCGCGGCGGCCGTCCGGCGCGCCTACCGGCATCTGCCGTTCACGTGGCTGGAATTCGAGCGTGGCGGCGGCGGTGTCTTCCTGCTCACGGCGGAACAATTGCAGCGACTCCCATGACCCCGATCGGGTCGCAAGACAGGTCCCATGTCCGGTAACACCCTCGGAAAGCTGTTCACGGTCACCACTTTCGGCGAAAGCCACGGCCCCGCCATGGGCGGCATCGTGGACGGCTGTCCCCCGGGGCTGGAAATCTCCGCCGAGGACCTGCAGCCCGATATCGATCGCCGCCGCACCGGCACCTCGCATTTCGTCAGCCAGCGCCGCGAGGGCGATCAGGTGCGCATTCTCTCGGGAGTGTTCGAGGGGCGTACGACCGGCACGCCGATCGGCCTCCTCATCGAGAATACGGATGCTCGCTCGCGCGACTACGAGAAGATCAAGGATCGCTTCCGCCCCGGGCACGCCGACTACACCTATCAACAGAAATATGGGGTGCGCGATTACCGTGGCGGCGGGCGCTCTTCCGCGCGTGAGACCGTCATGCGGGTCGCCGCCGGTGCCATCGCACGCAAATACCTGGCACATCGGCTCGGCGTTCGGATCTATGGCTACTTGAGCCAGGTCGGTGAGCTGCGCCTGGAGCCCGTGGATCCGCCGTTTGCGTACCAGAACCCGTTCTTCTGTCCCGACCCCGCGCGCATTCCCGAGCTCGAGGCTCTGATCTGGAAGGTCCGCGAAGCGGGAGACTCGATCGGCGCGCGCGTCACCGTGGTGGCCACGGGCGTGCCGCCAGGTCTGGGAGAGCCCGTGTTCGACCGGTTGGATGCGGACATCGCCCATGCCCTGATGAGCATCAATGCGGTCAAGGCCGTCGAGATCGGCGCGGGCGTGCGCTCGACGGAACAGAAGGGCAGCGAGCATCGGGACGAGCTGACGCCCGCGGGGTTCAAGAGCAACAACGCCGGAGGCATTCTCGGCGGTATCTCTTCCGGACAGGACGTCGTCGCGCACCTGGCGCTCAAGCCGACCTCGAGCATTCAGGTTCCGGGCACGACCATCGACCTCGACGGCAATCCGGTGGAGGTGGTCACCACGGGTCGGCACGACCCCTGTGTCGGGCTGCGCGCGACGCCGATCGCGGAAGCCATGCTCGCGATCGTGCTGATGGATCATTACCTGCGCCACCGCGCTCAGAACGCGGACGTCAAATCCAG
>Ga0134126_10006522_pt1 | contig 14623 bp, 13 predicted proteins | sample KB31752_FD_96881 | JGI IMG/M metagenome (GOLD analysis project Ga0134126, IMG submission 96881) | Terrestrial soil microbial communities with excess Nitrogen fertilizer from Kellogg Biological Station, Michigan, USA - KB3-175-2 | ecosystem: Environmental > Terrestrial > Soil > Unclassified ... | reverse complement strand
GCAGGACCGGGCGCATGAAGGTCCGCTCGTAGCGGAGCACGCAGCCGCTGTCATCCCTGATCTTGTCTGCCTCGATGAAGTCGGGGTCTGCGCCGAACAGCGTCCGGTACTGCTCGTAGGCGGCCAGGCTGGGAAAGCTGAACAGCGCCAGTGCCCTGTCGCTGGCCCCCTCCGACGGCAGGAAGTAGCCGTGGTGGATGCCGCCATGCAGGTTGACCAGCTCGATCCACCGGCGGCCGAACCGCTCAAAGGCGTCAACCTTCGCCGGATCGATCACGTACTCGACAACGCAAGTGATCACGCCTCAACCTAGCGCCCGTGCCGGGCATCGCCCGCATCTGGGCCCAGGCACAGCCATTCGCACAGGCCTGGCAAGCTTCCAACACCCAGACACCCCGCGACGGCCGCGCTGGCGACATATCCCTATTCAACGCGCCGCCGGGTCAGACGGCCCTGTGTCCGATCTTCCTGCGTTGGAAATCGGTACTAGAGGGTCAGGTGGACCGTGAGCTGGTCGACCTTGGAGGTGAGCCCGGCCCCGGAGAAGTCGACCTCGCCCTTGGCGCCCTCGAAGCCCCCGGTTCCTCCCGTCACGGCCACGACTCCGGAACTGGACCGCGGGTCGGTTTCGCCCGAGACGGTGAGCTCACCCGACAGGCCGTCCACGGTGAGCTTCACCGCTGCGCTCAGCAGCGCGGTGGACGCGTCAGAACTCACAATGTCGAGGACGAGGGCCTCATGGCCTATCTGGTGGCCTCCTGTCTTCTCGTTGAACACGGGATCGTTCACCCATTCGGCACCGACACTGGAGCCGGCGGGAAGGGCGGGTGTGGCGCACGTGCGGCACGGGGTGATCACGTGGGCTTCGATCATGTGCGTGTACACGGTGAACGTTAGCTGGCGCTTCGCGTGGGCGTAGGGGCTTGTGCCCGTCGAGGCCGAGGCGATCCCGGTCCCGCCTGCGGCTGCGATCACCGTAGCCGTGCAGATGCTCAGCGCCCACTTCTTCCTCATGTCCATTCCTCTCCGGCCCGCCTCTGGTGTCGGCGATGGCCAGGTGACGACGCTAGGGCAGCAGGCCGGGGCCGCTGAAGTGCCGACCGGCCAGAACTGGTCACGGACGTCATGACGGGCGTGACCGTCGGCTGGCCAGAAGGCCGTGCCTCGGACGGGAGGAACAGGCGCTCGGCGATCCCGCGGTTCGTCGCGCCGTGTGCTACCAGGCGCAGAACATCGACCTCGCGGGCGGTCAGCGGTTGCCACGGCAGGCCGAGGATCGTGTCGGCGGCATCACTCAGGAAGCCGCCCCAGGCACCCTGGCTGGATGCCGTCCGGCACGTGCCTTCTGGCCAAATCCGCCGTCGCATCGCGACCGGGCCGGCCGTTTCGGCTGGTCCAGGCTAGTTTAGGGGAGTGCCGCGCTGGTGGCGGCCTCGTGTGAAGGAGGACCGCGCATGAAGGCCGGCTGGATCTCCCCGCGCTGGGTTCCCTTGATGGTTTATGTCGTCGTGCTGGCCGCCGGGCTGTATTACGCGGCGATGGACCTCGGCGGCGTTGTTCCAGTCGGACGGGTGGCCGGGTTTGCCGTGGCGATGACTGTGCTGCTGGGCTTGGAGGCCGCGGACCGGCGCTGGCTGGTGCGGCCGGGGCCGGGGCGGATGGTGCTGGGACTGCTGTCGGTCCGGGTCGGGCTGTTCGTGGCGGCTGCGGCGCTCGATCCTTCCGGTGATGCGCGGCTGCTGTTTGTCCTGGTTCCGTTCGCCGCCTATTTCGCTTTCGGCCGGACGGTGAGCCTCGTGCTCGGCGGCGCGTGCCTAGCCGTTGTTGTCGCGGGCTTCGCGCTGCGGGTGCCGCGCTGGTACGCCCAGTCGGCCGATGTGTTTGACGTCTTGATGTTCACCATCGGCCTGATGCTCGCCATCGCGATGGCGAGCATCGCGGCCGCCGAGCAGGCGGGCCGGCTCCGGCTCGAGTCCGTCCTAGGTGACCTGCGGGACTCGCATGACCAGCTGACCGCGTACGCGGCCCAGGTAGCCGGGTTGTCGGCGGCCGCCGAGCGGGGCAGGCTCGCCAGGGACATCCACGACAGCCTCGGCCACCACCTGACGGCGGTCACGGTCCAGCTGGAGAAGGCTGAGGCGTTCCGTCCTCTGGACGCCGCGAGCGCCGACCGGGCGGTTGCGGACGCCCGGGCAGCCGCCCGGCAGGCGCTGCGCGAGGTGCGCGGTTCGGTCGCGGCGCTGCGCGGCGATGAGCCGCCGGCCCTGCTGTCGGCGATGCTCGCCGGGCTGGTACGGCAGGCCGGGCCGGGGGAGCCGCTGGTCACTGTGACCGTTACCGGAGACGAGGCAGGGCTTGGGGCGGCCGCGCGGACGGTGCTGTTCCGCGCGGCACAGGAGGCGCTGACCAATGTGCGGCGGCACAGCGGTGCCCGGCGCGCCTGCGTGTCGGTGACCCTGGATGGTCGTGATGCCCGGCTGGTCGTAGCGGACGACGGACAGGGTTTCGACCGGACGTCCCGCGCAGTAGCCGGAGGGCTGGCGGCCCGCGAAGGCTTCGGGCTGCTGGGCATGCGGGAACGGGCCGCGCTGGCCGGAGGCCACGCGGAGGTCGACAGCCGGCCCGGAGCGGGAACAACGGTTACCGTGACCGTCCCTGTCAACGCAGCCCCCGTCGCAGCTGTCCCTTTCGCACCTGGTCCTGTGCCAGGAGAAGTTGGGCGGGTGCGGGCGTGACCAGCGACCAGTGCGGCGGCGCGGCAGTGCCTCCTGCCGTAATCCGTGTCCTGATCGCAGACGATCAGGAGCTGATCCGCGAGGGCATCGCGTCCTTGCTGGGCATACAGCCGGGAATCGCGGTGGTTGGCACCGCCCGCGACGGCGCGGCGGCAGCTGAGCTGGCCGCGGCCCTGGCGGCGGACGTGGTGCTGATGGACGTCCGGATGCCCGGTGGCGACGGTACCCAGGCGACCGCCCTCATCCGCCGGGAGTTGCCTGCGTGCCAGGTGGTGATGCTGACGACGTTCGACGACGAGGAGTACGTCGTGCAGGCGCTGCGGGCCGGCGCAGCCGGCTATCTCCTCAAGGACCTGCCCGCCGACGAGCTCGCCGCTGCAGTCAGGCTGGCTCACGCCGGCATTGCCCAGTTCGGCGCGCAGGCTGTCGGCCGACTGGCCGCGGCAATCGCCCGTCAGGACCGGTCAGCCCCGCTCCGGTCAGTCCCAGCGGAGCCGGTCCTGGGCGGGCCGGCAACCGGCGCGCCCGACGGGACAGTTCCCGTCCAGCAGGGGCAGCAAGGCCAGCTGACCGCCCGGGAGGCCGACGTCCTGCGCCTGGTTGCGTGCGGCGCGACGAACCGGGAGATCGCGTCGCGCCTGTTCCTGTCCGAGGGCACGGTGAAGAACCATCTCTCCCGCATCCTGACTCGCCTGGGCCTGCGTGACCGTACCCAGGCCGCGATTTACGCCCACGAACACGGTCTGTTGTGAGGCCGACTGGGGGCCAGGCGCTAGCCCAGTCCCGCAGAAGCACCAGTTGGCCAAACCTGCTCCCAGAAGGGCACGTGAGAGACATGTGCCGTCAGCCAGGTGGCGGCCCGTGACTCCCGGCCCCAACACTGGCCGGCAGGCACTTCCCGCCCGATGGCCGCCTCTCCTACGGTCAGGCCGATGACCGGGCCAGCTAACCGCTGAGAACTGCGGCCCGCCGACCAATCGGACACAACGAGAGGTGACCGACGTGACCCCAGACCTCCCAAGGTTCAGCGCCGCCAGCGGCCTGCTGGCGGGCCTGCTCCTTGCCGTGGCGGGTTTCATCAGCATCTTCACCGGCAAGACCGCTGGCGCCGCCTTCGTGATCGCGCTGGTACCTGCGCTGGCGATACCGCTGCTTGTCGCCGTCTACCACCAGCGGAACGCCGACGCGCCCGGCATCTTCGGCCCTGTGGCCTATGGGCTCAACCTGCTCGGCCTAGGACTGTTCAGCGGTGCCGTGGGCGCGGTCGACACCGCACTGTTCTATTTCACCACCCCCGTCATTGACCGCTTCAAGCACGAGCCTGGGTTCGTGGAGCTGCTCGGCGGCGTCGTCCTGTTCGCGGTGGGCTCGGTGCTGTTCGGCGTCTTCCTGCTGCGCACCAGGGCATACCCGAGGCTGCTGTGCTGGGCCTACATCGTGTTCCCCGCGCTGCTGGCGGTACTGTCCCCGCTGCCTGACTCCCCGGCCAAGAACGCGATCCATGTCCTGGCCGGCCTGACCATAGCCTGGCTGGCGGTCACGCTGTGGCACACCACCCCGGCCCGGCATCTGCGCCCCGGGGCCACCGCCCGGCCGTCCGTCTCGCTGGACAACAGGAGGAGCAGCTAGGCGCGTGACGACAGGCCGCGGCGCGCGAGTTATCCAGGTGCGTACGGCCATGCCGTCCTGGCTGCGCTGCACATACTCACGCGCCGGGCGAGCTCGGCAAGGTCAAGGGGGCCAGCGTATGGGCGCTAGGCCCGGGAGCGCCCGAGGAATGCGGCGAGCCGGTCGCTGGGGCTGGCCGTAGCCGCCACGGTGACCGGCGCCGCGAACAGCGGGTGGCGGCCGGTGCGGGGGACCAGCACCGGGGCTATTGCCAGCAGGCCAGTGGCCAGTGCGCGCGGGATCGGCTGGTGCTGGCCGCACGCCCGGGATATGTCCCACCCGTGGACGGCGACCTCGAGGGCTGCCGCAGCGGCCATGACACTGGCCGCCAGCGGGCAGCCGGCGATCTCGACGACCTGGCGCTGGTGGCCGGGGCCGGTGCAGGCATCAAGCAGCTGGCCGGCGCGATCGCGGAATGCGCGGGCGGGGTCAGCCGCCAGGGCCCCGTCCTCCGCGGCGGGGTCCAGGCCAACGTGTCCGGTTTCGATGCCGTCACCGAATGCGGCTAGTGATTCACAGGCGTGCCGTAGCAGCATCCGCAGGTCCCATTCGACGCATGGCGTCGGACGGGACAGGAGCTCCGGCGTGACGGTCCGGGCCACGTCGAGCGCATAGCTGATCGACGGTTCGAGCAGCCGGGCACTTTCGGCCGGCCACGCCGTCGGGGTAGCCGGGGTCATCGGCACGGTACCGGGGCCGCGGCCGGGACGGCCTGCGGCAGGTCGAAGGCCGCGAACAGGCCTGGGTCGTTGAACGAGGTGACCCGTGCGACGCGCGATGCGGCGATGGTGAGCACGCATATCGAGTGTGCGTGGTACCCGCCGTCGTGGCCGCGCATGTAGGCGGCGAGCGCGGGCTGGCCGTTGGCGGCCACCGGGATCATCTGGAAGCGGCCGGGTTCGGTGAGGACCACGGCTCGCAGGAAGCGCCCGATCAGCTCCCGGCCGGTGAACCAGGTCACCTCCGGCGGCATCTCGAACACGGCGTCCTCGCGCAGCAGTTGCGTGACTGCGGTGACGTCGGCGTTCTGGAATGCCGTGGCGTACCGGTCGAGCAGGGCACGGTCGGCCGGGTCGGCGGGCTCGTGAATCTGGTCCTCGTCGGGGGCCGCCTGCTCCAGCCGGGCCCTGGCGCGCTGCAGCATGCGGTTCACCGCGGTCGTTGTCGTGCCGAGCAGATCGGCGACCTCCGCGGCCCGCCAGCGCAGTACATCGCGCAGGATCAGCACGGCGCGCTGCCGGGCGGGCAGGTACTGCAAGGCGGCGATCAGGGCCAGTCGCATGCTCTGCCGCGACGCGACGATCTCGGCTGGATCGGCGGACCCGGTGCTCACCAGCGCGTCGGGAATGGGCTGCAGCCACAGAACCTCCGGCCGCGCCGAGGCCAGCGGAGCTTCGGGGTACTCGCCCGGGGCGCCAAGGCCAGACGGCAACGGCCGCCGGGCGCTGTTCTCCAGGGCACGCAGGCAGGCGTTGGTCGCGATCCGGTACAGCCAGGTCCGCAGCGACGCCCGCCCCTCGAAGTCGTCGTAGGACCGCCAGGCACGGATCATGGTCTCCTGCAGCTGGTCTTCGGCATCGTGGACCGAGCCCAGCATGCGGTAGCAGTGCGCCAGCAACTCAGGCCGGAACGGGTCGGTGAGACGCGCGAAATCCTCGCTGACTGCCATGGCTGCTCCCTCCGGGCGTCCGTGGTGCGCCTTCACTGACACAGATCCGGCCCGGCGGCGAAACTAACCCGCCGGCCGCGAATTTTCTGCTCCGGCGGTTCCCCGGTCAGTTTTCGGTGCGTCCCGGATCGATACCGGCGAACACGGCTTAGGCCGGCCTCACACACATCAGGGAGCCCGTATGTCCAGGCAGCAGCTTTCCGGCGCGATCGGCTACGGCCGCCCGGAGGGTCAAGGTTTGACTCAGGTCCATCGCTGGCGCGCGTTCGCGGTGCTGGCTGTCTCGTTCTTCATGACGGTCGCGGACCTCGCGATCGTCAACGTCGCATTGCCGACCATCGGCCTCAAACTGCACATGCCGGAATCGGCCCTGCAGTGGGTCGTCACCGGCTACGCGCTCACCTTCGGCGGCTTCCTGCTGCTCGGCGGCCGCGCCGCGGACCTGCTGGGGCGCCGCCGCATCCTGATGGTCGGCCTGGCGGTGTTCACCGCGGCCTCGCTGGGCTGCGGGCTGGCGACCGCGGAGGGGTTCCTGATCGCGATGCGCTTCCTGCAAGGGATCGGCGCGGCGATCGTGCTGCCAGCGGCGCTGTCGATCGTGATGAACATGTTCCCCGAAGGCGCCGAGCGCAACAAGGCACTGGGCGTGTGGGGGGCCATCGGGGCAAGCGGCGCAGCCGTCGGCGTGATCGCCGGCGGGCTGCTCACCCGCTACGCCGGCTGGCAGTACATCTTCTTCCTCAACGTCCCGATCGGCGCGGCTGCGCTGGCGCTGGCCCCGCGCATCGTGCCGGAGAGCCGGCTCGCCACCGCACGCCGGCGCTACGACCCGTTCGGCGCGGTTACGGTAACCGGCGGCCTGTCGCTGCTGGTCTACGCGGTCTCCACCGCTCCACAGGTCGGCTGGGGTGCCGCCAGGACGGTGTCGCTGCTCGCGACCTCCGCCGCCCTGCTCGCCGCCTTCGTGATCATCGAGACGCGCGTGGAGGCGCCGCTGATGCCGCTGCGGATCTTCCGGGCGAAGACGCTGGCGGGCGCGAACGCGGTCGGCGTGCTGCTCGGCGGCGGCTTCTTCGCCTACATCTTCATCGGCACCCTGTACATGCAGCAGGTGCTCGGGTACTCCGCGCTGAAGGCCGGCCTGGCCTGGCTGGCGATGGCACTCAGCTCGGTCGCCTTCGCCGGCCTGTCCCAGGCCTTGGTCACCCGCGGCCTGGCCAGGCTCGTGATGGCGGCCGGCATGGCGATGATCGGCGGCGGCATCTTGTGGTCCACCCAGGTGCCCGCGCACGGGAGCTTCTGGGCCAGCCTGGCCGGACCGTTCGTCATCGTCGGGATCGGCACCGCGTTTGCCTTCATCCCGGTGTCGATCGCCGGCCTGGCCGGGGTCGGCGAACACGAGGCCGGCCTGGCCTCCGGACTCCTCAACACCTCCCAGCAGCTCGGCGGGGCGGTCGGCGTCGCGATCGCCTCCACGATCGCCGCCACCCACGCCGCCACCCTGCTGCATCAGGGCACCGCACCAGCCGCGGCACTCACCAGCGGATTCCACTGGGCTTTCTGGGCCTGCGGCGCAATCGGCCTGGCTGCGGTCCCGGTGACCTACCTCCTGGTCCGTCGCAACGAGCTAGCCACGGCGGTTGCCCGTACATCCCAGAAGCCTCAGCCAGCACCTGCCGATGTTTAGCCCGGCAAGATCAATCACTCGAGAAAGTGAACGACCATGCGCAAGCTGATCGAATCGACCCTCGTTTCGCTCGACGGCGTCATCGAAGCGCCCGAACGGTGGGCCAACTTCGACGCCGAGGCCACCGCGCTGTCCCTCGAGCAGCTGGACAACTACGACGCGTTCGTCATGGGCCGGGTGACCTACGAGAAGTTCTTCGAGAACTGGGGCGACACCGCTGGCAACCCCTACATCGACCTCATTAGCGCCATGCCCAAGTACGTCGCATCCCGATCACTGACCCAGACGGCATGGAATGCCACCCTCCTGCGGCCCGACCCATCCAGCGCGATCGCCCGGCTGAAGGAGCAGCCCGGCAAGGACCTCATCAAGTACGGCACCAGCCGCTTCGACGACACGCTCGTGCGAGACCACCTGATCGACGAGTTCCACTTCTGGATCATGCCGATCGTGGTCGGCTCCGGGCAACGGCTGTTCGTGGACGTGGACACCTCCGCGCTCGACCTCAGGCTCACCGGCCAGAGGAGGCTGGAGAACGGGTCGGTGATCCTCACTTACGCGTCCGGCTGACCTCAGTCCGCGGCCGACGGGCCGGGCAGGGCAGCCAGGCGGAAGGGCCAGCGAACCGGGCGGTCAGGGAAGCTCGCGGCGGACGAGCCAGCGGGGCTTCCCACCGCGCCGGCCGGTCGTCGGGCAGACGCGCCTGAACCTGTGTGCCTCGAAGAGCTGGACGGTGCCCACGTAGCCGCTGACCTGGTCGACGCGCTCGCCGCCAGGGTCGACCGGGTAGCCTTCCAGCACCGTCGCGCCCATCGCGTGCGCGTGCCCGGCTGCGCCCTCCAGCAGAAGGTGCATCAGCCCGCGGCGGCGGAACCCCGGCCGCACCACGAAGCAGACCACCGACCAGGCACCCTCGTCGTGGACATGCGGGATCGTGCGGGAGTTGACCAGGGCGCGGTAGGTGGACTTCGGCGCTACCGAGCACCAGCCGGCCACCTCGCCATCGACGTAGGCCAGCATGCCGGGGCCCGGTTCGCTGGCGCACAGCGCGCGCATGTGCGCGATACGGCCGGGCATGCCGAGGCTGGAATTGCGGTACGCCATGCAGACGCATCCGCTGCCGCCCGGCTTGCGCGGCACCATAAACGACGCGAAGTCATCCCATCGACCGGCGGCCGGCAGCACCTCGATCCCCATGCGCCGAGGATAGGCCCGCTCACGGGGCGCCCAGCCTCGGCGTCTGAGCCCGGACGCCGGCGGCCTGGATAGGCTCCAGGTCGTGGTGGAGAGCACCCATCAGCTGACGCTGACCAGGGACCGGGTGGTGAAGCGGTTCCGGTCGTCGCCGGGCCCCTCGGTCGGCGCGGCGGTGCGGGCTGCATCCTGGTGACTCGGCTCTGGTGAAGCTGCTCTGATCGTCCCTACGAGGTTCTCCTCGCTCGCTCCGGGGTGCACGACTGAATCGTGAGGGTGCTTGGTTAGTGCAGGCTGCGCGGCTAGCCTGAGTGATGATGACACTCAGGCTAGGGAGGCGGGCGTGGCTGACTTCTCCGGGCGTGACCTGGCGTGGCTGGAGCGCCGCCGCGCCGAGCTGTTCGGGCTGATGTCCCAGGTCGGGGACTTCCGGCGGGGCGCGCTGAACGCGGTGTGGCGCAGGTGCGGCAAGCCGAACTGTGCCTGCGCGCAGCCGGGGCACCGGGGGCACGGCCCGCAGTGGAACCTGACCCGCCGTGTCGGCGGCAAGACGGTGAACGTGCACCTGAAGCCGGGGCCGGAGCTGGAGAAGGCGCAGCGGGAGGTGGCAGAGCATCAGCGGTTCGCTGACCTGGTGGAGGAGGTGAGCCAGGTGAGCGAGGCGATCTGCGCGGCCCGGCGGGCAACGGCCGGCGCCGGGTCCCTCCCGCCGGGAGGGCAAAGGGGGGGCTCGCGGCGCGGCTCGAGGAGATCGCCGCCGCCGAGGTAGGCAGGCTGGCCGGCCTGGCCGCGGGGATGCTGGGCGCGGGCGCGGCGCTGGGCGTGCTGGAGCAGGCGATGCGCGCCGCGCTGGCCTCGGCCGGCGCGCGGCTGCTGGAGACGGTGCTGGCCGGGGAGGACGGATACCGCGGCCCGCATGCCGGGTGCGGCTGCGGCGGGCAGGCCGTTTACGCGGGCCGGCGGGACAAGACGGTGACCACGGTGCTCGGCCCGGTACGCATCACCCGCGCCTGGTATCACTGCGCCCGGTGCCGCCACGGGTTCGCGCCCCGCGACCAGCAGCTGGGGGTGGGTGCCGGATCGCTGTCGCCGGGCCTGGCCGAGATGACCGCCCTGGCCGGCGCGGAGGTCTCCTTCGCCCGCGCCGGCGCCCTGCTGGCCGGCCTGGCCGGCGTCACCCTCAGCGCCCGGACCATCGAGCGGTCCGCCGAGGCCACTGGCGCAGCCGCGCGGACGGCCGCCGGGGCCGAGGCCGCCGCCATCACCGCCCGCGTGATCGTGCCGCTGCCCCCGCCGGCGCCGGTCCCGGACATGCTCTACGTCGAGGTGGACGGGACCGGCGTGCCGGTGCGCGCCAGCGAGACCGCCGGCCGGGCGGGCAAGGGCGAGGACGGCCAGGCCGGCACCCGCGAGGTCAAGCTCGCCCGGCTGTTCACCGTCTCCCGCCTGGACGAGCACGGCAGGCCGGTGATGGACCCCGGCTCCTCGACCTACGTGGCCACCTTCGACGGCAAGGACGCCCTCGCCGGCCTGGTCAGGGCCGAGTACCTGCGCCGCGGCGGCGAGCACCACCGCCAGGTCGTCGCCGTCGGCGACGGCGCCGCCTGGATCTGGGGAATAGCTGAGGAGCTTTACCCCCACGCCACGCACATCGTGGACATCTACCACGCCCGTGAGCACCTGCACGACCTGGCCAGCCACCTCGCGTTCATCACCCCCGACCCGGCGGCCTGGCTCGAAGACCGAAGCGCCGACCTCGACGACGGCAACATCGAGGCCATCCTCACCGCCGCCCGCCAGTACCCCCTCGCCGGGGCCAGGGCCGACGAGCTGGACAAGAAGCTCGGCTACTTCAGGCGCAACATCCACCGGATGCGCTACCAGCACTTCCGCGACCTGGGCATGTTCACCGGCTCAGGCGCCATCGAGGGAGGCATAAAGGCCATCGTGGTCCAGCGCGCCAAGCAGTCCGGCATGCACTGGACCGTCAACGGCGCCGCCGACATCATCGCCCTGCGCTGCCAGCACGCCAGCGGCCGGTGGAACGACTTCGTCGCTCACCCCCCGCCCCCGCAGCCAGGGCTCCGAGCAGCCATCTGACAGACACCGCGACTCAGACCCGCAGATCACCAGCACGAGCAAGATCATCCCCAACAATGCTGTCGTGCACCCGCGGGCAAGTAAGCCCGCCGCGAGTGTCGGTGGCAGCGCCTAGGCTGATCGGGTGACCGCCGCAGCCGTTGATTCCGATGCTCTCCTTGAGGGACTGAACCCCCAGCAGCGCGCCGCCGTCGTCCACGAGGGCGGCCCGCTGCTCATCGTGGCCGGGGCGGGCTCGGGCAAGACCAGGGTGCTGACCCACCGGATCGCCTACCTGCTCTCCCACCGGAACGTGCCGCCCCGCCAGATCCTGGCCATCACGTTCACCAACAAGGCGGCCGGGGAGATGGCGGCCAGGGCCGCGGCGATCACCGGGGCCAGCGCCCGCGCGATGTGGCTGATGACCTTCCACTCGGCCTGCGTGCGGATCCTGCGCCGGGAGGCCGACCGGTTCGGCTACCCGTCCTCGTTCTCCATCTACGACCAGGCCGACTCCCAGCGGCTGATGGCCCTGGTCTGCCGCGAGCTGGAGCTGGACACCAAGCACCACCCGCCCAAGGCCATGCTGAACCAGGTCTCGACGCTCAAGAACGAGCTCATCGACTACGAGACCGCGGCCCAGCAGGCCTCGGGTTACCGGGAGAAGGCCCTGGCCCAGGCCTACGGCGAGTACCAGCGCCGGCTGGTGGCCGCGGGGGCCATGGACTTCGACGACCTGATCATGGTCACGGTCAACCTGCTCCAGGCCTTCCCCGAGGTGGCGGCCGAGTACCGGAGCCGGTTCCGGCACGTCATGGTGGACGAGTACCAGGACACCAACCACGCCCAGTACGTGCTGGTCCGCGAGCTGGCCGGCCAGGACCCCATGCCGGGCCGGGACGGGGAGGTCATCCCGCCCGCCGAGCTGGTCGTGGTGGGCGACGCCGACCAGTCCATCTACGCCTTCCGCGGCGCCACGATCAGGAACATCGAGGAGTTCGAGCGGGACTTCGCGGGCGCGCGGGTCATCCTGCTCGAGCAGAACTACCGGTCGACCCAGAACATCCTGGCCGCGGCCAACGCCGTGGTCTCGCGCAACCCCGGCCGGGTGCCCAAGAACCTGTGGTCCGACGCCGGCGACGGGCCGCTGATCACCGGCTACGTGGCCGACAGCGAGCACGACGAGGCGGCGTTCGTGGCCGAGGAGGTCGATCGCCTGGCCGACGAGCACCAGGCCACGCCCGGCCAGGTGGCGGTGTTCTACCGGACCAACGCGCAGTCCCGTGTCTTCGAGGAGGTCTTCATCAGGACCGGGCTGCCTTACAAGGTGGTCGGCGGCGTCCGGTTCTACGAGCGGCGGGAGATCAGGGACCTGCTGGGCTACCTGCGGCTGATCGCCAACCCCGAGGACGAGGTGTCCCTGCGCCGGGTGCTCAACACCCCGCGCCGCGGGATCGGCGACCGGGCCGAGGAGTACGTGGCCGCGTTCGCGGCCCGCGAGCGGATCAGCTTCGCCCGGGCGCTGGCCCGGCCCGACGACGTGCCCGGCCTGGCCTCGCGCTCGGCCAAGGCCATCGAGGGCTTCAACGAGCTGATCGGCGGACTGCGGGCGGCGTCCCTGGCCGGCAGCCCGGTCGGCGACCTGGCCGAGGCGATCCTGGACAAGACCGGCTACGTGGCCGAGCTGCAGGTCTCCACCGACCTTCAGGACGAGAGCCGGATCGAGAACCTCAACGAGCTGGTGTCGGTGGCACGGGAGTTCGACGCTCGGCAGTTCGGCGCCCGGCAGGCCGAGGACGGAGCCCCGCAACCCGGCACGCTGGCCGACTTCCTGGAGCAGGTCTCGCTGGTCGCCGACGCCGACCAGATCCCCGAGGGCGCGGAGCACGGCGGCATGGTCACGCTGATGACCCTGCACACGGCCAAGGGCCTGGAGTTCCCCGTGGTGTTCCTGACCGGGCTGGAGGAGAACGTCTTCCCGCACGAGCGCTCCAGCAACGACGACCACGAGCTGGCCGAGGAGCGGCGGCTGGCCTACGTCGGGATCACCCGCGCCGAGCAGCGGCTGTACCTGACCCGCGCGGTCTCGCGGGCCTGGTTCGGCCGCCCGGCCTATCACAAGCAGTCCCGGTTCCTGACCGAGGTGCCGGAGCGGCTGATCGAGTGGCGGCGCTCCGCGGCCAGGGCCGCGGCCCCGGCCTCCGAGCGGCTGGCCCGGCGGCCGGGCGTGCAGGCGCTGGGCAACCGGCGCGTGCCCTCGCTCCAGCCCGGCGACCGGGTCACCCACGACTCCTACGGCCTGGGCACGGTGCTGTCGGTGGAGGGCCGGGGCGACGACCCCGAGGCCAAGATCGATTTCGGCGGCGACTACGGGATCAAGCACCTGGTCCTGCGCTACGCCCCGATCGAGAAGCTCTAGGAGGGCTTGGCCGTGAGCGACTGGGTGGTGATCGGTGTCCCGACCAGCGCCGGGGCGCATCACGCGGGCCAGGACCGGGCCCCGGCGGCGCTGCGGGCAGCCGGGCTGATCGAGGCGCTGCGGGCGGCGGGGGAGTCGGTGCGCGACGCCGGGGACCTGCCCGGCTCGGTGTTCCGGGTCGACCACGAGCACCCCGCCATGCGCAACCTGCCCGCCGTGGTGCGGGTCGCCCGCGAGGTGGCCGACGCCGTCGCCGCGGTGGGCGACGGCGAGCTGCCGCTGGTGCTCGGCGGGGACTGCACGATCACGCTCGGGGTCATCGCCGGCTTCCGGCGCCGCCACCCCGACGTCGGCCTGGTCTACGTGGACGGCGACGCCGACCTGGGCTCCGGCTCGGACACGGGCTCGGGCATCCTGGACTCCGCGGGGGTGGCCCACCTGCTCGGCCTGGGCTCGCCCGAGCTGGCCGGCCTGGCCGGGGCGCCGCCGCTGCTCGAGCCGGCCCGGCTGGCCCTGCTGGGCGGCGACCCGCGCGAGACCGACGACGCGGGCCGGGCGTTCCTGGCCGAGCGCGGGGTCAGCTTCCAGGAGGGCCCGGCGCTGATCGCCGACCCGGTCGGCGCGGCCCGGCGCGCGGTCGACGCGGTCGCGGCGGCCAGCGGTCCGGTGGTGGTGCACTTCGACGTGGACACCATCGACTCCGGCGACCTGCCGCTGAGCAACTTCCCGCACTACGGGTCGCGGGTGCTGCTCGAGGACGCGGTCGCCGCGCTGCGGGTCCTGCGGCGGCATCCCTCGTTCGCCGGCCTGGTGCTGACCGAGGTGAATCCGACCTACGACGCCGACGGCAGCCAGCTCGCCCGGTACGTCGCGGCCATCACCGAGGTGCTGGGCGGTTCAGGCCTGCCATCCTCGGCGGTCTAGCCAGCCAGATACGCTGCGAGTCAGCGGGCCCCGGCCAGCAGGGCCCGGCGCGGGAGGCATTCTGATGAGCAGTATCCGGGTCGTGATCGCCAAGCCTGGCCTCGACGGCCATGACCGGGGCGCCAAGGTCGTGGCCCGGGCGCTGCGCGACGCCGGGGTGGAGGTCATCTACACCGGGCTGCACCAGACCCCGGAGCAGATCGTCGCCGCCGCGCTGCAGGAGGACGCCGACGCCATCGGCCTGTCGG
>Ga0134126_10006521_pt1 | contig 14625 bp, 11 predicted proteins | sample KB31752_FD_96881 | JGI IMG/M metagenome (GOLD analysis project Ga0134126, IMG submission 96881) | Terrestrial soil microbial communities with excess Nitrogen fertilizer from Kellogg Biological Station, Michigan, USA - KB3-175-2 | ecosystem: Environmental > Terrestrial > Soil > Unclassified ... | reverse complement strand
GAGTAGCCGAGGCCGTAGTTCAGGGTCAGGGTGTTGCTGATCCTCCAGGAGTCCTGCCCGTAGATGTAGTTAAGGTAGGCCTGGGCCTGGATGGTCGCGCCGGAACCCTGGCTGTAAGTTCCCGGGATTCCGAGGAGGAAGTCGAGCGAGTTGTCACCCGTGGTGAAGGGGCTGGTGGAAGTGCTCGTGCTGAAGCTGTAGCTGCCGTTATTGCGCGCACTGAACGGATTGGAGACGTTGAATCGGCGGCCGTCATAACCGAACTTCAGGGCGTGCTGCCCCATTGCCTTCGAGACGTTGTCGCCGAGTTGATAGACCTGGTCGATGCGCGGCTGAGGACCGTTGGTGGAGAAGCCGAGCGCGAAGAAGTTGGTGACGGTCATAAGCGGCAGGCCGGCACCGGCGGTGTTCTGAGGGGCGATCTGGAAGCCTGCACTCGAGGGCTGCGTGGGGACCTGCGGAATGACGGCCTGGTAATTGAAGCGCGTCCAGTGAGCGGCGAGCTCGTTGACGAGCGTGGGGCTGAACTGATGCACGTCATCAAGCGTGTACTGCTGGGTGTAGGAGGTGCTGACGTCGCCGAACCCGGGCAGAGTTCCGCCGGTGAAGGGCAGAGTTTCCGGAGCGCTGGAGCGGTTGTAGACGCCAATCAGGGTCAACTGGTTCTTGGACGTGATCGCATAGTCCATGCGGCCGATGTCCTGGTTCGCATTGGTCTTTACGGTGGGATGGAAGACGTACGCGTAGGGGCTGGAACCTGTGTTGTTGGGAGCCGGAACGTATTTCTTAACCAGGTTGAGGGCGACTGAGTTGAACGCAGTCGCCGGGATGACGCCGCCGAGCGAGGTCAGGCAGCCCGCAGTTGTACTGGTCTTTCCCCAGGTGTTTACGCCATTTGGAATGCAGGCCGCGTTCGCGCTGGCCAGCGCGGTGAAGGTACCCGGAATCTTCTGGCCGCTGAAGGTGTAGCCCTGGTGATTGGCTGTAGGAGCGTTCGCGGGAAGATCTTCGGAGAAGTCGCCCGTGAGGTTGCCCGGCCGATAGACGTTTACGTTGCAGCCGGACTCTGGAACGATCTGGCGAGTTCCCTGGTAGGCATAGAAGAGGAAGAGCTTGTCGCGGAGGACCGGGCCGCCGATGGTGAGGCCGAAGATGTTCTGGTGGTACTTGGCGACAGTGTCCGTGCGCTGGCCGGCGCTGTTGAAGGACTTCTGGTTGTAATTGTTTGTGTTCAGGAAGGTGTCGCGGTAGAACTCGAAGACATCGCCATGGAAGTGGTTCGTACCCTGCTTGAACGTGGCGCTGACGATACCACCGGAGTTGCGGTCGTACTCGGCGTTGAGTGAACCCTCGACGAGGTTGAACTGGTTGATGGCGTCGAGGTTCGGAGTGTAAGTCAGGGTGTTGAGCGAGATGTCGTTGGTGTCGGCGCCGTTGAGGAGATACTCAGACTGCTGCGACTGACCGCCGCTGGTGGAGAAGTTATTCGTGAAGCGGTCACTGGCGGCCTGAACGCCGGGCTCGATGAGTGAGAGGCCGAGGAAGTTGCGGTTGATCAGGGGCAGCTCGACCATCTGCTTGGAGTCGACGATATTGCTGATCTGCATATCCGTGGTGTTGACCTGGACGGCGTCGGCGGCGACTTCGAGGGTCTCGGTCTTGCTGCCGACCTCGAGCTTCACGGTCTCGACGAACTCCACGTCGACGTTCACGACGATGCCGGTCGCGGTGAAGGTCTTAAAGCCGGACGCGGACACGGTGATGCTGTAGGTACCGACGGGAAGCTGGGGGAAGATGTAGTTGCCGTCGGACAGCGTCTTGGTCTCAAACTTGACGCCCGTCGCAGTATTGGCGGCGACGACAGCGACGCCGGGCATGACGGCACCAGAAGGATCCGCGACGGTTCCCTTAATACGGCCGTTCACATCGACGGCGTGGGCTGAGAAGGTGAAGGCGAGGACACACAGCAGAGGAAGAAGCGACGATGCGATAGACCGAAATCTCGAAAGATTCATGGGCCTCTCCAGGAAATCGTGCAGAGTGAGATGGGAGCTTGTGTCGGGTTACAGCAAGTTGAGGGCCAAAGGAAGGTTTCAACATTTGGCCGAAAATCGAACAATTAATGACCAGTGGCTAGGCGTGCGTATGAATTTCCAGAGAATTTCGCCCTGGGTCTTCTTGGGACAGTAGGCCGCGAGGCGGTGACGAGCTGCAGTTTTGAGGGCTAAGCGGCTTGGCGAACGCTTGTGGGGAAGGAGGTTTGCATCGTCATGCGACGGCGGCGGCGACCTGTGATGCTCCGTGATTCGTGACGAGTTGAGTTCGTGCTGCGAATTTCAAAGTGCGTTCGCACGGCGTTTATCGGGTGTTCCTCACGGTGCCTCAGGATCGGTGCAGAGGTACCAGTTCCCTGGAGGCCCCGCGATGCAGCCGAAGACACAAATCACGAGCAGATGGAAGGACGCCGCGGCAGTGGAGCGGTACCGGACCGGCGTGTCGCTGCACAGCCACACGAGCTGTTCGGAAGAGTCGCTGAAGTTCGTGCACATGTTCGTGGAAATGCTGCCGGCGGCGGGCATGGTGCTGCGGCGCTATGAGCGGAGATGCCTGCAGATCCATGGGCTGACGCTGGACTTTGAAAAGGCGTTCTGGCGGCCACCGATGCTGCCGAAGATGGCGTTCGAGTTGGAAGCAAAACAGATTCGCGGGATGGGACTGGAGCCGCTGGTCTCAATCACCGACCACGACACGATTGAGGCACCGATGCTGCTGCGCACGGTTCCCAGCGCGCGGCATATTCCGGTGTCCGTGGAGTGGAGCGCGCCGTTTGGCGATACGGAGTTTCATCTTGGCATTCACAACTTGCCAAGCGCGGATGGGCCGGAGTGGATGCGGCGCTTCGCGGAGTACACAGCCGAAGCGACCGAGGCGCGCGAGTGCGAAGAGGAATATGGAGCTCGCGTTGAGACGACGGATGCGAAGCTGATCGCGATGGTGCGCGAGCTGGATGCTACGCCAGGGGTGCTCGTGGTCTTCAACCACCCGGTGTGGGACCTGCACAAAGTAGGCGAGGCGGTCCACCGGCGCGAGGTGGTGCGGTTTATTGCGGCGATGGGCGAGGCGATCCATGCGCTGGAGTTGAACGGCCTGCGGCACGCGAAGGAGAACCGCGAGGTGATGCGGCTGGCGCGTGATACGGGGCACCTGCTGATCTCAGGCGGCGACCGCCATGGGCTGGAGCCGAATGCAAATGTGAACCTGACGAATGCGCGGAGCTTTCGCGAGTTTGTGGATGAGGTTCGCATCGAGCGGCAGAGCCATGTGCTCTTCATGGATCAGTACGAAAAGCCGTGGGAGGGCAGGATTCTGCAATCGACGCTGAATGCCGTGACGGACTTCCCGGAGTTTATCGAGGGCTGGCAGCGCTGGGATGAGCGGGCGTTTCATCCCGACCAGCAGGGAAACCTGCGGACGCTGAAAGATCTGTGGGTGCGGGAACGCGCACCGTGGCCGCTGCGTATGGCAATTGAAGTTGTGAAGCTGGGACGGAGCGAAGTTTTCAAGCATGGTTTGAGCGCTACGCTTCGCGTGAGCGATTCGATGCCGCTGGAGATGGAGCTGCAATAACTTTTGGGAGGCGCCGTGGGTTGGATTGCTGCAGCAACGATGGCGTGGTTTGGAGTGGATGTGGTGTCGGCGTGGGATGCGATGAGTGTGACACTCAGCGCAGCGACATCACGGATGCTGATACGGCGGGGGCGTCATGCTTCGAACTGCTGATTGAGTTCGGGTTCGCGGATGTCGATGTGCTCGCGTGTAAAGGGGCGCTTGAAGAAGGTGGTCCAGAAATAATTGAGCCCATAACGGAAGGCGATGGTGAGCATGCCTTCGTGCTTGAGGCGGCGCGCGGAGGAGAGCATCTTGAGATCGAAGGTGAAGAGCACTTTGCCGACGGCGTGCAGACGGCGCGCGATGTCGGTGTCTTCGCCGTAGAAGGTGATGGAGGTGTCGTAGCCTCCAATGGCCTCGAGCGCAGCGCGAGAGAGAACGAAGTTGCCGCCTTGGACCATGGAGCCAACGCGGAGAATGTACTTGTTGGTCGCGTAGGTGAGCCAGGCGATGCCATAGAAGACATTCACGAGCCGGCTCTGACGCGGTGTGAGGTCGTAGTAGACGAGCGGACCGGAGAGAGAAACGAGCGGACGGGCTTCGTTTTTGTTATTGCGAGCTTCGTGATCGTGGAACGTGATGAGGACCTGTTCGACCCAGCCGAGAGTCAGGCGGGAGTCGGCGTCAACGTTGGCGATGAGCGAGCCGGTGGAGGCGAGAAAGCCGGCCTGGCGCGCATACGGCAGACCTTTGCGCAACTCGTCGACCACGCGCACGCGCGGTCTGTCGTTCGAGATATAGCTGAGAGCGATCTCGCGAGTGCGGTCAGTGCTAGCGTTGTTAACGACGATGATCTCGGTGATGTGCTCAAGGCCGCGAGTTTGATCGAGGATGGATTCGAGGCAAGCGCCGAGATAGGCCTCTTCGTTGTACGCAGGGACGACGAAGCTAAGCAGCATGAGGCCAAGGTATCGACGTTGTGTTTCAGGAGGTTGAATTTCGGGTAAGAGAATCCAGATGGCTACTGCGGCGACACTCGCCGCTGCACGCAGCACGAATCGATGCTGCGGCTGAATAATAATTCTTTCCGGCACGATCCAGAGGGACTATGAGTCAAATTGCAGTTAAGGCCACCGGCGTTTCGCCGGAGACCAATCGTAGCAATCTGCGTGGTGGGCGCGGACTTTTCGAGCTCGCACTTCTGTTTGCCGGAGCGGCAGCTGTTCTGTTTCTTTTGAGCAACAGGGTTGTGAGCCCCTTTGATGAAGGGATCCTGCTTACCGGTGCGATGCGAACGGCCGCCGGGCAGATCCTGCATAAAGATTTTTATTACGACTACGGTCCGGGGCAATTGTATTTGCTCGCCGGATGGTTCAAGCTGTTTGGCCCTTCGGTCCTCGCAGAGCGTCTCACGAATGCGTTTTTCTGTTCAGGCGTGGTGGTCACGATTTATGTGCTGGCGCGGAGATTCTGCGGCCGCGTTCTTACTGCCGCCGCGATGGTTCTCTGCATAGTGTGGTTGATTGGCCTGATGATGCCGGAGAGCATGATGTATCCGGCACAAAGCCTGCTGGCACTCTGGACGTCATGGCTGGTCATTCCGGTAAGAGACGACGGAGTGCAGCGCCGTCGCGCCCTAGGTGCAGGATTTCTCGCGGCGATGATGTTTTTGTTCCGCTATGACAAGGGGCTGGGAATTGTCGCGGCCAACTTCATGGCCATAGCGATCATGAGATGGATGCAGCCGCCCGCAGTCCGGAGATCGCCGAAAGAGCTCATCGCAAGAGAAATCGGGCCCTATCTAGCGGCCTTTTCGATCATTGTCATTCCGGCCGCAATTGCATATCTCTCTGTGGCGCCGATTTATGACCTTCTCTACGACGTCGTGATTTACATGGCGAAGTACTATCGGGTGGGCCGCGGGCAACCGCTTCCAAAGCTACAGCTGGGACCAATGTTTCGTGAGGACGCCGTCTATCTGTTGCCGATCATTCTTGTGCTGGGCTTCTGGTTGGCAGGCCGGTGGGTAATCACGCGGAGAAGAGCAGCCGCTGATGAGTCAGCAGCTCAGGCACCGGAATGGCTGAACCTGCTGGTGTCGCTCGGCATAGCCGCTGTGATGCTTTCGGCGAGAGGGCTTGTTCGCGCCGGCGTTGGCGCCGTGTGCGAATGCATCATGGCCTGCATGCTCATCGTGGCGATTTTGCTTGAGCATCGTGCATTACTGAATGTCTGGCTGCGGGCACTGCTTATAGCAACGACGATTTTGCTGGTTGTCACCGGTATGGTGGCGGCACGGATCCAGCTGCTCTATCCTACCCGTATGCACGATCGAATTCATTTGGCGCCGTTGGCAGTCAACTGGATTCTGACCCCGAACCGGCAGCCGCCTCGTGCGGAGTTTCGAAGCTGGTGTCAGGAGGACACTCCTATTACGAGAGGGTTCTGCTTTCTGCTGGACGAGGATCACATGCAGGCGATCCGGTATCTGGACGCACACACCCATCCGGGAGACTACCTGTACACAGGCTTGCCTCATCATGACCGCATCCTCATGAACGACAACGTTCTTTACTTTGCGGTTCAGCGGCTTCCGGCGGTTCGGTGGTCGCAGTTCGATCCATTTCTGGAAAATCGAGCGGATATTCAGCAGGAGATGATCGGCAGCCTTGAGCAACGCAAGCCGCCTTATGTCGTGCTCGACAGCGAGTACGACAACGTGTGGGAGCCGAATGGAAGCTCAGTCCACACAGGCGTTCACCTGTTGGACAACTACATTGCGGCTCACTATAAGGCCGTTCAGCAGTATGGCGAATTGACGATTCTGCAACGCCAGGATTGATCTACGGCTGGCGAAGAGGGCTGACCGCAGAAGGAACGCCAATGAAGAGCTCGCGGCGAGCAGGCGGCAGCCAGGTTCGATAGCTCTGTGCCGGAAAGTCTGTGGGGTTGAGGCAGGGTGTCGGATCAGCGGAGATGACGTACTTGATGCGAAGCGAGGGTACGTAACGCAGATAGGGGTAGCCGCAGGGCGGGAGCTGGTCCGGTGTTCCAAGATGGGCGTGATAAGAGTTCGGTGGGTTTGTCAGGTGGGGATCGTTGAGATAGCCGGAGGTGTCCACCTCCGTGATTGAGTCGAGATCAAAGCCGCCACGTATCTGAGTTCGCGGAATACCCGCCTTTTGGAGCTCGCCCACGAGACGAACCTCTGCCCTGTCGATTGCGAACAGGTCATGCACTGCGGCGATGCCGAGGAGCGCGACGATGGTAAGCGCGACGAAGGCTATGGAAGGAACGCGTCCGCCAATGCGGTCCTGATGGGATCGCAGCATAAAGATGAGAACGACCGCGAGGATAAAGAGGATATAGCGATCGAAAATAACAAGGCGAATCGCGAACGGTAAAAGCAGCGCGGCGTACGCAAGAAGCGTAGGCAGCAGAAGGACCGACATATTGCGCCGGTTTTGACGTTCAGCGAGCTCGGAGCCGCGGCGCGGGAAGGTACGCACGGCGTCGAGCCAGCCGAGTAAGCAGAACACAAAAATGGCGACAAGAAAGAGTTGCCAACCGATGGGAGCCTGACGCTCAGAGCCGAAGAGTGGAGGATCCTGCATCACACCGTGTGGTGTGATGATGTTGCCGGTAAGCCACGGGTAGGAGATTATGTCGCCCCGTCCCTTGATGCTCAGTACAAAATAGACGGCTGAGAGCGCGGCAAAGACAGCGATCCAACGGATGAGCTTCGACTTATGCGGAGGCCACACAGCCGCTGCAAATGCAACGAGCACCGGCAATAGGAATAGCAGCGTCGACATCGATGAACGCCAGATCGGCACGACGATGCGATCCAGCGTGTGCAGATTGATCTGCTCCGGAAACATCGGGACCAAAATGGAGTAGGGTTGCCGCGCAAACCACGCCATGAGCCAGTGGATCGAGAGTGCGCCGACGAGCCACGTCACGATGGTTGCCGGAACGATGAAACGGCGGCGGCGAAGCAGCCAGCCACAGCATGGCACCATGACGAGAACGCCGAGCCACGCGACCTGACGTGCGGTTCCCGTCAGGATGTTCGTGAGTCCGGCGACGACGAGCCACATCGCCGCGTGGCGATCCTCTGCGGCCACGATCGCCCTCTGGCAAAGGTATAGACAGAGAAGACTGCTGAAGAGCCCAGGCACATCGGTCATGAAGGTGTTTGCGAGGGCCAGGAAGAGCGGGCAGAGCGTGAGTACGAGCGTGCCGAAGATAGCATGCGCCCGGTTGAGGCCGAACCGGCGAAGGATCGCATGGTAGAGCAAGGCCGTCGCAAGCGTGATGGGGATGATCGAGAGCCGAATGCTGGTGTGGCTGGGGCCGAAGAGCCCGGCAAAAAGTGCGCCCCAGATGACCTGCCATCCAAGCATTGCCGTCGACCAGGCGTTGTAGACGAAGTGATGAGTCTGAGCGAAGACCTGCGTGGTTCGGATGTAAGACCAGTCGTCGTTGATGCCGATCTCCGCGACAGGCCAGGTGGCCAGGATAGAGAGGCCGACCAGCGCGGCGCAGAGCATGCCGTCCCGCGAGAAGACTCGAACCCCAGCAGATTTGGCCACGGGCTGTTTTGCGGAATTGGATATCAACACTTGGTCCTCGCGCTACTTTTTCGTGATCTCCATGAACCACTCGGGTTGAGGATTGAGAGGGATCTTCATATAGGTTCCGGGTGGGGCAGCTTCAAATTTTGCGGCGTACTCGGGGAAGTGGAGATCTTCGAGCGCAGGTATGCGCCAGTCACGAATGATTCCCTGAAGCAGTATCAGCGCAAGCAGGATTCCGCCTGTCCTGAACAGGCGTGACCGCGCGTAGAAGGCGCACCACAGCAGCGCCCAGAGAAAAATGAGACTGGGAAAGTACCAGTAGCGAATGCCCGAATAGTGGAGAATCATCTCCCAAAGCGGAAGCGGAGTGGGCGGAACGAGCGGGCTGCGCAGCGATGCAACAAGGATGCCGAAGCAATAGAGGAAAAACAGCCGGACTTCGAGGGGCGCCCGACGCGAGCAGTACGCGATGATTGCGAGACCAACGAGGAAGGAAACAGTGCACACCCACAGGGGTTCTTTGTGGCCGTAGGCCGTGGAACCTCGCAGTGCGCCGAGGAAGGTATTCCCTCCTACAATTCGGATGAATCGAGCCACAGTGGCCCCGAGAAAACGGTAGTAGCGGGCGGTCTGGTAGTGGCGCATGAGGGCAAGCTGGAAGCCGCTGCCCACGAGAAGGATCGAAAAAAGAATCAGGGACCAGCGCTGACGTCGAATCCACCAGAAGACGAACAGGAACGGCATCAGCAGAACGGCGAATGGGCCGCAGACGGTTGCCAGAACAAAGGTGAACACGTCGAAGATGCGGCCGAAGAGCGAGCGCGGCACTGCCGCGAATGCGAGCAGAACCTCAACCACCGCAAGATGCCAGTGGCAGTTCGTGCATAGGACGTGGACCTCTCGCGCGTCGGGGATCCCGATGTACACGGCTGCAAAGAGCAGGCGAAATGAAAAGGGAGCCCAGTTGCGGCAACGCGCCGAGAGAAGAACGGGGACGGGAAGCGCCTGAAAGAACAGGCCTTCGAGCAGCATAACCAGCGGAGCCCAACGGAAGGGCACGAGCAGCGCTGCTCCCGCGCCGAGCCGCTGCAGTGTATTGAGATAGCCACCCAGAGGCTGCGTAAGCGAGTGAAGCCAGCCGCCGTCATATGCCTGGACGAACCACACCTTGCCGTCTTCCGCCCAGAACTGTGGGTGCGTGAAAAGTGAAGGGTCGCGAAGAACGATGAGGACGAGGGCGACGGCGAAGCTCGCGATCAGCCAGAAGGTGCTGAGGCCTTCACGGGCATCGAGACGCTGAATGGTGCTTCGTCCGGCCGCAACAAAACGAGAGAGAGCCATCGCACTGCGTGTCGGCGAAGAACTTGTCTCTGTGATGTTGGAGATCGGTGTCGGCATCTGATAGTTCTTCTGACCGATGAGGGCGACCGGGCTAAACAACCCTCAAGCTAGAAATCGAGAACGACCTTCGAGTACGTGGGATCGCAGAAGGTGTTGTTGAGACCGTCCTGCAACGGGGTAGGGCGGACTCCAAAGATAGTCGGCCAGTCGATGAGGTCGTAGATATCTGGAGTGACAAGAGCTTCGAGCTGGCGCGTGGTGAAGGACGGGTTCTTATCGAAGACCGCGTAGAGCTTGAGCATTGACCAGAAGACGCTGTAAGGAATGCGCACGACGTGAGTAGGTGAACCGGTGGTCTTGTTCACGGCGCGCATGAGATCGATGTAGTCGATCTTCTCAACGCCGGTGATGGGGTACGTGCCGGTCATCTCCTTCTGCAACGCGCTGACGATAACGTTGCAGAAGTCGCCGACATACAGAGGCTGGCGAACGTAGCGGCCACTGCCGGGAACCGGAAAGATGGGCGAGCGCTGCATGAATCGTGCCAGCCAACCGATGTGCTTGCGGTCGAACAAGCCATACATCAAAGCGGGGCGAAGGACGATCTGCTTGATGCCCGACTCGCGCAGGATCTTCTCCTGACCCTTCTTGCTTTCGGTGTAGTCGTCATGGGCCGCGGAGGTCACAGCCGAGGAGGAGATGTTCACAGCGTAAGAGACGTTGTTGCGAACGGCGGCTTCGACGACGCGCTCGGTCGCCGTGATGTTGTTGCGCGTGTAAGCAGCCGTGTAGATTCCACCGATCTGCGCGTGACCGTTCATCAGGTGTGTGGCGCCGGCGAACTCATCCTGCCATGGACCGGGTTCGGCAAGATCGGCGTGGATGACGCGCAGGTTTGGGTGGAGACGGCGAAGGGTCTCAGTATTTGTGGGGTGCTTGTCAATCGCGACGATTTCACCGAAGTTCCGCTGTTCGAGCCGCGGGATGAGGTTCTGCCCGACGAGGCCCGCAGCCCCGGTGATCACAATCTTCCTAGATGCCATTGGACTCCACAGAAAAACGAGGTTACACGAAATTATAAAGGCCGAAAGCGACGTATCTGTCGATGTATCTGTTAATGGTAGACATCAAGGCGTCAGGACGATTTTGCCTACGCCGCCCTTCTCTGCGGCAGCCTGGGCGGCAGCCGCATCGCTGAGAGGCATGATGCGATCGATCGGAAGAATGAGCTTGCCATCACGAACGGCTTCGCCATAGTGAATGTAGGTTGCAGGATCAGGCTGCGCCGTGATGGGCTTGATGTTGACCGTGGGATGAAGCGCGGCGTCTTTGGGTGGGCCGAGCACGCTGCCGAAGGCGCCGCCGGGCTTGACCTTGGCGAGAAGCTTTGGTGCGGCGTCGCCGCCAACGGTGTCGGCGACCCCATCGACAGTTCCGAGCTTCGCGATAGCGGAGTCGTCGGAGAGATCGATGGCTTCCATTGCGCCTAGCGATTTCGCTTCGACGATCTGACTCGCGCGCACGCCAGCGATAACGTTTGCGCCGATCTCGCTTGCTGCGAAGAGAGCACAACGCCCGACGCTGCCGACGGCTCCAGTGAGAACGATGGTCTGGCCGGGCTGCACGGCAGTGGCGATGCGGATGAGCTGGTCACCGGTGACGGAGACGAGCGGGACCGCCGCGGCTACTGTCAAGTCAAGGCCTTCGGGAATCTTCGCGAGTATGTCGGCCTTGACGACGCAGAGCTCGGCATAGGTACCCCATGCGAGTGCGAAGACGCGGTCGCCAACCGCGAAATCTTTAACTCCTTCGCCGAGCTCGCGCACGATGCCCGCGACGTCGCGGCCAAGAATGGCAGGAAACGTAACGGGGAAATGCGCTTTGGCTACGCCGGAGCGCATCTTCCAGTCGATGGGGTTGATGCTGGCCGCACGAACCGCGACGAGGACTTCGCCGGGACCGGGCCTGGGGTTGGGAAAGTCTTCGTACTTGAGTTTCGATGGTGGCCCGTACTCGTGCAGAACGACAGCTTTCATGGGGAGGCACCTCGTCTGTGATTTGTCAGATGCAGGGGCGCCGCCCTAAGGCCACAGATGTTAGAGTCTTGACTAGCATCTTGGCTCATGGAATGGCAGCAGCAGCTACGTAGCAAGGCACGCGCATCCTTCGATGCGCTGTTCTGCTCCCGCTCGGAGAGTGTGCAGCGGATCGGCGACGAGGGAAGCGGGTGGGTGATCGATACGCGCGTGACCTCTGACGTGTGCTATTGCGCCGGGGTAGGCAAGGGTATTTCTTTCGAGCAGGGCGTGGCGAAGATCGCAGCGAAACCAGTTGTGGTGCTCGACCCAACGCCGACTGCGATGCCAACTATGGCGAAAGTGGATCTCAATAATCTCGAGTTTTTCGCCGTGGGACTTGCCGCTCAGGACGGCGTGGTTGAATTCTCTGTTCCTCAGGATCCGGACGAAGGATCATTCTCCGTGCCGCGCGAGGGGATGAATCGCGTGACGTTTGAGTGCTGGAGTTTGTCTACGATCATGCGCCGGAAGGGCGATACGGCGATCGATCTGCTGAAGATGGATATTGAAGGATTCGAGTACGACATCATCGAGCAGATTCTGACAAAGCAGATTCCCGTCCGACAACTATGCGTGGAGTTTCATGACTGGCTTCAGCCGGGACGAACCCTGAAGACGATCTGGCACCTTCATCAGAGCGGATACGAGCTTATCTTCAAACACCGCGGCGACCACACCTTCCTGATGAAGGAAGACCGCTATAAGGCGTTACTCGAGCGTAAGACCGCGGTTGATAGAACGCCGCCGCTCTCGTCGCCTGCATAAGCTGCACCGCAATATCGGGAATCAATATAGCGCTGCCATTCATTCGTCTCAGCAAGACGTTTGAGGAGATCGAAGCGGCGACGCATGAGCCCGAGAATATACGGGACAAGGATCGTGCGGCCGATCAGTTCTCCTGCCCAGCCGAGCGGCATGGTGAAGCGAATCCAATCATCAAGAAACGTCCCGTTTGCGGTTTCGATGAAGCGGTGATCGTGCTCGAAGCTGCGGAAGCGGCCCGCGATCATGCGGTCCTGAAAAAAGCGCGGGCGGTCCCAGGTCTCGGGCACGATGAGCGAGACGTGATAGTTGGCAAAGCCGAGCTGCAGGCCTTCCCAGCGCACGGTTTCGCCGGCCGTGACAAGGCCGCCGGTGCGGCCATCGACGGGATACATGCCGAGCTCGCGTTCTACGACATCAAGATGTGTGGAAAGCGCGAAGCAACGCTCAATAGGTGCATGGATGTGGAGACCGTGCCGTAGAGAAAACATCCTTGGCCCTTCGACGCCGGGAGAGGTCGCGAAAACTCTGTAGAAGTGGCTGTGTAGCTGCGGAACTCTACCGATTCAGTCAGCTCAGAAAAAGACGCCACTCTTCAGTCGGGCTTGCGGCAACTCGGCGGGTGACCATGTTGCGCGCTTGAAGAAATTTTATGGATTTTCAGCGCAGAAGGAAGTGCTCCGCAGGGAAACCAACTACACCAAAAGGGGCAGAGAAATTTACGAGATCGCATGATCGGGCTGCCATCCTTCGTGGGCTCAACAAGAACCTCATTCGTACCGCTTTGTGACACTATTCGTGGCGCAGTAGTTCTTGCCGATACGGTGTCCGTAGTTTGACCTTCGTATGGCAGAGCTAAAAGAGCTGAGGAAGCACCCACGTTTCGAATGCGAGGGCGTCGCTGAGATCCATCTTCTCGGGACCGAGAAAACCGTTGCTGCCCAGATAGAAGACCTGAGCTTGAAGGGGTGCAAGCTCGTGCTCCTGGAAGAAACGGTGGACGATCTGCCGATTTTCTTTGAACTGACCTTTACGGTTCACGAGTTGACATTTCGCGTGCGCGGCAAGTCGACGGGGTTCCGTGGGACGAGATGCGTCGGCGTTGAATTTGTGGACCTTCGTCCCAGGTCGAAGAGTTACATCCTCGATCTCGTCGAAGAACTGGCCGCAGGTAATTGGAAGCCTAAGTTGCAGGGAGCAGTTTCCAATCCGCCGCGGGCAAACGTGCTGGTCATGTCACCTAAAACTGAGAGTTAGCTTCGAATTCAGTTTCCCGGTTATCGAGGAGAGCCTGCGCGCAGGCTCCCCTCGGCGTTCATTGGCCCGAGGTCTTAATCGCCTGCTCCGGCGTGATCTCCGTTCCCGCGCTATTCACATAGTGGATGTCGAACGGCGAGTCCGTCACGATGTACACCTCACACGGCCCCTCCGCCGTAAACTGATGCGTACTCTTGGCGGGCATCAGCACGAAATCGCCATCGTGCGTTGTTGCAGCTGGCATGTCCTTCATCTCCAGCTTCGGCGAGCCGTGCACAATAATCAGTCGCTCGTTACCTGTATGCCAGTGCCACGGAATCGTGCACGGCCCGGCTGTCTTCAGCGAAATCACCGCTGGCCCTGCTGCTGGATTGCCATCCTGCACCGCGATCATGGCGCATGCCGGGAGCGCCGGATGACTCCCATACTGCGTGCTGCCCGGTGACTTGAGCACCATCGCCGACTGAGCCGAGACCTGCAGTGAAGCGGCAGCCACTCCGCACAATAGAGTCCCGAGAGCAAAAACGTTCATACGTTTCCCCTCCTTGGGAATGTCTTCTGGCTGACAAGACTACACGACCGCTCCGCGCCGTGTGACTGCTGCAGAATCGCAGCGCATATCGCGTCGCGATTTTGTCTTTGCGTTGCGCTATCTGCTAAAGCTCCATCGAATGCTCGGTAACGAGTTGCTTCGCGTGCGCGAGGAAAGCGTCGATGGTTTGTGAGCCCTGGTCACCTTTGCCACGAACGCGGACGCTGACGGAGTCCGTGGCGGATTCCTTGTCGCCCATGACGAGGATGAACGGGACCTTCTGCAGGCCGAAGTCGCGGATCTTCGCGTTCATCTTCTGATTGGAGAGGTCGAGCTCGACGCGGAGGCCGGCGGCTTCGAGCTGGTTCTTCACGCTTTGTGCGTAGTCAGCGTGCTTCTCGCTGATGGGCACGAGGCCTACCTGCACAGGCGCGAGCCAGAAGGGGAAGGCGCCGGCGTAGTGCTC
>Ga0134126_10006520_pt1 | contig 14625 bp, 5 predicted proteins | sample KB31752_FD_96881 | JGI IMG/M metagenome (GOLD analysis project Ga0134126, IMG submission 96881) | Terrestrial soil microbial communities with excess Nitrogen fertilizer from Kellogg Biological Station, Michigan, USA - KB3-175-2 | ecosystem: Environmental > Terrestrial > Soil > Unclassified ... | reverse complement strand
GTCCGCGGTCTGCGGTCTGCGGTCTGCGGTCTCCGGAGCATGGCAGCCTGTCAGGTCACTGGCCACACGCCCGCCGTACAAGCAGTTGTCAGCGCGGTCGCTTCCGATCTTGGTGGGGGCGAACGACGTGGTTGTTGCTCTCATGTCGCTGGAACGGCGTGAGAGCAACAACCACGTCGCTGGCCTGCTTTCCGGCCGGCCACAACCCCGAATCCGAGCGGCCGCATCCTGGGGTACCTGGGGTACCTGGGGTGTCAGGGGCTACCGAGGCACGCGAGGAGTGGTACAGCAGGCACGCGGCGTCCGCCGGATTGCAGCTTGGAGATCTACGCGACACGCTCTAGCCGTGGCTGAGGTCCACGATGCAGAAGCGGTTGCCGTCCGGGTCCTCCAGCACCACGAAGTCGGGGTCGTCGGGGTACAGGTCCCAGTCGACCCGGCGGGCGCCAAGCCCGATGAGGCGCTCGGTCTCCGCCGCCTGCTCGGCCGCGGTGGCCACGTGCAGGTCCAGGTGCATGCGCGGGTACACCTCGGGCGGTGACTGGCTGGTCTGCAGCGCGACTAGGCCGCCGGACCCGCCCGGCGGAACCAGCACCATCGCCCACCCACCGAACCCGTCGGTGCGCAGCTCATAGCCCAGCGCGGCCTGCCAGAACTCCGCGGCCCGCTGCTTGTCCGTCACGCCCAGCACGAACACGCCCAAGGTCAGCACACCTCCATCCTGGCCCATCCCCGCCCCCCGCCGCCGGGCCCTTACGCCCGATCCGCCAACCCCCTCAGCCTCGGCAACAGCGGTGAGCCCTGAGACCCGTGTGACAGGCGGGAATCGGATGGCCCAAGGCCCCGCGCCCCATCAGTCACACCCGTAACTGACCCAGGAGTGGTGCGGGTTTTACGTGTGATAGCCCGTAAAACCCGAACCACTGTTGGTTATCCACAGGCGCCACCGCTCGCCGGACGACATCAGGCGTCGGACCCGGCCCGCCGCGGCACGGTCACAGAGCTCTATGCCAAGAGTCCTTTCCAAAGAACTCTTTCCAAAGAATACTTTCGAAAGCTATGTTGGCATGCATGAGCGAGAACACCGAGCGGACCGTCAAGCGGCTGACCGATCCGCGCGCGCTGCGCGCCCTGGCCCACCCGACGCGGCTGGCGCTGGTCGGCGTGCTGCGGCGCGAGGGGCCGCTGACCGCGACCAGGGCCGGCGAGCTGCTGGGCCAGAGCTCGGCCAGCTGTTCCTTCCACCTGCGGCAGCTGGCCAAGTACGGGCTGGTCGAGGAGGCCGGCGGCGGGACCGGGCGGGAGCGGCCGTGGCGGGCCACCACCATGTTCACCGCCTGGCCCGACGTGGCCGAGGACCCGGACATGGCCGCGGCCAGCGACCTGTTCCGCGCCGTGCTGGCCGAGCGCTACTTCGAGTACCTGAACCGCTGGCTGGAATCCCGGCACCGGGAGCCGACGGAGTGGCAGGAGGCCGCCCAGTTCGGCGACACCATGCTCTACCTCACCGCCGAGGAGCTGGCCGAGCTGGCCGCCGAGGAGCGCGCCCTGGTGGACCGCTACTTGGACCGCCAGCAGCACCCCGAGTTGCGCCCGCCCGGCGCGCGTCGGGTCACCTACCTGCACCTGGCCTTCCCCGGCGACATCTCCGGGGCGCGGGAATGACCGGCCGGCTGAGCCGGCGGGTGCCGCCGCTGCTGCGTGACCGGCCGTTCCGCCGCTACTGGAGCGGCCAGACCATCTCCATGTTCGGCGACCAGATCGGGTTCGTGGCCATGCCGCTGGCCGCGGTGCTGGTCCTGCACGCCGGCGCCGCCGACATGGGGTACCTGAGCGCGCTGGAGTGGCTGCCGAGCCTGTTGTTCGCGCTCCCCGCCGGGGCCTGGGTCGACCGCCGCAGCCGCCGCCGCACCCTCATGATCGCGGCCGACCTGGGCCGGTTCGTGCTGATGGGCAGCGTCCCTGTGGCCTACGCGCTGGGGGTGCTGACGCTCACGCAGCTGTTTGCCGTGGCCTTCGCCGCGGGCACCCTGAGCGTGCTGTTCACGGTGTCCAACGCCACGCTGTTCGTGACGCTGGTTCCCGAGGATCAGTACGTCGACGGCAACTCGCTGATCTACTCCAGCCGGGCCCTGTCGTTCGTCGGCGGCCCGAGCCTGGGCGGGCTGCTGACCCAGCTGCTGTCCGCGCCCCTGGCCATCGGCGCCGACGCGCTGTCCTTCCTGGGCTCGGCGTTCTTCCTGCGCCGGATCCAGCCCGTCGAGCCGCCGCCCGCCCAGGACCAGGCGGGCTCGCTCACCGCTGGCGCACGGTTTATCCGCCAGTCCGGGATCGTCCGGGCCTCGCTGCTGTCGGTGGCGACCATCAACTTCTTCAACTTCGTGTTCTTCGCCTTGTTCGTGCTCTACGCCACCCGTGAGCTGCACGTGCGAGCCGGCCTGCTCGGGCTGGTCCTGGGTGCGGGCGCGGTCGGCGGCGTGCTCGGCTCGGCCGTGACCAAGCCGCTGGCCAGCGCCATCGGCGTGGGCTGGGCCAACTTCGCCGGCTGCGTGCTGTTCACCACGCCGCTGCTGCTGGTGCCGCTGGCGGGCGGGCCCCGGCCGCTCGTGCTGGCCATGCTGTTCCTGGCCGAGTTCGGGTCTGGCTTCGGCGTCATGCTGCTGGACATCAGCATCGGCTCGATCTTCGCCGCCGTCATCCCCGACGAGCTGCGGGCCAGGGTGACCGGCGCGTTCCAGGCCGTGAACTACGGCACCCGGCCGCTCGGCGCGCTGGCCGGCGGGGCGCTGGGCACGCTGCTCGGCCTGCGCCCGACGCTGTGGATCGCGGCGGCCGGCGGAATGGCCGGCTTCCTGTGGCTGCTGCCCTCGCCGCTGCCCCGGTTCCGGATGCCCGCGCCCCGCCCGGCGGACCCCGAGCTGAAGCCGGACCCGGCGTGACCGCCGGGCCCGGCCTGGCCGGCGCCGCTGGATGCGGACGAGCTGGATGCGGACGAGCTGGATGCGGACGAGCTAGATGCGGAAGAAGAGGTTCAGGAACCGGTCGGCGAGGTCCTCGTCGCCCCGGACCGTGCCGCCGTTGACCCGGCCGAACGTGGTCAGCACCAGGCTGCCGGCGTCGAAGTCAATGACCGCCGGGAGGTCGTCCACCGGGCCCGCCTCGTAGGCCATGCCGTCGGGCCCGATCGAGACCCGGTAGGTGCCGGCGTTGCGGCCGCTGACCGTCACCCCGATGGTGAACGGGGTCAGGTCGGCGTCCGGCTTGATCGTGGACTGCCAGATGATGAACATGAACGGCACCAGCAGGTCGGCGGCGTCACCCGAGATGCCGTGGGCCTGGCCGCTGCCCTCCTTGATGTCCCAGGTGTGCACGCCGTAGTCCATCAGCTGGCCGGCCGCGTAGATGAACGCCGGCACGGTGCCCATGTAGAAGTGCGGGACCATCAGGCCGCCCCACTCCTCCTCGCTGAGCGGCTCCAGGATGCCCATCATCTTGTCCAGGTCGGTGCGGGCCCTGGCCAGCATGTCGGCCTGGGACAGCTCACCGAACGACTGGGCCGTCTCGCCGGCCCGCTCGTGCATGCCCGCCAGGCCGTAGGCGGCCGGCGCCTCGACGCCGCTGCGAGCCAGGTCGAAGGCCCTGAAGTAGCCCTCGGTGGTGTCGACCAGGTGGCCGATGACGTCCCTGACCTTCCAGCTCTCGCAGGCCGTCGGCGCGTCCCAGGCGCCGGGGCGCTCGGCCAGCGTGAACATCCGGTTAGCCTCATCGCGAACGACCCGCAGGATGGTGGGCTTCCCTGCGTAGGTCATCGCGTTCCACTCGTCACTCATGCCGTTACCTCTCCATCGTTGGAGTGCGCTGCCTGACCAGTCTCCTCGGGCAACGGTTGCGCCGGGCGAGGAGTTCGGTGCGGACGATGTTCGTGCACCGCCCAAGTGGTCACACTACGAACCTCAGCGCACCCGAGGGCCGGCTGTCAATGACTCCAGCGGACCGCGAGCCGCGGACGGACGACGGCCGCGGCCACAGTCAGGAATCGGGCCCTGGCACGCCCCAGGGCGCGGGCAGCAGGCCCCGTCGCTGCAGTTCCCTGGCCCGCTGGCTGTTGTGGTACTCGAGGGGGATCTCCGCCAGCGCGAGTTCCTCGCCGGACGAGATGCGCCTGGCCGCCGTGATCTGCACGAGCGGCCGGACTCCTGGTCCGTGCTCGATCCAGTACTCCAGCGTGGTCTCGATGTTGGCCCAGGGATGGGCGACGGTCACGAGGACATCCGGATACTCGTCGGGGGATAGCATCGGCCTGCTCAGTACGGGTTGTCGATGGTGCTGACGAGGAAGTTCGCCAGGTCATCGCCGAGGAACAGGAACTCTCCTTCCCCGGCCGACAGGGCATTATCCGCGCCCGGCGCGATCAGCCGGCTGACCGGGACCTCGAAGCTGCTGATGTTGGGCGCGCGCTCGGCGCCCCAGGCCCCCGGCTTGCCGGTGGCGATGGTGGACAGCCAGTCATCGGGGCTCGCCGCGGCGGCGGCCGGATCGGTCGTCACGCTCACGAACGGGCTGTCGACGGTGTTGCCCGCCAGCATGTGCTGCCGCGCCCGGGTGGCCACCCAGTTGGGGTCCTTCAGGTTCTCGGCCACCTGGGCCTGGACGTCGGGACTGGCCCGGGACAGGTTCGACTCCAGGGTGGTCGGATCGCTGGCCGTGTGGAACCGGTGGACGGTCATCGTCGGTTCCCCCGGCTCGGCCGCAGGGGTGTCCGCGCCGCCTTCGCAGCTGTTGTGGACGAGGACAGCGGTCTTTCCGGCCAGCACGTAGTAGGTGTGGATGCCGGAGATCGTCAGGTTGTAGGCGGCCAGATCCGCCTGGTAGTCGCGGGTCCGGCTGATCCTGATCAGGCGACCGCTGGGCTCGCGGAGCTGGTCGCCCGCCCGCAGTGAGCTCGCGTAGGCGAACTGGTGGGTCGTGGCGTCCCAGAACGGGTGATGGTCGGTCGCGTGCAGCGTCGCCCCGCCGACCAGCGTGATGGCCACCATGGCGTGCACGCCCGTGTGCCGGATGACGCGGGTGATGCGGCGGGCGGCGGTGAGCCTGGTGTACGGGTCGGTGGCGACGACCTTCTGCCCGGCCTTGAGCTTGTCGATGGCGACCCGCCCGCCGTGGGCCAGCAGCACCCTGGTCGCCCCGGTGAAGGAGTTGACCTGGCAGACCTGCGCCGGATCCTCGGAGGACCCGCTCGGCTCGGTACTGGGGCCGGACTCGGTGCTCGGGGCGGTGTCGGCCGATCCCGTGCCGGGGTCGGCCCCGGCGCCCGCGTCACTGGCCGCGCTGTCCAGGGCGCCGTCGGCGGCGTCGGCGGCCGTGTCGGCGGCGTCATCCACGACGGCCGGGCCGAGGCGGGAGCCGATCGCATCCATCACCGGGCCGAGCAGCTCGCCGCCGAGCCCGCCCAGCAGTCCGCTGGCCGCGCCGACGGCCGCGCCGGTCAGGGCCTGGGTGGCGAAGCCGCCCAGGCTCCACTTGCTGACCGGGGTGGTCATGGCGTAGGTGACCATGTTGCCGACCGCGCCCGCGGCGGCGCTGCAGCCAACGACGCCGGGCAGGGCCAGGGTGCCGCCGGTGGCCGCGGTGACGGCGGCCTCGCAGCCCAGGAACACGGCCGTGCTGGCCACGAACGAGACGATCGCGGCGGCGTGGTGCTGCACGAACTGCGTGGCCGTGTTCACGGCGTACTTCACGGCGTGGTACGTCGCGGTGACCACGGTCGCGGCGGCTTTGTAGACGGGAGTGCTAGCGACCCAGGTGGACACCGCGTTGTAGGTGGCGTGGTAAGCGTCCACCACGTTGTGGACGATGGTCGTGACGGTGTGCACGGCCTGGGTGGCCAGCCGGGTGAGCGTCTGCCGGGCCTGGGACATGTAGTACTGGAAGCCCTGGCTGAAGTTGCTGGCGGCGGTGCTGATGCCGTTGCCGACCGTGCTGATGGCACTCCCGACGGCGTTTCCGACGGTGGTCACCGCGTTGTGGGCCACGGTGCCGACGGCGCTGAAGAAGTTGCCGACCCCGCAGAAGAACCCGGAGCAGGTGCCGAGCAGGTCGTACTGGAGCAGCGGGTTGTCGTTGCCGTAGGCGAACGGGTTGGCCGACACCGAGGCCGGGATCGGGCTGTTGCCGGCCGCGTCGCGGCTCATGAACTGGCCGGTGGCCGGGTTGTACCAGCGCGAGTCCATGTTGACGTCGCTGGTGGAGGCGTCGGTCCAGCCGGACTGGTAGCCGAGGTTGCCGACGGCGCCCGAGGTCGCGGTGACGCTGCCGAGCGGGTCATAGGTGGTCGACCCGGTGAGGGCGCTGCCGGTGGCGGTGAACTGGCCGACCACGTCGAGGTGCTGGTCGGTCAGGGCCAGCACGGCGCCGGACGAGCCGGAGATGCCGATGACGCCGCCGGAGGGGTCGCGGCTGTAGGCGTAGGTGCCGTCCGAGGCGACGTCGTTGGTCTGCCCGGCGTAGGCCAGGGTCTGGCCCTGGCCGGTGACGACCCGGCCGAGGGCGTCGTAGGCGTAGGCCTGGCTGCCGCTGGTGATCAGCTGGCCGAACGCGTCGTAAGCGTAGCTGGTGGTGCCCGACGAACCGGTGGCGGAGGTCAGCGTGCCGCGCGCGGTGTAGGCGTAGCTGGTGCCGCCGCCGGACAGCAGCTCGTCGCGGGCGTCATAGCTGAACGCCTGCGACCCGACCTGGGTCCGGTTGCCGTCGGCGTCGTAGGCGTAGCTGACGGTGGTGCTGCCGTTGTCCCACGACGTGAGCCGGTTGGCCTCGTCGTAGGTGTAGGCGTTGGCCGCGGGCCCGCCGAACCCGGTCGTGGTCTTGGACGTCTCGTCGTCGTTGGCGTTGTAGCCGTAGCTGATCGAGGCCTCGGTCTGGCCGGACGGGCTGGTCAGGGTGTCGCCGGTCAGCTCGTGCAGGGAGTTGTAGGTGAACGACCGGGTGGCCGCGCCGGTCCCGTAGCCGATCGAGGTGAGCAGCGAGTCGGAGTTGTAGCCGTAGGTCAGGCCGTCGCCGGTGGTGGCGTCGGACAGGGTGGACAGGCGCCCGTCGCTGTCGTAGCCGTAGGACGAGGTGCCGGCCGCGGTGGTCTGCGCGGTCATCTGGCCGTCGGCGTTGTAGCCGAAGCTGGAGGCGCCGGACGGGCCGGAGGCGGACAGCAGCAGGCCGCGATCGTCGTAGCTGAAGGTGTCGGTGCCGCCGGGCGCGCTGGCCGAGGTCAGCTCGCGGTCGGCGTTGTAGGTGAAGGTGCGCGCGGTGGTGGGGGCGTCGGCGCCGGACCCGGACTGGCTGGTGACGTCGCCGAGCGCGTCGTAGCCGTTGGTGACGGTGACGCCGCCGGGGTCGGCCTGCTGGACGGCCCGGCCGTCGGCGTTGTAGCTGGTGGTGAACGTGCGGTCGGCCAGGCCGGGGTAGGCCGCGGTGGCGGGCTCGATGGTGGACTGGCGCAGGTTCCAGCTGTTGTAGGTGTAGCTGGTGGCGTTGCCGTTGCCGTCGGTGAACCGGGTCAGGTTTCCGGCGGCGTCGTAGCCAAATGACGTCGTGATCGAGGTGCCCGTACTGACCGGCTGGACCTCCTGGGTCGGCTGGCCGAGCTCGTTATAGCTAAAGGTTGTGGTGTTTCCCATGGCGTCGGTCGCGGACGTCATGTTGCCGTCGGCGTCGAAGCCCGCCGAACTCTGGCGCAGCACGCTGCCGGACGCGTCCTCGCTGGTGAGACTGACCGGGTTGCCGGCCTCGTCGTAGGCGACGTGCTGGCTGGTGCCGCCGGGCAGCTTGGTGGAGATGCGGCGGCCGAGGGCGTCGTAGCCGTAGGTGGTGGTGTTGCCGGTGGCGTTGGTGACCCCAGTCCGCTCGCCCGCGGCGTCGTAGGTGTAGCTGGTGCTCACCCCGGCGGGCGAGGTGGCGGACGACAGGTAACCGGCCTGGTCGGTGTACGCGCTGGTGGTGGTGTTGGCGGTGGCCGACGGCTGGCGGACGATCTGGGTGGCGGTGAGCTGACGGCCCAGGAAGTCGTAGGTGGCCTGGGTCTGGCCGCCGAGCGGGTCGGTGGCCGAGAGCTGGTCGCCGTTGGTGTCGTAGGTGTCGTGGGTGACGCCGCCGCCGGGCTGGGTGACGGTGGCCACGTCGCCGAGCTGGTCGTAGGTATAGGTGGTGGTGTTGCCGAGCGGGTCGGTGGCCGAGGTCACCTGGCCGAGGTTGTTGTAGCTGCGCGAACTGGTCGCGGTGATGGGGGAGGACGAGCCGGGCGGGGTGTAGGGCGGCAGCACCTGGGAGACGGGGTGGCCGTCGGCGTCGTAGTTGGTGGTGGTGATGTTGCCGTCGGGGTCCTCGGCGGCGACCCGCTCGCCGAACGTGTCGTAGCCGTAGGTGGTGACCGGGCTGGCGGTGACCGGGCTGCCGCCGCCGGTCTCGGTGCTCACCGGCGGCGCGGTGACCTCAGCCAGCTTGCCGGCCTCGTCGTAGAGGTAGCGGGTGGTGTGGCCGGCCGGGTCGGTCATGGCGGTGGGCAGGCCGCGCTGGTCCAGGGCCCAGGTGGTGGTCAGGGCCTTGCTGTCCAGCGCGGCGCCGGACCGGCCGTTGCCGTACAGGGTGGACACGTCGGAGGCCGACAGGGTGCGCTGGTACACCTGCACGTTGCTGACCTGGCCGTCGAACTGCCGGGACGTCCCCCCGCCGGTGGCCTGGTCACCGCCGATGGTCAGCGGGCCGCCGGCGTTCCAGGGGGTCGAGTCGGTGCCGGTGGCGGCCAGCGAGCCGTTCACGTACAGGCTCATCGAGTCGGTGGCCGAGTTGAACACGCCGACCAGGTGGGTCCACACGTTGAGCGCGGGCTTGGTGCTGAGGTGGGCTGAGTCCCAGGTGGCCGAGGTGGAGTCGGCGCTGGCCGAGGTGAACGACCAGCCGCCGAAGCCCCCGGAGTACTGCAGCTCGAAGCCGGGCTGGTTGGCGCCGCTCTGCGAGACGGCGTCGTAGCCCGAGGTGGTGCTGCTGGCCGCCAGGTTGACCCAGGCCGACACCGAGTAGGACTGGGAGGTGCTCAGCACCGGGCCCGAGGTGGTCATGAGGCCGCTGTTGCCGTTGAACGAGGCCGCGCCCGCGGCCCAGGTCACGCCGGAGGACAAGGTGGCGGTGTGGCCGGACCCGGACATGTCCTGGGCGACGGCGGGGGAGTAGCTGGCGCTGGCGGCCGACCCGTCGGTCAGCGGCCACCACCCGGCCGGATGGCCGGCCGAGTCGTCGTGCACCGTGCGGGAGGTCATCCGGCCCAGCGCGTCGTAGCTGTCGTCGGTGGACGAGGCCACCCCGCTGGCGTCGCTGACCGTGGTGTTCAGCACGAAGTCGTCGGGGCTGTAGGCGTAGCTGGTGGTGCGGCCCAGGCCCGTCGGGTCCACGGTGGCCGAGTCCCGGCGGTCGGCGGCGTCCACCGCGTAGGTGGTCGTGGTGGTGCCGTTGTTGGTGACCTGCTTGATCAGGTTGCTGGCCGCGTCGTAGGTGTTGGACTGCACCGTGAACGACTGGCCGGTGGCCGGGTTGCTCCTGGTCAGCGTGGCGACCAGGCCGTTGTCGGTGTAGGTGTAGGCGGTGACGCGGCCCATGGAGTCGGTGATCGAGGCCAGCCGGCCGTCGGGGTCGTAGGCGCGGGCCTGCTCGACCAGGTTCTGCGGGGCCGACGGGTTGGCCGGGTCGCCGGTGTAGGCGGCCAGGGTCACGGTCAGCAGGTGCCCGTTGGCGTCGTAGCCGTAGTCGGTGGTGTCCCCGGCCGGGTCGGTCTGCGACACCCGGTTGCCGTAGGCGTCGTAGGTGAACTTCGTGGTGTTGCCGTTGGCGTCCGTGCTGGACGCCATCCGGTCGTGGGCGTTGTAGGTGTAGGTGGTAGTCCGGGAGGCGTCGCCGCCGGTCAGGTCGGCGACGGTGACCGAGGTCAGGTTGCCGTCGGCGTCGTAGACGTTGGTCGTCTGCGGGGTGTGTACGGCGCCGGTGACGTGGTCGGTGGCGGCCGGGTCGGCCTCGGTCAGGACCCGGCCCTGGCCGTCGAAGGTGTAGCTGGTCGTCAGCCCGCTCGGGAAGCTGCTGGAGATCGCCGTCTTGGACAGCACCCGGCCCAGGGCGTCGTAGGCGTACCTGGTGGCCTCGCCGGCCGGATCGGTGACCTGGGCCGGATCCCCGTCGGAGTAGTAGCCGATGGTCTCGGTGCCGCCGCCGGGCGTGGTCTCGGTCGCCAGCAGGCCGGCCGGGGTGGTCCCGCCGCCCGCCGCCGCGGTCGATGACGTGGTGTAGGTCATCGTGGTCGTCCGGCCGCTGGGGAAGCCGGGCACCGGCGGCGTGGTGGCCGAGATCTGGTGGCCGCCCGCGTCGTAGGCGTAGCTGGTCAGGTACCGGTTGTCGGTGGGGCTGGAGGACCGGCCGTCGCGCAGGGTCAGGACCAGGTCGTTGCGCGGGTCCGGGGTCAGCGTGGCCGCGGTGTCGTTCGGGTAATAGGTGTAGTACTCCGTCGAGCACTCGCTGGCCGCCTGGTCCTGGCAGGTGCTCTGCGACACCAGGTTGCCGCGCACGTCGTGCCCGGTCGTGACCACGTCGCCGTCGGGGTCGGTGGTGGTGTACAGGAAGCCCGAGGTGTCGTAGCCGTAGCTGGTCCGGTTGCCCAGCGCGTCCGTCTGGGCCACCAGCCGGTTGCCCTGCGCGGGGTCGTAGGCGTAGGTCAGCGTGCCGCCGCCGGGATCGGTGACGTGCACCGTCTCGGTCGGCGCCAGCCCGGACGAGGACTTGGCCGCCAGCCACTGGCCCAGCACCTGGGCCGAGCTGAGCTGGGCGTGGTAGAACGCCACCTCGGCGATGGACCCGGTGAAGTAGCCCAGCGTATTGGCCGGGTGGCTGGGCCAGCTGCCGGACGACTCGCCCGCGCCGATGTAGACCACATTTCCTGATGAAGCTGCCAGCGCCGTGGACGAGCTCCCCACCAGCGCGCCGTCCAGGTACAGCGACTGCGCCGTGGGGCTGGCCGCGATCACGGCGTAGTGCCAGTTCCCGTCGTTGACGGCGCCGCTGGAGGTCAGCGTGGACGTGCCGCCGTTCCAGATCTCGCCGTGCAGCTTGCCGTCGGTGCCGACGTACAGCGCCGGGTCCCACTGGCCGGTCGGCATGCCGGGCTGGTTCAGCGGATAGGTCTCGTAGTCATACAGCACGCCGCCGCTGGTGCTGCTCTTGGGCACCTTGAACCACAGGCCGATCGAGGCCGGGCCGGTGCCCGGGTTGTCGGCCGGCGGGAGCTGGACGTATGAGCTGGTGCCGTTGAACGTGGCCGCGGTCTCGTCAGAGAAGGGCCCGGCCGCCCCCAGCGCCACGTTGCTGTAGGTGCCGGCGCCGCTGTTGACCTCGTCGGCGGCCTGCGTCGCGGCGCCGGTGTCGCCCAGTCGCCAGTACCCGGCCGGCGCCGCGCCCAGCACCGCCGAGCGGTAGACCTGGGAGCTGCCGCTGACCGACGGCGCGCCGACGGTCCAGGTGCCGCCGCTGGCGTCGGCGACCGAGGTCACCCGGTCGGTCACGTTGTTGTAGCTGACCTGAGCGGACGTGTTGCCGTCCGGGGTGGTGGCCTGGCTCAGCAGGCCCACCGCGGTGTGCCCGGCGGCGTACATCCCCTGCACGGCGGGGGCGGTCAGGTAGCGGCCGTAGGCGGCGACGTCGGAGATCTCGCCATTGAAGTAGGTCGCGTACCCGGTGTTGCCGCTCTTGTGCAGGTTGGCCTCGTCGGGCCAGTTGCCGCCCAGGAACCCGGCCCCGATGTACACGTCGGGCTGGCCGGTCAGGCCGACGGTGCCGGACGTGCTGCCGACCAGCGACCCGTCCAGGTACAGCGACTGGGAGTTGCCGGCCGCGGTCAGCACGGCGAAGTGCCAGGTCCCGTCGGCCACGGAGGCGGACGAGGAGATGGTCGAGGCACCGCCCCAGAACTGGCCCAGCAGCTTCCCGTCGCTGCCGACATACAGGCTGGGCGTGTAGTTGCCCGGCGTGGAACCACCCGAGACAGGATCGGCCTGGGTGCTGAACAAAACCCCGTTATCGGAAGTGGTCTTGAACCACAGGGCCAGCGTGACGTAGGAGCCGTCCAGGAAGCTGGCGCTGCTGGTGATGCTGGAGGGCAGCTGCATGTACGACGACGAGCCGTTGAACCCGGCCGAGGTGGCCCCGGAGCCGGGCAGCGGGCCGGGCTGGCCCAGGGTGACGTTGGCGTAGGTGCCGTTGTCCACGCCCTCGTTCACGGCCACCGAGTCGGTCGCCGTGGCGCCCGAGGCGTCGTCCAGTCGCCAGTAGGCGGACGGGCCGGCGTCCAGGGCGGCGGTCGGGAAGTGCGAGCCGGTGGTGTAGGTGTACGTGGCGCAGGAGGACGGCGAGGTGGGCGGGCAGACCGAGGTCAGCGAGTCGCCGGTGTAGGCGTAGGTCCAGGTCAGCGCGGGCGGCGGCGAGCCGGCGGTGGCCGGGTCGGTGGACACCGAGGTGACGTGGGGGAACTGGGCGCCGCCGGGCTTGGCCCAGGTGAAGTGCAGCGAGCGCCCGGACACCTGCGAGGTCACGGTCTGCAGCTGGCCGCCGGAGTAGCTGAACGTCTCCTTGTCGCCCTCGTAGTCGGAGATCGAGGACAGGTCGAACACGCCGCTGCCGCCAGACTGTCCGAAGGTGTACGTAGTGTCGTTCTTGTCGGTCAGCGTGTAGCCGCCGGAGCTGGGCAGCGCGGTCAGCGTGGCGTAGCGGCCGAGCGGCGGGCTGAACGTCCCGTTGCCGTTGTTGCCGAACCCGACCTGCGACCCGTCGGGGTAGGTGATGACGACGCTGGTCAGGCTGCCGGAGGCGTCATCGGCCTCCGTGGCCGTCATGTCGTACAGGCTCGACCAGCCCGCGCCGAACGCCCCCGAGGTGCGCGGGTCCAGGCTGTTGTAGTCGCGCTCCACCGACAGCGACGGCCCGGCGGTCTGCACGTTGGCGTCGGTGGCGGTGGTCGTGTAGTTGCCGACGCTCGGGTCGAAGCCGTGCCCGCCGGTGTTCTGGGCCAGCGTGGAGGTGATCAGCGGCTGGGGCACCTGGGTGGTGAAGTAGTGCGCGCTGACCGCGCTGGAGTAGTCGAACCCGTCGTAGTCCTGGACCGACCAGTAGTAGGTCTGGCCCCACGACAGCTTGCCGGCCGGCACGACCCAGTTGTCGGCGGAGATGTTGCCCGAGGTGGCGATCGTCGAGCCGGACGTCGAGTAGACGGTGAAGTCGTACTTGAGCGCGGCGGGCCAGTTGTCCGGGTCGCTGCCCATGGCCACCAGGTCCGGGGTGAGCGTGGGCGAGCCGTAGTTGTCCGGCGGGTATTGCGAGTTGACCTGCGGCGGCTGGTCCGGGGTGTAGGTCAGGGCCAGGTAGGGCGGGTTGGAGGTGTTGTCCGAGTCGAACCGCTTCCACGACAGGTCGCCCGTGGTCGCCGCGGTGACCACCAGGCCGTCGTCGGCGCCGCCGGTGGTCCACGAGTTGAACGTGCCGGTGGACAGGTTCACGGTCATCCAGCTGCCGACCGTGGTGTTGCCGCTGGTGTTGGTGGTGCAGGCGGCGCTGGCCGGGGTGATGGTCGCGCTGCCGATGGCCGAGCCGTGCGACGGCCCGGGGTAGGACATGCTGCTGTTCACGGTCCACGACTGGGTCACCGGTGACACCGAGAACGGCTCGGCGGTGCAGGTCGAGGCCCAGTAGTCGAACAGGTGCAGCGAGGCGGCCGAGATGTGCTGGCCGGCCAGGGAGCTGCCCAGGCCCGAGAAGGCCAGGAACGAGTTTCCGATCTCGGTGCCGTTGTCCCAGGTGCCGACCTCCAGGTCGTCCCAGGCGGAGTAGTTCTCGTTCGGGAACTCGGAGTCCACGTAGGTGGTGCCCGAGGCGGTGAAGCTGGGGTCGACCTCGACCGGGAAGACCCGCGCCGGGCTGTCCAGCCAGGCCCGGCTGGCCGTCATCCGCAGCGCGGGCTGTCCGCCCTTAGTGATGAGCTGGTAGCCGACCGCGGTGGACTGGGCCGACTGGCCGGACCGGCGGCTGAACTTCGAGTCCTGCATGTGCGCCGCCGGGATGACGGCCTGCACCTTCCCGGCCGCGTTGAGCAGCTCCACCGAGCCGCCGGCCAGCCGGGGCGTGAGGCCGCGCAGGCGCAGCGGGAACACCCACGTCGACGGCGCGGCGCGGGAGCGCAGGACCAGGGTCTCCTGGAGGCCGCTGGCCACGGCGGACATCTCCAGGTCGGTGTCGGGCAGCACGCCGCGGTAGGTGGCGGTGGAGCCGCTCACGGTGGGCGGCACGGCGGCGGCGCCCGCGAGGCCGTACGCGATCGAGGCGGCCGGGGCGGCCGGGGTGGCCGAGGCGGCCGAGGCGGCCGGGGTGGCCGAGGCGGCCGGGGTGGCCGGGGTGGCCGGGGGGAAGCCGACCGAGACCAGGCCGGTGCCGGGGCCACCTAAGGCCCTGGCCGCGGCGGAGACGGCCAGGCTGACGCTCATCGCGTTGGCCTGCTCCGCCAGGCGCCCGCCCGGCTGCCGGGTCAGCGTCGTCCGGATCGGCTGCCACGATCCG
>Ga0134126_10006517_pt1 | contig 14630 bp, 14 predicted proteins | sample KB31752_FD_96881 | JGI IMG/M metagenome (GOLD analysis project Ga0134126, IMG submission 96881) | Terrestrial soil microbial communities with excess Nitrogen fertilizer from Kellogg Biological Station, Michigan, USA - KB3-175-2 | ecosystem: Environmental > Terrestrial > Soil > Unclassified ... | reverse complement strand
TCCATAGCTTACGCTGTCCTTCCACTTTTGTAAATCATTTCTTTGTGCCAAAACTGATAGATTCCTAAGGATTTTCCCTTTTTTCCATCTCGCTCTAGCATTCTTTCTTACTTTAATGCATGGCAAGAAGATTCCATTGTCTGCTATAGACGTCTAAAAATATCATTACCATCATAGAGGTTCCATCATCAGCAAATAATAGTTTGCCTATTGAAGATATTTCATCATTTGATTTTATAATATTCTTCTCGATCAGTTCCGGTAATGCCTTGCTATCATATGAATATGCTCGTCAGTAACCTTCATCATCAAAATAATCTTCTTGCTTTTTACACCTACGGCTACATATATATGTGTATTTTCAAGTATTCTTTATTTTTCACATTCCATTTATCTCTTAACCACTGTGGGCCTCTATTGGTAACTTGATACCTCTCTCTGTTCTGTGTATTGCAATGATGATGTGTATTCCTCTTCAAATTCCTTGACTTTGTTATCTTCTTTTATCTTGACATTCAACCTGTTTATCCTTCTCTGCTTATTGAACTATAATCTGGAATGTCAGGCACTTTACCTTTAGCATGTCCTCTCTTGTGCAATACCCTCTCTTTCTCTATCTCTCTGTTTGCCTATATGGTAGATGAAAGTATATTTTGGTATATCCTAGGAGAAGAAGAAATATGTATTAGGATAAGAAAATGGCTCTCCAACATTGTCTTTATTTATCTCTTTTTTTAGATCTGCATCCCTCAGTTATCAATAACATCGAAGCCTAGCAAGATTTCGCCACGTCTAACAAGAGATTGTGGTTGTAAACTGACTATTTCGTATGGTTTCTTGAAAGATGTTAGCTAAATGTATTTGGAAATGGATAATCATGCAACAAAGCACATTACATGTTTTTCTTAATACATGCTGCTGTCAGTATAACCACAAACTAGCACTAGCCTGTGGATTAGTATTCATTCCCAGCATAGAGTTACATTTGATAGGAGACTAAAGACTATTTCTACAGACATTAAACATAGGATATCTGTTTGTTGCAGAGCGTTTGGCGATGGTTGAGCATTCTATAACACCAGCAATAGATAGTATTCTGCTAAAAGCTAATGGTCATGTATGGCATAAATCATACATGAAAAAAGGTATAGTACCTTGTCCTAGCATTGATACGGATGCATGGTAGGGCTATAGTCACACAAAAGGATGGATATTTGGATACAAACTATATCTAACATGTCCAACAACAGCATCAGTAGCAGTAGCAGGAGAAGAAGAAGGAGAGCTGCTGCTTATAGTACCTCTATAACAGCAGACGTATAACTACTGCTAATGTTCCACATAATATAGAATGTGTGTTCCTTTAACATACTCTTCTTCTATGGTATTCTCTTTATCCTCTTTACGAAATATGATGGCTGACCATGGTTATGATGATAAAGAACTGTACGAGTTTAGCAAGAAAGTATTGGGAATAGATCTGGTTTGTCCTGTTGAAAGATACGAAAATACTTCCAAAAAGATGCTTGAACTTGTATGCTTTTATGAATCTGTATTGGGACAGGCTATCTACAGCCATAGAAGGATATCAATATAACCGCTGATAGAACATATCAAATCAGTCTTTAGAATAGACGCATTAGCAGTATGTGGATTTCATAAAGTATATGCAACTGTACTTTTATCTGTTTTGCTCTATCAAATAATGGTGTACTATAACTGTAAAACTGAGAAAATAAATCTAAAATCGATAAAGTATATGCTCGGAACTGGCTGATGAAATGGAATTGAGGATAAAGATAAGTAATTTTGAATTATGACCCAGGCTCAATTAAATAAAAAACCATCTAGGGTATAGGTTATGTAAACACGATAGTAAACAAGTAGCATTAAAAATCAGTCTCTTAAGTCTAGTTTGAAAGGTCTGTCTGCGCCTATATCTCTTTTTCTAACCACTTTTCTTGCAGATAACCGTTAGATCGTATTTAACATATCTTTTTACTATCTGTTTATTGTAAATATCATCAAATTCTTGCACTGTTAAACCGGTGAATGATTTGAAAAGCAGTGGATTTTTCGATAATTGGTTATAGGAAAGCAAGGAGATGGTACGCTATTGATTTAGTATTGCTCATAAAGCTGTTTAGCATCAATTATGCTAGAGATCTAATATAAGGTCTGCCACGTCGTTTTTTATCATTATTATATGGCCAATCAATCAGTCATATGATACAAAATGCTAATTAAAATGGATGATGTATTAATTGACGCTAGTCTTTTGGATAGTATCTATATTCACCAAAACATGATACTCCGCTAGGCTAGCTTTATTTGTTATCTAAATGAAAAAGAATAATGATCCAGGCTCAATTAATTATAATATCATACAATTTGGTTTTTGTAGAGATTTTTTTGGGTTATTAAATTTGATTAATTTCTATATGCTGACATGGCTTCTATCTGTAATCTTATTCAAAGCCATTACAGTGCATTTGTAATAGAGATTAAGAAATAAAGATATAGTTCGAACGCAATGTCCTTTTATTTGTCTTTTCCTTCTATGTTTCAATATATATTATAATTAGTTAACAACTGTAGCTTTAAAAGAAACAAATCTAGGTAATGGGAGTATTGATATAAATTTAATTTTTTACCCATAAAAACAAAATTTTGATTTCTTAATCCATTCTAAATTTATATAAATAATTATAAATTATGCCTTTAAAAATATTATATTATTTCAATAAATATGGAATTTCTTAATAAGTTAAAATCATGTCTAAATGAACATATAATCGAAACAAATGATATTCTTAATTCATATATTAAGTTAAATAACTATAACACATTTTTTTATTATTTTAAATCTAAAACAGGTGAATTTTTTAAAAAAAAAATACATTATTCTCCTAAACCAATTAATTGCAAAATGAAAAATCAAGACATAGATTTTGATGTTCCTAGTGACACTTTCGAAAATAAAATAGTCCCTGTCACATTAATCATTCCTGCGTATAATGAAGAATTTTCGATAGGATATGCTCTTACTAGTTTACTAAATCAAACTGTATTACCTGAACAAATTTTAGTTGTTGATGATTCTTCATCTGATAAAACCGGGGAAATCGCTAAATCCTTTAAAGAAGTAACAGTAGTAAAAACACCTAAAAATAGCGGATCTAAAGGACATGCTCTTAATTATGGGTTATCTTTCGTTAAAAGCAAATTTACCATGGCAATGGATGCAGATATCACCCTTGAAAAAAATGCTATTAAAAAAATGCTGGAATATATGGATACACATTCTGAAATTTCTGCTACATGTACCTTTGTTTTGCCTAAAAAAATAAAAACATTATGGGATCATACTAGATTTATTGAATATTTATTTGCTCTTTCCTTTTATAAAAGTGTTCAACAAATGTATGATAGCATTGTAATATGCAGTGGATGTTTCACAATATACAAAACTAATGATTTAAAAGAAGTGGGTGGATGGCCAACTCATACTATAGCTGAAGATATGGAACTGACATGGGTATTATATGAGCATGGTAAGCACATAGGATATAATGCAGATACATTTTGTTTCGCAGTTGAACCCGAAAACTTTCGCCTTTTGTTCAAACAACTAAAGCGTTGGAACATTGGATTTTTCCAAGTTTTAAAACTGAAATGGAAAAATATGAAGAAATTAGCAGTAATAAGAGAGTTTGTTATAGCTGGATTATTGGATACTTTAATTGGTATTGCTTTTAATATAGCTTTAATTTACTATACGATTTCTCATCTTGATCTTTCAAGATATGGGCTTTTTATAATACTTGATATAATTATGTTATTGATACCTTCATTATGGCTTGCTATTAAAATTAAAATGGCTAGGCAATTATTGAGATCTTTGCCCATATATTTAATCTTCCGCATTTTAGGATCATTCTTTTTCTTTTATGGATTATTATCTGTATTTATAATAAGAAAGAATACTATTCATTTTGAAAAGGGACATAAATAGGGATAGTTTAGTTTGGCAAACCCTGGTCATCCATCCATTGGACTTGGATATCTTTTTTATATAATTCTTCGAGTAATATCCTATATCAGTAGTGAGAAAATAACAAGGCAGAAAAAATTTGGCAGAATAATCTTACCTTCTGTTCTTGCTTTTATGATAACCCTTTTGATAATTTTAATAGTAATTATATTGTACTTCTGATTTGCCATGTAAAGTTAAGAAAAAACTTTAGATATCTTAATATGTAAAGTTTATAAATATACTTAAAGGGCTATATAAAGTAAAGTTATTTTCTCTTTGTTTTAGTAGTCTGCAAATATGTTTAGCCACTGTTTTGCATGATTTAACTTGTATTTTTGTTCCCTACAATGAAAATAATCATCAATGGTTTCAGCCTTGTCCTTTATGTATTGAATGGTTCTTTATGATAATTTTTTCTAATGAGGAATGCAATTGATGTTTAAGTTTCAGAAATTTGTATGCTTGTGGATATCGTGTACCACCGTCTGTTGAAACCGAGTGCTTGTTATACTCATAACATTAGAGAAAGTGTTAGGCTATGAACATGTTTCGCTCTTTTGATACGGTTGTTGCAATAAAGCCTTTACTTTCAGAATCAATTAGAATCCATAGCCATACCAATTCAGAACCGACCGAGTTGAGTTTCATCTATTATAAATTCTAAAATCTTGATTTTCCTATAAAATAATATTTTAGGTCGATACTTTTGAATCCAATATCTTATTGCAGTATGGCTTCTATGATGGACAAACTTTGATAAGGCTTTTTGGATATATTTCTTAACGAAAGTCCGTTGCTGAAGTAAAAATGTAATGAATATACAATATCTTCAAGTTTTGTTCTTTTTCTAATTTGGTTAACATAAGTAATAATCAATACAGATCCCTAAAGCTTTTTTGATTAACTTTACATAGTCACTCAATGTAAAAAAAATATTATAAATTAATGTTTTTATTTAATTGTCTTTTGTAAAGTAATGTCTGAAGTCGAATTATTTCTTAAAAAAGACTTACTGCAACATGAAGATGAATATGAAAATATAAATCTAAAATATTGTTTTATAATTAGGTCAAAGTTTGACAATTAAGTATGCTGATGAAATTAACTTCATTATCGATTCCTTCAAATGTATTTGGGTTGGGATTACCCGTCTTAATAAATAACACTTATTTCAATGACATATCTAAAGAACATCGCAAATGTTTATTACGATAGAGTAATTTAAAAATTTGCTACAAAAACACATGACAAGTAATCTGTTCGAAAAATATTTAATAAAAAATTAAAGATAGTTCTCTAATGGAATACCCAATTTTGTATTTCATTTATGGTATCATGGATTAATGCATTGCAATAAATTATATGATATCTTAATTTTTATTTCAATAATTTGATAATTTGTTAAATGAAACAACTGGTATTTTTTTTGCTTTCAGATTATCTAACAAAAAAGATAAATCATTAATAGAATTTATATCAAATTCTTTGCTAAGATTACCTTTTTTATCAATTTTTAAGAAATCTTGAGGATGGAGTACAATAACTGCGTAGCCATAATGATTTAAGTTATTTGTTATTGCATTTGAAATATTGTCCAAGGGCTCTTTATGCCATGAATTATTTATATAGGTTCGAAATTCAATTGTCCCTGGTATATGTAATATATTGTTAATTTTTATCTTTTCATTTTGGATATTATATTTACTGTTAAATATGCTTTTATTGTCGAAGTTGTTTTCCTCGTAATTAAGAGAGCTGATTATTGGGATTCCTATCTGGTTCATTGCTTTTATGGTATCATTATTAAATGGATCATAAGGTGGAATAAAAATTTCTGACTTTTTTCCAAATAAAACCTCCATTTTATTATTGGCGTTTTGTAATAGATTTTGTTGTTCTTGTTCTTTTAACTTGGAAAAATCTTCATGATCCCATCCATGCAAAGCCAACTCAAATAATCCTTTATTGTATCCGGATTTTATTTTATCAATTATTTTTGAATCATTACCTATTTTATGCATGATTAATCCTAGAGTAAGACTTTCTTTCTTTGATAAAAATAAATTCATTGGTTCAATTTGAGCTTTATCAACCCAATAATCTTGAATATCATCGATTCTAAAAACAACGCAATTACATGATATATTATTTAATGAATTTCCAAAATACGATGCTTTGTCAATTGAATGGGAAACATTTGGTAAAAAAAAAACATTAAAAACAAATCTAAACTCATTGACAAAATTATTAAGATAAAAAACCTATACATATTGCTCAATACTATTCACATTATAATATTCCATATAACAATTAAAACTTTACTTGTTTATTATATAACAACTATACTTAGCATCGATAAATATCTATAATTCAATATCATAGATATTTCGAATAGATCGTATACAAATTAACTTTAAGTGTATAAAAGGTGCTTTATTGCATGATTCCCCCTTTCCAAATACATTTAGCTAAATTCAACTAACTATACATATGAACTGGCCCGTCTACATCATCGCGATAGATAGTACCGGTATCAAGGTTACCAATAGAGGTCAATGGATGAGAGAGAAATGGAATGTAAGGACGAAAGGATATTTGAAAATCCACATGTAGCAGTAAACATGAAGGCCATGGAAATTCTTTCGATGATGAAGGTAACTGATGAGCATGTTCATTATAACAAGACGTAACCAGATTTGATTGATAATATCATAAAATCTGATACAGGTTAACAACAACACTAGGTAAATTATTTGGTGATGGGGCCTATGAAGGCAATGATATTTTTAGATACATAGGAGACAATGGAATCTTACCATGTATCAAAGTAAGAAAGAATGCCAAATTTAGGTGGAAAAAAGAGCACATCCTTAGGAATCTATCAGTTTTGGCACAAAGAAATGATTTACAAAAGTGGAAGGACAACAGCGTTAGCTATGATGGACAAAGATGGATTGCAGAAACTGTTTTTTCATATATAAAGAGAACTTTTGGAGAGTATGTTTATTCAGTTAACTCAAATATAATACAGGAAATGATGCTTTTAGCATCATTGTACAATAAAATGATATCCGGTTAGACAAAACAGATAGTAAAATAATGGATTTTAATAATCATGCAACAAAGTATATAAGAGGATATTTAAGGATTTATTCACAAAAAATATAATAATTAATCTTTTTGTTGATAACTTTTTTAACTAAATGCTATTATCTCTATAATTATATTAAAATCAGTAATTATGAATGCAAAAGAAAATATAAAATTTGTTATAGTTGTTCGAAAAGATTTGGACATGGGTTGTGGTAAAATAGCAGCCCAGGTTGGACATGCTTGTAGTACTGTAGTTTACAATCACTTTAATTACATATTTAATTGGATTAACTACGGTAATCAAAAAAAAGCAGTACTTAAAGTTCAATCTGAAAATGAATTGATTAATTTGATAAAAAAGGCAAAAGAATTAAAGATTTTGACAACCATAATAAGGGATGCGGGTAAAACACAGATAGAACCAAATACAATTACTTGTTGTGGTTTTGGTCCCGATGATGATAATTTATTAGATAGATTAACAGGTCATTTGAAATTACTTTGAAAAATTAAGTTTTTTAACAATAATTTAAAATACTTTAGTGTATTTGACTGAATAATAGACTATTTCTAAGTTTTGCAATTTATATTGTACTCTTGCTCACATTATCCTTACAAAAATACTTTTTTTAATAAAATCTACTATATATGTTTTTTAATTTCGAAAAGTATATCTTGAAGATCTTCCTTTATTATAGGTATTATATTAAATTTTTTTAATAGTTTTAAAACTATTTCTTGAGTATCGGATAATGCGATTGCAAAGGATTTTATTTCCTTATCAATGAATTTCACTGCATAATCTATTTCAAATATTTTGCTTAAATTATGCTGTAAATCATTACTTAATAATATGAAAATAAATACATATCTGTCTTTAAATACTATCATTTCAAAAGGGCCTAACGTATGATCCTCATTAACAATCTTTTCATATTGTTTTACTGAAAATTCTAAATCTTTGAAAAATTTTTCTAAATCATGTAATAGAAATAAATTGCTTTTGATTTTATTAATGTTGTCTGATTTTAGTTTATATTTATTTAATTCTATCCATCTGGCATCACTGATACTAAATTTATCAATATTACACGAATTACAGCCATAGGACATAGAAGGAATAGTAAAAGTGTTACTACATATATTACATTGATATTCTGGTTTAGAAGAAAAATTAGAAGAGTTATATTCATAAAAATCTTTACAATTTGGGCATAATACTTTACCATTTTTATTTATTTTTTTATTAGACATTAAATGTCCGCACTTTATATGTTGAATAGCATCATATCTTTTAAAATTGCTATTTTTACAATTATCACAGGAATAATGGATAAAGATATTAACTGATTTACAATTTGGGCATGCAACTGTCTGTTCAATAAATTCTTTATCCAAAAAATTCATTTTAATTAATGTTTTTACAATATGGGGGTTATTTGATAATATATCATTTGCTTGTATATTATATGCATTTTTTATTGTTTCATTGATTAATATATCATTTTCAAAACTTGTATTTAGTCTCTGAATAATTGGTAATTCTGTATTTATCAAATCTCTTAGAACAATTCTTATATTCATATCATTTAACAATTGCAATGAATTATTTTTCTCTTTTTCCTTAATATCTTCTAAATACACTTTGTGTAATAATCTGGAAATGTTTTTTAAATCATTATTTTTTTTTAGAATATAGTCTTTTGCGCCCATTTTTGCAGCTAAATAGGCGATTTTCGCATCCATAGTATTTGAAACAGCAACTATTGGTATCTTTTGTTCAAACATATTAAAAAACCCTTTTAATTGTTTTTGAGGTACTGACATGTCACATAGTATCACGTCAAAGTTTTTTGATTCTAAAATTTCATAAGCTGAATATAGTGAATCACATGCATTAATATGAATTGTATCCGTCGTATGATTTATTATTACTTTTTGAGCAGCAATATCATTATCAATATAAAGAACCTCTAATTTTTTTAAAAATATATAATCCTTATCTTCATTTATAAAAGATGAGGAATTTTGGATATGTTCTTCATTACCCACATATATCAGTTAATTTAACATATTACATTACAAGTATATTAATTATAAATAAAATCTTAATGATCTCTTATAAATATGCATTTCTATATTAAATCCAAAGACATCTTTGTATATACATATAATATGTATTTATATAAAAAATAATAATTAAGTTATTTTGTGAATATTCTTGCAATAGGTGCTCATCCCGATGATATTGAATTAGGCTGTGGTGGAACATTACTAAAGGCTTCTAGACAGGGACATAATGTGTATATGTATACCTTAACTAGAGGTGGATCAGCTGGCCAAGTGATCCGAAGAGCCAATGAATTAGTTAATTCAGCAAAATCCATTGGTGCTACTTGTCTTTGGATTGACGATTATGAAGATTCAAAAGTGTATCTTACAAAAGAATTGATTAATTCAATTGAATTTTTTATAAAAAAAACTAAAGCGGATATTGTTTATACTCATCCATTACTAGATAATCATCATGATCATAGAGCAATTGCACAAGCTACAATGGAAGCAGGGAGGTTTATTCCTAATATTTTTGGATATGAGAATCCATCAACTCGAAATTTCAATCCCACCATGTATTACGATATAACTGAAACAATTGATGCTAAAGTTAAATTAATTAATTTACATGAATCGCAGGAATCAAAAATTTTTCTTAATTCCAATTCAGTCAAGGGACTTTCAGAACACAGAGCTATACAAACACGTATAGACCAAAAAATTGTTAATGTTGAAGCATTCGAAGTCATGAAACTAACTTTTGAAAAAGATTTATCTTTGCTTAAAACAAGAAAAATTACAAATGAAGATTTACATACACCAAAACAAGTAATTGAATTTATACTTAAAGAATAGTATCAATTTATTATATTTAATAGCCCATGGTTTATTTTTGTAATATAGACATTTCAAATGATATCAATAAAAATATGCTTTACCTTTATTACTTTAATTTTTGTATCTGCTGGACTCTATTTTGTTATTTATTAATCTAAAAAAATATTTATAATTATTTAGCAAGTTAAACAAAAATTAATCAGTTTTTTGCCCTGCCATAAGAAAAGATAAGTTTGTATTTACTTTATTTTTAATAGATTTTGCAGGAACTCCAGCAACAATGTCATTATCTTCAACATTTTTTATTACCATGGCTCCTGCACCTACAATAACATTGCTACCAACGTTAACATTATCTTTTATTGTAGAATTAAGGCCTGTCCATGTTGAGTTCCCAATAATAGAGCTGCCACCAATAATCGTACCTGCAGTTAGTTCACAGTCTTGACCTATATTCACATTATGAGCTATATGGACAAGAGAATCTATTTTTGTTCCCTTTCCAATTATTGTATTTTGCATAGATCCTCTTGCAATAGAACAATTTGCAAAAATATCTACGTTATCAGATATTATGACCTTTCCCAAATGCGGAAAATGTTCAAGTTTACCCGAAGAATGCCTTTCAAATGCAAATCCATCTTCTCCAATAGTTGTACCTGATTGAATAGAGCAATTGTTTCCAATTATTGTATTCTTTATAACAACTCTATTTCCTATAATACAATTGTCTCCTATTTTGCTATTTTCATCAACATAAGTAAAAGACGAAATCGAGCAATTTTCTCCAATTTTGTTTGAATTTAATATTGTAGAAGTTGAAATTCCTGCATTAATATTTTTGTTTGTTTGTTTTTTTAACAATAAAACGAAGGCAAGTCTTGGATTATCAATAAAAAAAAGTTGTTGCTCATCTTTGGGATGAATTTTTCCCATCATATCTTTTTTGCATAAAATAACACCGGCGTTTGATCTAGATATATAATCTATTGCTTTGTCTCCATCATAATAGCAGAACGTTGCATCTTTCTTATCAGATTCGTTAATTGATGAAAATTTTTCTATTTGGATGTTATTACCTTCATCATTATAATCGATTCCCAAATTTCTTAACTCTTTTTTTATATCGATACTCATATGTACCCAATCACCACATGATTATTAAGAATACTTATCTTCCCTGTTTTTTTAAAACGAATATAACATAATGTACAAGTTGATAATTCCAAAATATCTGATATTTATTTCTCAATGGAAGTTAATTGTTAAACTCTGCTTTGTTGCATGATTCGAAAAACAGCTAAAACTATGGCAGTTTGATTGCAAATGAAATTAATTCTTACCATTCATTATACTTTTTTAACACTAAAACGTTAACAAAAAATGATTTAAAATAATCATGCAACAAAGCAGTTAAACTCCATTTTATATCATAAATATTTTTAAAAACATAGGAATTAACAATATTTATAATATTTAAAAGAGTGATTACCTAAATTTATTAATTGTATCGATTATTGAATCTATCGAAATAGGTTTTCGTATGATTGCTTTTACGCCTTCTTTTATCATGTTGTCGATCTTTTCTTGCTCAACATATGATGCAGTAAAAATAACTATATTATTTTTTCTTATATCATTTTCTTTTTTAAGTTTATTGAAAAGGTCAAATCCACTGAAAACAGGCATTGTCAAATCCAATAATATTACATCATATCGTTTTGCATTTATTTTTTCCAATGCTTTTTTTGCATCATTTTCAACTTCGCAAAGGATATCTTGAGAATCTAAAAAAAAGGAAATCATTTCTGTAATTTCCTTATTGTCGTCTATTAGTAATACTTCCATCTTAAATATATTTACATAAATTTTTTGTTAACGGTAGTATTAAAATATTTTATAAAATCTTGTTTATTAATACTTTTATAAAATAAATACAAATATCAACTTTAAATTATTTTAATAACTATTTCCAATTATAGTATATTTATTTAAACTATAAAAAGATCATTTTGAATTTATTATTATAATTGATAAAAATTTCGTAATAATTCTATCCAAATGCACAATTATCTTAATTTAGTAGTTTTACTGTTACAGGTCCTCCGCTTGCTGTTCTATAATCCAACCTAATTATTGATCGTTTTCCTCTATACATCACATTTGTTTCAAATTCTTTTTCTTCAAATTGAAATCTCACTTTTTTATTCAACCAGTCTTTTGGAACGACCGCAACCAAACCAAGCCCAGGTACTTGTCTAAAATATGTGGTAAATGTGTTTTTCTCATCTTTTTCCCCTTCATCAGACATAGAAATAGTTTATTATATATAGTTAAAAAACTTGTGTTTTATGATTTGGTATTATTATTCTCTTTTTGTTTATACTTTAAAATATATAAATTAGAATTGCTATTTTAAGGCCAATTTTTAATGTTGATGATATTATTATTGCATAAAAATTGTTATACACTTAATCTTCTAGTTTATTGGTCTCTAGTTAACTTAACTTTTAGAGTATCTTTATTATTTTTTCTTATAGTATATAAACAAATAGATAAAGAAAATTCAAATAAATAGACTTAAACATTCATCATAAATAATAATTATAATGATAAAGGACAAAGTTTCACTGATTACTGGAGCTAGCAGTGGTATAGGTTATTCAACAGCATTAGCACTAGCAAAGCAAGGCTCAAAAGTTGTGGCTGGTGCAAGAAGAATTGAGAAGCTTCAAGAATTAAAACAAGCAGTTGAAAGTCAAGGTGGAGAAATAACTATACAAAAACTTGATGTTACAAATTTTGAAGAATGTAAAAATTTTGCTAATATTGCTAACGATAAGCATGGAAGAATTGATTTTCTAATTAATAACGCAGGTTTAATGCCACTTAGTTTTTTTAAAAATCAAAAAGTTGAAGAATGGGATAGAATGGTTGATGTTAATATTAAAGGTGTTTTTTATTGTGCATCTGCAGTCATACCATTTATGTTAAATAATAAGTCAGGCCATATTGTTAATATCTCTTCAATAGCAGGAAGAATAGTTTTTCCTGCTGGTAGTGTTTATTGTGCCACAAAACATGCAGTTACAGCTTTCAGCGAGGGTTTAAGACAAGAATTTAGCCAGAGACACAATATAAAAGTAACATGTATTGAGCCAGGGGTTGTTGACACAGAATTAAACAGTACTATAACCGATAAATCTCTAGACTCTTTTGTCAAAAATGTAAAAAATATTGAGTCATTAAAAGCTGAGGATATAGCAAATGCCATAGTTTATGCATTAGATACGCCTAATTATGCAAATATAAATGAAATAATGATTAGACCAACACAACAAGAAAGATAGATAAAATATAAATTTACCCTTATTCTTTTCAACTGTATAAAATGATTGCAAGCAATAAAAAATACTAACAACCATTTTAAATAAAGGATTTGATTACAAACACTATTGCATTATTGGATTGGGTCCATTAATAATCCTCAAGCATATTACAAAAACCACTATAATAAATTTAATATAATTACAGATACTTTAAAAATAGTAACGGAATTTGAAAATCGTATCCCAGATAAATCTTGGATTCTTTATCTATTAGAAATTTTCAATTCACAACAAATTGCAGTAGAGCTTAATCTAATTTGCCAATTTGATAACCAAAATTACTTTGAAGCAATATTCAATGGTGTAAATCAATATAGATTTAACAAAGTCTTACCAAAAATTGGAAATAGCTATATACGGCAAATTAGATTCAAAAAATTTAACAACACCATTGAATATTATATACAAGATTTAGAAAATCAAATTGACGAAAGTTTTATTTTAGATGTAAAGGCGCTTTTCTCATATCAATTTTCAACAAGCTTTACAGGAATAGAGTGGTGGAATAAAATTGATTATAAGCCTTATCCTCTACGATACAAAATTGAAATATCAAATTTAATGTATGGATTTAATGATAATGCATCTGATGATACTTCTGCTATTTTTTTCCCTGTTGATTCATTGTATTCAAATAAAGACGGTTCCTTTAACCATTCACAATATCCAATAAATTTTATCTTCAATGGTATCAGAAATGGATGCATATGTTATAACATAGAGAATGGGTTTTGTAATCAGGGCTTAAATTGCAATGCACTTTAAACTTTTTTATTGGGTTAATTTTCTAAAGCTATTCAAAGGCACATCTAATTCTTTGAAAATTAAAGGATAAACAATTTTTGCAATAATTTCTATACCTGTTATTACTCTGGGACTTGGTTTACTAAAATAAGAATTTGCATCGACAATATATATTTCATCCATTTTTACTGCTTCAAGTGATTGCCACCTTTTGTTATTATTTAAAATGGTTTTTGCCTCTATTTCAGTTCTTTCAATATCAAAACCACATGGCATAATAACTATTTTATCAGGTTTGAATTCTTCAATCTCATCTATTGAAATAACTTTAGATTGTGATCCTTTTTTGCTTATTCCATTTAAAGCATCAACCATTTCAATCATTTGAGGAACCCAATGCCCTGCAATATAAAACGGTGATATCCATTCTAAACAAATAATTTTAGGCCTTTTAATGTGGATGTTGTTGTTGTTGT